>Ga0307373_10002440_pt1 | contig 33571 bp, 28 predicted proteins | sample OX2MG_FD_202534 | JGI IMG/M metagenome (GOLD analysis project Ga0307373, IMG submission 202534) | Soil microbial communities from Risofladan, Vaasa, Finland - OX-2 | ecosystem: Environmental > Terrestrial > Soil > Coastal area > Acid sulfate soil | place: Finland: Risofladan, Vaasa | collected...
CTCTGAAGCGATGCGCAAGGGGGTGACACCAGCGAATAACCAGTAATATCAGACTCGTCTCACCGCGTGGTCACCTGGGGAATTTCATTGATCGACCCTGGGGAGTTCCCAAAATCGCCGGCACCGCCAGGCGAGGTGCTGTGCCATTTCCTCTCTAGGCCACTTTGGGCATGCGAAAGCCCGGATTTCAGCGGTGGACTTTGGCACATCCAGCTGCCCAGATCGTGTTGTCCGCCTACCGGTCGACGGTGACTCTGCCATCGAGAATACTGAGACGATTTACGGTGAGCCCCGCCACCTCGACCCGGCGGAGTCCGACTATGGCTCCCATCCACTTAAAAATTGCCCGATCTGGGTCAAAAGCCTCGGCTTAGAGCTCGAGTACTTGGGATTTCAGCAAAGGCCACTCGACGAGTCGAGAAGGAGGAAGGTGAATGCGACGGTCATTCGGCGTACTTGGGTAGTGGAGGGTTAGTGACGCGCGCTCGGAGACCTCGGTGAAAATTGGGCCTACGTCCGTAGGTTTCAAAAACTGAGGTCAACGAACACGTTCTGCTCAAACCCGGCTGAGCTGTGGTTACGGCTTAAGGTATTGGCGGAATGTCTTGCGTAGCAGAGATGCTACAATGAGTTGGTGATCGACATCCCAGCACGTGACCTTCGAAACGACGTCAGCGCCGTGCTCCGTCGGGTCGAGCACGGTGAACGCCTCAGGGTGACGGTGAGCGGCCGCCCCGTGGCCGAGCTGCTGCCACTGCCCACCAGACCAAGATCGATGGCCTGGCACGCCTTCTTCCAAGACAGCGGCCGATGGCGAGCTGATCCCGAGCTTACTCAAGAGCTGTCAGACCTCCTGCCCGATACAACTGACGACCCTCCGATCGCATGAGCGCGTCCGACGACGAGCACGTCGAGGGTGAGTTCGCGCTCGCCGACACATCGCTCTTCATCGCAGTCGAGCAAGATCGACCGTTCTCCTCCCAACTGCCCGAGCGTGTCGCCGTGTCGGTCGTCACCGTGGGTGAGCTACGGCTCGGCGTCCTTGCTGCTAAGGACGGAATGACCCGCGCACGACGGCTTGAAACCCTGTCAGCGGCGGCGGCGCTCGACCCCCTGCCGATCGACGAGGGAGTTGCCCATGCCTGGGCAACTCTACGCCTTGTGCTTCGAGACGCAGGCAAGCGAATGTCGATCAATGACTCGTGGATCGCCGCGACTGCAATCGCCAACGACCTGGCTGTCGCATCTCAAGACAGCGATTACGACGACATTCCTGGGCTTCGAGTCATACGGGTCTGACGCCAGAGTCGCTCAGCATCGCGGATGCGAAAGGCGGTCTGAGCCTCATCCACTGCCGGCCGGCCGGGTGCGGCTCAATTGCATCGACGCCTTGAAATTCCGAATGGAGGTGAACGGACGGTATTCGAACTTCGCTGACTTACGGCTTCGTCTCAATCGTCTCGGCACAACCGCTGCTGTGTCGTAGCGAAACGGTGCGCAGGTTTCATGTTCATTTCACTCTCAGGTCATTGACTGTACTCAAGCAGTTTACGTTGGCTTTGTACGGTGTGTTTTGTGACGACGACACCGTACGACAGGGCAGGATCACGCGAGATGAGCAATAGCGACGGCAACTCAACATTGGTCGACACCGACATCATCACCTGCAGAGATGTCTCTCTCGGCTTTGGCCTACAGACCATTTTGCAAGATGTCTCGCTGAACTTTCCGGTGGGTACGATCACCGCACTCGTGGGTCCCTCCGGATCGGGAAAGACGACGTTTCTGCGGTCACTGAACCGTCTTAATGACCGGGTCCCAAACTTCTGGCGACACGGAGAGATCTGCTTTCATGACTGGGACATTCAAGGACCCAAAGTCGATCCTCTGGTGTTGCGTCGCAAGGTCGGGATGGTCTTTCAGCGCCCGAACCCCTTCCCGATGTCGATCGAGGACAACGTCACTGCAGGCGTGCGCGCGCACAAGCTCGCGAAACGCTCTGAGCTCCACGATCTTGCCGAGACGCGCCTTGCCGAAGTTGGACTGTGGAGCCATGTCTCGGATCGTCTCTCTGACTCTCCATTTCGTCTCTCCGGTGGACAGCAGCAACTTCTCTGTCTCGCACGTGCGCTTGCAGTGGGGCCAGAGGTGCTCCTGCTAGACGAGCCGACCTCCTCTTTAGATCCACGATCTACCGAAGCGGTTGAAGAGCTCGTACGTCGATTGAAACCTCAGCTGACGGTTATCATCGTCACGCACAATCTCGCACAGGCCCGCCGACTTTCAGATCGCACAGTCTTTTTCTATGGTGGCCGACTCGTCGAATCGGGACCGACCTCTGATCTTTTCGAACACCCGGAGCGGCCCGAGACGGCTCGTTATCTCGGTGGAGACGTTGACCCGGCGGGGACTTTGTGAGACACGGAATCGTCCGAATCCAATCGTGTCGTGAGACCTCCCCGATCGTCTTCCGTGTACTTGTCGCACTCGCGGCTTGAATGAAAGGAGCACTATAAAAATGTCTTTCAGACACCTCGCCGAGGCGAGTGTTCGGCCTTCTCGCTACCAGAGGTCACTTGCGACGCGCCTTGGTCGAGTGACGCTCGCAACGCTCGCTGGAGCACTTGCGCTCAGTGGCACCGCTGGCATTGCCGGAGCATCGACACACCAATCGAAAAATTCCGCATCGACCTCGAATCCCTATGCGAAGGTGGAGAAGCAACTCACGCTCCTTGAGAAGCCACCGTCAGGAGTCTCGCTGCTTGAGACCGGGTCCACACTGCTCTATCCGGTGATCAGTGAGTGGGCGAGTCAGTACTCCGCTGTCAGGGTAACGACCGCCGGAACCGGTTCGGGTACGGGCATCTCCGATGCAACGAACGGAACGGTTCAGATCGGTGCCTCGGATGCCTATCTGTCCTCGAGTGCATCGTCGAACCTACTCAATATCCCGGTGGACGTGTCGGCTCAGCAGATTGACTACAACCTTCCAGGCCTCAGCACGAAACATCTCCATCTTGACGCGACGGTGATCAATGACATCTTCGATGGCTCGATCACGAACTGGAACGACCGTGCGATTGCGAGCTTGAACCCAGGGGTGAAGCTCCCGAACATGACGATCGTTCCGATCCACCGATCGGACGGAAGTGGTGACACCTTCATGTTCAGCTCGTACCTAGCCTTCCAAGACCCGACGAGCTGGGTTCCCTCCCACGGTGGTCCGAACACCTCAGTCACGTGGCCAAATGTGACAAACGCACTCGCAGAAAATGGCAACGGTGGCGTGCTCGCGGGCTGTGAGAAGGTGCCTGGCTGCATCGCCTACATCGGGATCAGCTGGCTCCGTTCGGCCATTGCATTCGGCCTTGGAGATGCAGCGCTCGAGAACGGCTCGGGAAAGTACGTGCTCCCGACGCCAGGGAACATTGCCTCTGAGGTGGCGAGCTACAAGAAGATTCCGACCTCAGCGGCGATCTCGCTCATCAACTCCAAGTTCAAGTCGGCGCGTTTTGGCTATCCGATCGTGAACTTCGAGTACGCAATCGTCAATACCAACCAGTCAAGCGCTGCGACGGCCCAGGCGATCAAGGCGTTCCTTGCGTGGGGAATGGACCCTCGGCACGGTTCTTCTGATTCCGAGCTGACCAAGTTCTACTTCCACCCGCTTGCACCTGCGGCCATGCAGATCGCCGTGAATCTGTTGCAGCGGATCGGCTAACAGGGCAGGTGCCAAAGCTGTAGATGTGCTCAAGCTGAAGTCGGTGCCGCTAGCGAACGTGTCGTTCGCTAGTTGCACCGACTGTGGTGTTTCTGACACTGCCTGTGAGGCAATCATGTATGACGAGGAGTTTGTGTGAGTAAAGGACAGGTGGTGGCATCCGGGGGATCAGATCCCACCACATCGAATCCGGGGGATACCTCACGAGCGAGGGACGCCAGCCAACGGCGCCTGCAACGCGCGCTGCGGTTCGTCACGGCCACGACCGCGATTGTTCCCCTCGGCGCACTTGTTGCCATGGTCGCCGTTCTTCTCGTCGAGGCGCTGCCGGCCATCGGGTTCAACGGCTGGCACTTTCTCTCGGGCACCGCTTGGAGTTTTGGCAGTTACTACTCGTCTCCCGTGCGCAGTGGGGGAATCCTTCATCCAGCGGGAGCGAGCTACGGGGCCTTTCCCCTCATTCTTGGAACACTAGAGACCTCCGCGATAGCGGTGATCATCGGTTTCCCAGTTGCATTCGGTACGGCTGTCTTCATCGTGGAAAAGCTTCCAAGAGCCCTCTCGGAGTTGATTGGTGTGATACTTGAGGTGCTCGCCGGTATCCCGAGCGTCGTGATCGGGATCTGGGGTGTCTTTACCTTCGGACCCTGGCTCGCTCACGTGATCTATCCCGCACTCGCACATCTTCCAAACGTTCCCGTGCTTGACATCTTCCGTGGGAACTATGGCTTCGGAGAGGGTCTCCTCTCGGCTGGCATTGTGCTCGCGGCGATGATCATTCCGATTATCGCCGCGACGACACGTGACCTCCTCCGCCAGGTTCCAGAGGCGACGCGAGAAGGTGCCGAAGCGCTCGGGATGACCAACAGTGAGGTCTTCTTTGCCGTGCAGTTCCGGTGGATCCGCACTGGTGTGATTGGCTCGCTGGTTCTCGGACTTGGGCGGGCCCTTGGTGAGACGATCGCCGTCGCTCTCGTGAGCGGCAGCACACTTAATGTCGCGCACAACATCTACGGCACGATGACAACGATCGCCGCCTCGATCGTTTCGCTCCTCGACTCCGCCCAGAGCGATCCCACTGGACTCTCGGTGAGGGCACTTTCGGAGGCCGCCTTGGTGCTCTTCGCCATTACGCTGGTCGTGAATATCGGCGCGCGTCAGCTCGTTCGCCGCTCCGCTCGAGGAGCGGCGCTACCGGTCGGAGTGGGTTTCTGATGGCCTCCGCGACCGTTCCGAACATCGCGTTCCCCCGAGACCGACCAGGGGAGGGCGGCCTTGTCATCGCGCGTTCTCGCAGGATGCGCAATCTCATCTGGTGGTCGCTCTGTGCGTTTGCCATGGTGCTCGTCGTTGGGGTTGTCGCCTGGGTTTTGGAGGGCGTAATACAGAGTGCCGTTCCTGGCTGGAACTGGAGCATCTTCACCGAACCCACCAATGGGGTAGGAGGCGGACTCGCCAATGCAATCTCCGGGACCGCCGTCCTTATGCTCGGCGTGGGGATCCTCACCGGGATCACGGGCGTCGGAGCCGGGATCTACCTCGCCGAGATGGCACGTCCCGGTCACGTGACGATGCTCCTCCGAAGTGCCTCCGAGGTACTCTCTGGTGTCCCATCGATCGTCTTTGGCTATACCGGTTACGTCGCACTTGTTGTTGGACTGCACTGGGGCTTCTCGCTTGTGGCAGCGCTCATCGTGCTCTCTTTGCTTGTGGTTCCCTACGTCGCCAAGTCGACCGAGATCGCACTCAATCAGGTTCCCCTTGCCTACCGAGAGGGTGGAGACGCCCTCGGGATCTCGCAGACTCGCCTGTTGCGCACGATCGTCATTCCCGCTGCCATTCCGGGGATGGCCACGGGCCTCATCGTCGCGCTGGCGATATCGGTCGGAGAGACTGCGCCGCTCCTCTATACCGCTGGCTTCTCGAACAGCTATCCGAGCGCACAACTCATCCACACGCCGGTGCCCTACCTCACCTATGCGACATACACCTTCTGGAACCAACCAACCACGGCCCTGAAGGATCTTTCGTTCGACTCTTCGGTGCTCCTCATGGCGCTGATACTCCTTCTCGTGATCTGCTCAAGGTTCGTCGTCCGTGTCTCCCAGCGCTATGCACCGAACAAAGCTGGCTCGCGAGGTCGCAGGAGAATCCCGAGACGCGCGCTCGAGAGAGTCAGAACCGCGAACGTGTGAGCAAGGTGTCGAGCGAACCGGGAGAACCTCCCCGTTGACCGCTTGGCGCGATCCAAGTTGGCCACACACGTGGTGCATATCTCACAACCTCTTTCACCTTTGCGCGTTTCCTGTCTGTCAACGTGGCTACTCCGTCTTTTCGGCAAGGAAACTTAGAGATAGCACGGAGGTAACCGATCGCGGCACGAATCGTAGTGACTATGAATCCGTAGTGACTAAGAATGTTGTCGTGCCCGGTTACGCCGGGAGGTCTTGAACAATCCACACAGATACGTATTTCAGGTGGTCCTGCGTTTAACAGCGTTCTCTAACCTGCATACATGAACAACAATCAGAAATATTGGCAGTATGAAACAACCAAGTAGCTCGTACAACGGCGGGCCAAAGTGCGCAGCGCTACGACGGATTTTGGACATTGATGACACAGAGCCTCTTGATATTTCGCCAGACCTGGGGCCGAGTGGCAAAGAGTTCATGACCTAGTCACCCATGGTTCACCGAACCTATGCAGTCGCTTCGTCTACGACGGCCACACTGTGAGTAATGGATGGCGCGCTTGAGAATACCGAAGACATCACGCTCCCGGAGGCCCTGCCCACTAGCGCGCCAGGATGGCCACGCGTGCTCGTCATCGAGGACGACGAGTCGCACCGTCTGGCGCTCGAGGTTGGTCTGAAGAGAGAGGGCTTCTCCGTAGACGCGGTGAGCGACGGGCGCGCGGCGGTCGCGGCGGTCGAGCGCCTCCGGCCGGACGTCATCTGCCTTGATCTCATGTTGCCGGGTCTCTCGGGGCTCGACATCTGTCGGGAGCTACGGGCACGGGGTTGCAAGACACCAGTGGTTGTCATCAGCGCCAAGGAGGAAGAGCTCGACATCGTGCTCGCGATCGAAGTCGGCGCGGACGACTATCTTTCAAAGCCCTACTCGATGCGCGAGCTGGTGGCACGGATTCGCGCCCAGCTGCGGCGCGAGGTGGAGAGAGTCATACGGATACCCGGGGCACGGGCCGCCATCGACGCGCTCTCGGGTGGCGACGTCGTCTTGGATCCGGATCGCCACGAGGTCTACGTGCGCGGCGCGCGCGTCGAGCTCCCGCTGCGCGAGTTCCAGGTGCTCCAGGCGCTCCTCGAACAGCGCGGCCGCGTTATTCGGCGAGAGGACCTCCTCGACGAGGTCTGGGGACTCGATTACGACGGTGATCCGCGCATCGTCGCGACCGTGGTCGGACGACTGCGATCCCGTATCGAGGAGGACCCCACCAATCCCCGCGCGATCGCCACAATCCGGGGTGTCGGCTATCGCTTCAATGACCGATGACCGATGACCGATGACCGATGGGACTCCACGATCTCGCCACATGGCGCCAGTTACCCACCCAGATGACGTCGTAGTGTCAACCGTCGCGATAATCGGCCGCTTGTTTCCCATGATGTCGTATTTCGATTGGTTGAAGGTCTCGTGCTTTGGAGCGTGCTCGGCAGGTAATGATGACTGGCGACGATGCCGGTTCCTGATTGCGCGATACGAGACGAGGTGTCTATGTTGCATTGTAATGAATGCTCGATCCCTTTAGAGAGTTTGTATCAGAGATCCAACTCCGTACTTATCCAATCTCGCAGGTAAGTCTCGTGTGGGAAAAGCACTGATGATGCGGAGATTCCAAGTTCGGTTCTCGCACGCCGCAATATCTTCCGGTCGTTCGTCTTTACGGAGACTCGGTTCGCTGAGTATGTTGTGTCCAACACCATTTGATTGAAAGATACCAATGCCACTTCAACGGTCATACACCGAGGTCGATCTCCGGAGAAAAATTGCTGAACTCGGTCCAGAACTTGGTCCGAAGGTTCGTGATGCGACCCAAATCCTCTTTTCCGGGTGCTACAGCGACACCCTTTACTATCGGATCGCGAGGGATATTCCTTATGGTCCGAATCCGCGGCATCGTCTCGATATACATCGACCCGAATCGGTCGAAGCCGAACTTTGTCCGGTCTTGTGTTTCGTGCATGGCGGAGGGTTCATCAACGGAGATAAACACAAGGATGATCTTCCCTATTACGACAATGTGGGACAATGGGCAGCGGCAAACAGTATCCTCGGCGTCAATATCACCTATCGTTTCGCTCCCGAGTTCGCCTATCCCTCGGGAGCACAAGACGTCGCCCTCGCGCTCGAATGGATCCAATTGCACGCGCACGAATTCGGAGGAGATCGCTCGCGTGTTGTAGTTATGGGCCACTCTGCGGGATCAGCGCATGTGGCTTCATGTGTCTCATCATGGTCATCGGGCAGCGAATTGTCATGCGACCTTCGAGGAGTGATTTTGTCCTCGGGTATCTATGATCCGTCACTCGGAGGGGACACTTACGCTGTTTATTATGGCAATGATCTCGCAAGTCTTCCCGAGAGATCTTCAATTCCAGGACTCTGCAAGACGAAAGTTCCGTTGTTGATAACGAGCACTGAATTTGACTCAGACAGCATAAAGCTCCAAACTTTTGCGCTCGTTGAAGCATTGATGCAAGAGCACCATCAGCTCCCCAGATACGTATTGGCCGATGGCCATAACCACTATTCGGTGATGTACCAGTTCGGAACTTCGGAGACCTGTTTCAGCGATCGTGTACTGCGCTTTATCGAGTTAGCGACGGGGACTGATCATTGATTCTCGGCGTGTTCAAGCGGTTCGCGAGTAGCTTTTTCATCGAGCCGTCGAGCCTGTCATGAGGGGAATGAATTCTTGAAAACCAGATTCGTGAGATCTGAAGATGCAAAAGACTGAGGTCGTGCTCGCCACAGAGCAGATGGTCGTCGCTGGCGAGACCCTAAAGGTGCTTCGCGGCGGAAACGGTCCAAAGGTGCTCGTTCTCCATGATGAGTGGGGAATCGACGCGCACGAAGAGATGTGGAGACTTCTCGGAGAGCAGGTCGAGATTATTGCCCCAGTCGCGCCCGGATTCGAAGACACCGACCTGTCTCTGAATATCAAGACTGTCCGTGACCTCGCCCTGTTGTACAGCGCGTTGCTGGATCATCTCTCGGATGATCCGATCTCCGTGATCGGAGTCTCTTTCGGTGCCTGGGTTGCGATTGAGATGGTGGTGATGAATCAGCATCTCTTTGACAGACTCATTCTTCTTGGTCCGCTTGGTCTACGGTTCGGTACTCCGGATGAACGTAACTTTGCGGACCTTTTTGCGCTCAATGAGTCCCAACTTGCCGAAAGGCTGTATGTGAATCCGGACGCTGCAAGAGTGGTTACGAAAGAGAGTCCTCGCGAGCTTGCAGTGAGTTGGGTTCGAAACCGGGAGGCGTCCGCAATTTACGGATGGGAACCGTATTTTCATTCTCCGGGGTTGCAGCGTTGGACCGAGTATGTGACGACACCCGTGGCGATCGTTCATGGTGCCGAAGATCGATTTGTCATGCCGGGGTACTTTGAGAAATACGCGGCGAGCTTCCCCAACAGCTCGTTGATTGGAATCGCGCGTTCGGGACATTTTCCGCACGTCGATGATCCGCAACTGACATTTGAAGCGCTCAAGCCGCTTCTCCCATGATGTGATTTACGGAGGAATGAGATGCAACCTTGGTACTTCAGTGAGTGCGGTTACGAGGATCTGCCGGAGCCGTCAGAATACGATTCAGTACGTGTGACTATTCCGAATAGGTACTGCGATCCAAATGTCGTCGCGAATCTTTACGATCGCTACATCGAGGAATGGGTGGCTGCAGAGGCGGCCGGTTTTGGCCTGATGGCGAATGAGCACCACCAGACGGGCGTGAACCTTAATCCCTCGGTCTCGCTTGTGGCTGCGGTACTTGCTCGCGCAACGACGACGGCACGAATTCTCGTGCTCGGGCATCAACTAGCCTATCGACGCGATCCGGTTCGGGTTGCCGAGGAGATGGCAGTCGTGGACATCTTGTCCCGTGGCCGTCTAGAGGTCGGTTTTGTGCGCGGAGTGCCCTCTGACGTTGCTCCCGCAAACGCATCGCCTCACGGGACGCTGCAACGGCTGTGGGAGGCACATGACCTGATCTTGAAGGCCTGGACCACAGTCGATGGACCGTTCAACTGGGAGAGTGAACACTATCAGTACCGTCAGGTCAATATCTGGCCGCGACCGTTCCAGAGCCCTCATCCGCCGATCTGGATGACGACGAGTTCTACGTACAACGCGCCGGAGATTGCTCGTAAGCGGTATGTCTGCGCCACGTTCCTTTCGGGATATTCGCTTGCGGGGAAGGTGTTCCACGCCTACCGTGACGCCGCACATGAGGCAGGGTGGGAACCCTCTCCAGACCGTCTGGCATATGCAGGAATGGGATTCGTCGGAGAGACCGATGAGGAGGCGCGTGCCGGGGCCGAACGGATGATGTGGTTTTCGCGCAACACAAAGACAGCCTCCCAATTCTTGAGAGTTCCTGGATACATGACCACCGACGAGTATGTCACGATGGTCCAGGGCGGTTCGAGACGCGAGGGTCAAGGACAGCGCGATGGCGGAGTGCAGGGTCTCATCGACAACGGCATTCTCTTCTGTGGAACTCCGGATGCCGTCGTTCACCAGATCGAGCAGCACTACGAGCTCACCGGCGGATACGGCCACCTGGTCATTCTTGGGCAGTACGGAAGAAGTCAGCACGAGGAGACGATGCGCAGCATCGAGCTGTTTGGGAAAGAGGTTCTTCCAAAGCTCGGAGGACTTGGTCTTCAGTTCGCGGATTGAAGTTCACATCGTAGCCGGTGATGACCAAAATGCTTCGCTAGGCGAGACATCCCACATGCCATTACCTTCCAGCAACTGACGAGAATCGCTTGAGCGACGAGCAACGGGTTGATCTTGATTCAAGCTTATTTTGTCGATACTGGAGTCGACCTTGAGGAAACATCGATGGAACCCGATTGAGGGAAAGTCCGTCGGATGATTTCATGTTGCCGACCGAGTTCTGCGCTCTGAAAAAAGTAGAGTACGGCGTCAACAACAACAGGGGGCTGTTTCAATGGGAGCTGTGAGGAAGATGTGCGCAGTGCTTCCGCAGCGCTATCCCCGGGGTTGATATGGACTACCGTCGGCGATTCCTCTTGATGCCATTGCGGATGCGTTTTGTTGTGGGAATGGTCTTTTTCGTTTCTTGGTTAGCGGGAATGGTCACGCTTTTTTATGAGATATCGATCCATATTGCTGCGGGTACCTCGGACAAGGCAACGACGTTGCTCGCGGGTCAGGACATGGGTAGCGGAAACATCTTGCTTCATGGTTGGATTCTGCCGCCCGGAAATTACTGGACGAGTGATGTCGCGCTCTATGCGTTGCCGGTTCGTCTCCTTGGTCTGCATCCGGGATTGCTCTATCTCGAGCCAGCTGTCGTCGCCGCACTGACAGTCGTAATGTCCATGTTGTTGATCCGCGAGCTCGGACCGACGTGTGCGACGCTCGCGGGTAGCTTTACGGTTGGGGTTCTACTCGTATTTTCGACACCGCCTATGGCCCTCTGGTTTGTCGGTAACGCGTTCCACATTCTCACCGCGCTTTTTACGTTGATTGCATTTCTCGCGCTGACAAGGAACACCTTTGGTTGGCGGTGGGCGATTTCTGTGGCCCTTCTTTCGTTTGGGATGCTAGGCGATCTCGAAATCGTCGCGTTTGCAATGATTCCACTAGCCCTCGGTGGGGTAAGTGCGATGCTGCGACGTCGAAGTTGGCGGGCTGGTGTTGCCCAAGTCAGTGCCGCTATTGCAAGCGCCGTAATCGGCGAGCTCGCGCTCCGACTCACCGCCGCATTCGGCGCATTTCGACGTGGGCCCTCTCTACCGGTCGCACATTTCCACCAGATGGTCACAAACCTCGGACACGTATTCAGCTTCAGCGCCGAGCTCGTTGGGCTAACTAATGGCCGATTTGGTACTGCTGGAATCCCCATTGGTCTGCTTGGAGTGCATTTTGTCGGAGGAGTACTTACCGTGCTCGGTCTCATCGTTGCACTCGAAAGGGTTGTCGCGGGAGTTGTTCGCGGCGCTCCGCAGGGAGGTACACGCGAGCCGCAACAAGAGTCCTGGCGGCTCGATGATCTTCTCCTCTTTGGCACAGTTGGCTCCACAGTTCTTTTTGTTGTACTCGCGGGAGTAAATGGACTTGGAATCCATTTCCTCTCCGTTCCAGTCCTGTTCGCAAGCATCTTGACGGGTCGTATGGTTGCAAGAGCGTGGCCGAGGCTGTCTGGTGACATGACGAGACGGACAGTATCGGTGATTGGCGTCGCAGTGTCTCTAGCTCTGGCCTCAGGTATCGCAGTTGAGATCTCTCTTCCGGCACCACAACAGCCCGTCTCGGGGTTGATTGCATTCTTGAAAAAACATCATCTCCATAACGGGGTTGGCGGATATTGGGCCGCTGCCATCACGACAGTGGTCAGTCGTGGCGAGATTACGGTGCGACCTGTCGAGGTCGCACCTAATGGCAAAATCCGTCGCATGATGACGCAGTCAAATGACAGGTGGTACCACGACAATCTGTTTCAGTTTGTGGTCGGAGATACGCTTCACGCCGGGAATGTCACTGCCATAGCGTCAAGAAAGACATGGGGAACCCCGGTGCATACCTATGTTGTCGGACAGTACCGCGTGTATGTCTGGGACAGGGATCTGCGTATTTCGGCCTTTCCGCCGGGGGCGAAGTTTGGCTGATCGGCGAGATGAAGCGGTTAGCGCACTGAGAGGATTGGATTATCCCGCATTGAACTCTTCGATGCGCGTCGTATTTTTTGATGGTATCTCAAGAAATGGATAACGTCGGATCCCACTCATGTGTAACCGACATTGGGCCGTTGTGCGCAGCACTCCCAAGCCATATTGAATGCTTCGGCGGAATCCAATCGAAGAAGCATCGGGCTCATAGCAGGTCGGACAGGAGAGTTCACCGATACGGGCCCCAAAGACGATGGATTGCGCAATGATTTGGTTGTCAAAGACAAAGTCGTTGGAGTTTTTCTCATATGGCAGTGATTCGAGAAGCCCCTTGCTATACGCGCGAAGTCCAGTGTGATACTCCGAGAGTTTCTGGCCGAGTGCAAGGTTCTCGAAGAGCGTGAGTGCTCGGTTTGCAATGAACTTGTAGCGAGGCATTCCCCGCGCAATCGAATCCTGCGCCAAGATGCGTGAACCGAGCACGAGGTCGTACTCGCTGTAGGCGATCATTGCCGCGAGAGCAGGTACGAGACGTGGAGAGTACTGATAGTCCGGGTGGAGCATGACAACGACGTCAGCTCCGGAGTTGAGCGCCGCTCGGTAGCAGCTCTTCTGGTTTGCCCCATAACCCTGGTTCCGATCGTGACAGATCGGAGAGAGGCCGAGACTCATCGCCTGTTCCATGGTTCCATCGGTGCTTGCATCGTCGACAAGAACAACGTCATCGACTACATCTCGATCCAGCGCCATGACGGTCCGGCTCAGAGTCAGCGCGGCGTTGTAGGCGGGAAGGACGACGACGATACGCTTCCCGTTGAGCACCGCGTGAGTGTACCGATACTCAGGCGGTATTTCCATCTGAATTTGAGGCAATACCGGCCAACGTTCCAAAACTCGCCCTTAGAGCCTTGCCAGTTCCGTTTTTGTCGGCGGCAGGACTCGGAGATCTCGCCGAGTGCACCATATCCTTGGTGCAGTACTGGCAAACCGGGACGTTACGTTAGGATCTGCCGATGCTTCGAGGCTGCCCATCATGTCGCCTCGAACAGGACTCCCGTCTACTCTTTGTTGCCAACGATTCCGTAACCGGAGAGCCGTTTGAGGTCGTGCAGTGTTCCGGTTGTGGCCTCTCCCGGACTGATCCGAGACCAGAGGCGGCAGAACTTGACCGGTTCTACCCCACGGGCTATCACAACAAGGTGAAGCGCTATCTGTTTGGCCTTGACCGGACTCTGTCAATCATCCACCGTTCCAGGATTCGTCAAATTGAACAGCTTGTCGGCGGTTCTGGGAGTGTCGTTGATATTGGCTGTGGACCGGGTTGGTTCCTCAACAGCATGCGGGAGCAAGGCTGGGCGGTACGCGGGACTGAACGATCTGTCTCGGCAGCAACCCAGGCGTGCGAGGTGCTCAACCTCGATGTGGGGGCCGTGGAACTTGATGAGCTCGTTGCTGAGGGAAAGACCTATGACGCGGTTGTTCTCTGGCACGTTGCCGAACATCTTCAAGATCCAAGAGCTGCGATCTGCGATATTGCCGGTCTTCTCCGACCAGGTGGGGTTGCAATGATAGGGGTTCCCAACTTCGGATCCTTCGAGGCGAAGATCGCGAAGGCTGGATGGTTCCATCTCGATGTGCCGCGCCACCTCTACCACTTCACCCCGGTCACACTGCGGGCTCTTGTTGAAGGGGCTGGATTGAACATCCGCAGAACGACATATGGCTCTCCTGAATATGACATATTCAGTTTTATTCAGTCCACACAAAACCGGTGTGGTCTGCCATTCAATCTCCTTTATGACGTGCTGAGACGCAGAGAGGCTCGCCTTGGTAATTCGGCAGTCACGCCGCTATTCTCTGCGCTCGCGGTTGTGTCGGCAGTTCCACTGGCGCTTGTCGGATTGTTATGGACCCAATGCGCGGCTGCGCTCCGGATGGGTGCAACGATGACGTTTTATGTGCAGGCACCGAGCGAGGTGACATCGGTCAAGGAATGATGTTTACGGCTGACTCGGGCGTTTCAAAATTGTCCCCGAATTATTTCTGAGTGTTGTCCGCTCTGATTCGCCGTTCGGGAAGCCTCCCTGTCGGGAATTTCACCGTAGCGCGCAAACCAACGGATTGTGACCTTGAGAAACTGTTTGGCTCTAGAGTTTGAACCTGACGAGTTGCGAGGCAGTGACCTGTTGCTTTCCGAGAAGTGTGCATGTCGCAGAGAAGAAAACGTGGACTCCTTCTCGGACCTTGAGATCTCAACGAAGGGCTTTCGTTGTCACATGGGTGATCAGCTGTCCGCTGGGAGTCTGGAGATTGTGAAACAGTGTGGTCTTGACCTTTGCTGTACCGGCGTTCGACTCCCATCGAAATGTCAAGACCTCTCAGATAACCGGTTCACAGTCGATTACGAAGGAAACCATGCAGTCTCGATGGCCGTCATGCATACATTGGGTAGGTGTGGTGTTCGTAATGACCTTCGGAACATCAAAGTCTTGAGTTTGCAATCTTTGTTCCCTCAACGAGCGCCTCGAGTTTGGACCACACGACGCTCTTTGCGACTCGGTCGCGCCCGATGAACGAGCCAAAACCGCAGTCAGTGCCCGCCATGATCCTTTCTGGGCCGACGACACCTGCATATGAACCGAGTCGCTGCGCGATGAGTTCTGGATGTTCAACGAAGTTCGTGGTGGTATCGATAACACCTGGAACGAGATATTTGTCGTCTGGAAGTTTGAAGTCCTCAAAGACCTTCCATTCATGTCCATGTCGGGGATTTGAGGCTTCAAGCACAATTCCAGCGGGGGCGGCCTTGGAGATGAGATCGACGATTTCGCCGAGTGGTACATCGGTGGTATGAGGAGATTCGTAGTTCCCCCAGCAGAGATGGAATCGCATCTGTTCAGGGGGAAGCCCAGCGACACCACTGTTCATCGCTTCGACACCGATCGCGATCTCGCGTCGGAACTCTTTGATACTCAGTTCTTGAAAGACGCTGTTATGGCTCATTGCAAAATCAGGGCAGTCAAGTTGGAGTGTGATACCTGAATTGACGATTGCCTGATACTCAGAGCGCATGGCTTCGGCAATGGCGTGGAGATATTCGGATCGGTTGGGATAGAACTGGTTTTCAAAGAACATGCCGATGAGCCCGGGACTTGCAGCGGTCATGAAGAGGTGATCGCGCGATACCCCGGCAGCGTCCGCGGCGGCTATGAGGTTCGCGATATCAATATGTACCGCATCGGGATTGATGGGACGAATTGGAGAACTGCAGGGCGGCAGTTTTGCGCTCGGCCGGCCGCGTAGTTTTACCGATAGTTCGACAAAATCCTCATGGCCTTTCAGGTCGTTGCTCTGCGGCCGAGCCGTTGCCTCTCCCTCGAACCCCGCAAGCCGGTCGCTGACATATGTGGAATATCCGGTCTTGCCCTGCTCGCCATCATTGATTATGTCGATACCGATACGACGCTGGGTTGAGACGACTTCGACAACAGCATCATTTGTTGCCTTCGCAAGTTCGTCAGGAATCCGGCCGCCTTCGAGTTCGATGAGCAGTGAGGTCTGGTTTTCAGAACGCGGGAGACTCCCGGTGTGAGTTGTCTTGATGTTTGCCATGTGTTCCCCCTTGATCTGAGTGAAAACCCCAAGAGAACGTGAGGTGTGTGGCAATGCTACGAGAGCGACTCGGGAGAAGCGAATGGTCTCGCGGAAATACTCCGACAATCGCGATTGGCGATTGGCGATGGGTAATGAGTGACCCATTTTTGAGGTTCTGCGGTTGATTCTTGCGAGCGCGGACATGTCATAGTCTCGAGCACCATGCGTTTGCAATAGTTTTCATATCCGTTCGCTTGTATCGCGACGGAACGTGTTTTGCACGATCACGGTTTGATCGCTCTGTTGCATGGCGTGAGCCTTATTTGCAATGTTGTTGGGCGATGTGCGAAATGACGAAGCGCCGCTTTTGTTCGCGATCGTGTTGACTCTGCATCGGTCTCTCCTTCATTACTTTCTTTGACACCCGGCAATTTATTCGCGCATGGCCCTGCAGACGCTGACCAGGCTCGTCGCAGGCGGAGCATTGCACCGCGAAATCCTCGGCTCGGAACAGCTGATCTCCCCGGTCGGTTGATCCCGATGGCGGCGGGCCACGGTGTCGCCCAGTTGAGGAGACGACTCGTAGGTATGAGTAGTTCTGGAGGGCTTTGTTATCTTGGAGCGAATAGAGATGAGTTGACGAACGACGTGTTCGAGCCATTCAGGATGGCCATGATCGGCGCAGAGCCATCTGAGAATCCAATTCTGAGGTGGTGGAATTTTGTTGGCTGGACTCGCGATGAGTTCATCGCTGCCGACCGTTGATGGCAGTCAGATGACGAAAGATTCGGAACAGTTTCGAGCACGCTTGGCCGGATCCCCCCTCGGCCCCCCCATTGGATCAAGCCCTCGCAGACATTGGAGTTCAGCCATGCAGCTGTCAGGGATTCCGTTGTCGTTGGTCGGAGCTCTCCGCATTCGTGTCTCCTGATGAGCGTGTACCGGCTTCGATACGCGTTGATTGCCTGTCTTTGCGAGACAGGACTCTGTCGCTTCGTCGGGATGGAGAGGTGGTGGAGATATTTGAACGCGGGAATGGGTTGGGATTGTTTCGGGTTGTGGTGTCCAAGCGCTTCGAATTCGCTGCGTCGGTGAAAGTTTTGTCGACCTTCGGTTTTTTCGGTTACGGAACTTTAAGCTCTCACAATGGGGTATAAGCGCTTGGTTGATCGAGGTCGTGAACAACGGATCATCCGTGATGATCCGCATCGAACATGTCGGATCGTTCGCACAGGGTACGCGGTCGTCTGAGGTGCAAACGCTGACTCGCACAGATCGCCTGCTGATCTCCCTCGCCGGGCTGGTCTCGCTTGCCGCGGCAGTCTTCAAGCTCGATCACGGCGGTATGGTCGCGGTCTTTGTCAGCAGTGCGCTTGCGATTGCTGTGCTTGCGGCTCTGGTCGGTCGCAGTGTCGATCACCTTTCAGATCGAATGGGTTCGGGCGCCACCGGCTTTCTCCAGAGCGCGCTTGCAAACCTACCCGAATTCTTCATTGGCATCTTCGCGTTGCGAGCCGGTTTGATCGCAGTCATTCAGTCTGCGCTGATCGGTTCGATTCTCGCGAATGTGCTCTTGGTCCTTGGGATCTCCTTCGTTGTCGGCGGCCTCAAGCACGGGACTCAGCGTTTCTCGACCGATGCCCCGCGGCTCACGCTCTTGTTATTGGTTCTTGCAGTGGCGATCATCATGATTCCGACTCTTTCGTCACATCTTGGAACCAAGGGCGCGATGCATGAGATTGCAATGTCGAACATTGCCTCGGTGGTTCTTCTGGGTATCTTTGCCCTTTCAATTCCGACAACGCTTCGACACGTCGGCCCTCGAGAGTCAGGACTCCTCGAGGAGCCAATCTGGCCGGTACCGCTCGTGGGGGCGGTGCTTGGAGCCTCGAGTGTTCTTGCGTTCTTCGCCTCAGACTGGTTCATCGGCGCACTGACGCCGGCGATGCACACCCTCAAGATCTCGCAGGCCTTCGCGGGTCTTGTCATCGTGGCCATTGCCGGGAGCGCGATCGAAAACTTTGTGGGGATCAAGCTTGCGCTGCAGGACCGACCCGATTTCTCGCTCTCGGTGATTCTGCAGAGCCCGGTGCAGATCGCGGTGGGACTCATCCCCGTCCTCGTCCTGCTTTCGAATTTTGTCGGGCCGACACCGCTGACGCTCGTCTTTCCGACGATGCTTGTCTCGGTACTTTCGGTGAGCATCATTGTCGCCATTGTCGTGGTCTTTGATGGAGAGTCGACGTGGCTCGAGGGTGCCGCGCTGGTGGGTCTCTATGTGATGATCGCCACGGCGTATTGGTGGGGATAGGAGTTCTAGGCGCCCTGACCGAGCGATCTGTTGAGATGATGCGGGCAAACAACTACCGTCTTCCAGAGCTGGTGGGCGATAGCTGTTTCGACGCGAACTCGCCTGTTCCCTTGGCCTACCAGACAGTTTCGAGGATATCCTTGGTCGCGTCGCGCCACGGAACACCACGGGGAATGATGATCTCTCCGGGACGCACCCGCTCATAGGTGCTCGGATCGGTTCCCTTCGGTGTCCTGCCTTGCTCAACATCATGAGTTGCCTCGATGAGCAGCTCGCGCGCGCTCTGGATCGCCCGGTCGGTCGACCCGAGCGCCTCGAGATCACGTCTCACTATCGATCCCATTCCTTCTTGAATCGCAAAGTCCTGAGTATTGAGTCCCGAGATTCCCGTGAAGGTTTTGGTGCGCTGCACCTCGCGGTCGATGAGGTAGTCGTTCCAGGGATTCTGCTTGAGCCAGTAGGTGCCGGGGATCATGTCTTCTTTGCCACGGCCGAACCAGTGCTCGACTTCGTTCCAACCTTCGTCGGTGATCTCGTGCTCGTCATTCGCGGTGTACTTCCAGTTGTAGACGTAGCAGTTCTCATCGTCGATCGGTACCCAGATGTGTCCGTCGAGTGAGGGAAGTTTGTTCTGTTTTCCGCGGAAATCAAACAGGAAGGCTCGCGCCTGCTGGCTTGGCATGTAGTACTGGTAGACCCGCACATAGCTCTGGTCTTCGGAGATGTTGCGGATTGATCCGTAGCGGAAGCCATAGTCGGTGCGGTCGACCTCGAGGGTTGGGTGTGGGTCGAGGACACGCAGCGTGTTCGGGTCGGTGATGTCGTTGTTGTGCGCGAACGATGAGTGGGCGGTGTCGATTCCCCCTTCGAAGCCCTGTAGATAGTTTGCATGCTCGCCGGTCTTCGAGACGCGTTGATGCTTGAGGTATGGCGCGCGCATCCACTCGTAGTTCGGCGGGGGTGGCATCTCCTGGGTCGGTCCCATGTAGGTCCAGACGATGCCCGCCCGCTCATAGGTCGGGTATGCCTTGATCGCGACGCGAAGACGGAACTTCGAATAGGGAGGCTCGGAGGGCATGTCGACACAGGTACCCTGCACATCGAACTTCCAGCCGTGATACACACAGCGCAGCCCGCACTCCTCGTTCCGCCCAAAAAAGAGTGGCGCGCGTCGGTGGGCACAGTAGGCCTCGACAAGTCCGATCTCCCCAGAAGAGTCGCGGAACGCGACGAGGTCCTCACTCAGCAGCCGGACGCGAACCGGTGGACCATCGGGTTCAAAGATCTCCTCCGAGAGGCACGCAGGGATCCAGTACCGGCGGAACACCTCACCCATCGGAGTGCCTGGGCCCGTCTGAGTGAGCCGATCGTTGAGTTCCTTGGTAATGTGCATGACTCCTCCTAGAGCTGGCGGCGCTTCAACCTCGGAAAGTATTTCGCCTTGCTAACTGTAGGACATCAAACCGGGAATTGCGAACATTCCGGTGCGCGATTCATAGATGACGGAGTTCAGGATTGGTCTTGAGGGATTCCCTGGGCGATGACGTGATGATCACGGTCAATGCGGGTCCCGCGTACCACCGAAGCCTCGTTGACCACAGGGATTGCGACCACCTCGTGCAGTCCGGCCGCGCGGAACATTTCGACCCAGGCGGCGATCGAGACCGGTCGTTCCTGAAATCTGAGCAGGTAGCGCGAGGCATTTTTCGCGATGCGCCACCATCCTGCGGGACCCTTCTTGATCATCAACGCCACCTTTGAGGAGATGATCTCTCGATCGCGCGCGTCGGTGCCGCGACCAAACATCATGTCGCCGATGACCAGCCTGCCACCTGGCCTGAGCCATCTTGCGGCAGTGGCGACGGCGACCGCCTTGTCCCGGTCGCGAAGGTGATGTAGGACATAGTTGGAGATGACCAGATCTACCGATGAATCCTCGATCTGAAGGTGCTCGATCGGTATCGCGATGCCTTCGACGTTCGACAGATTGGCTTTTCGGGCATTCTGCAGCAAAAGATCAATCATTGCCTGGCTGATATCGATACCGATCACGCGTTCCACGAGTGGGGCGACGCGCAGGCTCAGCTGACCTGATCCGCAACCAATGTCGATCACCGTCATACCAGCCCGGGGTGCAGCCTCGGCGATCACGCGTTCAACAACCTTAACCAGACCAGGATTGTTCTGCGCGCCATGGTCCCAGGAGATGGCTCGCTCATTCCAGAAGCGACGTTGGCGCGAGATGTTTGCACTCCGGCTTGCGCTCGTCGACTGAGTTGAATTCAACTCGTGCTCCTTTTGGACCGCAGACTCTGGGGTTGAAACAGTACTTGTACAGGTGACGCACGGACCTATCGCATGGGCAAAAGAGCGCCTAAGTTTGTCAGGGGCGCGAGCGCGTGTGGAGTTGTGGAGACGTTGCGGAGGGACGACAGCCATGTTGGGTGGACAAGTACTGTCACGAATCCGGCCATCATCAAAATGAAGATGAAGAGAAGCGTCCAGACAAACAGCCGAAGGGGGGCCGGGGCTGCTTCGGGGCGCGAGGTCCACATCTGCGGTCTCGTTCCTGGCCGGGTGTTTGCGTAGCGGGCGGAGGAGATGGACTGGCGTTGTGAACGGATGACCGGGATTTCCGCGGTGGCGACTGTTGCCTGCGGGCGGTCGTAGGCAGCGGTATGGCGCGAACTCGTCGATGTCGCACGCACGCGGTCTGGCTGTTCACGGGTGCGGAAGATTGTGTCATGGTCAACGTAGTCTTCGCTCGAATTCGTCAACGATGCCTCCCCGGACCCGTGCCCGTGCCACTCCCCTTGCAGTCTCCCATCGGTGTAGACGATACAGGGCCAGAGGTCAGGTCTTCGCGCGCCAGGCGAATTCCTTGAACAGTCAACGTTCGAGTGTCGGCAGCCACGCGATGCCGACAACGCCACTTCCGGTGTACACCTGCATTGCAATCGAGAAGCCACTTACGAAATCGACGCCGCCGACGAGAACCTTGAGTGCTTGTGCAAGTTCAGGGGCGTCGGCGTGGAAGATCGTGCTCGCTTCCACCCCGTGAGCCGCGCTTCGGAGATAGGCACCGCGGAGAATTTCGAGACTTTCAGTGGAGCTATTCGCTCCTCCAAGTGGTTCGATCACACCGTCTCTCATTCGGAAGAGGCTGCGCTCGCTGGTGATGACTTCGGTGTCGAATACCTCGTCGGGCACTTCACCACTTCGTCTGATCGGTTCGATCGAAGAGAGAGAAGCGACAAGCTCGACGCGTCGGGATGCATCCTCAGCGACTTGAAGGACCTCTTCAAGTGTTGCGCCTCGTGCTGCGGCCTCGGCGCTGGCCAGGACGACGAGCGCCTGGCCCGCTGCGGCGGTGCGCGCGTCGTGCACGATCGTTGAGCGGGTCGCGAGTTCGGTCGCGAGCGCGGCGTTGCGGTACATCGTGGAGAATTCGATCGCCGGCGTGATGACGAGCGCGGACTCGTATCCAGGAGTCTCGATGACGGAGAGGTACTCAGTCACGAACGGATGGTTGGCGCCCATCAGCTCTTCATGGGCAATATCACCGGTCAGCTGCCATGTGGATCCGTCGGCCTCTTCGATGACCGAGGTATCCGAGTCGGGGAGATGTACGCTGATTGGAAGCACGACAATATTGAGCGATTCGATGAGCGCAGCTGGTATACAGGTGCTCGAGTCCGTAACGATGAGAACACCAGCCATCGGTGCACCCTACAACGCCGAACCGACCAAGTGGAACAGCGCAGCAACGTCGATGGAGACTCGAATATCGAGGATTTCGAGCGTTCTTCCCAAATCGTCAGTCAAGATCAGCGAAAATGGGCGAGATCTCAAGGACCTTGGCACGATAGGGAGTGCGAGGAGAGCGTTTTCATGAACCCACCGAGTGACATATCGATCCGCCCGGTTAAGGAGTTCTCCATGTCCGAGCTTGTCGAGCGCACGGGCGTGGCCGCCGCCACGGTTCGTTATTACCTCGCGAGTGGGTTGCTCCCTCCACCGCGGCGGGCAAAGACGAATCGATTTCTCTATGACGAACGTCATGTCGAGGTCATCCGGCTCATCCGACTGCTGCAGGATCGCCGTAACCTCTCGCTCGAAACCATCGGGCGCATGCTCCCCGAACTCCTGCCTGACCTCACGGGTGGTTCCGAGGGAGGAATTTTCCGCCCCGAGATGTGGGGCCAGCTGCTCGCGGTGCACTTTCCGGCGACCTCCTCTCCCTCTTTGTCAGATCGTCTTCGCGAGGCCGGTATGGCTGCGTTTGCCCGGCATGGTTATGCCGATGTCTCCGTCGACGACGTCTGTCAGGCGACGGGGATTGCCAAGGGGTCGTTCTACCGCCATTTCTCCTCGAAAGAGGAACTTTTCTTTGCTGTTGTAACCCTCGTCGGTGAGGAGGTGAACCGCGCCCTCGTCGATCGTCTGCCTGCGCGCGAGGCGGATATGGTCGCCGTACTTGCCGAGCTGCTCGTGCCCTACCTTCCGATCGTTCTTGATCTCGCATCGCTTGCGCTGCAGCGTCGACCGGGTTATTCACGCGCCTATGGCGGGCTGATCGGTCAGCTCCTGGGCGACACGCGAGCCGGTGTCGCTCCTGCTCAGCAGGCATGGTGCAACCTTCAGCCAACCCATGTCACCCTCGCCATCGCCGAGGCGATCGGAAAACGTACCCAGGAGGTACTCTCCGGCCGACCAGTGGATTCTCTTGCCCGGGAGGACCGCGCACCGCAGGCCTGAGTTCTGAGCCGGTCTCCCGGCAGGAAATCTTTGACGCATAGTGACGGTGACCGCATAGTCACCTATACTTCGCGTGAAGCGCCTGATGGGTTCTGACCGACGGCATGGAGCCGCTTCGGCCGCAACCACGTTGGGCGGCCGGGCTAAAAGATGTCAAGGAGCACCACCGTGGACAATCAGGCGGGATCATTGGGCTATCCCCTTTTGTCGACGATTCACTCGCCAGCAGATCTGAAAAAGCTTGACCTGCAACAGTGCAGCCAGCTCGCCGTTGAATTGCGCGCGTTCATCGTCGATTCGGTAACAACCTCTGGTGGTCATCTCGGCTCCAATCTCGGTGCCGTCGAGGCAACGATCGCGATGCATCGTGTATTTCATTCGCCCCAGGATGTACTGCTGTTCGATACGGGGCATCAGGCATATGTCCACAAGCTCCTGACCGGCCGGATGGATGGCTTTGCACGGCTGCGCAAGGAGGGTGGCCTGTCGGGTTATCCGAGCCGCGAAGAGTCGCGTCACGACTGGATTGAAAATTCCCACGCTTCGACCGCACTGAGCTATGCCCAGGGAATTGCGATTTCGTTCGCGCAGACCGGACTGTCGACCTCGCGGCGTGTTGTTGCCTTTGTCGGTGACGGGGCATTGACAGGCGGCATGGCGTATGAGGCACTGAACAACATCGGACATCGCGGCTCGCGGGTACTGGTGGTGTTGAATGACAACGGTCGCAGTTATGCACCCACGATCTCCAAGCTGTCTGAGTCGCTCACACAGTTGCGACTCTCACCCTCTTATGGCGCGTTGCGCGCAAAGCTCGACCATCTCATCGGTGATCTTCCCGGAGTTGGACCACTCGCCGGTCAGACGTTGCGCAGCCTTACCTCGGCGGTGCGTGAACTCGTAGAGCCGCACGTGTTTTTCGAGGCGCTCGGCATTCGCTATACCGGACCCATTGATGGACACGACATTGAACAGGTCGAGCGGTCGCTACGCCTCGCCTCCGCCTGGGAGGGTCCGATGGTGCTGCATCTCTTGACGCGAAAGGGTAGAGGTTATGGCCCCGCCGAAGAGGATGAGGTGCAGTGTCTGCATGATCTCAAGGCACAGTCTTCGGTTGCTGCGCCTGGTGCCTCGACCGATCGAGGTCCTGTGACAATTGGCCCGATGAGTCGCGACAAAAGCTATACCGAGGCCTTTTCACAGGCGATCGTCGAGGCTGCGCAGGCAGATCAGCGCGTGGTTGCCATCACCGCCGCGATGCCTGGACCAACCGGGCTCTTGCCATTCGAGGCAAAGTATCCGGATCGCTTCATTGATGTCGGCATTGCCGAACAGCACGCCTTGACCTCCGCCGCCGGGATGGCCCTCTCGGGGCTCCGGCCCGTCGTCGCGATCTACTCGACCTTTCTCTCGCGTGCCTTTGATCAGGAGAACCTCGACATCGGGTTGCACAGGGCCCCCGTGGTGATCTGCGCGGATCGCTCTGGCGTCACCGGAGACGATGGGCCGAGTCATCACGGGTTGCTCGACATGGTCCTTGGGCTTTCGGTCTCGGGGTTACAGGTCTTTGCTCCCTCAGAGCCAGCAGAGCTCGCAGCGATGCTCGCCACCGCGCTCGAGGCTGAGGTTCCATCATTGATCCGCTATCCAAAGACGCCGGGGCCCCTCCGCCTTGGAGCCCCCGGAGAGGGATATCGCTCCCGTGTCCTTGTCGATGGCAACGACGAGGTCGTGCTGATCGGCGTCGGCAAGATGGCGCAGGCGGCGATGGAGGCAGCCGATCTGCTCCGAACTGACGGTCATTGTGCAACCGTGATTGATCCGCGCGTCATCCGGCCACTCGATGGGGCCCTCGTTGAACGCGCGGCACGGGCCGCGCTTGTCGTGACCATCGAAGATGGCTTTGCCCACGGTGGAGCTGGGCAGTTCATCCGGAGTTCGATCGAACGGTACTGTGATTCAGAGGGCATTGGGCGGCCGTTCTTCACGGTGCTGGGCGTCGAGACGCGCTTCATCGCCCAGGCGAGTCCGGCGGTTATCTTGGCGCGCGCGGGACTTGATGGCGAAAGCATCGCTGCCTCGGCGAGGAGCGCACTCACACACATCCCTTTGGCCCCAGCCGTTCCCTCTTTCGGACAACAGTTCGCACGATGACCCAGTCGGGCGATCTCACCGAGAGCGCTCTTCCCGGATTTACATCGGAAGAGGTGATGCGAAAGGCACGTGTCGAGAACTTTTCCGTCGCCTCGCGCTTCATTCCTCGCCACTATCGTGAACGTCTTCTGGCAATGTACGGTTTTGCCCGTTTTGTCGATGACATCGGAGACCTCTCGACTGGTGATCGCATTGCACAGCTTGACTGGGCGCAGGCCGAGACCATCCGGGCATTCGATGGAGGTGGAACCCACTCCGTGTTTGTCCGCGCTGCAAAGAGCGCGACTGAACTCAAGATGGGGATTGAACCTTTTCTCGATCTCATTCAGGCGAATCGTCAGGACCAGGAGGTCAAGCGATATCGGACCTATGCCGACCTTGAGCAGTACTGCTCACTCTCGGCAAATCCCGTCGGTCAAATGGTGCTCTCGATCTTTGGTGCATATTCCGGCGAGACCTCGGCGCGATCTGATGAGGCATGCACTGCGCTGCAGATCATCGAACATCTCCAGGATGTGAGCGAAGATGCCGAACAGGGACGCATCTACCTTCCTCAAGAGGATCTCGAGCGGTTCAATGTCGAAGAGGCGGAACTGACGCGTGCATCCGCTTCACCGGGTCTCCGGCTATTGATCCGGTTCGAAGTGCAGCGGGCGCACTCCCTTCTCGAAAGCTCCCGTCCACTTGTACGACTGCTCGGTGGCTGGGCGCGCATCGCGGTTACAGGATTCATCGGCGGCGGGTTGGCACAGATTGACGCAATCATTGCGGCGGATTTTGACGTGCTCTCGTATCCGGTCAAGGCACGAAGGTCCTCAGTGTTGAAGCGAACGCTCGGCGTGTACGTTGGCGCGCTTCGTGACTCGGGCTCGAAGAGTCGTTCATCACCGGAGGTTCGTCGATGAACGACATTGTCGAGGCGTATCGCGCATGCGAGACCATTACCAAAGTTGAGGCGAGAAACTTCTCTTATGGTATTCGCCTGCTTCCTGCGCGAAAAAGAGCTGCGATGTCTGCGCTTTATGCGTTCGCGAGAAGGGTCGACGATATCGGGGATGGCGATCTCGACGTCAACGAGAAGCGCGTGCAGCTAGCGAATGTCCGCGCGCAGATCATGGCAACCGCGGCTGGTAACCCGCCAGAGGGTGATCCCGTCCTGCTTGCCCTGTGCGACGCGATGCACCATTTTCCGATTTCGGTTGACCAACTCGGTGAGATCATCACGGGATGCGAACTCGATGGGGAGCGCCAGCGCTGGGAGTCTTATTCCGATCTCGAGCACTACTGCACTCTGGTTGCGGGTTCGGTTGGACGGCTCTCGCTCTCGATCTTTGGTACGAACCAGCCGACGCGGGGCGCTCAGCTTGCGAATCGGCTCGGTATAGGTCTGCAGATCACAAATATTCTGCGTGACGTCGTCGAAGATCGCGAGACGATGGGTCGCGTCTATCTCCCCCAGGAGGACCTCAGGAGGTTTGGCTGCGCCGAAGACGCGACCGGTCCGATCGACCAACTCGTTGAGCTCGTCAGGCTCGAGGTCTCGCGTGCAAAGATGGCCTATGGCGAGGGTCTCGAACTTCTCGACCTTCTCGATTATCGTTCGCGTGCCTGCGTCAGCGCGATGGCAGGGATCTATCACCGGTTGCTCGAGCGAATCGAGGAGGATCCCGCGGCGATCTTTTCTTCGCGTGTTTCACTCTCAGCAGGTGAGAAGGTACGGGTTTCGCTTCGCGCGTTGGGTGGTGTACAGATATGAACCGCCCTCATGTGGTCGTCGTGGGTGCGGGCCTCGCGGGCCTCAGCGCGGCGATCGGAGCGGTCGACCGGGATATGCGGGTCACCCTGTTCGAGGGACGACCGCGACTCGGCGGAGCGACCTGGTCGTTTGAACGAAAGGGTCTGATGTTCGACAACGGTCAGCACGTGTATCTCGCATGCTGCAGCGCGTATCGTCGCTATCTTTCTCGCATCGGATCAGACTCCAAGGCTCCGCTGCGCCGTCTGGCAATCCCGGTTCTTAGGCCAAGTGGAGACGGCCGACCGGCCGAGGTCGCGTGGATTAGGCGTAATTGGCTTCCAGCGCCCCTGCATCTCGCTGCATCGCTTGGTCGCTATCACTACCTCAGTCTTGCGGAGCGCTCCAGGATTGCAAGAGCTGCCCTCGCATTGCGCCGCCTTGATCTCGAGGATCCGGAGCTTGATGACGAGACCTTTGAACACTTCCTCTTGCGACATGGCCAGAGTCCGCGCGCGATCAGGGTGCTGTGGGATTTGATTTCGCTTCCAACTGTCAATGTCCGTGCGGACGAGGCCTCACTGTTCCTCGCGGCAAAGGTGTTCCAGACCGGCCTGCTTGCGAGGAATGACGCGGCCGACATCGGATGGTCCGAGGTTCCTCTGACCGAGTTGCATGTTGATCCCGCCCTTGCCATCCTCGCAGAGAACGGTGCAACAGTTCGTTCCCGAGCGAAGGTCACAGCGTTGACGGTGAATGAGGACTCGACCTCGGTGACCGGTGTCGTCATCGACGGTGAGACCGTCAATGCTGACGCTGTCATTCTCGCGGTGAACGCGAATGAGGTGGTGGGCCTGCTTCCCCAATCGATGCGCGGCGACTTCGAAGGCGTGATAGGTCTTGGCAGTTCGCCGATCGTCGACGTCAACATCATCTATGACCGAAAGATCATGAACTATCAGGTCGCCGCGGGAGTTGATACTCCGGTGCAGTTCGTGTTCGATCGCTCGCGTGCTGCTGGCCTCGGCGAGGGAGAGGGCCAGTGCCTCGCCATATCGATCTCGGGCGCAGATGATGAACATGGAGAGCGGCCCGAAGTTCTGATCGATCGGTACGAGGGGACGATTACCGATCTCTTTCCTTTGGCTCGCGCAGCGAATGTCATTGACGCAGTTGTCAGTCGGGAACATCACGCGACATTTCGCGGTATTCCAGGGACAAATCGGCTGCGTCCCGGCGTCGAAACGAAATTGCACAACCTCGTCCTTGCCGGCAGCTACACCGACACCGGCTGGCCAGCGACGATGGAGGGAGCCGTGAGAAGTGGCGAGCGCGCGGTGGATCATCTCGCAAAGGTCTTCACCTTCACCCCCTTTGCGGGAGCCGGCTCTGTTGCAAAGGAGGCCATCTAGTGGCCAACGTCACCACGGTCCCCGAGGTTCTGACGAGGGCCCGCGATCTCGTCGTGCCGGCGATGCGGCGCTCGATTGACATGCTCAATCCCCAGCTGCGTTCGATCGCCGCCTATCACCTTGGCTGGGAAGATGCGAAGGGTGAGTCGACCGGAAGCGATGGTGGCAAGGGTGTGCGTCCGGCGCTCGCGCTGCTATCGGCAGAGGCGATGGGTGCGAGGGGCGAGTACGGGCTGCCGGGGGCAGTGGCGATCGAGCTCGTGCACAACTACTCGCTGATCCATGACGATGTGATGGACGTTGATCGAGAGCGCCGACACCGTCCAACGGTATGGGCCGTGTTTGGCATCGCGCAGGCGATCATTGTCGGAGATGCGCTGGCAGCACTCGCTCAGCAGATCGTCCTCGACCCTCGTCTGCTTGTCGCTGACGGACAGGTGCTTGAAGGACATCAGGCAGCGCTGTTGCTCGCTGACGCGACCGCGAAGATGATCGCCGGACAGTCCCAGGACATGGAGTTCGAAGGCCGCGGCCACGTGAGCTTTGATGAGTGCCTCGCGATGGAAGCGGGCAAGACCGGGGCCCTGCTCGGCTGCGCGGCTGCGATCGGTGCCGTGCTGGTAAACGCGCCAATGACAACGGTGGGCGCGCTTGACCGGTTTGGCGTCGAACTAGGACTCGCCTTCCAGGCCGTCGACGACCTGCTCGGCATCTGGGGCGACCCGAAGACCACCGGCAAGCCCTCATGGAGCGATCTCCGCCAGCATAAGAAATCGCTTCCCGTCACTGCAGCACTCTCCTCGGGAGAATCGGGAGTGGAAGAGCTTCTTGAGCTCTTGGCGATAGAGCAGCTGAGCGAGCGACAGATCGAGCGTTGTGCCGAACTCGTGGAGCGTCTCGGTGGACGCGACGCGACGAACGAGCTCGCGGACACGCGTCTCCTTCTCGCGCTCGATGCGCTCGACGAGGCGGAGATCCTTGACGATGCACGACGCCAGTTCATCGAAATCGCCCACTTTGTCGTGGAAAGGCAGTTTTAACCATGAGCTTCCTCACAACCAGGGAGATGCGCGCTGATCCGTTGAAAATTACAGGCGCGCTCGTGCGCGCCCGTGACCATCTGCTATCGATCCAGAGCGAGCACGGATGGTGGAAGGGCGATCTTCAGACGAATGTGACGATGGATGCGGAGGATCTCATGCTGCGGGAGTTTCTCGGGTTGCGTGATCCAGAGGACACCAAACAGGCGGCGAAGTGGATCCGGTCACAACAGCGCTCCGATGGAACCTGGGCGACCTTCTATGACGGACCCGGAGATCTCTCGACAACAGTCGAGGCATATGTCGCGCTGAGAATCGCCGGGGATCTCCCGAACGAGCCGCACATGGACAAGGCCGCGACCTTCATTCGAAACGAAGGGGGACTCGAGCATTCACGGGTGTTTACGCGGATCTGGATGGCGCTGTTTGGCCTTTGGTCGTGGGAGGATCTTCCGGCGCTCCCACCGGAGGTCATCTTCCTTCCTTCGCGCGTTCCGCTCAATGTGTACGAGTTCGGATGTTGGGCGCGCCAGACCTTCGTTGCGTTGACTGTTGTTGCCGCGCACCGGCCCACCCATCAGCTGACCTTTGGGATCGAGGAGCTGCGGAGTGGCAGGCATCTCGATCCGCCGAAACTTTCAATTCGCAACTGGCGTGGCCGTTTTGCGATCCTGAACCAGGTGCTCCTGCGTTATGAGCACCTCGCCCAGCATGGAATTTTGCGACGTACCGTGCGCGAAGTCGCGCTCGGTACTGCCGAGCGCTGGATCATCAAACGCCAAGAGGCCGACGGAAGCTGGGGTGGCATTCAGCCGCCATGGGTCTATTCGGTGCTTGCGCTTTCGCTGCGTGGTTACCCGAGCGATCATCCCGTCATCGCAAAGGCTTTTGAGGGGCTCGAACGGTTCATGGTGAGAAGAGATGGCATGCGTTGGCTTGAGGCATGTCAGTCTCCGGTCTGGGACACCGCGCTCGCAACGATTGCACTCGTAGACGCTGGACTCGCGACGGATCACCCGGCGCTCACGAGCGCGGCGCGGTGGTTGCTCGACGAGGAGGTCACGATCCGCGGTGACTGGGCCGTGCGCCGGCCCGAGCTGCCCGTTGGAGGCTGGGCCTTTGAATTTGCAAACGACAACTATCCCGATGTGGATGACACGGCCGAGGTAGTGCTGGCTCTGCGACGTGTTTCAGGCGTCGACCGGGGTGCGGTCGATCGAGCTGTCGAGCGCGCGATTGCGTGGACCGAGGGTATGGTCTCCAAAGAGGGGGCGTGGGGTGCTTTTGATGCAGACAACATCCGCGAGGTTCTCTATGAGTTACCTTTCTCGGACTTTGGTGCGGTGATCGATCCTCCGAGCGCGGACGTGACAGCACATGTCGTCGAGATGCTTGCCCAAGAGGGTCACAGCGAGAGCGCTATCGTGCAGCGCGCAGTGCTTTGGCTAAGGGATCAACAGGAGTCCGATGGCGCATGGTTCGGGCGATGGGGCGTGAACTACGTCTACGGCGTAGGTTCGGTGGTCCCGGCTCTCGTCGCGGTCGGTGTCGAGGGAGACGATCCGGTGATTTCGCGCGCACTCGATTTCCTGATTGCGCACCAGAATGAGGACGGTGGCTGGGGGGAGGACATTCGCTCGTATGACGACCCGGCGCTTCGCGCGAGCGGGCATTCGACCGCCTCGCAGACCGCCTGGGCGCTGCTCGCATTTTCCGCTGCCGGTCGTGCACGCGATGGGGCCGCCTTTCGCGGTGTGAGTTATCTCGTTGCCACCCAGCGCAGCGATGGGAACTGGGATGAGCCCTTCTATACCGGAACAGGTTTTCCCGGGGATTTCTACATCAACTACCACCTCTACCGCCTCGTCTTCCCGGTCTCGGCGCTCGGACGGTGGTGCGAGGCAGCAGGCATCGCGCGCGAGGGAAATGGCACCGAGGCAACGGCTGTCTCCGAGTCAGCATCGGTGAGTTGATCCCTCCTCTGGTTCTTGTTCCTCTCGCGCTTGAGAGGGTACCGATTCGGCGTGGAGCACCTGGACTCGTGGTCGAGCGCATCGGCATGGGGCCCGCGCGTGCGAAACGGGCGACCAGTCGGATCATCGATGAGCGCCGGAAACCCCAGCCGATCGTGCTTCTTGGGGCCGCGGGAGGACTTCAGCGAGGTGATCGCCCCGGCGACATCATCGTTGCGACGAGGTTGGCGACGATCGAGGGTGAGGAGGAAATACTGCTCGAAGAGGCCGAATCGATTGCCGACCTCCTGACACGTGAGAGAATGCCCGTGAGAAGAGGGACAATCGTCTCAACATCGGTAATTGTCCATGGAGAGGCCAACCGTCGACATGCCAGTCGAAATGGTGCCCTGGCCGTCGATATGGAGTCGTATTGGTGTGGATCGCTTGCGGTACATCATCCCTTTGTCGTGGTTCGGGTCCTGCTAGATGTCCCGGGCGTAGAGCTTCGCTCACCCGCGGTGGTTTCGGCCGCGCGTGATACATATCGTTCGCTGCGGGCCGTTGCGCGTACCCTTGCACAGTGGTCTCCGGTTAGCGTTGATAACTATCCACTCTCGGAGGTTGGTGAAAGTTAATGGGTATCCCCCTGCGACAGAACATGCGGATGGCCGCGTACTTGATGAAACAGAAGATCAAGAGGGTCGAAAAGTACCCGCTGATTGTCGAGCTCGAACCGCTTTTTGTCTGCAACCTTGCCTGTCCAGGTTGTGGGAAAATCCAGTACCCGACGGAGATTCTGCGCAAGCGTGTCAGCCCGGAGGACGCGTTTGCCGCGATTGACGAGAGCGGCGCGCCAATGGTGTCCATTGCCGGTGGTGAGCCGCTTTTGCATCCACAGATCACCGAGATCGTCGAGGGACTCATTGCGCGAAAGCGATTTGTCTATCTGTGCACCAACGCGGTATTGCTGAATCGCAAGATGGATCAGTTCAAGCCATCGACGTACTTCTCGTGGGTCGTGCACCTCGACGGGCTCAAGGAGCGTCATGACGAGGCCGTCGACCGCGAGGGGGTTTTTGATGAGGCGGTCTCTGCGATACGTGAGGCGAAGCGTCGCGGATTTCGCGTCACGACAAACTCGACGTTCTTCAGCACCGACTCGCCAAAGACCGTGCGAGAGGTGTTGAACTTCATCAATGACGACCTCAAGGTCGACGCGATGATGATCTCTCCGGCGTATGCCTACGAGAAAGCCCCAGATCAGGATCACTACCTTGGTGTCGAGCAGTCTCAGCAGCTTTTCTCCAAGGCGTTCGGTGACGGGCATCGCAAGAAATGGCGACTCAACCACACGCCGCTCTTCCTCGATTTCCTTGAGGGAAAAGAGCAGTATCAGTGCACCCCGTGGGGGATTCCAAGTTATTCGATCTTCGGTTGGCAGCGACCCTGTTATCTCATGGGCGATGGATACACCGCGACCTACAAAGAACTCCTCGAAACCACGGACTGGTCAAAATACGGACGAGGCAATGATTCAAGGTGTGACAATTGCATGGCACACTGCGGATACGAGCCAACTGCGGTTCTCGCAACGACAGCGTCGCTTCGTCAGTCAATCCGGGCAGCCCTCGGCACCCATTAGTTGTCAGAAAACATCATTGCTATCGGCTTATAGGCTGAATGGTTATGGGGCTGTAGCTCAGTTGGTTAGAGCACCTGGTTTGCAACCAGGGGGTCACGGGTTCGAATCCCGTCAGCTCCACACTGTGATCTCCCCACCATGGCCCCTATATCGCGGTCCATACGGCTCGCTCGCGGCGGCAGATGTTCTATTTTGCCAACTGATCTTTGAGGCAGATTTTTTCGACGGCAAACACCTTGTTCAGGTGATGGATCGGATGAACTAGTCCGTAGTTCCCCCCGATCGACCCCTCGTGCTCCCTGGTACAGCTTTGTGTGCAGGTATTTCGCGCCCTTCCAGAGGAGTAGACGTAGTCATGTAATA
>Ga0307373_10002441_pt1 | contig 33556 bp, 26 predicted proteins | sample OX2MG_FD_202534 | JGI IMG/M metagenome (GOLD analysis project Ga0307373, IMG submission 202534) | Soil microbial communities from Risofladan, Vaasa, Finland - OX-2 | ecosystem: Environmental > Terrestrial > Soil > Coastal area > Acid sulfate soil | place: Finland: Risofladan, Vaasa | collected...
CCCGCGTCCCGTTTTGCGTCTCGGGACTTCGTATCTCGCTGGTAGTTCGGGTCTTAGGATTGGCAGGTGCGGAAAACCGAAAGGAAAACCGTGAGGAAAACCGTTTTCAGCACGGTTTTCCAGTGACTTTCGAGTTCTGCCCGAACGAAGAATAGTCACGAGGAAGCAGGCAGGTCTTGAATTGCACTTCCTGCCTGTGGGCCGGGCGGCTCTCGATTTCCGCAACTAACTGCTTCTCACTTATCTTGCCCGTCTGCCATTTCTTGTATGCGGATTCGAACGGCTCGCCGGGAAAACACTGTCTTGCGTGGTTGAGAAATTCGAGGTCACTATTGGTCATGGTTTCATATCGTTTTGCTTCCCACGCGGCGCGCAGAGAGAAGTACCGGGCAAGCTGCGAGGAGAGCTTCCCAGTCTGAGGGTCGAGTGTTCCCTTGAAGAGAGCCTCTGCTTTTGAAAAGAACGCCGTGCGTGGGCCTGCGTAAACGAATGCAAAGAGCGGCAATCGTTTTAGGAAGTCCGAGTAGGTTGCAAGGTGCGTATTGAAATCTGAAAGATGGCCGATGCCTGGGTCAACATAGGTCAGCGTGGGCACAGCCTCTCCGGGACGAGCCTCGTCGAGGAACATTGGGAACTTGTCCACGAAGTAGCGAATCGTGTCAGGAACGCGATTCGCTCCGGCATAGGTCTTTCCGGGCATCTCTTGAGGGCGGATTTGAAAGTGATCCTGAAAGTACTGGACCTTGTCGGCTTCACCCTCAAAGTAATCATGGTGAGGATGGGCAATGATGAAATCCAGGCAAGCGAGCTTGGTCTTAATGAAATCAAACGAGTGCTCGCGGCGATTACGAATGTTCGCGCGTCCGATGGCCGCGTACATCGGTTTGTAGGTCAGTTGATAGACGCGAGCGTTGTTCTGATGCTTGCTCTCTTTGACGTGTTCCTGTTCGAGAGCTCTCTTGATGAATGCGCGGACAGTGCGGCCTGACCTGTTGCCGCTGAACTGCCGCAAATGCGCCTGTGTGAAATAGCCCGAATGGATCGCTACCGTGTAAACGAAGCGGGCTTCGCGCTCCGTATATCCGAAGCTCTTTATGGCGGTGAGGTATTCCGGTTGGATTTTCATAGCGAGAGGATCTCCGAAATGAGGTGTGGGTCTTGCGCGGCGGCACGCACACGAGAAGCATCGTCTGCCGGTGCGTAGATCGAAAAGCCTGCCTTACCCTTTTCTGCGAGGTGATGCCCGCGATAGTCTCGCGTGGCAAGTTCCAAATCGACGCGAAACTGGTCGTGATCTCGCGTCTCGTATTCGATCCTCAGATCGGGCAGCGGAATCTTGCCGTCTACCACTTTCAGCCCGTGCTCCTGGGCAATTTGTTCCCGCCTCGCCTCTTGCTCCGACTGTGGCAATGACTTGAGCTTAGCCAGTTCTCGATAGAGGTCGCGTTTCAGTTCATAGTCGAGGACAACCCTGAGATTCGTGCCGCCGTCCTTTTCAATCTTTTCCGATGCCTTCTGATACAAACGGTAGAGCATGGCGTCATGCCGGGCTTCACGGGGTTTGACGAAGCCGTGATGAAGGGATTGATTTGCGGCGAGCGCTTGGGGCCGGTTACGGTCCAGGAACGCATGCGCTGATCGGGTGACTGTAAGAAGCTGTTCTTTCTGGGTGCCCGATAAGGTGCTTCGCTGGATGAGTCCCTGCGCCGTGAGGTTTCTGAGGTCTTGCGTGGCCTGGTCTGCGTTGCCGTGGTATTGGATTTCTACAAGGTCGTCGGTCTTAACAGTGCGGAACTTGGCAATTTCAATGAGGGCAGCAACCTCCGAGTCACGCAAGTTGTATTTCCTGTCTCGATCCTGATGTGGGCGACGATTCCCGCGCTCGACGTTTCTCGGGCGTTCGGCACGGCTCCTCGATTCCGGTTGGTCGCCGCCACTAGCACCGCCTCTGCGGGGCTCCGGCTTGGCATCTTCAGGCTTGCGTTCCGACTCTTGTTTCGCCGGTGGATCGGGAGCGCGGTAGTCTTCTGGATCGAAGTCGTAGCGGGACATGTTCAGCTTCTCTCGTCGTAATCCGAGTCTACGGGCAGATGCACGTTTCCAACATGGAACTGCTTGTCGATGTGTGACAGCTTCCGACCAGTGTCTTTGAGGAAGGATTTGCGAATGAGGACGAACGCACCCGCGAAAATGTTGAGAAACAACACCCCGAAAAAGACGGCGAGTGCCCAGTCATACTCGCGGAAGAGAAACGCACGATACGGGATCAGGAATTTCAGGTCGTCCATGAGATAGAAAACGACAGCAAGTAGAAAAGTGAGAACTAATAGTAGAGCGCTCGCAACCATGCCAAGACTCCTCTGTAATTAGGTATGACTTTCGGCCAGACGGCCATTCGTCCACAATCTCGCACCTCGCTTCCCTCAAGGCATGACGCGCGCTGGTTGCAGCACGGCAGGTCATCGGCCGCTTTTTCTATCTGTTAAGATTGTGACTGGCACAGTTGTGGGGAGGCTGAAGCTTTATGGAACATGGTGAGGATTTGGCCAGCGCAGAGGCTCGACATCGGCTTATCGAGTTTGCTAATCGGCTAGCCCTTAAGAATCCAGACCTTCGTCTTCTAAGGCGCAACACGACCGACAATCAATACTCTGACGTGATTGAATGCCTCGAACATCTCCTTTTGCAAAGCGACGAACGCCGTAAGTTGATACTGCCGAATTTAAGCGCTTTTTCGAATCAATCCCTCGGTGTCTTCTCCGACTACTCCGGTGAGGGGGCAGGGCGGTATTTCGTCTATTCAATCCTCATCTGCGGTTTCAACATGCACGCTCCTTTCGGGCTACGAATGGCTCAAATCCGAGAGGATCACAACCTTGGCGCTAAGGAAATCGCATATAAAGATTTCAACATGGGACAGCTTCGGCGAGCGCTCCCGCACTTCCTAAAAGCAGCAGACGGACTTCCCGGCTTTCTTTGCACCATCGCGGTTGACAAGCGAATATCCACCGTTTTCGGCGCGAACGATAAGGAAACTCCAGCCAGATTGGTTGAAATAATTGAGCAGGCCGGTCTCGGGCGGCGAAAGCCACGCACCGCAGAGAAGCTTCTGCGTGTGGTGCACCTGACAGCCTACCTAACGGCTCTTCTGGCAGTAAACGGCCAGAAAGTATTTTGGATGAGCGACCACGATGAGATATGTGCGAATCCAACTCAACACGCTTTGTTGCTTGAGTTGTTCGGTCGCGTGCTTCCAATTTACACACGGCCCGGGTGTGTTTTTGGAACAATGGGCGGCGCGTTACCCTTTGCCGAACGCAGCATTGATATGAACGATCTACTTAGCATTCCAGACGTCGTTGCCGGAACGCTCGGAGACTATCTGTCGAAGAGAGATGTGGAAAGGCCGGATAATATCTGCGTGAAACGCGGTGCTGAAGAAGTCCTTTTGTGGCTCGCACGTGATGGGATTGGCCTCAAAAAGGCATGTTTTGTAATGCGCAAGACTGCCGATGGCATGATTGAGCGTGGCTCGATTGAGTTCTCCCCTGTGGCTCATGTGCCTGGCGTCTTTGTCCCAATTTTCGACAAGGCTGCGGGGTCTGATCTTCAGGGTGCTTGACGGTGCGCTCAAAAGTGATCCCATGCACCAATAAACTCGTCTACGTAACCGATTGTCTTTTACTTGAACGCTTCGTCTTCGCGGAAATAGGTGATGGCAAGGCCGAGCGGATTGATGGGAATGAGTTCGTTCGGGACGTTGGTTTTGAAGACGAACACGAAATTAGCCGTGTAGAGCGTGCGCTTCAGTTCGCTGTGGTCCGCCGCCGAGTAGTAAACCATGTCGAAGTCCACGCGGGCCTTGTAAGGGGAGGTTTGCATCCCTTCGAGCGCCACGTTCTTCACTTCTATATCAATCTCAGGCTGTGAGGGGTCCGTCAGAAAGCTCTTGATGATGCCATTCTTTTTGTACGCATCAATGATGTCGCTTGCCAGCTTTCCGTCGAGGAAGTACAGGGACTTCGAGAAATCGTCATTCATGGTGTAGCGATTGCGCCGGTAGTAGAGTGCGCAAAACTGTGAGAGGAAGTATTTTGCCTCTGCGTCCTGGGGCTTGTACTCGAAATTGGCATAGCTGAGCGCTTCCGCCCTGCCCAACTGGTCGATGCGGATTACCAAGGGGCGAAAGTTTTGAAACGTGCGGATCGTTCTCATGTCAATCAGTCCGAGGGCGACCGCAACGAAGGCAAGAAGGACGAGCGCAATCTTGAGATAGGTGTTGGTGACCATAGGATCGCCGTATTGCTCCAGGTAGAGTCGCTTCGCGTCGTGAAAACTCGAATCGTTGTTCATGGCTTCATGCCCCCAATATGCCGGCGGAAGACCCGCCGGAGCTGCCGCTGAAGATGTGGTTGGTAAGGGCTGGAATTTTCAAGAGGGCGTAGATGGACGCCAAGAACGTAATGAAGAGGACGGGAAAGAATTCGAGGAGTTGCGTTGTCGAGATTGTTCCGTTCGGCTGGAGATTCATCGTGCCGAGAATGAGATTGGCGATGATGAACACAACGGCTGCGGCGATCACCTGGTAGAAGGCATATTGGATGAACGCCTTGAACCATCCCCAGAAGATCCATTCGAGTTGTGGAACGATGAAGAATGGTATGAAGATCGGGCCGACTAGGACGCACACCGCCGTGGCAATGAATCCATAGGCGATGACGACGATGGCGATGGCTTGCGCAGCGGCGAGCAGGATAGTGACCGCCGTATAGATCAGCGTGCCGAGGAAATCGCCGAACCCTGGTGAATCCATGCGGGATTCAAAATCAGCGACCCGTTCTATGACGACCTGCAACTGCGTTTGCGTGATCCTGTTGGCCAGGAACTGCGATTCATCCGTGATGAGATTGTGAAAGCTCGTCCCCACTCCAGGGATCGGATTGCTGTAGTAATTGACCATCGCAAACCCAAAGCTGATTGTGAGGAGCAGACTGGCGAAGTTCTCAAAGTGGAAGCCGCCTCTGCCACTGGAGGCGGATAACGCGGACTTAATGCCAAACCATGCGACGAGAATGGTCGCGAACATCCGAAATAGATTCTGGCCCATCGCGTCGAAGAAGCCGAGGTTCTGCGTGAGCAGATTGTTGATGGCCTGAAAAATAAATTGCAGATAGTCGGTCTGCATTGGGTCTCCTTCGACGCGGCGGGGATAGGTTACGTCTGATTACGGCATGCGGAAGTTCTGGAGCGAGTTGTTGAGCGTGCTGGTGACCTGTGCCAAATTGCCTGCCAACGTCGCTTGGCGGGCGATGTCGGTGTTGATGGAGTTGGCGGTTATTTCCCGGTGTTGCTTGGCGGCGATCACGTTCTGTTCAAGCAACGAGAGCAGGAGCTTATTCGAGTCTTGCAGGGTACGAAGGGTGAGGACGTTCGCCGCATTGATCTTGTTGAGGACGGAAACTTCGGTGTTGAGGTTCGGGTCGTTCGAAAGCGAATCCTGTTCGAGGTTGTTGATCTGATTCTGGATGGTCTGGGCGTTGTCGCGGATTGCGCCGATTGCGGCCATTGCGGTCACATTGGCACCGTCCGACAGTTCAACCGACGCGTACTGAGACTTCACGCGGTTGAGGTCGTCGGGAGCCATGCCGGAGAGCACTTGGCCGCTGTATTGGAGTAGTGGGGTGGTGGCCAACTGATAGCCGGTGTTGACCGCGTTCGGGAGTCCGGTATTCATGCCGTTGACCCACGTTCCTGTGTTGCCGTAGGTGTTGGGCGCGACGACATTTCGCCACTGCGAGAACTGCGCCTGGTAGCGAGCGGGCATGTTCTGAAGATTGCGGGCCATCTGAACGGCTAGGTTGTACTGCTGCACGATTTGCGTGTAGGTTTGCCGGAGTTGGTTGAGTTGCTGAACGAGTTGGCTGTAACGAAGCACAGCATTGGCATAGTTGGTCGGGTCGTAGACAATCCCGAATCCGAACTGCGCGGAGGCCGTGCCGACGCACAAACCCATGACGAGCAAGACTGCAAGGATTCTCCTTTTCATGTGTAAAGCTCCTTTGTGTGGATTAGATTTGATGGAAGATGATTTCGTGTAGCTATCACTAGGCAGTGCAAATACTGGAATTCGTGGCGGTCCGACTGGGACTTAGCGCGAATATTGAGTAAGAGCCATTGTTGCGTTTAGACTTACCCCAAAGATGCGTGATGCGACGGATATCAAAACTTCGCTTCGATTCGTTGGCTGGTTACTCTCGCAGTCCAACTATGCCACTCGTGGCTGAAGAGCTGGACTGGTTTGAAGAAGCTGACGAGAAGGTGCTCGGCGTGCTTGTTCGCGATCTGCCTGACAACGACTATGCTTGTTACGTTCTTGGGAGAGATGCAAGACTCCGGTTTCGGGCAGTGTGGATCGAGTGCTCAATCCCCAGCGTTCATGATGCGTCTGGTTTGCTTGAGAAAAAGCTCGGTGAGTATTCACGGATGGCTCCGGAGGAGTTCTACCAGGGCGATGAAGTTGGCCCGCCACTCGATTTTCTTAGCCCGGTAGCCGGAACTGAAAGTCAACATCCCAATTTCCGCAATTTGATTTCCGGCATGGGTTACTCTTCGGCCCGCGCCTTGATTGCGGAGATGATGCATTACTTCCGAGATGCAGACGGAAACTTCGTCCAGCAGTTTCAGTCCAACGGATTTGATGCAAGACTTTGGGAACTGTATCTTTACGCGTTGTTCACAGAGCTGGGCTATGGTTTCAATCGCGAGCATGCTAGTCCTGATTTCCATTGCCAAGGTCTTGGCGGAGACTTCTTTGTTGAAGCGACAACCGTAAATCCATCGGCTGAGATCCCCGAGATCGACGACTCCAAGCGGCAAGCGTATTTCGAACACTATGTTCCAATGAAATTCGGTAGCGCTCTTTTTTCGAAGCTTGGAAAGAAATACTGGGAGTTCCCTTACGTCGCGGAGCATCCGCTGATTTTCGCTGTTCAAGATTTCCACGCGCCGCATTCGATGACATGGAGCAGCTCTGCATTAGTTGAGTACCTATACGGCATAAGACAGGTAGAAAGGAAAAATGCCGATGGTAAGGTTGAAATCGTTAGCGAACGAGTAGAAAGCTATAAATGGGGCAAAAAGGAAATCCCCTCAGGTTTTTTCTTTCAGAAAGATGCTTCGAATGTGAGTGCGGTTTTGGCGAATCCAGGCGGCACGCTATCCAAGTTCAATCGTATGGGTTTCATCGCTGAGTTTGGTGATCGCGATGTTCGAATGGTGCGAAGAGGCATCTGCTATCGCGATAAGCTCACACCTGAAAGATTCGTGGATGAAGTTCACGTGCCCGAATACTCTGAGACATGGGTGGAGGGAGTCTCCGTGTACCACAATCCTGAGGCCACTCATCCTCTTCCCGAATCTGCCATCCCGGGTGCGGCTCACCATGTCTACCGCGAGGGGCGCATTTTGGCGGGGATGCCAAAATTTCACCCGGTCGGATCAACGACGTTCATAGTGGTGCGGAAAAAGTCTTAAATGTTGCTATCCAAACGGGTGGCTCTCTGTCGGTTCATCCGTCACAGATCAGGCGGCATTTTGTGGTTTGCGTAATCGGGAACCGAAAGGTCGCCGGAGAGATAAATCTTCACTCGGTGGCCCTCGCGAATTGTTACTGTAGGCAGAATGTTCAGGAATTTATCGAGAATGCGCTGCGAAGTTTGTCCCAGACTCTCGCCGACACCTTGTTGAATGGTTTGGGTGCCGGATTGAGTCAGAACACCCCCTGAGCCCGCTTCGGCAATCCCGCCTATCGCGCCAACTGCGAGCGAAGCGCCGAAGATTTTGAGGTAGTGGTTGTTGACCTGATCGCGGAGCCCGGTGTCTCCGATCTGATTCATTCCTTTGAATTGGTCGAGGCTTACGGAATAACCATCAGGCATGATGAGCCGGTGGAACGCGACGGCGAGTCGCGTTTGACCGAACGTGTCCACGCGTTTTGCTTCTCCCAGAACCTTCGTGCCTGACGGGATAAGAAGGTGCTGACGGTCATGGGAGTAGATGTCGGTGGTGACGAGGCATTCGACAGGCCCAATGAACTGCCCGTCGAGCCGGTTCAAGAGCACAGTTTCAAGGATCGTTCCTTCAAAGATGACGTAGCCTTTCCCCTCAGCAGCGTTGAGTGCAGATGGATTTGATGAAGTTTGCTTCGGGGAACTCTCGGCAGATTTCCTCTCTGCATCTTCGGCTGTGGTTGTGCCTACCAGGGGCGGGTTGCTAGCGGCGGGCGGTGTGGGTGGAGTTAGTTGAGGCGCTGGCGGCAGTCCTTGAAGGATCTGAGCGAGTTGCTGGTTAAAGGTCGGTTCTTGCGCTGCCAGACCCGGCAAGCCGAACGGATTGTTAGCGGGCGAGGCCGTGCCCGGAGCCAATTCCGGCTGTGCTAGGTCCTTCCTGTAGCTCAAAGCCACATTCGAAGAAAACAGCGAGACGTATGCTCTTTTCTTCCGTTCGTCCTGAATCGGGTCGGCTGGCGTAGCTTGCGGCGGCTGCGCCGTGCCCGCAACCTGAGCGGGCGTGGCGGTCTGGCTCTCGGACTGTATTGCGCCGAAGAACTTGTTCTGTTGGTTTAGCGCAACCTGCTGTTCGCGCTGAAGCTCCTGAATCCGATTCTGTAGCTCGGTGATCTTGCCCTCGTTGACTTCGAGTGGGACAGGAGTTTGAACGGCAGACGTTCCAGATTTGGGCAACGTCTGAGGCTTCTTGCCGCCCGTGAGCCACATGATGCTGACCATCAATACGGCCAGGCCAAGCATGGCCCACGTCTGTACGTTCTTCGGCATGAGGCCGGGCGGCTTCGGTGCTTTGTCTTGGATGGGCTGAGTGGCCGGAGAATTAACTGACTCTGTCATGGGCTCCTCTCATTCGGCAGAAGGTGTTCTGCGGGCTGCTTACTGATGACGGGAAAAGGCGAGCTTCTTCTTGCCAACGGCTAAATAGCCAATGTCCAAGATTTTCGGGACGATGTAGACGCCGTTCTGGAGTTCGAAGTTGATAAGGTTCGGTTTACCGTCTTTAATTTCGTAAATGGCAGGTTTTTCGGAAGCCGCGCACCTGACGTAGGTGAACTTGTCGTCGTGATAGATCGCGGAGACTAGGAACGGCGTGCCCGCTTTCTTCGCGTCGAACTGGTAGTCGAATTGGAGCTTTGTCGAGTACTCAGAACGGAATTTCTGTATCTGCTGTTGAGCGCTCGTCTGCGCCGTTTGGGTCTGAGCATTGGCTTGGTCACGGATGGTCTGAATCTCCCGCTTGTAGGCTTCAGCCTCGGTTGCGGGTACATAACCTTGCGCAAAAGCGCTTGTTCCGATGCTGGATTCCTCCTTCGGCTCGATGACGACTTTTAAGTCCGGGTCGGCGTTCGGGTCGCTGCTGATCTCGGAGAGCAGGAACGAATAAACGTGACCGCTCGCCGTGATTAAATTCAGATTGCTACGAATCCCGGCCTGTGCCGGATGGATGTAGCAGAGGTTATGCGCGCCGTTGATAATCCAGAATTCCTTGTCGCCGGTCGTGAAGTCGAGAATCTCTTCCTTTTCGGGCAGGATGATGAGCGTTGAGTAGCGCAGTTTGGCTTTTATCGGAACGATGTCGTTCTGCGCATATTTCACGACGCGAGCGGTGTCAGTGGCGGCGTGAATCGGCAACTCGGAAAGACCAAACACAAAAAACAAAGTAAGAAGCGCAGCTGATTTCATCAAATAGAGCGATTTAATTCGTAATACAGTTTTCATTTCTCTTCTCCTTGATCGAAAGATTTATGGGGTGGTCCAGGCTTGGACGGCTTTGTGTCTGACTCGGGCAAAAAGGAAATCAGGGTCATGGCCAGATACAGAAGCGCGGTGAAGGAGACAATAAGTGCCGACCACACATTCGCAGCGCTTCTAAAAATAATGAAGTCTGGCAACTTGATCGGCACAAGGAAAACCGGTGTCATCGCTCTCCTTCCGCTAGGATTTCAAGGCCCTTTTCAAAGCCGTAGGTCTCGAATGCCTCTCGCCGCTTCCGGTTGTCAAAAGGATCGTTCGTATAGAGCCAGTAGCTCTTCCGGTCAACTTCGAGATTGGCAACCTTGGCCAGTTCCGGCGTCTTGATGAGTAGCTGTTGCTTTGGTCGGAGGGTCGAGATGAGTTCGACTTCGCTCTCGTTCAAATTGAACTGACGCCGGTAGAGATCCCGGTCCATGTCCGGGTTGGCCAGGAAAATCTTGGTCGGGCAGCTTTCGATGATAATGTCGAGGATTTCCGACTTCCTAAGCTCGTCCAGCGATTGAGTCGAGAGAATCATGGCGGCGTTTTGTTTTCGCCATGTCTTGAGCGCTTCGATGATGTAGCTCTTGATGCTCGGGTTCTTCAGGAACAGCCAAGCCTCGTCAATGAAAAATGCCTTGAAGACATGGCTGATCTTCGGATCGCAGATCGCAGTGTTTGCCCGATGCAGGATGTAGAAGAGAAGCGGCTCTAGCACTTCGGGATATTGGTTCATTCCCTGAAAGTCGAAACACTGAAAACGGGAGAACGTAATCGTGTCTTCAGAGTTGTCGAAGACGAAATCGAATTGTCCGCCAGTGGTCCACTTTGCGAGCCTGTCAGAGAGACGCCGGTCTAGCGTATTCGAGAGAACGCTCAGCGTGCGGAGCGTTGGCTCGATTTCGTACAGATTCTCAATCTGGTGGTAAAGATCGCGTTCCTCCGTGGGCGTCAGCTCTAACGGTGACGCTCCCTGAATGAGGACTTTTACAAACAGCGCGAGGAAGTCCAGGTTCTCCTTCGTCTGTGGAACTGAGAAGGGATTGATCTTGAAGCCGGGCGAGTTCAATCCAACACGGGAATAAGAGCCGCCAAACAGTCGGGTCAAGCTTTCAAAGCTACCGCCCAAATCGAAGATGAAGGTGTAAGGGTCGTATTTCTGCATGTTCGTGATGAGGAAGTTCAAGAGGAACGATTTTCCAGAACCCGTGCGGCCCAGAATCATCGTATGGGCCACGTCACGGTGATGAAGGTTTAGGAAGTAGGGTGTGTTGTGATTGGTTTCGAGAACTGCAAGATATTCCTGTTTAAGGTGCCGGTTCTCGGGTTCCCCGCAGTGAAGCGTGAAGAGAAATGAGAAGTCGGCATAGTTCGTGTTGAGCAAATACATGGAGCGCAGATTGAACGGCGAGCCGCCAGGCACGGTCGCCAGGAACGCATTCAAGAGGTTGTACTTTTCTTCATACAGCTGTGCGTCGTGAACACTGAAAACCTTGTAGAAGTCGGCAGCGGCGGTCTCCACCTTCGCGGGATCGAGGTCATAGATCACGACGCTCAGTGAAAAGTGGCCGAAATAGTTGCCTTCGATTTCGAGTTCCTTGATGCTCGCGCCCAATTCGCGGACCTGGGCTTCTTTTGAGTCGTCCACTAGAACGTCCGTCGGTGGAGCATCCGAGACGTTGAGATGACTTGCTAGCGAGCGCTTCGTGTTGTGGAAGTGGCGGCGCTTCGATTGGATCGCCTTCCGTGCCTTGCCGGAATCCTCTTTCTTCCACTCCGTGACGATGTGAAAGTTAGCCTGCACTTCGAGAAGTTTCTTGAGGATGAGTGGAAAACTTTGAGCTGAAGGCTCCTTAAGCGTCACAACCTTGACGTAATAGTCGTCTAGTTTCAAATGTCCGCGATGACATTCGAGATGCGATTCGCAAAGGTAGTAGTCGAGGAACGTGTCGTGTTTGAGCCGTGCGAACTGGAGCTTCTGTGGCGCGAAATTCAACGCTCGCTTCAGAACCCGGAAAGCATCGTGCTTACCGAGGAGTTCGAGCTGGACAAAATCGCTGACTTGAAGGATGAAGCTCTTCACCTTTTGGTGGAGAGCAATAAGTGCTTTTGTGATCTCCCGGTCGAGGAGAACGACTTGTCTGCGCGATGAGAACGCAGCGCCCAGGTCTTCGAGTGCCTTCTTTGGATTCTTGTGAAACTCCGTGAGCGACTTTAACAGAGCCCGCTTGTAACGGAAGCCCTCGAAGACGACAACGTAGAATATTTGAAGCGAATACAGCCGCTCGGATTTCTCGGCGAAGTGACGAATGCGATTCTCGATAGCCGTATTGACGATGGGGTTTGCATACTTCTTGTAAGGAATTGGCTCGTTGTTCCTCTTGAAGAGGTACTGGTAGATGCGAAAGTTCTCGTCGAAGAGCTTCAGGGCTGATTCGAGACGTTTGGTCAGCGTGTCGAGCGAATTCCCGTCGAGGCATTCATAATCCACTCCATGGACTCGAAGGATTACCCCTACGTCGCCGGACTTGGTTAGGAAGGCGTGCGGATCAACGAAACCGTAGAGATTCACTTGTTCGTTGAGGGAGCCGGTTTCACTGTAGGACTTGAGGGCTTTTTTGAGATTAAACATTCGAGGCTCTGCGGATCGTGATGGAACTCAACTTGGATGGGTCGTACTGCGTCTTAAACTTGGCTGCTGACAAAAGAAAACGAAGGATCTGTGGATCAGTATTCGTGGCCCACCGGGCGGCAAGGTACAGAAGAAAGAACATTAGGATGCCGCCCAGCAAGCTCGAAAGCATGTTGAACGTCGCTGCGCCCATGCACATGGCGAAGAAGAAGAGCTTTCTCTCCACGCCGAGAACGGTGAGTGGGCGATGGAGGGTTCGGTAGACCGCATTGATTCTTCTTGCTTGGTCCATGTACTTCTCCGTTTGGACTGAGAGATGTGTTGGTTACGAAGCGGGAAAGAGCCAAGCGAGGAAGTTCACTGCGGCAATAGCCATACCGACGCCGAAAAGAACGCCAGCAAGAACTCGTTTCGAGCCGCCCTCACCAAACGCGAAGGTCAAGCCTGCGACCACAATAGAGACGAGTGAGAGACCGCGGGCGATAGTGGTCGTGAATGCCTGCATCAGGACGTTGACGGCGTTCTCCCACGGGGATGCACCTGTGGCTTGGGCGAACGCAGCCGTTGCGAAAATTAGCGACAAGGAAAATGCGATGGACGCGGGCCGGAGCCAGCGGGAGACGAATTTGCTGCGGAGGAATTTCTTCATTGCCAGCGAGTTCCTTTCGGATGATGCGGGTTAGGCCCGCATCGGAATTCGAAGACAATCTCTCGCCGAACTTTGTGTGGCGGGCTAGTGTTGGAGGGAGGACTGAAGATCGAATTGCAATGCGCCCACTAGCCGAGGACAGAGTTGCAGTGATTGGCGACAGATTACGCTGAGTTGCAGCGAACTGTTGCTGTTTGGATTCGCTCTGTTTCGGTGAGGAGTCCAGCGAGAGTTGCCTTCTACTTTTACTAATGGGCAAAACTTCGCTTTGATTCCCCGAAGAAAAACTCCCCGTCTTCTGCGAATTGTTTTTTCTCTTCTGTGGATTGTGTGGAGACACACCGAACGAAAAAGAAACGCTCTTGATGTCGAGTTCACCGGCTGCCTTTTGAAGGCGTTGCAGAATTCTCTCGACGCGCCAGTGGACTGCCTTTTCTGAGAGCGCCGTGTGTGTGTGAATTATTTCCTTTGCGAAAAAGCCTTCTACTTTCAATTTGATGAGCAGTTCGCGCTCGAAAACGGAAAGGATTCCGATCCGATGACAGTGGTCGAGGAAATCATTCAAGACGGAGACGGTCTCGAATGTGTCGGTTGCGCCGGGCTCATCACCTGTCTGTGATTTGTCGGATTCTCTCCGAATTGTGAGTCGCTTTTCTTTTTCCGCCCAGCGAAAAGCATTCTTGCGAAGTGTTCTCGTTAGAGCGATAGGCAGATGGTTGCTTATTGTGATCGGGCCAGCCGAATCCACCAGTTCTAAGAACAAAGTGAGAATCTGTTGAGCGATGTCTTCGGCCTCGATCTCACGGAACCACGCGCGAACCTCGCGATAGGTTCGGTGAATCATGGGAACGAAAGAAAGGACTAATACGGAATTCCTGAGTTCAGTTTCGGAGATGAGAGAACTGGATTGCATTAGGGAGCCAACAACTTCGCTGGCTGAAGGCACGCTCTTCTCTCCATCCCTGTGAGCATGCAAGTGTTCGACCAGGGCGCGGGCGGTCGGAAACGTCGCTAGCGGCGGGGCGGCGTGCGCAAGCCTCAAGAATTCGTCTGAGTGATGTGGATCACTCAGCGAAATAACGAGATGTCGCTCGATCTTGCAAATATGGCAATTGCACTGAAGATTCTCTCGCATGATAGCAACTCCTAAAATCGAGCCGAAAAGTTCGGCTGACGGGTCTGCGGAAGAGCGCGCCAACAATTCTGGTTCAGGACGACTCGAATCGAGCTTGTCTACTGCGCTCTCGTTTGCTCGTTGATGGGAAAGTACGTTTATCGACGCGGCGATGGCTCGTGCGTGGAAGCCTCGCTGCGCAGAGCGATCCTTTGTTGGGGGACTGAAGAAAGGTGCCTGCGGAGAATGGGTGGCAAGTCATATCCGTGTTACGGCGGCTCCTTCTTTCTGCGAACGCCGATTGGTAGAGTATAGGCGAACAAAAAGCGAAGTGTCAAGCACCTAATTTGGACCCGCTAACCCCGCAAAAAATCTTTGAAGATAATGGACTCTTCTTTCGGCCGCAGAATCCATGGCGAGCGGAAACAGACGGCGTGACGGGGGGCACATTGTGATTCGCGGGGACCCTGGAACGCAACAAAATTGACGCGTGGTAATTTTGTCTGCCGTTATGGGCGGACGACAGATTGACTCAAGAGAAGCGGCGCGCGGTTCTATGATTCGCCAACAATCGAGGCTCTGGGGTGGACGAGCGGAAAGGCGAGCGGATCGGGATTTGATGGTTGTGTGTCTGCCCCCCTTCTTATCCCCCACTGGGACACCAGGGACACCCATGGACACAGTGAGGACACGAGAGGACACAGGGACACATGGACACGAGAAATCCGGCCTTGGCCCATACGGAAGATCCGCAAACGGGCTTCCGCAAGGTGTCTTTGTTCGGCGAACGCGCGATTAATTGCACGTACAAACTCTTGAGTCGCGCCGCAACGCTACATTGAGGTAAGTATCTGCGAATCGTAGCAAATGACGATCCACGGCGCGCGAACCTAAGTCGTTGATCTGATATAGCCTATATTCAATAATGACACTATCTGCAACACGGACTCCTGTTGTATGGGTTGCCGGGTTGCGAAGGTTCAGGCCGCGAAAGCGCGCTTCGCGGCGGAACCGGTTTGGTCTCTATCGTGTAAAGAGGTGTTGTGATGGAAAAAGAAAAATCAGGCGTCGCAAAACGCCGCGAAGAACTTCGGAAGCAATATTGGCCCGATGAAGACCTCTGGACAGGCGAGAAGGAGAAGGGCTGGTTTCCCGCACCTCGGACCCTTCCGCTGATTTTGAGCCTTCTCGCGTCAAAACATATCAGCCCGAAAAAACAAGACCCTTCCTCGGTCTATCTTGACTTGCTTAGCCGCCAGCGCGGCGAAGGGATTGTCGAAATGGGGCATGAGGCGGATCACGCCTTCGCTTCTGGCTATGAAGGACGGCGCGCGGCCCGGACGTGGCAAGAGCGCATGGAATTGCTTGTGGAAAGCGGCTTCATCAAAACGGTAGAGGTCGGCAACCAACACTTCAAGTACGTTGCGATCATACATCCGACCATAGCCATTCAGAGGTTGCGCGAGAAAAAGATAATTCCGGACAACTGGTGGAATGCCTACGTCGCCCGCAAGCTGGAAACGAAAGAAGCGACACACGAGCAACGTGAAAAAAGGAAAGAGAGCGCTCAGAAGGTTGTTTCGCTAGTCCCGCGAGGGCTGGCAAAAACGCAAGCACCGAAGAAGGTGCAGAGCAAATGAAGATGGGTTGCGACACCTCAGTACCTCGTCAGGCACTCGAACCCGAGGACCACGCAGATTCACGATCGCAGGCGGCGACCCGCGACACGGAATATCGTCGAGAGGATTTCAATTTGAGGGCAACCGGCAACCCCTATGGGAAAATCCATCGAAGATCTGATGACTGAAGTTCGCGGTCGGCTTGAGGTAATAGAGTCCAGCCTGCCGCAACGCGTGGATGCCATGATATCGCCCGAGTCAAAACTCCCATTCAAGGCGCTGCTTTACCGCGAAGCCCTTATCTGGAGAATGGCGGAGATGAGCCGTGGCGCGTTCGAGAACTTCGAGAGAAACAACCTTGCCGTGGCCATCCTTCTCACGCGTGCGGCCGTCGAGACAAGCGCGGCGCTCTGGTATCTCTCCTCGAAGCTCGACGCCACTCTGCAAGCCGAAACCGTCGGCGACATCGACGATTACTTAATGCGGCTGATGATGGGCAGTAGGACCAATCCGGAGCTGCCACCGGCTATCAGCGTCCTCACTTTTGTCGATCGCGTGGAGAAGGATGTCGAGGGGTTCCGGCACCAGTACGACATGCTCAGTGAATTTTCCCACCCAAACTGGGCCGGAACGGCGCTCCTCTATTCCAAGCCGGACCCGCCAAACCTGTGGACGGACTTCGGCGCGAACATCCGCGTCGGCGATGACACAACGCAGGCGGGCGTTCTGAATCTCAGCGTGGCATTGATGCTTTTCGAGCGAAACTACAACCATGTCGCCGATATCATGCCCGCCTTTATTACTCTCTGTGCGAGCCGGTTGAAACCGGGCGGGACGGGCGACACGACGGGCACAACCTGACCGCGCAGCAGTCCGATGGCAGGCGGTTCCTAAACAATGGGTCCAACGCGGCGTTAACCAGCCACCCAAAGCGCATCGACGCTTTTACGGACAGACTTCGCCTCTTGCTCAACAGCGTCGTCTGATCTGTGGACCAAAGCTTCTATCCGCTCGATGAGTTCTATTAAGGCCTGCCATGAAGCTCCTTGAACAAGGTCTTGTTGACTGTGAGCAAGCAGATCCCTAAGATTCTCCGCTTTCTTCAGAAGGCTTTCAGCCTGCTTTTTGCTGCCGAGGCCCAGCTTGGCTCTCAGGTCGGTCCTAGCCAGAAGCAGGTCGCGCTTGTCGCAGAACTGCAAGCAATCGAGTAGCGTGATCTCTTCGTTCCGTGCGCGACGCATCGTCTGAAGCTTGTTAGCAGCCTTAAGTCGGGCCTTTTTAAGTTTCTCTTTCCAGGAATCTTCGCCATAAGATGTCCGTACCCAGAAGCGCAGATGCATCTCCAAGAACGACACTAAACCAAAAAGATAAACACGAACCGGGGGCTTGTTCAGATCGGCTCGTGTGACAATTCCTTTGACCTCTGATCCCACAAGGACGAAAACGCGTTCCTTGGTGCGAAGAACAGTCAACAAGTCACCGAGGGGAGTTGCATCGGAGATCAGGTGCTCGGCACTCATTGGCCTAGTGTGTTCCCTTATGCTGCCCCCTTGGAGGCTCTCCCTTTCGATAAAGCCTACGACCGGTCCATTCTCGACAGCCTGCACGCCCGCCACATCGAATCCTCTATCATTGAGAATTCTTTTTATTTCATCGCTTGGGGCGTCCAGCGGACAACATTGAAGGGGCTCAAGGATAGTCCGTGCCATAATTCCGGCTCCAAGGACAGAGCGGAGGTCAGAAAGGCGAGTGCCCTTGCGCCTATATCCTGTTATTGGCGAAGTCCAAAGCTGATATCCCATTTCTCTATTCGTCCTATCTACGCGCGCACCGGCATATAAGCAATGTCGATTCTGCGGTGGATCAGTGAAACCACCGACAACAAGTCCTCGGCGTCCTTCTTTTCCATCGTCCAATGGACCCGTGGAGCATGAGCGGTCGGGTTCCTGAACATTCCGAAAATACCTTTTACCAAATTGGCGAATCCCCGCTGCTCGCTCCACTGGCTCTCGGTCTTGAGGGGATTGATCGCCAATATGGGAATATCCCCCGCGAGGGCTTTGTCGACGAGCAAGCCTCCATCATCGGTTAGGCCTGTTCGAGTGCGAAGCTTGTCAGCGATGCTTTTTGTCGCTTCAAGAACGGCATGAAAATAATTATCGGCCAGCAACTCCTCACGGCAAAAGACGAGCACGTCAGGGTGGACGTCACGGGCTGTAAGGTCTGCCCGGAGTTCTTGAGCACGTCGTAAAGCCTCACTAAGTGTTCTCACCTGGTCGGCCGCGACGAGGGTTCCGTCAACATTAACGGCCATACCGACAAAGGCGAGCGCACGATTGAGGTTTGCGCGCATTGGCTCAAAGCGTTCGGCTTGTCGGGCATAGCGTTCGGGCTTCATCGCCTCACGGATGAATTGCAAAATGGCCCGCCGGTTGCCGCTGAAGTTCTGTCGCTCGACAAAGGCATTATGCAATCGCTTCCATTTGGTCATGTCTGGCGTGGCATCGACCATTTTCAGGGAGGCTAGGATGTGGCCAATTTCCGATCCGGTGAGCCCGTCCGATGTATCGCCTAGGGCTTGGGCGATGGCCTCAAGCTCGCTCTGCGTAAAGGTTTTTTCCATAGCCGCATCTCGCTTCTTCAACACTTCGCCATCAAGTCGTCGGTGTTCCTGATTATTTCCCACTTCACCGGCAGCGAAACGACGGACTCGGTCGAAGCATGTTGGGAATTCCAGTCGTTGATGGCTTCGATCTCGATCCGAAGCTCCGGCCTCATCGCCATTATCTGTTCAAAAGCTTCTCTACTGACTAGGCGGCCAGTCGTCTGGAACCAGTTTCAAACCACCTCGCCAGCGCTCCACGATAGCCGCTTGGTACCAGTCCTCGTTGATGTCGGCGTGCTCGGTGATAAGGACCTGCAAGCCAGGTGCGACCTCTTTCACCGCATCGAAGGCGAGCCGGAACATTCTCGACACTGCAAGGCGATCATCTTCTGAAACAAGGGACATCGATCCATCGACATCCTTCTCAGCAGGAAAGTAAACCTGTGACGGTTGGTCGAGGAAGAGAAAACGCGGGACAGGGCGTGCTCGTTCGACGAACCACTGATGCAGCGCAAGATGGGCTATTAAGTGATAGCCGACCCAGTTCTCTCCGCTTCCCATCCGAGCCATGGGGACTGGTCCATCAGCAGTATCCGCCACGATTGTTAGGTTCTTTAAGTCGAGTCGAAGCGGAAATGTCGAGTGTTCAAGACCCAAAGCGCGCGCCCAGTTTGTCATGCGCTGGCTTAAGATCGACGTGACCGATTCAAGTCGCTCGCGTACGCGCTCGTCACTCAGCTCAATTTCAAGAGTACTGGCTTGCGCACGGAGGTTCGCTGCCTCTTGCTCCAACGCCCGTGTGTCTGGCAAGTCGGGTAAGCTCTCAAGGTACAAGCTGAGGCGACCGAGGATGTGTACTTTTTTCGTGGAGTCGTCGTGAGTCTGCGCCAGCCGCTCGTCCGCGGTTCGGACTGCCTCCATCGCCGCGCGGTTCTTCGCCAACCTTTCTTGGATCGCTTGAAGTTTGCCGTCTAGCTCCGCCACCGCCTTCTCGATTTGGGGTTCCGCGCGGACAACTGTATCGAGGCGAGACGATAGCGAAGCAAGTGTTCCTTTGACCTCGGCCACAGTCGGCAGCTGCGTAGTGGAATCAAGCGCTTGAGAGCACAAAGGACAAGTCTGCCCTGGGATGGAGTTCTCGAAAATTCCGATCGTCTTCAAGCGTGCTTGCTGTTCGGTAGCCTCTCGGGAAAACCCTCTCCCATCGTTCTCGAACGCGCGGATAGACTCTATTTCGTCACGTATGCGGCGCTGCTCGTCCAGTAGCCGAGTACGCTCGCCTGCGAGTCTGGAGAACTCAGCGCCATCCGAGGCCGTGGTTTCGACGTTCGCTAGCGGCGTCGATGCTACCATTCGAAGGGCAGCAACGGTCGCCTCCCAGGAATCCGATGTTACTGTCGACAAGCCCGCGTCCCTCGCTTGTGCCAGCAGGGTGTCGGCTTTGCTCGTGCCATCACCCCGGACCGCTGCGATCTCCGCGAGTTTTCGTTCACATGACCGGAGCTGTTCTCTAACCCGTCGCAACTGCTCTCGCTTCCGAACATAGTCGTCGTCAACAGCGCCGAGAAAATACGGCAGGGTGTCCTTTAGGGCCTGCGCAAAGAAATTGTCGCCGGCACCGTGAAACAACTGCTGCCGCCTAATGATCTCGTCTTGGGGTTGGAAGCATAGGGCGAGGGCATGCCGGACGTTCGCTGTCAGCGAAGGTCTCGTCTGGCCTGGTGGCGGCTCGTGAAGGTTGTCCGCTATACCGGACCATCCGGAGAGGAGAGCGCCGAGCCCCTTGGTATTTGTGGTCTGTCGAAGCGCGGCTCGATCGGGGATTTCAACAACTTCGCCAACCTCAACAAAGCAGTCTTCGCTTGAAGCTGCGTGACCATCGGGACATCGTCTTGCGACAAAAGCTTGACCCGCTGCGAGCTGCATGTGAAGCGCGAACCAAGAAACAGTGCGCCTAATCGGACCCTCGGGCACTCGACACTCGCCACTTCCGAAACAGTAGTCCACTATGTCGATCAGGGCGGATTTGCCTGATTTCGAGGCACCCGTGATCACGTTCACGACGCCGGGTTTGAGCTTAACAACCCTGCGCCGCCCATCGTGACTGTAAAGGACGATATTCAGAATTTGCATGCTCATGAGCGCACTCCCAAAATCGCCATCACGGTGCCGGAACTCCCAGAGCTGGCCAGCCATTTTCCGACAAACTCCGCACGCTTAGCGCAGAACTGCACTTCATCGGTGGAATCTTTCAAATCGGCGGCAATGCGTTTCGTCCATTCCAGATTGGCCGCTATCGCACCACCCTGCAACACGAAGAGTCCGTGGAGTCCTCCGTACATCATCGCTTCCTTCGTAAAGGGGACCAGTGTCCGTGCTCGATCGGCGATATGCGATCGCGCAAGCGGGTTGTCATTAATCCACGCTGCAAGAGATGTCCTTACCACCTTGGGAAGCGACTCGCGCGTTTCGCGGTGAAGGACGGTCGGAAGCACGAGAAAAGAAATATCGAATGGCAGCGGCGCATGGGCAACGCTCCCGTAGCCGACAGAAGCTTGCCAGAGTAGGCAACTGCAAAAGCTGGGGTTCAGAAGCGCGCGCTCCTCGGCTGGTCGGCTGGTCCATTGACTCATGGGGGAGCATCCTTTGCCTCGAGGAGAACCGCTAGTCGATCACGAAACTGCGGGTGCCAGCCGAGGCGTACTTCATCGGCCAGCATATGCAGCGACCCGCGTGTGACAAAGGGTTCCGTTACTCCGGGCCGAATTGGCAGCGATACGCGCTCCGCCCACTTCAAGACATCGCGCGCGGCCTTTTGCTGCGCTGCTTCAGCCGCCGTGTCGCCAAGCTCATCTTTCACGCCCTCAAAAACAAGTTCCCATTCTTCGACTAGCCTGCGCTCATATTGGGTGAGATCTCCGACCAGCAGCAGATCGTTGCGAAGCCATCTGGAGCGTTGCTCAAATGCCCGGTAGTAATCCCGTACTGCGGCGGCAATGCGCCGTTTACCTGCGGCGATGATCTCAAGCTGGCGAACAAAGGTGGAACCAGCATGGGCGATCTCGGTTGCCTCATCGAGATCGAACGTCAGCAAATCATCATCAATTGGGAGCGAGTCCTGTTTGAACTCTTCGCGCAAATCGGACATTTGCGCTTCGATCTCTCTTGCCAATACACGGTCAGCCGGGGCGGAGGAGGCAAGCTGCTTAAGGCAGCGCCGCAACCACCAGCCTTCGAGGCTCTCAAGGAACGCGTCGTGATACTTACGTTCGACGGCCCAAAATACTTCCGTTTTGAGATCGGCATCGAGGCCCGAGATGGTAGGAGCGCCATCGATAACAACGACATTGTCGAGTAGTTTCTTGCGATCTTTCGTCGAGGTCCCCAAGAACGCCTTGTAGGCGGGTGCGTTGGTTTGGCTCGTGGACGACTGGGCTGTAGTTTCCAATGCGGTAAGAGCCCCAGTCACGTCGCGGCCGTCACCAGATCGGAGTCGTGCTGCGATAGAACCGGCGGGCGCCGTGGCAGTAGTCAGGAGATGTAGGGCCGTGTCGGTAGGGATCGTTCTTGCCGTATGGCCCTCAAACCACACTCGGAGCGACTTCCAGAGGTCTTCGCTCGCGTCGGTCAACGTCGCCTCGCGGTTCCGATGATGTTTGGTCTGAAGCAGTTCCTCGGGCTTGCCGCCTCTTGTCTCAAATGTAACGTCGTCGAGGGTTTCAAGCGAGATCACGAAATCAAGATCAGTCTTCAACCGACGAAGGGCCCACAGGAGCGCAACACGGACCTGGTATAGGTAGCCGAGAGCGCTATCGGCTGCCGAAAAAGGGTTCGGTGTCGTCACTGTGAAATTATCTCACTCCCATGTCGAGGTTTTGAATCCAAGGCTCTTTGCATTCTCTGACACAGCGCGCTTGATCTGGTCAGTAGCACCGTTCGGAAAATCGGCAGTGATTTCCACTGTAATCTTGAGTTCGGCTTGGGGATCAGAGGCTAGATTGCTGATAATTTCTTCCGACAGTTGCACGAGCCGCATTTTCGCCGTCGCCGGGTTCACTTCCACAGAGCCATAGAAAGACTTCGCTTTCGCTGTGCCAGTCGCAGGAACGGAGCTTGCTCCAGCGGTTGGGGGTTGTAAGGGCGTAGACCGACTATCAGGCGCTCCGGTCGGCGGCGGAGCGATCCCAGAATTTGGTTTCAAGTCTACGGGTAGGTTTCCTTCATATCGCTTCGCAACTTCTGGCTCGATCAGCAGCAAGGTGTCGTCGAGTTGAACGTTGGCGTCACCGAATTTGAATCCCTCAAAAACATCGCCGGTCTGGCCATATGCAGTGCCGAAGAAATCCTTACTGCCCGCGCCCTTAATGATCGCCTGTTCCAGCACGTCGCGGCCATTGAGGCGTGGCAGGTAAAGGTAGCGTTGCATGTCCTCCCAGAAGACCATTGCACCCACCGCGTCCTTGCCATCTTTCCAGTAGAGCTTTTTCAGCGTGTCGCGCAGATGTATCGGAGACCATGCGCTGATAACCAGCTCATTTTCGTGACACACCCGCTGGATTTCTGCACCCAGAGCTGAGCCACTGGTATTCAACGGGAATGCTTCGATGGAGGGTTGACGATCCGCTGGCGTGGCCTGCACGGGGCACAGGAGCCACTTGTAACACTCTCGTGCGACCCGAGGCAGCACGTCTTCAGCGGACTGGAGTTCCTTCTTTGCCTGCTCCTCCTGGAGGCCGTCAATATTCAGCCGTTTTCCTTTAACATCTTCGACGATGGAGTTCCAAGCTAGCGCCGTGCGGACGCAGTCACGCACACGGGACAGAGAGGCATGATCGGGAGCAATGAAAATAAGCCGATTCCCACGGTATCGAGGCTTTTGGCCGTGATTGCGGACAAATTCCAGCACCTCTTCGGAGGAGATGCGCATCTCCTGCTTGCTGTAAAACTTTTCCGGCGAAAAAACCACTAAGCGCAGTGCCCCGTCATCGGGCACGTCTGCGTGCGACGTGAAGATGTGACTACCCTCAAAGAATGAGGCTCCGGGCACGAGCTTGCGCAGCACTTCGGCCAGCTTGCCGCGCACCTCGTTTTGATCGTTGAACCGCCCCTTCCGGTCTTCCATCTCCCGACGCAGGTTGGCGCGGGTGTCAAACCAGAATCGCGTAGCGTCCTGAGTCTTATCGCCAGAGGAGTTCAGATAATGCAGCCGGTCGGCCAACCGGTTGAGTGCGTCGGAGAAAGTTGAAGACGATTGTCCTGGCTGCATACATCCCAGAAGCACACGGGCGCGATCCAAACCGCGAACAACACCTTTTTGCATTCCAGCGGCAGATGGTGCACTGCCTAGGAAAATTGTCCGGGCCACACGGCAGGCGGCATTAACGGCACCAAAGCGCGGCTCCTTCGTTTCTAGTTCCGTTGTCTCAGCGCGTTCGCCGTCGATATCTTTTTCCAGCACCGCATCCCAACCAGGTGCCAAGTAGTAGGTCAGCTCATTGCGGGTATTACCGTCGTAAAGCGGCAGGCTGCCGGGCAGAATCATGAGGTCCTGATTTTGATCCTTCCACAGCCGGTAGATGACCTTCGCCATCAGCTTCAGCACACCGCGAGTGCGCTGGAAACTTTGAAGGGTCGTCCAGTCCTCATAGAGGCGATCAAAAACTTCCGGGTGAATGGGGTAGGCCTGCACCAGACGATTGAAATATCTTGCTTCCTGTGTCTCCGACGGCAGCTTGGAGCCCTCGGTAACGTAGGCATCGGCAAAGGCGCGGCATACCGCGTCTCGGGCAGGGGTGTCGCGTACTGGCTCGAAGAGACGACGGCGGACGATCTCGAAGGCCTCTTCCGTCGCGACAGGCTTCCATAACGCCTGCAAGCGGCCGAAAGTTTTCTCTAGGGCTTGCAGTGCCGCCATTCCCCGATTGCTTCCGGCTTCGACATCAGACTCCGGTAAAGACGCCAGCATGATGGCCTTGGGCACCAGCTTGATGGCTTCGGTGAGCGCCTGCACAAAGGATAGATTGCTATCGTAGCTGCCACCGCTCAACACCTGACCATTGGGGAACTGGCGAATGTAGGCCACTAGCTCATCCACAAGCACCACACACGGCGCATACGTTTCCAGCAAGGTCTTCAGGACGTTCTTGCCGGGTGATGTGCCGGTCGTGTCGGCATCTTTCACGAGCGCGTAACCTTCTTCGCCGCCGAGTTGCCAAGCGAGTTCACCCCACAGCGTGTTGATGGTTTGATTGCCACTCTTCCACGGTTGACCCGGAGCACGCGCGGTGCCATCGAGAACAATCACGCGAGCTTTCGGTACGTCCATGATGCCCGCGTGATCGAGCAGATCGGGAATGCCCAGCAAGTCTTTGATTGGGCACTCGCGCGTTGCCAGGTGATAGACGGCCAGCATGGTATGGGTTTTGCCACCGCCGAAGGCTGTTTGAAGTTGGATAACCGGATCGCCGCCTTGGCCATTTAGCCGCCTAGCCACGGAAGTAAGCAGCAATCCCATGCCTTCCGTGATGAAGGTGCGCTGAAAAAAAGCTGTTGCGTTCTGGTATTCGGGCGTCGCCTTGCCGGTGTACACGGCAGTGATGTCCGCGGCAAACTCAGATTGAAGAAACGTGCCTTCGAGCACGTCGGGATGGGGAACGGCTATTTCTCTCCATGGCTTCAGAGTCATGACATATCTCCGCTTGGCCGCAACATACGGCTGAACTTATCAGCAATGAGGATTTTGCGTGCTTCGACGAAACGATCAAAATTCTCAAGCTTCCACAATTCAGGATCAGGGGGAATCAGATGTAGCTTGAAATAGCGTAATTGGTCTTGTTTATTAGCAAAGCGTGACTCATCGAACCACTTATCCGGCGGCATGTCACATTTACTGCCAAATCCATTTTCCTCTGCTGTAAGCAACATGCAGTTTGCAATCTGGTCGCGCTGCTCCGCCCGATAATGAAGAATATTTAGTTTGCCACTATCGGGGTTCACGTCCTTCACTGTCTTGAGCAGGCTCTGTGGGAAGATGTGGTCTATCTGCGGTCCGTTCGCATCCAACGCTGGTTTGTAGTCGAAGTCCTGATACCACAAATTTAGAAATAAGTGGATTGTTCTCGAACCGTAGTGCTGTTCGAAAATAATATCCGGGGTAATCTCAAGATTGCGATTATCAGCTCGAATGACGCCAAAAATCTCACTTGGAACGAAATCCTGATGTTCTTGGATGTTGCGGACAATTTTATCAATCAGATTGTCAGGGCTGCCACCGAACACGCCTGTTACCAACGAGCGCAGCAAATATTCCTGAAGCCCCGTGGCGCTCGCAAACTTCTGAGGGTAATGATACCGATAATAAATCAAGGGAATGAGCGCCAAGTACGACGGAAGTGCCTTATCAGAGCGGATGTAGGTCTTTGAGACAACAAAATCGCGCACTGCCTTGATTGCGGCCGCAATCGTCTCCCATTTGTTAATGATTTCTTCTTTTGTCGTACCATCGCGAAATTTTGCGACATCGTATCGCGCACCCTTGTCAAGAATCGTCAAACAGGACTTGAGAACGAAATCGCGGTCGAATTCAAAGCCTCCTTGATTGAGTACCTCAAGCAAACCCTCCATCTCGCCGTCCGCATCCTCCCAACTTGATATCAGCAGTGAAAAAAGCAAGTCTGATTTGCCAAGCTTGGTCCCGCCCGAGTTTGCCCTAATAAAGATCTCGACTATGTCATTCACCTGGTAGGCGTTCGGATTATCAATGCCATCTAATTCCTGAAACGTAATATTTTCGCTGTTGACAAACTCTTGCCGGGTACGCGCAATATTGACTTGCACTTTTTCCCTGTCTTTATTGGACAGCTGTTCTGGTGCCAACCGCTCGATTTCCTGCGCGATCTGCATATCCAATTTGTTGTTCACAAAAACGATATCTTTGAATCGCACCCAGGGCCATGCAACATGCGCTCGTTCAATGAATGCGAAACGGTATCGAATATCTTCCGGTGCTACAAAATCCCCACTCAACACATCGAAATAGAGTTCTCGATCTGTTCCCGCATAACTCCCTTTGAGTCCAATAAAAAGGCTCTGCAATCGCTGTTGCCCATCCAGCACCAGCATCTTGGAATGCCGGTTCTCCGCCACGTAAAAATCGGTGAGCTTGATATCATGACGGTAGTTGTCGATAAATTTGCGATGCTTGATTGTCTCTTTCGTTTTCCAAACCAGAAGCGCTCCGATGGGGTATTCCCGCATGATCGAGTCAAACAACCGAGCACTCTGCTCCTCGCTCCATACAAATGGTCGCTGAATGTTTGGCAACCAGAAGCCTCCGCCCTCGGATTCATCATCGTTCAGATAGGACACAATCTTGCGGATCGATAGTTTCTTATTTTGCATAGTATTGATTCCTTAGGATGAAGGCTCAAAGAGGCTGCCTTGTGTTTTTTCGGTTGGTACGGAACTGGCGGCGGCTTCAATGCCACTCCAGGAAGTAATGAGTTCGTTGTAAGCACGCGCATCCTCGGACCAACCCTGACGTTCGCAGAGAGTATGGAGGCGATAGGCCAATTGGCGAATCGCTTCGGATTTGCCGTACACGGCCGCAAGGAGACGGCCCGCGCCACTTTCGCCTTCATTTTTCAGAGTACGAATGAACTGATGGAGCGTTTCCCATACAGGCAAGCGGGCCTCGTTCTGAGGGTTCCACTCGGAAGGATATTCAGAAAATTTGCGTAGGCGAACGATGCCACCGCCAGATTCCACTACGCCTGCGTCCCGCAAACGGTCCACGCTGGTGCCCTTTGCGCGGGCAAGCGTATCGGCATCGCCGAAGCGGCCTTCTTTCCATCCATTCTGCTCGAACCAGTGCAGACAGAACTGCGTGTCATGATCGAAATCATCTTCAGCTAAGAAGCGGTTGATGAGTTGAAGGGCAGTGCGGACCGTCATGGGTGTGCCATCGGCCTCCAACACAGCGGCGTATTTGGAATAAACCGCCATGCCCGGCCCAATGATGGCTTGGGAGAGGTCGACAGGGGCTACCGGCGAACGGCCTTCCCCCGACCCTTTAGTCATCTCGTCTAATGCCTCCGGCAGCACGGCGTTCAACTCGCGCAAAAACTCTCTTCGTGAAACTGTGAGCGAGTCAGTGGGGCGGTTGCGGCAGACGAGCACGATGCTAGAGGCGAGCGCATTATTACCTTTCGCAATCAGCCGTCCGGCTCCCTCTGTGCGCACCGGCCACGTTCCGGTGAGCTGAAGGCCCGCCCGGTTGACAGCTTCGAGAAACGTTTCCCAGCCCGTCGAAGACGTTCCGGAACCTGTGTCGGTATCCGATTGCTTGAACGCGTAGTAGATCGTGAGGGGTGCTGACGGGTGCGCCTTTTCTGAAAGGCTACGCATAGTTTTTGTCATCTCACGTAAGAAGAATGCTTCAGCGTTTTCCTTGCCTCCATGTCGGTGGGGAATCGCAACCAACTCCTCGTCTTTAGGAACAGCTATGGTTGCGAGAAGCTTTGGAAACACGGCTCGTAAAGCCGGACGAAGCCACACATAAAAGAAATCCGACAAGTCCGCGTAGCTAATGTTGTCGTAATATGGAGGATCAGTGGAAATAATTTTGGAACAACTAATTTCTTGAACGGAAGCATTTGCTTGCTCCGCGAATGCGACGATGTTGGCTGGAAAAGCAGCGATTGACATAGCACCTTTATTCAAAGCGGTTTCTAAACTTCCCCCTGCATCGGCGAAGGAATTAGCTTCTGCGTAGTCCCAAGTCATAGGAATAGCCTGACGAGCAAATGTCTCGCGAAAGGCTCCTCTATCATTCATCCATGATGCGATCGACGAGCCAATGTTCGCCACTTTCGAGACGGCGAAAGCCAAGTAGACGCTGACGGCTTCAGCATAAGCAGTGGCCCCGGTGCCGCCAGAATCGAGACTCTTGCCATCGTCGAGCACACCGGCAGCGATAGCGTCGCGGTGAATCTTGTCCCGTGCCTCAATCACCAAGTCGCTGAAGGTGGTCAATGCCACCAACTGTCGTTTAGTGAAAAGATCGGCCCAATGTTTTAAACCGTAAGGAACGCAGGTGCCCCCCGTGAGACGGGCTGGAACATCACCATTCGGCTTCCATGTCGGTTCAGGAGTAGCAGCAATGTCTTCCATTTCTGGTGTAGGGGAGACGTAAACGCGGCCGTGGTTGCCCTCGGCAACAATAGCCATCAGTTTGGCTCCCATCCTGCCAGCCTGTCCTTCGGCCTTGATGTAATCACCGCTGATGGCCGTGTCGGAAACTAGGCACCTAAAATTTGCGCCCCGCCCAAGGGCCTTTGTTCCCTGCACTGCCTCCGCAGGCGCAGTACCGATCTTTACTGTGAAATGGTAATGGTCACCTTCAACAATGGGCTGGACATAGGCTTGGCTGCCTTCCCTACTGGAGAGGATGAAGGTGGAGGCCAGTGGTACATTTACATGAGAGAATGCAGGATTTGGACTCTTGACTGTGCGCGCCCAGAGCCAGGCGATGACAATCAGTTTCTGGCCGACGAGCGGCTTGAGGTCGGGCCGCTCACAGGCCATCTGTGTGGTGATCTCGACGGGTGGATAAAGGTGTCCGATGCGCTTCTGCGCCTCGGCCCGCATCCAATCCCCATAGCGGCGCACGTCTTCTGCGAGGCCGGTCGCCCCCGGCCATTCCTTTGGAAAACTGAACCGATCGCGCTTATCTAAGGCCAAAGAACCCACGGGAGCACGTCCGGCGAACTTCGGTGGAATCTCGATCATAGCCTTACTGATGAGTACGGCGACGGGATTGAGGTCAGAAGCGTAGGCTTCGAGTCCAAGACGCTGCGCCTCTAGCGGAATAGCGCCTCCGCCAGCAAATGGGTCGTGCAACGCAGGTAGCTTATCGGGATTGAAGAGTTCGGCTGCTTGGGGATGGTCCTTGTTAAGTTCGCACACCTCACGCCACGAACGGCGAATCTCAGCGCGGGCTGCTTCTAGGACGACTTCGTTCGTCGTATTTTCCCAGAGAACGAGGTCCTCTATAATTTTGAAGAGCCGCTTCCGCTCAATGGCGGCTTCTTTTTTGTTCTTACCGTATTTAAATCCTCCGCCCTGCTGATAACCCGGATCATTTACGAGTTGAGCGAAAATAACTGCTCGCGCTGCGGCGAGCGGACGTCGCGCCCACCAGAGGTGCAGCGTTGATGGATGCCCATGCCGGATGGATTTCTCGCGCGAGCACGCCGCATTGATGGCATCGAGGGGCAGCGCAACCTCTATTAGCTTCCGGGGTGATTTTGTGGCGTGTTCGGTCACCGGAGAACGATCGACGCGCAATAGAGTGTCAGCAGTCATGCCCTCTCCGCGCGCTCAAGAAGCGTCTTGATTTCAAAATTGATTGAGGAAACACCCCAGCCCGGTTCGGCTTCGAACGGATTCCGCAGGTAGTAAGGGCCATCAACAGCGTCATTCTCACTAACCATTACGATTGCGAGCCTGAATTTGTCGGCCTGGTTGAGGGCGTAAAGCATTTCGTTGCGCGTAATTGTTACGGTGCCCGCGCCCCCCACGCGGCCTTTGACTTCGATGTGGCGGGCTTCTGGCTGTTTGCCCTCGATGGCGGGCGGATAGGATGTGATATCCCAGCCGCATTTCTGAGCAGAGACATCTACCACCCGGCAGCCGCGTGCCTCCTCAGCATGGCGAACAGCGTCCATGGCGAGTTTTTCGACGCGAGCACGTGCGACGGGATCGGTGGAGAAAGCGGAACCGTACTCAACAGTAGATTCTCCGCGTAGGCGGCGAAGTAGTCCGATGGGAACAACCAGCGCGCCACCGAGGGCCACGGGCGTGGCTGAAGTGACGTGGCGCATGGATAGGAGTTCCTTCTTCCGGTTTTCAAGGCGACCTTCGAGGTCGGAGACGGTGCGGCGGGCGTTTTCAAGATTCAGTCGCACGTCTTTGCCAGCTTCCTGATCCTCTTTGAGCTTGATCCAACGGTCGGACCAGAAGGCGATTTCCTTGGTAAGGCGCTCGTGGACGGCGGCGAGGGTTTTGTCCACATGAGCTATGCGGCGTTCGGCGACTTCCCGAAAATGTTCCGGCACGAGCGTGGCAGCGGCGAGGGCGAGTGCCCTTTGTTCCTGATCGGCACGAATCCATGGGGCGGAAAGGACATCCTTTAGCAGCACACGGTCGGCAGCCGCGAGGGCTTCCAGGTCAAGGTGCGGTGCCCAGCCCGCAAACGTTGCTGATCCATCAGTCGCGACGCGGACAAACTGGAGGCGTTTGGAGAGCACTTGGTCATCGCCGGATTTGATCTCGTGGGTGAGCAAGAAAAGCAGATGCGACTCTTCGCCCTCGTCGGCAGGGTCCACAAGAATAGTGCCCTGACGTAGGAGGTTGCCGTGCTGTTCCAAAATCAAGTCGCTCACTGCGAGCATGAGCGGGTGACCAGGATGGAGCATTGCGGCGAAGGCCGCGCCTGGCTTGTCGAGTGGCCGGACAGCTTCGCGGGTGAAGCAGACGCGCTCGTAACGCTTGAGCACGGGAGCGAGTTCGCGGCGGTTACGACCCGTGATGATGCGGTCGCGCTCGCGGATGGAGGCAGGAACATGTGTGACCTCAAAGCGGGCGGCCTCTCGCGGATGGATGGAACCGCCCAGTGCCTCGAAGGCTTTCATGAAGAAGGAACGCACGAAAAAGGGCTGTAGACGGCGGGCCTCGGCTTTTTCCATCTCCTCCTTCACCGCGAAGAGGCGTTCGGCGCTCATGGACTCCTGCGCCAGGGCGTTGCGGTTAAGGATGTCGCGAAGCTTGTCGTGATCGAACGCGTTCTCGACGCGCTGGCGGAGACGGGCGCGGACTTCCGGCTGGTCGCCGTAACGGATGGCCTCCAGGAGCAGATCCTTGAGGCTAATGCCCTCGAAAACTTCGCCAAGGATGTCGAAGACGCGGCCATTCAGTGCGGCACTCTCGACACTGAGTTTTTCAAGAAGGCGGAAAAACACATCACCTTCGCGGGTTTCGCTGGCGACGAGATTCCAGAGGTGGCAGACTTCCTGCTGGCCAATGCGGTGGATGCGGCCGAAGCGCTGTTCGAGACGGTTTGGATTCCACGGTAGGTCGTAGTTCACCATCAAATTGGCGTTCTGGAGGTTGACGCCCTCACCGGCGGCATCCGTGGCGATCAGAACGCGCACTTCGGGGTCGGAACGAAAGATAGCCTGAATGCGGCGGCGCTCGTCGCGGTGGGTGCCGCCGTGGATGGTGACGATGGAGTCAGCACTGCCGAGCACTCCGGCAATCTTCTGGTGGAGGTAGTTTAGTGTGTCGCGGTGCTCGGAAAAGATGATGAGCTTGCGCAAGCGGCCATCGGCGTCGCGCATGGCAGGGTTGTTTTGTAGGATGCGGGAGAGTTCGTCCCATTTGCGGTCCTGCCCAGAGGCGACGACAGCTTTGGCCTGATGTTCGAGTTCCTGGAGGATGACGATTTCCTGCTCCAACTCGGCAATGGTGCTGGCGGCGGTGGCCTGATCGACCAGGGTTTCTTCGAGGTTCTCCTGCTCTTCGGCGTTGAGATCGTCGTCGTCCTCGGGAATATCGGCGAGCGTCTCGGCTAGGATTTGCTGCCCGCGAATGCCCAGTCTTTCCTCGCGGAGGCGGCGTTCGAGACGTTCCTTACGTCGCTTGAGCGATTGGAATATGGCCTCGGGGCTTGACGCGAGGCGGCGCTGGAGGGCAGTGAGGGCAAAGCCGACCGAGCCCTTGCGCGAGCCATCAAGCTGGTCGGCCTTGCCCATTTCCGTCTGAACGTAATGGGTCACCGATTCATAGAGTGCGGCCTCTATGTCGGAAAGCTTGTAGTTTACGGTGTAAGCCCTGCGTTCGGGAAAGAGGGGGGTGCCGTCGAACTTCACCATCTCTTCTTTCACCATCCGGCGCATGAGGTCTGAGCAATCCACCTTATGCACGCCGTCGCGAAACTTGCCGTAAAAGCGGTCGGAATCGAGCAACGACAGGAAAAGTTGGAAATCCTCCTCTTTACCGTTGTGCGGCGTGGCGGTCATCAGCAGCAAGTGTCGCGTGTGTTGGCCGATTTTCTCAGCGAAGTTAAAACGCTTGGTGCGCTTCATTTCCCGCCCGAAGAAGTGCGCGGAAAGCTTGTGGGCTTCGTCGAACACCACCAAATCCCACGAAGCGAGGCAGAGCTTCTCCTGGGACTCCTCGTTGCGCGACATCTGGTCAAGCCGGACAATCAGGTGGTCGTGGTCCGCGAAGGGATTGCCGCTAGGTGAGGCAGCTTCGAGTTCTTTGGAAAAGATGCGGAACTCCAAGCCAAACTTTTCAAACAGTTCATCGCGCCACTGCTCCACCAGGCTGCCGGGAGCAACGATGAGGACTCGGCGGGCGTCTGCCCGCATGATTAACTCGCGGATGTAGAGACCCGCCATGATGGTCTTACCCGCACCTGGGTCATCCGCCAAAACAAAGCGCAACGGCTGCCTCGGCAGCATTGACTCATAAACAGCCGTGATTTGGTGCGGAAGCGGGTCCACGTTTGATGTGTGGACGGCCATCATGGGGTCAAAAAGGAAAGCGAGGTCAATACGCTTCGCCTCGATGGCTAGCTTGAATTCATCCCCGTTACCATCGAAGGCCCACGGGCGCTCGATTGTGGCAACGCTGATGCTCGCCTCATCCGCGCGGCCTAGCAGCCGCTCCTTAATAGTTCCCTCCGGAGTCTTGTAAAGGATCTGCACGGCACCGTCGCCGATAGGCACCACGGCGATGACGCTGGCGATCAAGGTGGGTTCGATGCCAACCAGCGATATTCCAGCCTTGAGAGTTTCTAGCTTGATCATGACAAGTAAATCTCCGCGTGGTGTTGCGCGACAAAAAAGCCGCTGACCGCTAACTGGAGAGCTTCGAGGCGGGTCATGTTGACCTTCGTGTTGGTTTTCCGGTACGGTGGCTGGTCCGCTTACGCCCGTTCTCGCTCTTTCCGGTTTCGTCTACCGCATATCTCTCCGAGGCCTCACGCACGACCCAGGCCAAGGATACCTTTTTCTGTTTCGCGATCTTGTCGAGCGTTCGATAGAGATCAGGCGGAAAGCTGATCGACGCAC
>Ga0307373_10002444_pt1 | contig 33544 bp, 28 predicted proteins | sample OX2MG_FD_202534 | JGI IMG/M metagenome (GOLD analysis project Ga0307373, IMG submission 202534) | Soil microbial communities from Risofladan, Vaasa, Finland - OX-2 | ecosystem: Environmental > Terrestrial > Soil > Coastal area > Acid sulfate soil | place: Finland: Risofladan, Vaasa | collected...
GGTGTGAGTTTCATTACGGCGGGCGTCGCCGCGACCCAGGGTCGAATGTTGCGCGCTTTTAGCATTCGCAAAGAAACCAAGGATCACGGGGCCGGTGGGCGCGTCGCGGGCGTGCTCAAGGCGGGTGACCGCGTCGTCATGACCGAAGACACGGTCACGCGCGGCACCACGTTGATGGACGCGGTGCAGGTCGTTCGAGACGTCGGCGCTGAAGTCGCACTCGTGCTCGCCGTCGTTGATCGTGGGGGCACGGTGGCGGCGATGGCGGCCCAAGAAGGGCTGCCCTTCGTGGCGCTCTTTAGTGCCCCTGACCTCGGATTTTCATTCGAGGGTGCTTAGGATTTCGCCAGAACGTCGAGGACGCGTCGACGCCACGCGTAGAGCGCCGGGTAGTGCTCGGCGCTCGTGTGGCCAAAGCGCAGAACGAGCGCGTCGAGCGCGGGCACGACGCTGATCATCTGGCCCTCGTAGCCGCTGGCCCAGTACGTGCCGTAGGGATCGCCACTGACCCACCAGTGCTTGGCGTAGTAGTGGCCACTCTCTTCGTCTCGGCTGAGCGGGACCTGCGCGTTAAGGGTCCACTCGCGACTGACCAGCTGGCGTCCGTCCCACTCACCGCCGCGCAGGTAGAGCAGCCCGAACTTCGCGAAGTCGAGCGCGCTCGCGTGCAGATAGCTCGACGCCACGAAGACGCCGGTGTCGTCAAAGGTCGCCTCGGCGCTTGCCATGTTGAGCGGGAGCAGGAGCCGCTCACGCAGAAACTCTTGGTACGCGTCGCCGTGTCCGACGGTGTCGGCGACGAGTCGACTGATGATGTTGGACGTGCCCGACGAGTACGAGAAGTAGGAACCCGGCTCGTGCGCGAGGGGGCGAGCAGCGGCGAAGCCCGCGACGTCGCCCTTCCCTTCGCCGAAGAGCATTTCGATGACGTCACTTCGTTCGCCCACTTCGTAGATCTCGACGAAATCGAGTCCGTCGCGCATCATGAGCAGGTCATCGAGCGTGATCGCTCCACGCGGGTCGAGCGCTTCGCGCCATTCGGGCGCCACGCTGCGTTGTGCGAGGTCGAGGCGCCCTTCATCGATCAGCGTTCCCACGAGGAAGTGCAGCACGGATTTCGCCATCGACCAGGAGAGCAGAGGTGACGTCGCGGTGATGGGCTCGGGGTCGCGATCGAAGAACTCACGAACACCCCCGTAGCGCTCGAAGATGATCTCGCCGCGCTGAATGATGACGACGGCGTTGGTCACCCCGATGTGGGGGTCGTCGAAAAGCGCGTCGACCAGCGTTTCAAGTTCACCGTGTCGCGGTGACGTTGTCTTCGTCCATGCTCGAGTCGGCCACGCGACGTCAGGGGGCTGGGTCGAAAATCTCGGGGTCAGGGAAGGCAGCGGCGTCGTCATGGAGGAATTGTGTCATACGGGTCCCTCGACGCGGCCAAGATGCCCTCACGCGAAGCCTCAAGTCGAACCGCACCGTGGCCCCGGTGTGTTCGAAGAGGTCGTGGCGAGGTCGGTGCGCTACTGCACGAGTTCCCCACGCGGTCGCGCCCGGGGTGGCGACGTGAATGGAGCGCTCAGACCGCGTACACTCGCGACACGGCGCTCACGGCGGAGAAGTTCCTAGTCGTTATCCTTTGTATTACCTGGTAAAACGGCTTTTATACGATTTAAGCTGATGGAGTGGAAGCGAAAAATAACTATTTATTTTATTGAAATACCCGGAAATCTTTTAAAATGTTGCCAATTTGGTCCTGGCAATCGGAACTCGTTGAGTTGTGATCGCTTCACATAGGGATGATCGAGGTCGGGTGTTCATTCGAGGGGGCTTGAGAGTCGCGAGAGGTTCTCCACGTTCAGTTCGAGGCGTCATCGCCAGTTTGACTCTGGTCGTGACTCTCGCAAGTGGCACTTCAATAGTCGTGGCCACACCGGCGCTCGGCGCAACACTGACGAGTGCCACTTCCGCACCGGGCTCTCTCAACGCGGGGGCGACGTCAATTTGGACGTGGTCGCTAAAGCAAGACGCCGCGTTCACTGCGGGCGCTGGCAACTCAATAACCATTACGTGGCCGACCGCCTTTACGGTCCCCGCGGTCCCGACCGTTGTTTTGAAAGCAGGATTCACCGGTACAGGGTGCAGCGCGAGCGCGACGTCCTCCAATGGTGTGGCGGTGATCTCCTTAGGCTCCACGTGCGCACTGGCGGCCAATACCAAGGGCACCTTCACTCTCGCCGGCGTCACGAACCCAGCCCCGGGAGCTTTTGTCAGCAGCGTGACGCAAAGCGCCACGAGCGGCTTTGCGCTCGAAACGAGCCAGGCCCCGTTCGTCGTCACTTCCGACGTCACCGTGGTGGCGTCGACCCCGACCAACGTGGTGACGAACTCGAGAGCGCTCGCGGTGGGCAGCGTCGTCACCTTCACCGCGACGCTGAAGGCGGCGGTACCTTCAGGGGGAAGCGCGGCGACCCCCACCGGCACGATCACCTGGACCATCGCCGGCACGGCCGGGGTGACGGGCTGCGCCTCGACGAGTGGACCCACGGGCTCGAGCAACGTCGTCACCTTCACCTGCACGACCTCGGTCGTCACCCAGGTCGGCACGCTCACGGCGAGCGCCGCCTACGGCGGCGACGCCAACTACAACGCGGTGACCTCGGCGACTGACACGCTGAGCTCGACGAGCGCGACCCCGACCAACGTGGTGACCAACTCGGGCGCGCCCACGGTGGGTGGCGTCGTCACCTTCACCGCCACGATCAGCGCCCCCGCGGGCGCGGTGACCCCCACGGGCACGCTCACCTGGACCATCGCCGGCACGGCCGGGGTGACGAGTTGCGCCTCGACGAGTGGACCCACGGGCTCGAGCAACGTCGTCACCTTCACCTGCACGACCCCCGAGGTGACCCAGACCGGCACCGTGACGGCGAGCGCCGCCTACGGCGGCGACGCCAACTACAACGCGAAGACCTCGGCGACGAACTCGGTCACGACCGCCAAGGCCACCCCGAGCAACGTCGTGAGCGACACCGGCGCTCCGGCGGTGGGTGACGCCGTCACCTTCACCGCCACGATCAGCGCCCCCGCGGGCGCGACGACGCCGGGGGGCAGCGTCAACTGGACGATCGCCGGCACGGCCGGGGTGAGGAGTTGCGCCTCGACGAGCGGACCCACGGGCTCGAGCAACGTCGTCACCTACACCTGCACGACCACGGTCGTGGGTGCGGTGGGCACCGTGACGGCGAGCGCCGCCTACCGCGGTGACGCCAACTACGCCGTCGTGACCTCGGCGACCGACACGCTGAGCTCGACCAAAGTGTCCCCGACCGTAACGGTGAGTGCGCTTCCGAGTTCTTCTTCGAGCCTTGGTGTGGAAGTGACGATGACGGCCACGACAGGACCGGGCCAAACGGGAACGGTGCAATTCGAATATTCGAGCGACGGCGTCAGTTTCACCGTGGTGACGGGCTGCGTGAATCCCGTTTCGATTGTCGCGGCGTCGGCGACGTGCGCGACCAGCGCGCTGCCGAGAGGAGTCAGCGAGCTCGAGGCAATCTACTCAGGGGATTCGAACTACGCGGCAACCACGAGTTCGCCACTCAGCTACGGCGTCGCGCCCGTGCCGACGATCGTGACGCCGTCCAACGTCACGATTAACGCGGGGACAAGCTTCAGCTTGACCATTTCCTCGACGGTGGTCAATACGCCGGGGACTTTTAGTTCAACGGGCGCTTCACTGCCCGCTGGCATTGACCTCAATGCAGCGACCGGCGTCCTCAGTGGGGTTCCCGCGCACGCGGGTACGTACGACGGCATCGTCATCACCGAAACCGATCACGCGGGAGCCAAGGCCTCAACGAGCCCCTTTAGCATCTTGGTGGTTTTGAATTCACAGTCGCTCTGGCTGTCGGCGTCGAATTCGGTGCTGGTCTTAGGAACAACCGAAACACTGTCGACGGGTGGCCATGCCGGTTCGGGTGCAATCAGCTTCACGTTGGTGAACAATACGGCGGGGTGCACGATCAATGGTGACGTACTGAGCGCTTTAAGGGTGGGGAGTTGTGACGTGACGGCGAGCATCGCGACCGATTCGTTCTTCGCCGGCCATAGTTCAAATGTCCTCGTCGTGGCGGTGGACACGACGCCGGATCCACCGGGGTTGAGCGCAACCTTGACCTCAGATTCTTCGGCGTCGATTTCAGTGGTGGCGCCGGTGAACGATGGTGGCGCACCGGTGACGAGTTACACCGTGACTGCCAGCCCCGGTGGCGAATCGTGTTCGATCGTCGTGCCACAGACCAGTTGCGACGTGACGAACCTCGTCAACGGCGTCACGTACGTCTTTAACGCAGTCGCGACGAATCTCGTGGGGTCGTCACTAGCGTCGACGAATGGTCCAAGCGTGACGCCTCTCGTGATCGCGAACCCGCCCCAGGATGTGTCGATCGTGACCGGGACGAAGGGCGCGTTGATCTCCTGGACCGCACAGTCGCCGACGAACGTGAACGCGACGAGTGTCGCGGGCTTCATCGTGACGACGACGGCCGGACTCGACGCCTGCACGACTCGCGGCGCGACGTCGTGCGTCGTCACCGGTCTCGATCCAGGAGCCACGTACCAATTCCAGGTGCAGTCGGTCTTCGTCGGGGGTGATCAGGGAATTCCCGTGCTCGCTCCGTTAGTCACCTTGCCCCTAGTCAGCCCGCGTGCGACCACCAATTTCGTCACCAAGCACGCCGCGCGGGCCAAGGGACTCAGCGCTCTTGAGCGCCGACACGTTCTGAACGTGGCTCAAAGAATGGTCCTGAACGGTTTTCACTCGGTGGTCTTGAAAGCCGTCTCCAACGAGGGAAAAACGGTGGTCGCGCGCTGGCTGAGCGAACACCGCCTCGAGGCGTGGATCGCGCACGCGCTGCGTGTGGATCTGGCGAAATATCACGGGTACGCGCTTCACGTGGTGTTCGAAGCGACGAGCGGCGCGCCACATGGTTCGCGCTGGCCGATTACGAGTGTGACGCTCGTGACGAGGTGAGGACGGATTCGCTCAAGCACACTGTGGCGAGTATTTACTGGGGCGGCTAGTTTCGACGACCCTCGAAATAATTTTTAGATCCGTTGGCTACCCGTCAAGACCCTTCACCCTTCGCGCGACGGCGCGCTCTGGCGCCAAAAGCGTCGATGACGAGTCGCGTGAGCGTTACGTCAAACGGCGTCGCGGGCCAGAGTGTCCATGTGCTCGCGGCGACTCACTTTCGAGACGGCTAGCGAGCGAAGGAACTCTCACACCGAACGCTCCTGACTTCGCCATGGCGGCTCGCGTTCGAAAACGGGGTCAGTTCGAAACGTCTTAAAAACTGCGAAAGTGGTCGAGACCGGCGTCGATCCGGTGACCTCACGCTTTTCAGGCGCGCGCTCTACCAACTGAGCTACTCGACCTCCTCGTCACCACCCCAACGGGCGGATCCGAGCGGACCTGACGGGATTTGAACCCGCGACCTCCGCCTTGACAGGGCGGCGTGCACTCCGAGCTGCACCACAGGTCCATTCGCGCGTCGAGGCTCGGTCCTCGAAGCGGATAGTCAGTCTACACCCGCGCGCACTGCCCTCTTTGACGAGCGAGTTGACGTGAGTTCACTGATTATTCGCTACCGCTTGGCAGCCTATTAGCGTCTGTAGTTTTCTTCGTTCTACGTTCTACTCGATGATTCCGCGGCGAAGGGTCAGCCGGCCTTTTGTGGCTTCATTGAGCCAACCAAAACTGCATATTGGTGTGCGCGCATCTCTCGTGTTATTCGTTGGCCCATTGAGGAACCAATACATCACCTATGCCAGTTGGGTGTCGATGTCTTCGATCTGTGTAAACAGGTAGTTCAAAGCGCTCTGCCTACGCCGGTTCAATCGCGGCAAGGATGAATGCGACTTCGTGCGCCAGCATGATTATCCGATGCCAGAGATTTTTTGATATTCAGGTCCTTTTTGAACGGGTCAGAAATTGGCGAACGTCCGTCCTAAGAGTCCGGCGTTTCGATAGAGTTCCTCGACAAGATCTCTGGATGGGGAGGAGCGCGGCACAAGTGAGTGACGATGTTGCGACGTTACCTAGGCCCTCGTCAGAAGGTGAAGCACGGCGAATTCAAGTAGTTCCCCTAGCGGGCTTGCCGTTCGTGGCGGTCACGTTGATATTCGTCGCGCTAGCCGTGGGATTTAATTGGCGCTGGGGCCTCATGTTCAGCCACGTCGTGGGTGGCGGGCTCTGGACGGGTATTGATCTCTTCGTAGGCTTCGTCATCGGACCAATTCTTGGACGCCTCTCCATCCCCGCTCGGGCCGAGTTTTCGGCGCGCATCATGCCCATGATGGTGATCATCATGCCCACCGTCGTCACGATGACTCTCGCCGCTGGCTTTCAAGTGGCGCGCATGGTCGGCAACCTCGCACCAAGGAGCCCGAACCACGCCTGGTTGATCGTGTCGTTTTGCGTGGTGGGCGTTCTCGCCGCAGTCGCGTTGGCCATCCTCGAGCCGGCCAATATCGCCGTGCTCTTCGAGATGAACAAGCCCGTTCCCAACGGCGAGCGAATTCACAAACTGATGCAACGCTTCATCTACACCGCGGGCATCACCGGAGTGATGCAGGTGGCGACGCTCGTCATCATGACCAGGCTGTCCTCACGATGAGCGCGATTGACCTCAACGGACGAAAGATGCCGCCCGTCGCGCGGTGTTCGAGCGCGGCGCTGGTCTTGGTCATCGTGGGTGGGATCGACTTGGCCTCGTACGCTCCGCGTCATGCGCCGCTTGCCTTTCCCACCGTGTTATTGGTCGCGGCGGCGCTCTTCACCCTGGCCTCGCTCGTCCTCCTGTCTCGGGTCAGCGATTTTGGCTGGTCCACGTTTCGAAAGGTCTTTCGCTGGGCGCTGCTGGCGTACGTCATCGTCGCGGGCATGATTGAATTCGCTTTCGTGATTGATCACGTTCGCGGCTCGTCGCTGCTGGTCGTCACGTTGATGCTGATGATCTTCGCCTTCAGCGTGCCGATGAACATTGCCTACACGACTGCTCGATTCGCCGAAAAGGACTAGCGGCCCGCGACGATTGAAGACCTAAGGTTGGGTGCACGGCGGCGAAAGAGAACGACGTGAGCCAAGAAACACCTCTTCGTAAGGGTGCGAGCGAGTGGACCCGCCAACTCCAAGACGTCGCCGGCGCCCACCTCGCCGCCGATCACGAGCGCGAACTCGATTTCGCCACGCGCGGACGCCTCGCACCGGCTCCTCCTCGGGTCATCAAGGGTCGACTGCACCAAGACGTGTGGAATCTGGACGACTACCAATTCATGGGCGACGAAGAGCCGCCCGACACGGTTCACCCGGGGCTGTGGCGACAGGGACGACTCAACAATGAGGCGGGTCTCTTTAAGGTCGCGCCGTCGATTTTCCAAGTGCGCGGAATCGACATCTCCAACGTCACGTTTCTCAGGGGCCAAAGCGGCTGGATCGTCATCGACCCTCTCTCGGGCGAGGAGACCGCCCGCGCGGCGCTGGCGATGGTGAGCGAAGCCCTGGGCGAGTGGCCCGTGCGCGCCGTGGTCTACACGCACAGCCACTGGGACCACTTTGGTGGCGTGCTCGGCGTCACCTCGCGTGAGGACGTGCAGGCCGGTCGCGTCGCGGTGATCGCCCCCCAGGGATTCCTGCGCGAGGCGATCAGTGAGAACGTGCTCGCCGGTACGGCGATGTTACGCCGCGCCACGTACATGTTCGGTGCTCTTCTCGATCGTGACCCACGCGCCCACGTCGACACGGGACTCGGCAAGGGACTGCCGGCCCTACCCAGCGCGGCGCTCATCGCCCCGACCCGCGAGATCGACCCGCGCGGCGAGACGCTCAACGTCGACGGCGTCGAGATGGTCTTTCAGGTGACGCCGGGGACCGAGGCGCCCGCGGAGATGAATCTCTACCTACCCCAGTGGCGCGCCTTGTGCATGGCGGAGAACTGCACCGCGACGATGCACAACCTCTACACGCTGCGCGGGGCTCCCGTGCGCGACGCACTGGCCTGGTCGAAGTACATCGACGACGCACTCGTGGCCTTTGGCGCGGCGAGCGACGTCGTCTTCGCGAGCCACAGCTGGCCGCGGTGGGGGAGTGATGAGGTGAGCCGCTACCTCGAGAGCCAGCGAGACAGCTACCGCTTCATCCACGATCAGACGCTGCGCCTGGCCAATCACGGCCTCAGCATGAACGAGATCGCCGAAACCCTCACCGCGCCCCCCGCGCTCCTGGCGGACTCCTTTAACCACGGCTTCTACGGCACGCTTTCGCACAACGCCAAGGCGGTGTACCAGCGCTACCTCGGCTGGTTCGACGCGAATCCCGCGCACTTAAGTCCTCACCCGCCCGTGGCCGCGGCGAAGCGCTACGTCGACTACATGGGAGGCGCTCCCGCGGTGCTCGAAAGGGCCCGCGTCTCCTACGCCGAGGGCGACTACCGCTGGGTCTGTGAGGTCGTGAATCACGTGGTCTTCGCGGACCCCGAGAACGACGACGCGCGTTACCTACAGGCCGATGCCTTGGAACAGTTGGGCTATCAGAGCGAATCGGGGCCCTGGCGTGACTTCTATCTCTCCGGCGCGATGGAACTGCGCGCCGGGAGCACGGCCCTCAAGGGCATCGCGATGTCGGGACTCGCCCCCGGTCTCGTGAGGGCGATGTCCCCCGAGTTGCTCTTCGATCTTCTCGGGGTTCGATTGAACGCCGACATGGCCGGCGCGCTCGCTTTCGAGGCCGAGTTGCAGTTGAGCGAACCCGAGTCGACTTGGACCTTTGGCGTAGAGCGCGGGGCGCTTCACGCTCGAGAAGGTGCCTCAAACTCCGCGGTCTTTCGAGTGTCGGCGACGCTGGCCGGGTTCGCGAGTTTCGCTCGGGGAGGTGACGACGTCAGTGAGTGGGAGCTCGTCTTCGGTGACGACACGGTCCTTCAGTCTTTCGTCTCGGCACTCGACACCTTTAGCATCGGCTTCGAGATCGTGCTGCCCTGAACGACTCGGCGGGCTGGTCCTCTAGGCTTCGCGTCAACGAGGGGAGAGCAGATGCCGATACGAAGTGCCCAGACCAAGTGGCGTGGCGGACTACAAGACGGTGACGGCGACGTCAGTCTCCTAAGTAGTGGCGCGGCCACGTTCAATGTCTCTTTTCCTCGCCGCGCGGCCGACGACGCCGAAGGCGTCACGAGCCCGGAAGAGCTCATCGCCGCGGCGCACTCGGCCTGCTACGCCATGCAGCTCTCGGCGATGATCGCTCGTGCCGGCGCCACGCCCGAGACGCTCGACGTGAAGGCCGACGTCGAATTGACTCCCGACCCCGTTGGTGGCTTTCGTATCGCCGGAGTCCTCATCACCGTGCGCGCCAAGCTCAGTGGGCTCGACGCCGCCGCCTTCGCGGTGGTGGCCGAGGACGCCAAGCACCAATGCCCCGTTTCAAAGGCCCTCACGGGTACGACGGTGACCCTCGACGCGGCGCTGGTTTAATTCATCACGTTCTCGGGCAGCGTCACCACGACTGCCCTGGCCATCGTGCGCTCGGCTCGCGTTAAAGAGAGCATCTCGGAGCTGAACGAGGGAGCGGCGACCGCCATACCCATGAATGGGCCACGGCCCGGCGCCAATGAAACCACGAAACTCAGCGAGCGAAATGCCGTCGATTGATCGTGGAGAGTTCGCTGATGAAGACCAGTGGCGTGGCATTGACGCCAATCGCTCAATGAAGCGAAGGAGCGAATTCTCGTTGGCGTGTCAGAGAGAAAATTTTTTCCAGCACGAATGAGGGGGAATAAGGCACCGCGGCTGACGGGAAGGGCGTCTTGACACGAGCAAATTGGACGCCACTCTGAGACGGCGATTTTTGCCAAAATTGGGCAAATCTTGTCATGCTGAGTGATAGTCAAACTTGAGAAAAGGTTATCCATCCTGGTCATGGTGAATAAATCCAGTGGATAATGAATAATATGGCGCAGCGTTGACTAGTACAGTTACACTAAGCAACCTGTAATTATTCAACAATACGTACAGCGGCAGTCTGGAAAGTCCGACTGGCTTGGTGATGAATGGATAGAAACTTGTTTAAGCGAGCAACTAACCCGCGTTCGATGGGAGACATCGGGACGTTTGGCGCTGCGGCTGGGGCAATTTCGATCGACATCGCGGCCTCCAACCTTCCGGGTCAAAGTATGTCGCGCGCTGTGTGCCTCGGGCGTGCGCCGATGAGCAGCCTACGTGGGGCCTCTTCACACGACGGGAGTCATGTCCAATGAGGGGAAATACCATAGAGATGTACAAGTCCTCGGTGGCGTATTCACGAAGCCGGAGCCGCAAGAAGCGCTTTCTCATGGTGAGCGTACCCCTGCTCGGGATGCTCGGCGTCATGACGGGCGTCTCGTTCTTGGACAACAGTGGCGGCACGACGATCTCCATCTCGTCGTCGGTGGCCACTTCTATTGTCTGGCCGCTCGGCGGCGCCTCCACGTCACTGCCTCTCGGGGCCGGTGCGACGGACCCGTTGACGACGACGGCGTTCAGCGGCAAGGCAACCTTGACTAGTTGCTTGCCGACGCCGGCTGTCACCGCCGGCACCGCGTCGACCAGTGGTTCTACGGGGACGAGTCTCTACTCCTGTTCGGGCACCGCCGCGTCCGCGTCGGCGGTGAGCGCCGTGGTCTCGCCGTCATGGAGTCCGAGCGGCGGCACCGCCGGTACGGTCACCTCGGCCGGAGACCTCGCGATCATTGACGCCACGTCGGCGACGAACTACGTCACGGTGAACGTCTACCTGACGAATTTGGCGGCCCTGCTCGTTGACTACTCGTCCTTCGCGTTCCCGATCAACGTCTACCAGACCACCTGTACCGCAACGACGTGCGCCGCGTGGACGGCCGCTTCAACCCAGGTGTCCCAGGGTTCGAGTTACGGTGCGTATCTCACGAGCACCCAAGGCGAGATCAGCTTCACGTTGCCCGCTGCGGCGGGGCGGTACTACGACATCGTGATGGAGGGCACGAACCACTTCACGAATGGTGGGACGATCGCCCCGGCGTGGGCACCGACAGCGTCGGTTGGTACAACGACGAGTGGAGTCGGTGGCGCGTACGTGACCACACAAACGAATGGCACAGGCGGTTCGCTCAGCCCGACCTTCTTCTTCAGCGCCTCGGCGTCGTAACGATGACGGTAACTGGCTCGCTCGGGCTCGACTTCAACGCGCTCGCGAGACGGCGTCGGCGCCAACGCGCCATTACGGTTGTTGCCATTGGCGTAATATTCCTGACTTCGGCGGGGTACTGGTTGGGCAACAGTGGAGTGCTCGGTACCACGATCACGCCTCTCGCCGGAACCACCAATGGTGCCGTGGCGTCGGTGAGCTCGAGCACGCTGAGCGGGTCGGTCACGCAAAGTGGCCATCTCACCAAGGGGGTGCCCGTGAGCCGGATCACCGTGGCGACGAGTTATCTCGACAATGCCACCAGCGGTAAGAACATCAAGATAACCCTGGCTTGGACCAACGCGATGACGGCCACCTTGCACGGAAACGACCTCGTGTCAGTTGGGCTGTGGTACCCCGTTTCGACGAGCAGCAATGGCTCCTGCCACAGTGGAACGCTCTACGTGGCCGACTCGGGGGTCTCCGGGGGCCCGACGGGGGTCTGCGTGGTGCAAGACACCGCAGCGACGGGGAGCAGTAACGTCGACACCGCGAGTGGTGATGCCCAACAGGGTAGTTTGATGCTGTCGAAAGCTCAAATCGGCGGATACCTGTTGCCAGGAACTGGCTTTTCCGGGACGATCGCGCTTTGTACGGCTGACGTGGCCCAAAGCACATGGTGCCAGCCGCCGGGCATCGGTGACCAGAGCGGCAACACGAATCGATCGTTGTACGTACTCGCGCAAGTCGTCAACAATGGCGGCAATGTTCCCCCCGGCCAGCAGCCGAGCCCCGGCGACTTCGCGTTCTACACGGGTGTAAACGCAATTGGCTAAGTGAGAGTAAGAGGGTATTACTCGGCGCTTCCGTGATTTGTGACACCATCATGTATAGGCATGTTGGGCGTGATGTCCGACGTGATGTACGAGTCGGCATAGAGGATCGGGGCAGTCAATTGCGAGTTTCGGCGACTGAGGGCCGGCCGAGATCAAACGGCGCGGGACAGAACCTGAACATTGCGCGTCCTTTTCGACGAGCACCTTTGATTACTCAGTTGACCGGGAATGCCAGTGTTTGAATTCATAAGGTCCACGTCGTGACGCAGCGACAGCCGATGTCGACCAGCGTTCCTCGCCGTGATCGAGGCCGAGCCGGTCGAGCCCTGAGTGGATTGCTCTGGTGGGTCCTACCCGGTCTCGTCGTCGTGATCGTCGTGGCGTACATCTTGGGCGCGGTCGTCGGTCACGTGAATCCGCCGGTCGTCCCGGTGCAGGGACTTTCAATGCGTCCCACACTCCAAGGCGGGGATCTCGTCTTTCTCGAGAACGTGAACCCGAAGGATCTGCACAAAGGCGACATCATTGCCGTCACGGTCCCGCCCGATATGCAAAAGCAGTACGGCCTGCCGTCGCATATCGTTCACCGGATTTATAAGGTCAATCACAATCGCTTGACAGGGTTGTCCTTCGTCACGAAGGGCGATGCCAACGCTGGTCCCGACGTCTTCACGACCACGCCCAATGACGTGGTGGGCAAAGTGCACTTCGTGATTCCGGGTGCTGGTTACCCCTTCCTCTTCCTCCATAGCCGACAAGGTGAGATCTTCCTCGGCGCGACTGCTTTGCTCATCCTGCTCTACTTTGGCTTGGGCTTGATGGAAGACCGACGCGTCGTCATCGAAGGCACCGCCGCGACGATGCAGGACGTGCTCGCCGAAACACAAGTACTCCGCCTCGCGATCGAGGCGACCAAGCAGGTCAAAGCGATAGACCCGGACGTCACGGTTTGGCCGAAGCAGCGTGGTCGCCCGGATGTGAGCGACTTGGTCGACGAGGTCCGCCTCACTCGGGAGCAATCGGACGAAACGAAAGAGACGATGCGCCAACTTATCGGCGCGATTGGTGAGTACGGGATGCACCTGCGCTCACACACCGCGATATTACAGAACCTCGCGGCGGCCACGGGCGAGCTTCATCGTGCCACGGCGAGTTTTGGGACTTCGAGCGCCGAATCGAAGCGTGGAGGCGATGAGCAAAAGGCCTTGAGCGCGCCGGTGAGCGCCGTCTCGACCTTCACGACCGCGGCGCCTGGCACGACGGGCGCTGATTCATTCTCCTTTCTCTCGCCAGAGTTGCGGGCGCACAGGGCGTCGCTCATGTCCACGACGGCGCGCGTCGATCATCTCTTGGACGAGTTCACGACGCGTCTATCCAGGTCGGATCATGGCTGACGCCTTCAACCAAGAGCTACCGCCGCGAGCCTCCGATGAACTTCGCAGCGTGGCCTTACCGAGGGCCTGGCGCGGTTACGACCGCGAAGCGGTTGACCTGCTTGTCGCGCGCGTCGCTGAGATGTTGTCGGCGCACGAAGATCAGGCATCTCGCTTAGAGACCGAACTCGCGTCTGCTCGCGAGAACTATTCCACGGAGCGCGATGCGTGGCTGGAGAAGTCAGCCGAAGAGCGCGAGCAGCACGAGCGCTTCGTGGCGGAGGCTACCCGCGAGCGCGAGGAGATCGCGGCCGTATTTGAGCAGGTCAAAGCCGAGCGCGAGGAGCGCATCGCCTACACCGAGCGGCTCGAACAGGAGATCGCGGGTTACCGAGAGCTTGAGAAATCACTGAAACATGCGGTCGTGGCAGCTGAACGTATTGGCAGCGAACTGCGCGCGCTCGGTGAACGCGAAGCCACCGTTTTGCTCGAGGAAGCGCGCTTCGAGGCTCGCCGGCTTCTCGCAGATGCCTCGAACGAGCGTGACCTGCTCATCGCCGACGTGCGGAGAATTCGCGACATGTTGCAGGCCACACAGTCCTCGCTCGACGAGCGCACGCTGTTCACTGGACTACCTGCCGATACGGACGACGTGCTCGACGTGACCGACGCCCTTCATGACTCCTCGCCCTTAACGAAAAATTTCGGTTCTGGCCTTTCCTGAAATAGAGGTGGAAAGGGTAATAGGGGTCTTGGTCGCTTGAGACCTGCCGCTAGGGCGCTTCCGGCGATAAGTGCTTGTCGCTTGGGCGACGCGCCGAGGTCACGGTGGCCCCGAGGAGTTGCGACCTCGTCGTGATGACTTCCACCGCGATGATGATCTTGCTTGATGCCGTGTTAAATCAGCCCTCAAAGTTCGCGCGCCATGCGCTCGAGTGCGGGCAACGCTGCTTCAATTGCCGTGCGCTCGGCTTCGCTCAATACGTCCAGGCGCGAACTGAGCCCGAGCGTTCGTTGGTTCCAAATCGCGTCGATCGTCTCTTGACCCTCCTGAGAGAGGCGAACGAGCGATGCGCGCTTGTCGAGGGGGTCCTCGCTTCGCGCGACTAGTCCCAACTCCTCGAGACTCGCCACCACCCGCGTGGCGACGGGCGCGCCGACTGATTCGCGCTCGGCCAAGGCACTGAGGCGAAGGGGACCGTACTCGTCGATCGTGGCCAGCGCTGAGAGTTGGGACGCGGAGAGCCCGGCGGTGTTGCCCTGGCGCAGCGCTCGTGAGAGACGCACGAGCGCGAGGCGCAGGCGCACGGCGGCCATGGTGTCTTCGTGAATTTCGCGGTTCATCGCACGACGTCCGGTTCGACGGCAATTTCGCCCGGGACGCCCGAAGACGTCGAGGCGAGGTCGCTCGCGTGTTCGACGAGGGAGTGCTCACTGTGCACGAAGCGCTCGCCGCGCAGCGCCGAGAACAACGAACCAATGAGCGACATCACGATCGCGGTCGTGAAGACAATGATCAGTCCATGGTGGAAAGGCGACTGGATCAGGCTGGGAAAGAAGTGCTTGCCGGTAAGGGTGAGCCACTGGGCGTTTGTGACGTGAGCGGTGGCCTGTGAACCGAGCAGGCTCTTGACCGGGTTGAAGCCGAGGAAGGAGGAGAAGAGGCTTCCCACGGCGGGGAGATTCGCGATGCCGTGGGCCTGGGTGGCGGAGACGCCATTGGCCGAGAGGCCCCGGTACAAAGAGTGCGGCAGGGTGTTGGTGAGGCCGACGATCATCAGTGAAAAGAAGACGCCGATGGAAAGGACCATGCCGGCGTTGAGAAAGGCCGCCTGAATTCCGGCGGCGCTGCCTCGTTGGTCGGCCGGCACCGAGTTCATGATGGCCGTTGAATTGGGCGCGGAGAACATCCCGCCGCCCACGCCGTTCAAGACGATCAAGAGCGCGAAGATTCCGTAGTGAAAATTCGTCGGGACGTAAAGAAGGCCGACGAAGCTCAGCGCGAAGAGTAAGAGACCGCTGGTCGAGAGCAGTCGCGCGCCGTGACGATCTGAGAGGTAACCCGAAATCGGACCGGCGATCAAGAAGCCAATCGTGAGCGGTAGGAGGTAGATCCCCGCCCACAGGGGCGTCTCGACGTATCGATAGCCGTGCAGGGGCAGCCAGATCCCCTGGAGCCAAATGATAAGCATGAACTGCAGGCCCCCCCGCGCGATCGCCGCGAGCAGTCCGGCGCTCGAACCCGCGAAGAAGGCTCGGACCTTAAAGAGTCGGATATTGAACATCGGTGACTCGACGCGCGTCTCGATGATCAAGAACGCGATGAGAAATATCGCGCCGACGACAAAGGTCGCGACGACCTTCGGCGCCGTCCAGCCCATGGAGTGGTGCTGGTAGGGCTGGATGCCGTAGACGATGGCGACGAGTATCGAGGTCAACCCGACGGCGAAGGTCAAATTGCCCCACCAGTCGATGCGAGAGGGCGAGCGAACGCCGTTGTCGCGCAGGCTGCGATAACTCCAGACGGTGCCGATGACGCCAAAGGGGACCGACACCCAAAAGACCAGGCGCCAGTCGACGATCGAGAGAAGTCCTCCGAGAATAAGGCCGACGAAGGACCCGCCGATGGCCGCCACTTGATTGATGCCCATCGCCAGGCCGCGCTGATTGCTCGGGAAGGCGTCCACGAGAATCGCGCTCGAGTTCGCGAAGAGCATCGCGCCGCCGACGCCCTGGACCAGTCGCCAGAGGACCAGCCACATCGCTCCCGCACTGTTGTGATACGGATCGAGGGCGAGCAGTACCGACGCTGCGGAAAAAACGGTGAACCCGATGTTGAAGATGCGAACCCGCCCAAAGATGTCACCAAGTCGGCCGAGCGAGATGACCAGCACCGCCGTGACGAGGAGATAGCCCTGCAATAGCCACAACAGGTAGCCAATGTTGCCCGGCGACAGGGGGTTGATACCGATGCCGTTGAAGATGGCGGGCAATGAAATCAAAATGATCGACGAGTTGATGGTCGCCATGAAGACCCCAAGGGTCGTGTTCGTGAGTGCGATCCACTTGTAACGATCGGGAGTTGCGCTTAGCGTCGAGACCATAGTACCTTGTCACTAGGGTTATTGCTTGACTGAAAGCAAGTATATCAGGGACTGGCCAAACGCGTCGTGCCAACCCGGTGTGCTAGCCAGAAAGGAGTGAGTTTGCGTCGAGAACCCGCGCTGTACTCGTCTTCGCGACGCGCCATTGATCACCGCGAGTTGCTCCTCGACGTCTTGAGCGCGCAGGGCGGTGAAGCAGGCCAGTACAGCGTCCTCGGGCCCGATCCTTGGCAGGTGCTCTTTAGTTCCTCGGGCGAAGGATTCGTCAACTTTCTCGAAGGTCGCCGCGTACTCGTGTCCTGGCGCTCTCCGGTCGCGGCTCGCGACGAGATCCCCGAGTTGGTCCAACGTCTCGTCGAGCATGCCGTGCAGTTGAAAAAGGCCCTGTTCTTCATCGAAGTCGACGAAGCAACGCGCGCCGCGGGAGCAGCCCTGGCGATGACGCCGCTTTGGACGGGCGCCGAGTGCTTCGTTGATCTTTCGCAGTGGTCTACGTCGGGAGGTCGGCGACAGAAGATCCGTTGGGCGCTCAATCACGCCCAGCGCCTGGGCGTGAGCTGGCGCGAAGCGAGGCCCGCCACCCGCGAGGACGACCGCCTCGCTTTGGCGCGAATCGAAGAACTCTGGAAGTACGAACGTGAAGAGCGCCGAACCGCCTCGTTCCTGCGCACGTCGTACCTCGAAATCGCCGAGTGGCGGCGCTACTTCGTGGCCGAAGTCAACGGCGAGGCGATTGCCTCGGTGACCTGTACGCCGATCAACGCGAAGGGCTGGTATCTCCAAGACATCGTTCGAATTCCAAGCGCGCCGCGCGGCGCGCTCGAAGGCGCGATGGCATTCGCGCTCGACGTTCTGCGTGATGACGGGTACGCGGTCGCGTCGAATGGCCCCCTGCCGTTTTGGCGACCTCACGAGCACTGGAGCGACGCGCACCAACTCGGACCCTTAGGCAATCGCGTGATGAAGATGTTTGACCACCAGTTTCGTTTTGGTGGCATTAACCAGTTTCGCTCGAAGCTCGAGCCCGACTGGACCGAAACCCTCTACGTGCTTCGCTCGCGGCGACTTATCACGCCGTGGGCGGCTCGCTCGTTGACGCAGATATTGAACGATCCGCCACTCGCACAATAAGTGGGGCGGACGTTTTCGACTTCGGCGCTGTGGGCCATTGTTTCGTCGGCGACCCCGAGCATCGAGGACGGCGGACCTCTACGTCCCGGAGACGATCGGCCCACGGAACATCTCGTTCCTCGCTCGCGAAGAGAGCGAGGAGGCGACCTCCACCCTCTTCTCCCTCGGCTGTGATTGTTTCAACGTGATTTGCGAGGTCCACTTGCGAAATAGTGGTTGTGGCGCACGGAGACTCAGACGACCGCGTCGGGGTCGAGTTCTCGGTAACCTTCAACTTGATGGAGAAAGACGTGAGGGCCGATCGCCCGCAGCACCGGGGCGCTGACCGCGCCGTTCGATGGGCCATTCTCGTCATCGAGTACGCGATCGTGGCGAGTCTCTTGCTCGTCGCCGGCGTTGTCTTGGTGCGCAGCATCATCGAATTCCTGAGCCATTGGCACGCTTTTCCGAGTTCAGTAGTACCAGCGATCGACGGCATCTTGGTCGTCGTGATCTTGCTCGACATCGCCCATACGGTCTATGGCTATCTCGAGTCGTCGGTCATTCCCGTGCAGCCGTTTCTCGTCATCGGCATCCTGGCCGGCATCCGAGATATCTTGAGCGCCTCGGCACACCTCACGCTGAGCAGCAACATCAGTCAGCTAGATTTTCACGACACGTTGATCTCCCTCGCCACGGGCGTGGGAGTGGTCGTGGCCCTGCTGCTCGGGTTGCTCATCCTTCGATTTAGTGGCGACGAGCATCACCAGGGTCGTCGCTGACTCCTGGGTTTATCGTCCCCGGACGTTGAAAGTGGCGTGACTCAGGGTTCGCAAGAACGCCTCGACGACCTCGCCGTGAACGATGATCCGAACTTCGAACGGGCCGCGACGGCGAAGACTACGTGTGATCGTTGAATTCGAGATTGAACCAGAGAGCTTCGACCGGGACGTCGCCGATGTTCGTCAGGCGGTGTGGACGACTCGAGTCAAATGAGATGGAGTCGCCCGGCATCAGGAGATACGTGTCGAATCCCACGGTGACCTCCAAGGTGCCACTCAAGATGAAGCCGTATTCGGTGCCGACGTGTCGTATGAGCCGACCTTCCATCGTCGAACTGCCCCCCACGTCGTAGCGAACGAACATGAAGTCGCTCTTCTCATTGCGCGTCGCCGTCAATGACTCCCACGTGACGCCCGAGTCGAGAACGAGTACGCGGCGCTCGTGAGGGTGCACGACCGCCGAGCCGTTGGTGGCAGGTCTTTCAGTGTGGGCGGGCATCGCCTCGGCGAGCGTGCCAAAACTCGAGGCTGAGCGCCAAGGATTGTTGGAGGCGTCCGTAGCGCCCTCGGCGCCGTTCGCTGCGAGTTGACTCACCGTGGCGTCATTGTCGAACAGCTCGTCCGTGGAGAGGTCGAGGGCCGCACAGATCGCGAATAACGTCGCCACCGAAGGCGAAGCCTTTCCCGTTTCGAGTTGGGAGATGAACGACGCCGACACTTCCAGGTCTCGTGCGAACTGGCGCAGCGAAATGCCTCGTTGGAGTCGGCGTGCGCGGATTCGTGCTCCCACGAGAGCGGGGGCGACGCGCCCGTTGCTGGCGAGGTGCTGGCTGAGCGCGGTGATGGGCGCAGCTTTGCGCGCGTTCTTCTCGGCGCTCGTGACGGGTGATCTTCGCTTGGGGGTGGCGCTATCGGAAGTTGTCATCGCCGCCCCTCGCCTTTCCTTAGAACTACATACTGTCTGCGGACATCTTCTTCACGCGATATCAATAGTGTGGATATTACCCGCTCAACGAGCACTCGCTACTGAGGACCGTGAAGCTTCGTCGCCAGGTGCTCCCACTCGCGGCTGAATCGATACGAGTGGCGTGCGGGCGGCTGTGGTGCCTGGACCTCGATCCAACGCACGAGGCCCGAACTGCGGTTCTCGAATCCGTGGTCGGCCCCGACGCCCGCCCATAGGACATCGCCGGGATGAAGAACCATCAACTCGCCGTCCACCAACGCGTGCACCTCACCTTCGACAAAGACGTACGCCTCTTCGAAGGGGTGATCGTGAGGGTGGGCGATAGCCGTGGGCTGATAGTCGACGATGAACATCGTGTGTAGCTGAGCACCGACTTGCTGGTCGATCAGCATTTTGACGCCAATGCCGCTGTAGGCCAGCAGCGCGGTGGCCATGCTCGGCGAGACCGTCGGCGCGTTGACGTCGGCCCCGCCGGCCAGTCGCTTGAGGTCCATCGAGTCGGAGTCGAAGCGTACGGCGTTTCGGTTGCGCGGGTCTCGCATATCGGGTAGTTCGGGCGTCGCCTCGGTGAGGACTTCACCCGTAAAGAATGTGTCTTGTCGCCGTCCGTCGTTGAGTTCGGCGGGCGAGGCCATCTGCAGCCACTTGACGGGCCCGTCGAGCGCGCGCAGCGAATAGCTCGTGGCGAGCGGGAGGCACACGCAGTGATCCGCTTCGAGGAGGGTGGTTTTGCCGAGCGTGGTGACCGCTAATTTCCCCGAAAAGACGTAGAGGCTGACTTCGAAGGAGTGCAGCACGGTTTCGACATGGCCACCGGCGTCGAGGTGGCCCACGGAGAGCGTCATGTGCGGCGAACCCAGTTCGCGCGAAATCAGGACCTGCTGGCGAAAGCCGGTGCTGTGACCCTCGTAGGCGGCTGGGATCGCGGCACAATCGTCGTCGATTCGGGTGATGTGGTGCACGGGTCAGCTCCTCTCGTTCGCTCGTCACTGGCTACTTGAGGAGCCAGCCACCGTCTACCGCTAGGTTCACGCCGTTCACGCCCGAGTTCTCCAGGAGAAACTCCACGCTGTGGACGATTTCTTGCATGGTGACCAGTCGTCCGAGGGGCGTTCGAGCGATGATGTGGCTGTTGTCCTTGTTCTCCCAGAAGGGACTGTCACCGATGATCCCGGGGTGGACGGCGTTGATGCGAACCGGTGCCAGTTCCGTCGCGAGGCTGTTGACCATGCCGACGACGCCGCCGTTGACGGTCGACACCGTCGTCGATCCCGGATAGGGACGCTGCATGGCGAGGCCACCGAAGAGAACGATCGAGGCGTCAGGCGTGAAGCGTTCGCGCAACACGTGGATGGCCTCGGCGTAGCCGACCAGTTTGAGGGTGACGAGACGGATGGCCCGCTCGACGCTGTAGTCGGCGATTGTGTTGGAGTCGCGCTCAATGGCCGGGATGACCAGGGCGTTGAGCGACCCAATACCGGCGAGTGCTTCGGCGATGGTATCTGGCTCGGCGAGGTCGACGGCGATGCCGATGGTGCCCAGGCCAATCTCGGAGGCGGCTTTCTGCGCGGACTGCGTGGTCCGTCCCGAGAGATACACCGTCGAGCCCTTGGCCGCGAGTGACTTCACGATCTCTTTGCCAATGCCTGAGGTTCCGCCCAGCACGACCGCGGTTGATGGTGACTTCGTTGACATCGTTCCCCCTCGTTGTCCAGTGGCAATAAACATATCCGAAGTCGTTACCCTTGCGAAAGTCCGTTTTCGCCGTGCCCTCCACGTGGAGTGCGCGCGCAGGTTCGTTCATGGTTCGTGAGGTGTCGCAGAAAAGCCCCTGAATTACAGCACTCTTTGACGCGACCGGCGACAAGCCGGATGCCGAGTGGTGATGAAGCGCGTGGCGCAATGGCTTGACGACGTGTGAAGCAACCGTTGACAATACTGAACACCGTGCTACACTCCCTGGCGATTTGAACCATTTCGCTAGGGGGGGGAAATGAATAAGCCCATCAGCACGTCCGGCCAGTCTCTGGAGCACGGTCGTTCAATCGTCTTTCGTCACGGAATAGTCCTGACCATGGACGACTCTCGGCGCCTCATCAAGGACTGCGACGTCCTCGTGGTGGGCGGCGTGATCCGAGAAATCGGCCCCGGCATTAAAGCCCCCGACGACGCATTGGAGATTGACGCCCGCGGGGGCATCATCATGCCGGGCATGATCGACACGCACCGCCACATGTGGCAGACCGCGATGCGCGCCTACGGCGCGGACTGGACGCTCTCGCAGTATTTCGTTTGGTACTACCTCGAGCACGGGCGCAATTTCCGCCCCCAGGACGTGTACGCCGGGAATCTGCTCTCGGCCATCGAGGCCGTGGACGCGGGCGTGACGACCTCGGTTGACTGGTCGCACGGTCTCCAGACGATCGACCACGCCGACGCCGCGGTCGACGCCCTCGAAACCATCCCCGGACGCTTCGTGCTCGCCTTTGGCAATATCCAGCGCGCCCCTTGGGAATGGACCGCTGACAAGGAGCTGCGTGATTTCTACGTCCGGCGTTTCGACGGCAAGGGCGACATGCTGGGCTTTCAAATCGCCTTCGACGTCGTCGCGGGACCGGAGTTTCCCGAGCGCGCCGCCTTCGAGGTGGCGCGTGACATGGGGGTCTCGGTCACGTCGCACGCGGGCGTTCTCGGGGCGAACGGCGACGACAGTGTTCGCCTGATGCACGAAGCTGGATTCATGACCCCCGACACGGTCCTCGTGCACTGCGCCACGCTCTCGGACGACTCCTATCAGCGCATCGCGGCCTGTGGCTGCTCGGGGTCGGTGTCGACCGAAAGCGAGCAGAGCGCGGGACAGGGCTATCCCTCTTCGTGGAAGTTGCGTCAGTTCGACATCCCGATCTCACTTTCGCACGACACCTCGGTGTGGTGGAGCGCGGACCTCTTCACCGCCATGCGCACGACGCTCGGCGCGGACCGCTCGCGCCAGCACTCAGAAGCGCACGCCAGGGGCGAGCAGGTCACCCAACTCGACCTGCGCTCCGAACAGGTCATCGACTGGGCGACCAGAGGTGGAAGCAAGGCGCTGGGCCTCGACAGCAAGATCGGCAGCATTGAAGTCGGCAAGCGGGCCGACATCGTGTTGATCAAGAATGACGACTCACCGGTCATGTTCCCGATCGTGAACCCCTATGGTCACGTCGCGATGCAGGCGCAACGCGCCGACGTGCACACGGTCCTCGTCGACGGAAACATTCTCAAGCACGAACACCGACTCATCAACATCGACCTGGAAAAGGCGAGGAGCGCCACCGAAGAGACGGTGGGCTATCTCGCTGACACCCTGGGCGAAGTGGCGTGGAACGCGGGGATGCACCCTGACCTGCCGGAGAAGGAACAGATCAGCAATCCTTACCACTACAACAAGTAACTCTCGGCCTCGAGAAGCAAGTGCCAAGCGCCGGCCACGAAAGTGGCCGGCGCTGGCATCAGGGCGTTCACAAATTGTTAGGTGTGGCTTGACACGTACAGTGAACATCACTAGTGTCATCGCGTTAAGCGTGTAACGGCTCCCGAAGGGGGCGGCGCTTGGCACCGGTCGTGCGAAGTGGTGCGTCGGACTCATCAGGGGGGAATCAAATGGGGAGAACAAGGTTACGTTGGATGGTCGGTCTGGCCGCCGGAGCCACGTTGCTGTCGACGGCGTTGACCGGTTTCGGGGTCGCGGCGCAAGCGGCCACCAAACATAAGGCCAAGACGTTCCATGTGGCGTACATGTCTTATGGCGTCGCCAATAGTTACGACGCGCCGATGTTGGCCGCGGCCAAGGCCGTGGCGGGTGCCAACAACGTGAAGGTCACGGTCTTTGACTCACAGACCTCGTACACGACCCAGGTGTCTCAACTCCAAGACGTCGTGAACTCTGGCCAGTACCAGGGTGTCATTCTCCAGCCGATCTACGGAGCGGCGCTGATCCCGACGGTTCAAAAGGCCATCAAGAAGGGCATCAAGATCGTCAACATCGACCAGATCCTCGGTACGAAGTACACGACTGACCAGATCCAAGTCAAGGGTCTTTATGGCAACGTGGTCTTCTTTCCGTCCAAGATTGGTTCACAGTTGGCGACGCTCGCGCACCAAGCTTGTGCCGGCGCCAACCCTTGCAACATCGGGTTGATTCACAACTACGAGGGCTACGAGCCTGACGCTGCCATTACCGCGGCCTTCAAGGCGCAACTTGCGAAGAACGCGAGTGACACCGTCGTGGCTGAAGCCGATGGCCTCTACCAGGCGTCGGTCGGGCTCACCGTGTCCCAGGACATGTTGACCGCTCACTCGAATATGAACGTGATCGTTGGTTCGGACCAGGACTGTGAGGGTGCCCAGGCGGCCCTGACCGCGGCCAAGAACACTTCGGTCAAGTTGGTCTGCTACGGGGGCAGCGCGACGGGCGTTTCCCAGCTCGAGACAGGTACGGGGCCGTGGTTCGCTACGGTGCTCCAGATGCCCGCTACCGAAGGTCAGCTCGGGATGAGCATGCTCATCAAGGCTCTCAAGACCGGCAAGAAGCAGGGTTCGAAGAACCCGGTGGCGGGTCTGCCGAACAATGGCATCATGACACCGGCCAACGCGAAGCAGTTCGTCAAGGCTGGCTTCAATGGTGAGTGGCCAGGCTGATCTCGCGCTAACAAGTAACTCACGAGTCCGCCTACTGAGAGTTCGGTTCTGATCACCTATGTCTGTACGGATGAATGAGGTACCACCCCCGCGCAGCGCGGACATCCCCGGCGGCGACTTAGTCGTCGCCGGGGTGTCCAAGCGCTTTGGCGGGATTCCCGCCCTCAGCGACGTGTCCTTGACCATTGAGGCGGGCAAGGTCCACGCGCTGATCGGCGAGAACGGCGCCGGAAAATCGACGCTCGGCAAGATCATTTCCGGGGTCATCGGTCCCGACGAAGGCTCACTCAGCCTTGGGGGGCGCCCTCTTGTGCTGCGCTCGCCTCGCGAAGGCCTCGCGCACGGCATCGTCAGCATCGCCCAGGAACTCGCGATCGTCCCAGGACTGACGGTCGCGGAGAACGTGTACCTGGGTTCTCAGATCGCTACGGCGGGCTTCGTGCGCCGACGTGAGGCACGACGGCGTTTCAATGAGTTGGCGAGTCACGTCGGCTTTGATCTTTCGCCCGACGTGCGCGCCGGAACGCTGTCCATTGCCGATCAGCAAAAGGTCGAAATCATGCGCGCTTTGTCGCGCAACGCCTCGATCGTCGTGATGGACGAACCTTCGGCGGCCCTTTCGGGCAATGAGGTCGCGGCGCTGCACGAAATCATTCGATCCCTGACCCGTCGCGGCAGCGCGGTCGTTCTCATTTCGCACTTCCTCTCCGAGATCCTTTCGTTATCTGACACGATCACCACGCTGCGAGACGGCCGACTCATTCAGACGGTCGCCGCCGAGGGGGCCACGGAGGAGACGCTGATCGAAGGGATGCTGGGCCGGTCGCTTTCGTCGGCGTTTCCCGAGAAGTCGCCCGCGGAAACGTCGGCCCCATTGGTCCTCGAGGTCGAGCGCCTCAGCGCGCCGGGGGTGAAGGACTGCTCGTTCGTCCTTCGCCGGGGTGAAATCCTGGGCATCGCCGGGTTGGTGGGCGCGGGAAGATCAGAACTCGCACGAGCCATTTTCCGCGACGCACGCGTGACGTCGGGCAACGTTCGCCTCGACGGCGTCGAACTCACCGGCCGCAGCCCGTACCGCTCTATCGGGCGCGGTCTCGTTCTCATTCCCGAATCGCGCAAGCAGATGGGCCTGTTGATGGGACGATCGGTGCGTGAGAACATCTCACTGGCTCGATTGAATCTGGTGAGCCGCTTAGGGTGGATCTCGCCGCTTCGCGAGCGACACCTGGTCGCCGAGATGATGGACAAGACCACGGTGAAGGCCGCCAGCATGAGGATGCCGGCCATGATGCTCTCGGGCGGCAATCAACAAAAGCTGCTCTTCGCGCGTTCGATGATGTGCGCGCCCTCGGTACTGATAGCCGATGAGCCGACCCGCGGGGTTGACGTGGGGTCCAAGCGCGCTATCTACGACCTCCTCGTTCAAATGGCCAAGGACGGGACGTCCATCATCTTGATCTCGTCGGAACTCGAAGAGGTGCTCGGGCTCGCCCACCGAACGCTGGTGATGCGTCACGGACGCTTCAGCGCCGAGCTCTCGGGACCTGAGATGAATGAACAAGCAGTACTCGCGGCCGCCTTCGCTGAGACCAGCCCCACCTGAGGAGAACAGATGACCAACCAGGCCCCTGAACGAGTCGATCCGGTGGCGAACCACGACCTCGAGCCGATGAGTCTGCGCTCGAACACCACGAGGCTGCTCTCTTCGTGGCGCACGGCCGGAATCGCGATCCCTTTCTTGATTCTCTTCGTGACGCTTTCGATTTCGAGTCAGCCGTTTTTGCACACCACCAACCTCATCAACATCCTCGACCAACAGGCCGCCACGCTGTGCATCGCCGCGGCCGGGACGCTGGTGCTGGTGGCGGGTGGCATCGACCTCTCGGTCGGGGCGACCTACGGACTGGCCACCGTGGTCGCGGGCGAGATCGCCGCTCATCATTCTCCCGTTCTCGCCATCGTCGCGGCGATCGGGACCGGATTGCTAGTCGGGCTGATCAACGGGCTCATCGTCACGGTCTTCAAAATCAACGCACTCATCACGACGCTGGCCATGTCGTTTGTTATTGGCGGGCTGGCCCTGAAAGTCTCCGGCGGAAATTTGATCGTGCTGTCGGCCAACTCGGGCTTCTTCAAGTTCGCCAACTCGTCGTTTCTCACCGTGCCGAGCGCCGTGTGGATGACGTTGCTGGTCGTCGTCGTGCTGGGCCTACTTCTGTCAAGGACCGTCTTCGGGCGCTACATGGTGGCGGCCGGAGGTAACGCCGAGGCCGCACGCCTCGCGGGCGTACGCGTCAACGCCATTCGTGTGCTGACCTTTACGTTGAGCGGCGGCGCGGCGGGACTGGGCGGAGTCATTGACATCTCTCGTCTGTTGAGCGCCCAGGCGGCCAGTGGCGGCAGCGCCCTTTCGTTCACGGTGCTGGCCGGAATCGTGGTCGGTGGAACGTCGATCGCCGGGGGCGAAGGATCGGTCTGGCGCACGGGCATTGGCGTGCTCTTCATTGCGTTGATCGGCAACGGCTTTAACCTGCTGGGCGTTGACCCGCTCTATCAGCAGATCGTCCTGGGGCTGATCTTGCTCCTCGCGGTGGGCCTTGATTCGTGGGCGCGTTCGCGCCGTCGCTAGGGTCTAAGAGCCGAAAGTAGAACCAGGAGAAGTCATGGGAATTCACACACACGGCAGTAACGCGGTCGACTGGGAGAGCCGCGTTGACATGGCGCGCCTACGCGAGGAGCGACTGGCGAAACTCCAGGCCGAATTGGAGCGCTCTGACCTCGGTGCGTTGCTGACGTTCGACTTTCACAACATTCGCTACATGACCGGTACGCACATCGGCACCTGGGCCATGGACAAGTTGATTCGCTTCGCGTTGCTGCCGCGTGGCGGCAAGCCCATCGTGTGGGACTTCGGATCGGCCGCGCGCCATCATCAGCTGTACAACCCGTGGCTGAGTGGCGTGGAGGTGAACGAGAAGGGCGAGAGCGTCCCCTACGAGGGAGCTCGCGCGGGAATCTCGACGTTGCGCGGCGCGATTCCCCCCGGCGCGGACCGCGCTGGTTCGGTCGCGTTGAAGATAAAAGAGGTGCTCCACCAATACGGCTTGGAGAACGAGCCGGTCGGCGTGGACGTCGTGGAGATGCCGATTCTGAGCGCCTTCGCCAAGGAGGGCATCACGCTCGTCGATGGCCAGCAGGTCTTCCTCGAGGCGCGTCGGATCAAGACCAAGGACGAAATCTCGCTCTTGACCCACGCCGCGTCGATGGTCGACGCCGCCTACGAAGAGCTCTACACGTTTCTGCGCCCCGGCGTGAAGGAGAACGAGTGCGTCGGCCTGGTCAATAAGACGCTCTACGACTTGGGCTCCGAGCACGTCGAGGGCGTCAACGCGATCTCGGGCGAGCGCTGCTCACCGCACCCTCACGTCTACAGCGATCGCCTGATTCGCCCGGGCGACCCGGCGTTCTTCGACATCCTGCACAGCTACAACGGGTACCGCACGTGCTACTACCGGACCTTCGCGGTCGGCAGCGCCTCGGTCGCCCAGCGCGACGCCTACACCAAGTGTCGCGAACTGATCGACACCGCGATCGCGATGGTCAAGCCGGGGGTCACGACCGCCGACGTGGTCGCCATTTGGCCCCGGGCCGAGGATTTCGGCTTCGCGAACGAGGAGGCCGCCTTTGGGCTGCAGTACGGTCACGGCATCGGTCTCTCGATTTGGGAGCGCCCCATCTTTAGCCGCATGATCTCCCTCGACCATCCCGAAGTGCTCGAAGAAGGGATGGTCTTTGCGCTCGAGACCTACTGGCCGGCGAAGGATGGCTGGTCGGCCGCGCGCATCGAGGAAGAGGTCGTCGTCACGGCGACGGGCTGCGAGGTCATCACGAAGTTCCCCGCGGAAGAACTCCTAGTGGCGGGGAAGCGTTACTACGCCGCCGGTGGGATGCTGAGCGAGTTGCGTGAGTCCCAGTCGAACCTCAACACCGCAGCGGGCAAGGCCACGTCGGCGTCGTAGCCGAGCGTGCCTCGAAGACGAGCGCCGGGGGCGTAGCGCACCGACTTCGTCAAGGGCGTCCACGCCTCGGTTCACGCCGCGGAGAAGATTGGCGTCGACCACGCTCGCTAGTCGCGCACCAATTCCACGACGGGAATGACGCGAGTGGTCTTCAACTGATACTCGGCGAAGCCGGGGTAGCGCAGGGCCTGTTTGGCGTACACGCGGCTGCGCTCCTCGCCCGTGAGGGGAACGGCCGTCGCCTCGTAGCGTTCCGTGCCGGCCTCGACTACGACGCGCGGATTCGCCAGAAGGTTTCGGTACCAGTCAGGATGCGTGCTCGCGCCCGCTTTGGAGGCGAAAACGTAGACGCGTCCGGATTCGTCTAAATACATCATCGGGTTGATTCGCTCGATGCCTGATTTGGCTCCGGTCGTGTGCAACAACAAGATGGGCGCACCTTGAAAGTTCCCGCCGACCCGGCCGTCGTTGGCGCGGAACTCCTCAATAATCTGTTCGTTCCAGTCATTCGTCGCTCGGACCCGTTCATCACGCTCCGCGTCGTGCTCGCCCATAACCCACCTCCGTTATCGCAGCAGTCGACTGCCAGGATAGTGAGGGAAATCCTTCATGATTCAAGCGAGCAGCACCTGGCCGCTCAAACTTTCAAAGTGGCGGCGTGAGGCCGATCCCGGCGGCCCCGGCCGTTTCGCCCCGGCCATCACTTCGAGGATCAGACGCGGCGACGAACGTGTCATCCTCGAGCGCCGCGATCACCTGGGCGTGACCGGTGATCTCATCGTGACTGGGTAGGTCGACCACGGAAAGTCTGGCCTGGATGCTTTCGCGAGCGGAGACCGGGACCGTTGACTCGATGTACGCCAGCTCGTTGACTTGGTCGACTTCGAGACCGCCAATCACCCATCGCGGCATGGTCACCGCGTCAAGTGGCGACTCCCCCGCGAAGAGCCGCAGAAGAACTTGTGTAAGAATTTGCGGCTGCGCCTTGCCGCCCATCGTCCCGAGGACCCAAGCGAGATTCTCGCCGCGCGTGACCATGACCGGCATCAGCGTGTGGGCCGGTCGTCGGCCGGGCGCGAGTTGATTCGCCGAGTCCGGCGACAGCGAAAAGAAGCTACCGCGGTTGTGCATGACGATGCCCGTCTCGGGCTCGAGGATCGCTGCTCCAAACGAGTGAAAGACGCTTTGGATGAGGCACACCGCGCGCCCCTCGCTGTCGGCCGTTACCACCGCGACCGTATCTCCCTTGGGCCGACTTGAACCGAGCGAGTGAGGAGTGGCTGGTATTTCGGTGCGTTGAAGCGCGTCGTGAGCGAGCCGCTCGAGGCGCGCGCTCTCCAGCATTTCAGCGCTGGAAAACTTCATCGAATCGGGGTCGGCGAGGGATTCGTCTCGGTCGATTGAAGCGAGTCGAAAGAGTTCACTGAGTACACCAGCGTCACGACCGAGGGGGTCACGCTCAGGTCCGAGCGCTTCAAGCGCGCCCAAGATCTCGAGAAGAAGGAGGCCTTGGCTATTGGGTGCGCTCGTCCACACGGCGAATGAGCCGAAACTCCTTCGCAGCGGCTCTTCCAGGCGTGGGGTGAATTGAGCGAAGTCCTCGTTATCGAGCCGACCACCCATCGCGGCCAGGGCGGCGACGAGCGTGCGTCCAAGCTCTCCTCCGTACAACGAAGAGGGTCCCAACTCGGCCAGGGTTCGCAGACTGCGAGCGAGGGCGGGCTGAACGAGGATCTCCCCCGCGAGTAGGGGATCTCCGCCCGGCGCCAGGAGAGCGACGAGTCCCGGGTCACCCAGCACGAGCGCCAGTTGCTCCTTGATAGCCACCCCCAAACTCGGCGCGACCGGCGCCCCGCTCGACGCAAGTTCAATGGCGCGCGTCAAATGCTTCGACCATTCGCGCGCCGCCCCGAAGTCGTGCAGCGCCTTCAGCCCCGCGACCGCTCCGGGCACCGTTATCGTGTCGACGCCCGTGACGGGCATGGTGTCACCGTAGCGACGACGAAAGTCTGCGGCGTCAACGTTTCGACTGGCCGGACCCGACGAGTTCACGCAGGTGATCGTGCCGTCGGGCTGACGAATGAGCGCGATGAGGTCACCACCGAGCGCCGTGTTGTGGGGGTAGACGACGGTGAGGACGAACGCCGCCGCGAGAGCGGCGTCAATCGCGTTTCCGCCATCGCGAATCGCCTCAGTGGCCGCCTCGGTGGCGAGGGCGTGCGGCGTGGCGACGGCGCCGTGGCGACGGCCCGAAGCGTCCACCGTGTTACGAGTCGTCATTAAAGCACCTTGGAGAGAAACGCTTGGGTGCGAGCTTGCACCGGGCTGTCAAAGACCTGCTGGGGAAGTCCGATTTCAACGATCTGGCCGTCGTCGAACATCGCGACTCGGTCAGCTACCTCACGGGCGAAACCGATCTCGTGGCTCACGATGATCATGGTCATGCCTTCGTTGGCCAGATCGCGGATCACCGTGAGGACCTCTCCAATCACTTCGGGGTCAAGAGCGCTAGTGGGTTCGTCGAAGAGCATGAGGGCAGGATTCATCGCCAGTGACCGGGCAATCGCGACGCGTTGCTTCTGGCCTCCAGAGAGCTGCGCGGGGTACGCGTCAACCTTGTTGCTCAGGCCGACCTTGGTGAGCTGCTCGATCGCCAGCGCGCGGGCCGCTTCCTTGGACTTCTTTTGGACCTTCATGGGGCCGAGCATGACGTTCTCGATTGCCGTGCGGTTGGGGAAGAGGTTGAAGTGTTGGAACACGAAACCAATTTCGGCTCGCTGCCCGGCGACCTCGCGAGCTGAGGCGTCCTTACGTTCACCGTTGCGGTCTAATTTCGAGCCGATGAGGTGGCCGTTCACGTGAACGGCACCCGAGTTGGGCTTCTCGAAGTGATTGATGCAGCGCAAGAATGTGGTCTTGCCTGATCCAGATGGTCCGATGAGCACCACCACTTCGCCGCGCCTCACCTCCAGCGAGACCCCCTTGAGAACTTCTTGGGAACCAAACGACTTCTTGATGTCGATCGCTTGGACGATCATCGCCGGCGTTTCGCCGTCGGAAGCTGATGAGGGGGTCGGCAACGTGGTCACTATGTCCGCCTACTCAGTCCAAGAGTTCGTGGGTCTTGAAATCGCTCCCGCACGGTGGAGAGCAAGGAACGCTGGGTCGGGACGAAGCCCCAACTCCGATCGATCCGGGCTTCCAGCCACGCTTGGATAAAGGTCCAGATCGTCGTGAGGGCCAAGTAGTAGAGCGCCGCATCGACGAAGATCTCAAAAGTCCGAAAGGTACTTGAACTTATCTCCTGAGTGATCAGGAACATCTCGGGCACCCCGATCACGCTCAGTACTGAAGTGCTCTTCATCATGGCGTTGAAGTCGTTGCCCAGCGGCGGTATGACGAATCGCATCGCCTGGGGGATTATGACGTGGCGCATGGATTGGCCCGGCGTCATGCCGACCGAGAGAGCGGCTTCGTTCTGGCCCGCGTCGACTGCCGTGAGGCCTGCTCGGATGATTTCGGACATGTAGGCGCTCTCGTTGAGTGCAAGCGTCACGATGGCGGCCTGGACGCTCGCGAGAAGTGTGACGCCGAGCAAGTTCATGTCTTGAAATCGGTAGAGGCCCGAAGCGGCTAAGCCGTCGTAGACGATGACCAGTTGAACCAGCAGAGGCGTGCCTCGAAGTACCCACACGTAGAAGCCCGCTACTCCTCGCAAGAGACGAATCCGGGATCGCCGCGCCAGAGCAACGAGTAAGCCGATGATCACGGCCAAGATCTGCGCAATCACCGAGATGTACACGGTGCGCCATAGGCCGCCCAGGAAGGCACTCGATGGCCGAAGTAACTCGTGCCAGAAGAAGGACGTGTCGAACGGAAGATTACCTATCAGCATCTAGATGACCCGGCTTTAGCGTCGTGCGGAACTAATGCAGCTCGTCTCGCTGAAGCCCCCACTGGGTCATAATCCGATTGTAGGTGCCGTTGGCTCTAATTTGGGCGAAGGCGTGCTCGAGTCCCTTGAGGAGCTTCGGGTTGCCCTTGTTGACGGCGATCCCCGTGAGGATCCTGCCAAAGGGCTTGCCGGCGAATTTGAACGTTCCGGGGTCGGTCTTCATCAGATAGGCCGAGGTCTCTGAAGTTGACGTGTAGGCGTTCGCCAGTCCCGAGAGCATGTTCTGCAGCGCCAGTGGGTCGCTCGTAAACAAGACGACCTCGACGGCCGGTTTTCCCGCGGAAGTGCAAGCCGCGCTCACGGTGGCTAGTTCGGTCTGGGCGGTCGTCCCCGTGACGGTGGCTACCTTTTGACCGCAGAGGCTGCTGTCAAGACCCGTGATGCTTCCCGGGTTGGCCGTAGGCACGGTGACCGATTCGGATGAATACATATACGGAACGAAATTGACAACCAATTTGCGTGAGGCCCTGATGTAGAGCTGTGAAAGAATCGCGTCGCAGTGGTGAGCCTGAAGGGCGGGGATAATGCCGGCGAAGGCGGTCTGTTGCCAAACGGCCTTCAGGTGAAGTTTCGCGGCGATCGCGTTGCCAATTCCGACGTCAGAACCCACCGGCGTCTGAGACGCGTTGAGCGACTCGAGCGGTGGTGAGGACATGTCCGAGCAGTACTGCAATTTCCCCGACGCGATGATGGTGGGCGGTTTGAGCGCGGGTTTGTTGGAGGCAGCCAAGGCCACGGTGCCCAAGGTGCCAAAGGGCAGAGCGACGCAAATCGCGAGCGCGAACTGGATCAACCGTCGCCGATTTCGGGTACTACAGAGTGGACTCGAAGTCATAATTTTCCCCCTGAATTATGCCAGTGTCCCCTGACCAATATGGTCCGACCATCTGACCAACCTGAAGGTAACAGATGGTGAGGATTTGTGCAACTATTTTGACTAATCACTTTGCACCACGCTGACCGGGCACAATGAATTAAGTCCAATCCGACGCGTGAAAGGTTTCCATGTTCAACGAATCCTCCGACTGGGCGGGCCTTAATCGATCCCCACTTTCCGTACCGGACAACTTGGCGGTGGAACTCGAACGTCTGATTCATTCCGGTTCACTTCCGGTAGGGGGTCGCATCCCCCCCGAGCGAGAGTTGGCCGAGTTGTGTGGCCTTTCAAGGTCGTCGGTTCGAGACGCACTCAAGCAGTTAGCGTTGCGAGGCTTGATTGAACGGCGCCCCGGGCGAGGCACCATCGTCGTTGAAAACGTCAATCAATTTGGCGGCACGCTCATGGACCTCCTTAACGATGACAGTCACGAACTTCTCCAGGTCATGGAAGTGAGAACAGTCATCGAGCCGTCGGTCGCGGCGCGCGCGGCGCAGCGGGCTCGGCCCATCGACCTTGAAGAGCTTGCGAAATTGCTTCATGAAATGTCCGGGAAGGTGTCCGCGAAGCGGCTCGCGGAACTTGATCGAAGCTTCCACCTCGTGATCGCACGGGCGGCGGGGAATCCACTTTTGGTTTCCCTGCTG
>Ga0307373_10002445_pt1 | contig 33542 bp, 44 predicted proteins | sample OX2MG_FD_202534 | JGI IMG/M metagenome (GOLD analysis project Ga0307373, IMG submission 202534) | Soil microbial communities from Risofladan, Vaasa, Finland - OX-2 | ecosystem: Environmental > Terrestrial > Soil > Coastal area > Acid sulfate soil | place: Finland: Risofladan, Vaasa | collected...
GTGCGATAGGCGCAGGCAGGCCGGTTTAGGCGGGGCCCATGTAGCTCAGCCGGTAGAGCACTTCCTTGGTAAGGAAGAGGTCACGGGTTCGATTCCCGTCGTGGGCTATCAAAGAATCAGGAGCCGCCGTCGTGGGGCGGGTTCCGAAAAGGACAGGCGTAACGGACGATGAGAGACTTGATAGGACTGGCATGCGACGGGTGCAAGCGGCGCAATTACACCACCAGCAAGAACAAGAAGAAGCAGACCGAGAAGTTCGCGATCAAGAAGTTCTGTCCGGCGTGCCGCAGCCACACGCAGCATCGCGAAGTAAAGGTCTGAGCCCGCACGGGGTTGACGGCGGACCGAGCGGCTTAGGCGGCGCCCTGGCAGGCATATCGGCGCCGGAATGAGTGTATGAATGTTATGATCAGTCTTGGCGGGGTCAGTAGCTCTAATTGGCAGAGCATCGGACTCCAAATCCGAGGGTTGCAGGTTCGAATCCTGCCTGGCCCGCCATCCAGGTCGAATCCGCCGGCAATTAAAGCTGTCGGGACTTGTTTTGGTCACCGATGATGGATAAATTAAAAAGTTACCTCGATAATGCGCTAAGTTTTGTCAAGGAGGCGTGGACTGAACTCGCGAAGGTCCACTTCCCCTCGCCCAAGGAGACTGCGCAGGCGACGATGGTAGTGCTGATACTGACGATTATCATTGCGCTGTGGCTCGGGCTGGCCGATTTCGCGGCGACCCGGGTGGTGCGAGGCCTGCTCGGCTAAGGGGTGGAGAAGCCGGCTGGATTTAGGTTCCCGCGGGCGCGACCCGCGCGGGCGAAACAGGTTGCGCAAGAGAGATAGCTTTCGCACGAGAGATAGTTGAGGGAGCGGCAGAAGGTCTGGCGACGAGACCGACGGCTTCAATATGGCAGACCTCGAAGTATCAGAGCGGCCCGATATCGAGAAGGGCAAGAGATGGTACGTGGTTCACACGTACTCAGGCTACGAACAGAAGGCCAAGGACGCCCTGCGCGAACGTATCAAGCTGCTCAAGGTCGAGCCCAAGTTCGGCGAGATACTGGTGCCGATCGAACGCGTGCAGGAGCTCGGCAAGGGCGGCGCGCGCAAGATTTCGAGCCGCAAGTTTTTTCCCGGCTATATCTTCGTCAACATGGACCTCGACGACGAGACCTGGCACGTCGTCAAGGATACGCCCAAGGTGACCGGCTTCGTCGGCCATGCGACTCAGCCGCCGGAAGTCACCGAAGCCGAAGTGCGCGAGATCACTCATCAGATGGAAGAGGGGGCGCTCAAACCCAAGCCCAAGGTCAAGTTTGAGGTCGGCGAAGCGATCAAGGTTGTCGACGGACCCTTTCAGGATTTCAACGGCACGGTCGAGGAGGTTCGGCCGGAAAAAGGCAAGGTGCGCGTACTGATCTCGATCTTCGGACGCGCGACGCCGGTCGAACTCGACTTCGTGCAGGTGGAAAAATCATAAGGCTGGCGCCGTGCGGACGACGCACGTTGATTGCGCGCCGGCGAAACGTCAGAGAGGCTGCGGCGCTCGGTCGCTAAAGCAAAATTGGATGGCTAAGCAAGATTTAGATGGCTAAAAAAGTCGTCGGACAGGTAAAGTTGCAGATACCGGCAGGCGCGGCGAATCCGTCACCGCCGGTCGGCCCCGCGCTCGGTCAGCGTGGCGTCAATATCATGGAGTTCTGCAAGGCTTTCAACGCGCAGACCCAGGCGATGACGGGACTCGTGATTCCGGTGGTCGTGACCATCTATGCCGACCGCTCGTTCACCTTTATCACCAAGAGTCCGCCGGCCTCGATTCTGCTGCTCAAGGCGGCGGGACTCGAAAAGGGCTCGGCCACGCCGCATAAGAACAAGGTCGGCAAGGTGACGCGCAAGCAGGTCGAGGAGATCGCCAAAACCAAGCTGCAAGACCTTAACGCCGCCGACCTGGACGCCGCGATTCGCACCGTCTCCGGCACGGCGCGCTCGATGGGAATCGAGCTGGCCGACTAGGACGCTTACGATTCAGAGAGGGCGGAGACAATATCCGATGGCTGGAAAGAAATACGTGCAGGCGCGCAAAAATATCGACCCCGAAAAGCAGTACTCGCTCGACGAGGCGCTCGGGCTGGTGATAGCGAATCCGGTCGCGAAGTTCGACGAGACGGTCGAGCTGGCGGTCCGCCTTGGAGTCGATCCGCGCCAGGCCGATCAGAACGTGCGCGGCACGGTCGTGCTGCCCAACGGCACTGGCAAAGTCGCGCGCGTGCTGGTGCTGGCCAAGGGCGACAAGGAGCGCGAGGCGCGCGAAGCGGGCGCCGATTTTGTCGGCGGCGACGACCTGATCAAGAAAATCCAGGAAGAGAACTGGCTCGATTTCGATCGCGTGATAGCGACTCCCGACGTGATGGGCGCGGTCGGCCGGATCGGCAAAATCCTGGGTCCGCGCGGCCTGATGCCGAATCCGCGCGTCGGCACCGTCACCTTCGATGTCGCCAAGGCGGTCGCCGAGGTCAAGGCGGGCAAGGTGGATTACCGGGTCGACAAGGCCGGGGTAATTCACGTCCGAGTCGGCAAGGTCAGCTTCGGTGCCGAGAAGCTCGCTCAGAACGCGCATGCGCTGCTCTCGGCGATCGCGCGCTCGAAGCCGGCGAGCGCCAAGGGAAATTACGTCCGCAGCGTAGCGATCTCGTCGACCATGGGCCCGGGAGTCCGGGTCGATCCGGGCGAAGCGCGCACGATGGCGGCGGCGGCCTGACCGGGACGCGAGTTAAGTCGAACATGGAAGCTGGCCGGGATTAAGAAACGAACGAGCTCAGAGCCGCACGAGTTTAGGCACGAGTTTAGGCACGAGTTTAGGACAGAAGAGTCAGGAATCGATGAAGAAGGAACGCAAGGGCGCGCTGGTCGGAGAGCTGGCCGAAAGTCTCGGGCGGGCGAGTATCGCGCTGGTCTCGGAGTATCGCGGGATCAAGGCGGGCGAGGCGACCGAGATGCGGCGCAAGCTGCGCGCGGTCAGGGGCGAGTTGCGGGTGGCGAAGAACACGCTTATCCGACGCGCGATCAAAGACGGCAAGTACGCCGGACTGGCCAGCCATCTCGGCGGCCCGGTCGGATTGATCCTCAGTTTCGAGGATCCGATCGAACTCGCAAAGACGGTCACGTCGATGCGCGAGCTGGGCGAGCGCTTCAAGGTCCGGGGCGGAATTTTCGAGGGCAAGGCGCTTTCGGCCGAAGAGGTTCAGGCGCTTGCGACGATGCCGCCGCGCGAAGTGATACTGGGCCAGTTGCTCGGCCTGATTCAGGCCCCGGCGACCCATCTGGTGCGGCTCCTGAACGAGCCCGGCTCGGGGCTCGCGCGGCTCGTCGATGCGATCGGAAAAAAGAACGGCGAGGGCGCGGCGGCGCCTTCCGCGGAAGCTCAGGCGCCGGAGGCGGAAACGGCCGCAGGTGAATCCGATCCGGCTTGAGCCGTGAATGCCCGGACGGTCGATTAGTGAAGCGCGGGGTAGGCCCCACGGAAGCGGCAACGAAGCCAAACGGGAACGAAGCCAAAGAAGTTGGAAAGCTAGAATAGGCGGCCAGGCAATCTTGTTCGGGAGCGCTTCCACGCAGTCCCGGATGCCGGCGGCGAATTGAAGGAGAGAATTGGCAGATGTCAGAAGCAGCACAGCTCAGCCGTGATCAGGTGAAGGATTACCTGAAGAATATGTCGCTGATCGAAGCGGCGGCCCTGGTCAAGGAGCTCGAGCAGGAGCTCGGCGTATCGGCGGCGGCGCCGATCGCCATGGCGGCGGCTCCGGCGGCGGGCGGCGCGGCCGCGCCGGCGGCGGTCGAGCAGGACGAATTTACGGTCGTCCTGACCGGCTCGGGCGAGAAGAAGATTCAGGTTATTAAGGTCGTGCGCGAACTCACCGGACTGGGACTGAAAGAGGCCAAGGACCTGGTGGACGGGGCGCCCAAGGCGGTCAAGGAAGGCGTCAGCAAGGCCGAGGCGCTGGAGGTTCAGAAGAAGCTGGTCGAGGCGGGTGGCACGGCGGAGCTAAAGTAGGGCCGACCGTTTGCTGCAATTCGATTTTTCCCTAAGCGGGCCTTCGGCGGCGGAATCAAGCCGGCGCCGGACGGCTCCGTTTGGCGTTTTCCCGAAGGGGCGAACCCGGGCCTGCGGCTTTTCGCCGTGGCGGACGGGTCGCCACGGCGCGCGGCATTTTGATCCGCGCGTATCGAGGTGGAAAAAATGGCTCAGCATGCACAGGTGACCGGTAATCTTCGTCTGCGCCGCTCGTTCGGCAAGATCAAGAAGATTATCGATATTCCGAATCTGATCGAAATTCAGAAGCGCTCGTATGACGAGTTCCTGCAGGCCGGCGTGCCGGTCGAAGAGCGCACGGAAACCGGTCTGCAAGCCGTCTTCAAATCGGTCTTTCCAATCAAGGATTTCAACGAGACCGCGTCGCTCGAGTTCGTCAGCTACGAACTGGGCGAGCCCAAGTACGATGTCGAGGAATGCCATCAGCGCGGGATGACTCATGCCGCGCCGATCAAGGTCAAAATCCAGCTTGTTATCTGGGATGTCGAGGGCGGCCGGCGCTCGATCAAGAATGTCAAGGAGCAGGAGGTCTACTTCGGCGAGATTCCGCTGATGACCACCAACGGCACGTTCATGGTGAACGGCACCGAGCGGGTAATCGTCTCGCAGCTCCATCGCTCGCCCGGAGTCTTCTTCGAGCATGACAAGGGGCGCACCCATTCCACCGGCAAGCTGCTCTACTCGGCGCGGGTGATTCCCTACCGCGGAAGCTGGATCGATTTCGAGTTCGACCCGCGCGATATCCTCTATGTCCGGATCGACCGGCGGCGCAAGTTTCCGGCGACCGTGCTGCTGCGCGCGCTCGGGATGACCACCGAGGACCTGCTCAACTACTACTACCGCAAGGACGTTCTGATCCTCGACGGCCAGGAGCTCGCCAAAGTCTTCAACCCTCATCAGCTGGCCGGCTCGCGAGTCTCGCGCGACGTCCGCGATCCCAAGACCGGCGAGGTGATCGCGCGCGAAGGGCGCAAGTTCAACAAGGCCATCATGCGCGCGATGGAACAGGCGCATGTGACCGAGGTCCCGATCTCGCTTGACGAAGTGGTCGGACGGATCGCGGCCCATGACGTGGCCGATCCCGCAACCGGCGAAGTGTTGCTCCAGACCAACGAGGAGTTGACCGAGGAGACGCTCGAGAAGCTGCGCGCGCACGGAATCAAGCGCCTCGAAGTGCTCTATACCGAGGATCAGCCCGGCGGAGGGCCGCTGCGGCTTACGCTCGCGCTCGACAAGCTCGAGAAGCCGTCCGACGCGATAATCGATATCTACAAGAAGCTGCGGCCGGGCGATCCGCCGACCAAGGAGACCGCCAACACCTTCTTCAATAACCTCTTCTTCAATCCCGAACGCTACGACCTCTCCAAGGTGGGCCGGCTCAAGCTCAATCACAAGCTCAAGCTCGACGTTCCGCTCGAGCACGGGACGCTCCGGCGCGAGGACATTCTCGAAGTCGTCCGCTACCTGATCGAGCTCAAGGGCGGCAACGGCCAGATCGACGATATCGACCATCTGGGGAACCGGCGCGTGCGCGCGGTCGGCGAGCTGGTCGAAAACCAGTTCCGGATCGGGCTCGTGCGGATGGAGCGCGCGATCAAGGAGCGGATGAGCCTGCAGGATATCGAGACGCTGATGCCGCAGGAGCTGGTGAACTACAAGCCGGCCTCGGCGGTGATCAAGGAGTTTTTCGGCTCCTCACAGCTTTCGCAGTTCATGGATCAGACCAATCCGCTCTCCGAGATCGCGCACAAGCGCCGGCTCTCGGCGCTCGGTCCGGGCGGCCTCACCCGCGAGCGCGCCGGCTTCGAGGTCCGCGACGTCCATCCGACGCATTATGGCCGGGTCTGTCCGATCGAGACGCCTGAAGGTCCGAATATCGGACTTATCGCGGCGCTTTCGACCTACGCGCGGGTCAACGATTTCGGCTTTATCGAGACGCCTTACCGGGTGGTCGAAAACTCGCGCGTGTCCGATCGGATCGTCTACCTGTCGGCGCTCGACGAGGAGGACAAGGTAATCGCGCAGGCCAACGCGCCGCTCGACGCGCACGGCAAGTACACCACCGACCTGGTCTCGGCGCGAATTGGCGGCGAGTTCACGGTGGTGCGGGCCGAGGAGGTCCAGTACATGGACGTCTCGCCCAATCAGCTGGTCTCGGTCGCGGCGTCGCTGATCCCGTTTCTGGAAAACGACGACGCCAACCGCGCGCTGATGGGATCGAACATGCAGCGCCAGGCGGTGCCGCTGCTCAAGACCGACGCGCCGCTGGTCGGAACCGGCCTCGAGAAGACCGCCGGCCGCGATTCGGGCGTGACCGTGGTCGCGCGGCGCGACGGCACGGTCGAAACCGTCGACGCGGAACGGATCGTGGTGCGGGCGGAGCGGCCCAGCAAGGACCCGCGCGACGCGGGCGTCGATATCTACAATCTCATCAAGTATCAGCGCTCCAATCAGAACACCTGTATCAACCAGAAGCCGATCGTGGTGAAGAGCGAGCGGGTCAAGGCCGGCGACGTGCTGGCCGACGGACCCTCGACCGAGATGGGCGAGCTGGCCCTGGGACGCAACGTGCTGGTCGCGTTCATGCCGTGGGGCGGGTACAACTTCGAGGATTCGATTCTGATCTCCGAGCGCGTAGTCAAGGACGACCTCTTTACCTCGGTCCATATCGAGGAGTTCGAATGTATCGCGCGCGACACCAAGCTCGGACCCGAAGAGATCACCCGCGACATTCCGAACGTCGGCGAGGAGGCGCTCAGAAACCTCGATAGCTCCGGAATAATCCGGATCGGCGCCGAAGTGCGGCCGGGCGATATCCTGGTCGGCAAGATCACGCCCAAGGGCGAGACTCAGCTCACGCCCGAAGAGAAGCTGTTGCGCGCGATCTTCGGCGAAAAGGCGGGCGAGGTGCGCGATACCTCGCTGAAGGTGCCGCCGGGCGTCGAAGGCGCGGTTATCGGCGCGCGGGTCTTTGCCCGGCGCGGCGCGTCGCGCGACGATCGCACGCAGGAGATCCATGCGGCCGAGATCGAACGGCTGCAGCAGGACGAAGGCGAGGAGATCCGGATCATCAGCCAGGAGACGATGCGCAAGCTCAAGCGCGCGCTGGCCGGCAAGAAGCTCGCCGCCAACGTCCGCGACGACGATCGCAACCTCCTGATGCATAAGGGCGACACGGTCACGGCCGAGGCGCTCGACGATCTGCCCTATCCGCTGTGGGCGATGGTGCGGGTCGAGCACGAAACGGCCAGCGCCGAAGCGGCGGCGGCGATCGAGGCGATGACGGCGACGATCGAGGCCCTCAAGCAGCGTTACGGGACCAAGCAGGACCGGCTGCGCGGCGGTGACGAGCTGGCGCCGGGCGTGATCAAGATGATCAAGGTCTTCGTCGCGATCAAGCGCCGCCTGCAGGTGGGCGACAAGATGGCGGGACGGCACGGCAACAAGGGCGTGCTGTCGCGGATTCTGCCCGAGCAGGATATGCCGTACATGGCCGACGGCACCCCGGTCGATATCGTGCTGAATCCGCTCGGCGTGCCGTCGCGGATGAATGTCGGACAGATTCTCGAGACCCATCTCGGATGGGCGGCGCGCGAGCTGGGCCGCGAAATCGAGCGCGAGGCCGAGGAGGGCGCCGAGCCGGCCAAGCTCCGCAAGCGGCTGCGCGAGTTCTTCAGCGATCGCGAGGGGCAGGAGTTTATCGACGCGCTCGGCGACGCCGATGTGAAGCGGATGGCGTCGGGCAGCGGCGAAGGACTGCATGTCGCCTCGCCGGTCTTCGACGGCGCGCGCGAGGACGAGATTTTCGCGCTGATCAAGCGCGCTGGCCTGCCCGAGACCGGACAGTGCACGCTCTACGACGGGCGCTCCGGGCTCGCCTTCGAGCAGGCGGTCACGGTGGGCGTGATGTACATGATGAAGCTGCATCATCTGGTCGAGGACAAGATTCACGCGCGCTCGACCGGACCCTACAGCCTGGTCACGCAGCAGCCGCTGGGCGGCAAGGCGCAATTCGGCGGCCAGCGCCTGGGCGAGATGGAAGTGTGGGCGCTCGAAGCGTATGGCGCGGCCTACACGCTGCAGGAGATGCTGACGGTCAAGTCGGACGACGTGGCGGGACGGACCCGGATGTACGAGGCGATCGTGAAGGGTGAGAACACGCTCGAGCCCGGCCTGCCGGAATCGTTCAACGTCATGGTCAAGGAATTGCAATCGCTCTGTCTCAACGTCGAGCTGCTCGAAAAGCTGCCGCCGCGGGCCTGAGCGCGCGGGGGCGGGAGAGTTACGGGTATGGAAGACCTTTTTGGAATTTTCGAAAAGCCCAAGAACCCGCTGTTGTTCAATGCGATCCGGATCGCGATAGCGGCGCCCGAGTTGATCCGGTCGTGGTCGCACGGCGAGGTCAAGAAGCCCGAGACGATCAACTACCGGACCTTCAAGCCGGAGCGCGACGGGCTCTTTTGCGCCAAGATTTTCGGTCCGACCAAGGACTACGAGTGCAACTGCGGCAAGTACAAGCGCATGCGCCATCGCGGCGTGGTGTGCGAGAAGTGCGGCGTCGAGGTGATCCAGTCCAAGGTGCGCCGCGAGCGCATGGGCCATATCGATCTGGCCGCACCGGTCGCGCATATCTGGTTTCTGCGCTCGCTGCCGTCGCGGATCGGCACGCTGCTCGACATGACGCTCAAGGAACTCGAGAAGGTGCTCTACTTCGAGAGCTACGTCGTCATCGATCCGGGCGAGACGCCGCTTACGCCCAAGGAGCTCCTAAACGAACGCAAGTTCCGCGAGGCGCGCGAACAGTACGGACCGACCGCCTTCAAGGCCGAGATGGGCGCCGAGGCGATTCGGACGCTCCTTTCCGCGCTCGACCTCGATCAGCTCTCCCAGACCCTGCGGGTCGAGATGAAGGCGACGGCGAGCGAGGCGCGGCGCAAGAAAGTCGCCAAGCGGCTCAAGGTGGTCAACGCCTTTCGCGAATCGGGCAACAAGCCCGAATGGATGATCCTGACCATTCTGCCGGTGATTCCGCCCGACCTGCGCCCGCTCGTGCCGCTCGACGGCGGACGCTTCGCGACTTCCGATCTGAACGATCTCTACCGGCGCGTGATCAACCGCAACAACCGCCTCAAGCGCCTGATCGAACTCAACGCGCCCGACATTATCGTGCGCAACGAAAAGCGGATGCTCCAGGAGGCGGTCGACGCGCTGTTCGACAACGGACGGCGCGGCCGGGCGATAACGGGTCCCGCCAAGCGGCCGCTCAAGTCGCTGAGCGACATGCTCAAGGGCAAGACCGGACGCTTCCGCCAAAACCTGCTCGGCAAGCGCGTCGACTATTCGGGACGCTCGGTTATCGTGGTCGGTCCGGAACTCCGGCTCCATCAGTGCGGACTGCCCAAAAAGATGGCGCTCGAGCTGTTCAAGCCCTTTATCTACAGCAAGCTTGAAGAGAAGGGCTACGTCACGACTATCAAGAGCGCCAAAAAGATGGTCGAAAAAGAGGGCAAGGACGTCTGGGATATCCTCGACGACGTTATCCGCGAACATCCGGTGCTGCTCAACCGCGCCCCGACGCTCCATCGATTGGGAATCCAGGCGTTCGAGCCGGTGCTGATCGAAGGACGCGCGATCCAGCTCCATCCGCTGGTCTGCGTCGCCTATAACGCGGACTTCGACGGCGACCAGATGGCGGTCCATGTGCCGCTTTCGATCGAGGCGCAGGTCGAATCGCGGACCCTGATGATGTCGACCAACAATATCCTGTCGCCGGCCAGCGGCAAGCCCATTATCGTGCCGACTCAGGACATGGTGCTCGGGCTCTACTACATGACGCGCGAGCGGCCGCTTGCGCGCGGCGAGGGCAAGTTTTTTTCGAGTCCCTCGGAAGTGCGGATTGCGTACGACCATGGCGGGGTCGATCTCCATGCGCGGATAATGGTGCGGATTCCCGCCGTGCGCGAGGAGATCGCGTCGGACTCCGAAGAGCAGCACGGGCGCGGAGTGGCGCCGTCGGCGCCGCCGGTCGGGGCCGGGAATCGCGGCGCGTACGAGCGGGTCGAGACCACGGTGGGCCGCGTCCTGCTCTCGGAGATCGTGCCGCCCGCCGTGCCGTTTTCCGAAGTCAACCGCACGATGAAGAAAAAGGAGCTCGGGAATCTGATCGATCTCGTCTATCGCCGGGCGGGCAACAAGGCGACGGTTATCTTCGCCGACCGCCTGAAGGACGTGGGCTTCGAATTCGCCACCCGCGCCGGAATCTCGATTTCGATCAAGGACATGCGGATTCCGCCGCAAAAGGCGCAGTTGCTGGCCGACGCGCAAAAACAGGTCGGTGAGATCCAGAAGCAATACAACAACGGCGTCATCACCGACGGCGAGCGCTACAACAAGGTGGTCGATATCTGGGCCGAGGTGCAGGACGCAATCGGCAACTCGGTGCTGGCGGGCCTTGCCACCCAGGTCTACGGCAAGGACAAAGACGGCGTCGATGTGGTCGGTCCGTCGTTCAATCCGATCTTCATCATGGCGGATTCGGGCGCGCGCGGATCGGAACAGCAAATCCGCCAGCTCGCCGGATTGCGCGGCCTGATGGCGAAGCCGTCGGGCGAGATTATCGAAACCCCGATCACCGCCAACTTCCGCGAAGGATTGACGGTGCTTCAGTACTTCATCTCGACTCACGGCGCGCGCAAGGGCCTGGCCGACACGGCGCTCAAGACCGCGAACTCGGGCTACCTGACCCGCCGGCTGGTCGACGTGGCGCAGGATTCGATAATCACCGAGGGCGATTGCGGCACGCTCGACGGAATCGAGATCACGCCGCTGGTCGAAGGCGGTGAGATAATCGAAGGTCTCGGCGACCGCGTGCTGGGACGAGTCGCGCTCGATGATATCCGCGACCCGTTCACCAACGAAGTGCTGCTGCACGCCAACGAGATGATCGATGAGGACCGGGTGGCGCAAATCGTCGACGCCGGGCTCGAGCGGGTGAAAATCCGCTCCGTGCTGACCTGCCAGTCGCGCCAGGGCGTATGCGTCAAGTGCTATGGCCGCGACCTCGGCCGGGGCCATCAGGTGAACCTGGGCGAGGCGATCGGCACGATGGCGGCGCAATCGATCGGGGAGCCGGGAACGCAGCTCACGATGCGCACCTTTCATATCGGCGGCACCGCCAGCCGCCGCGCCGAGCAGACCACGCTCGAGGCGCGCAACGAGGGCGTCGTCCGTCTCCACGCGGTCAAGACCGTGCCGAGCCGCGACGGCAACCTGGTCGTGATGTCGCGTCACGGCGAAGTCGCGATCACCACCCCGGTGGCGGAGGGCGGTCCGGGCGGCACGATGCGCGAGCGCGAACGCGAGCGCTATCCGCTGGTCTACGGCGCCAAGCTGCGCAAGCGCGAAGGCGATCTGGTCAAAAGCGGCGAGCTTATCGCCGAGTGGGACCCCTATACCACGCCGATCGTCACCGAAGTCGAAGGCGTGGTTAAGTTCGGCGACATAATCGAGGGCAAGACGATGGAGGAGCGGGTCGATGAACGCACCGGCGCGCGCTCCAACGTTATCGTCGAGTTCAAGGATATCGACGTGCGGCCGCGAATCTCGATCAAAGACGACGGCGGCAAGACCGCCCGGATGGCGGCGAGCGGCCAGAGCGCGGCGCAGGACGCCCGCTACTATCTGCCGATCGGCGCCTATATCAGCGTCGCCGAAGGAGCCCACGTCCACGCCGGCGAAGTGATCGCGAAGATTCCGCGCGAAACCACCAAGACCAAGGATATCACCGGCGGATTACCGCGGGTGGCCGAGCTCTTCGAGGCGCGCAAGCCCAAGGAGTTCGCGGTCATCTCGGAGATCGACGGCCAGGTGTCGTTCGGCAAGGATACCAAGGGCAAACGCAAGGTGGTCGTGACGCCCGAGGTCGGCGAGCCGCGCGAGTATCTGATCGCCAAGGGCAAACATATCGGAGTCCACGAGGGCGACATGATCCGGGCCGGCGAGCCGCTGATGGAAGGCTCGTCGAATCCGCACGATATCCTGACTATCCTGGGCGAGAAGGCGCTGGCCAAATACCTGGTCGACGAAATCCAGGAGATTTACCGGTTGCAGGGCGTCAGGATCAACGACAAGCATATCGAGGTGATCGTGCGCCAGATGCTCCGGCGGGTCAGGATCAAGGAGGTCGGCGACACCGATTTCCTGGTTGGCGATCAGACCGAGAAGTGGCGCTTCGACGAGGAGAACGCCCGCGTCCTGATGAAGGGTGGCGAGCCGGCGATCGCCGAGCCGCTGCTGCTCGGGATCACCAAGGCCTCGCTTTCGACCGAGAGCTTCATCTCGGCCGCCTCCTTTCAGGAAACCACCCGGGTGCTGACCGAAGCCGCGATCAACGGCAAGGTCGACCGGCTCGTGGGTCTCAAAGAGAACGTGATCATGGGCCGCCTTATCCCGGCCGGCACCGGCATGTCGAGCTATAGCCGGGTCGAACTCAAGGTCGAAGGGACGCCGCTCGAAGACGGGATCGACGAGGTGAGCGAGAACGAGGCTGCCGCCGCGACTCCGGCCGGGGATTGATTGACATTCGGGAGTGATTAGCTTATTTAATGTTGTTCACCTTCGGGGGGCTTGATGCCCCCTGAGGGTGTTTAAAGATCAACCGGAAAGAGCCTCACCGCCGTCCAATCAGGGTTAAATCGCTATCGGCCGGCGAAAGCTGGCGAGGGACAGTCGAGATACGCGGATTGGGCAATGGCTCGACGCGGACGGCAGTGGATTTCAGAGATATAACGTGCCAACTATCAACCAACTTATACGACAAGCGCGCGTCAAGAAACGCTATAAGATAAGTGCGCCTGCCTTGCAGGGTTCGCCGCAAAAACGCGGCGTGTGCACGCAGGTCAAGACCACGACGCCTAAGAAGCCCAACTCGGCGCTGCGCAAAGTGGCGCGGGTGCGGCTCTCCAACGGCTACGAGGTCAACACCTATATTCCGGGCGTGGGCCACAATCTTCAGGAGCATTCGGTGGTCCTGATCCGTGGCGGCCGTGTCAAGGATTTGCCGGGCGTGCGTTATCACGTTATCCGGGGCACGTTGGATTCGATTGGCGTGCAGGATCGGCGCAAAGGACGCTCGAAGTACGGCTCGAAGAAACCGAAGTAAGCAGCACCAGGTTGCCTCCCGGTCCGCTTAACGGCGCGGCTTTGGAGGATCGGATAATTTTCCTTAGGTCAAGGATTCGCCAGGTTAAAGATTCGCGATGTCACGCAAGGGGCAGGCCCGGGTCCGGGAAATCACGCCGGACCCCAAATATCACGACCGCACGGTTGCCAAGTTCGTCAACGTGGTGATGCAGGCCGGCAAAAAGTCGACCGCCGAGGGGATTCTCTACGGCGCTATCGATCTGGTTGCCGAACGCTCGCGCGAGGACGGCCTCACGATGTTCAAGCGGGCGCTGGAGAACGTGCGTCCGTCGGTCGAGGTCCGCTCGCGGCGGGTCGGCGGCGCGAACTATCAGGTTCCGGTCGAGGTAAGGCCGCTTCGGCGCAGCTCGCTCGCTATGCGCTGGCTGATAGCGGCGGCGCGCGCCCGGGCGGAAAAATCGATGGAGGATCGGCTCGCGGGCGAGATCCTCGAAGCTGCCGGAAATCGCGGCGGCGCAGTCAAGAAGCGCGAAGACACCCATCGGATGGCCGAAGCCAACAAGGCATTCGCCCACTATCGCTGGTAGCCCCGGACAATTCCGCGAACAGGCGAAGCAACGTAGAGTTTCACATGCCCCGTCAGACTCCAATCGAGCGAGTGCGCAATATCGGTATCATGGCGCATATCGACGCCGGCAAGACCACCACCACCGAACGGGTGCTCTTCTATACCGGGATCAATTATAAAATCGGCGAGGTGCATGAAGGCACCGCGACCATGGACTGGATGGTCCAGGAACAGGAGCGCGGTATCACCATCACCTCCGCCGCAACCACCTGTTTCTGGCACGACCATCGGATCAACATTATCGATACGCCGGGCCACGTCGATTTCACGATCGAAGTCGAGCGCAGCCTCCGCGTGCTGGACGGCGCGGTCGCGGTATTTTGCGCCGTGGGCGGCGTCGAGCCCCAATCCGAGACGGTCTGGCGGCAAGCCGACAAATACCGCGTGCCGCGGATCGCGTTTATCAACAAGATGGACCGGGTCGGCAGCGACTTCGAACGCGTGGTGGGCGAGATCAAGGACAAGCTCAAGGCCAAGCCCGCGCTGCTCCAGCTCCCGATCGGCTTCGAGGACAAGTTTCAGGGCGTGATCGACCTGGTCGAGAATCGCGCGCTGGTGTGGCATGACGAAACCCTCGGCGCCGACTACCAGGTCGAGCCCGTGCCGGCCGCGATGGCCGAGCAGGTGCGCAACTATCGCGACAAGCTTATCGAGACGCTCGCCGACCATGACGAGCGCCTGATGGAGATGTATCTCGAGGGCGAGGCGCCCGAGCCCGCGTTCCTGCGCAAGGTTATCCGCAAGGCCACGCTCGCAATGGAGATCGTGCCGGTCCTGATGGGTTCGGCGTTCCGCAACAAGGGCGTGCAGCCGATGCTCGATGCGGTCGTGGCCTATCTTCCTTCACCGGCCGATCTGCCGCCGGTCAAGGGTGCGGTGGACGACCAGATCGAAGAGCGCGCGCCCAAGGATGACGCGCCGTTTTCGGCGCTCGCGTTCAAGATCATGACCGACCCGTATATCGGCACCCTGACCTTCGTGCGGGTCTACTCGGGAAGCCTGCAGAGCGGATCGTCGGTGCTGAATTCGACCCGCCAGCGGCGCGAACGGATTGGGCGGCTGGTCAAGATGCACGCCAACAAGCGCGAGGAGATCTCCGAGGTCTACGCCGGCGATATCTGCGCGGTGGGCCTGCGCGACACCACCACCGGCGACACGCTGTGCGACGAAGACCATCCGATCGTGCTCGAATCGATCGAATTTCCCGAGCCGGTCATCCAGATTGCGATCGAGCCCAAGACCAAGGCCGATCAGGACAAGCTCGCCGATTCGCTGGGCAAGCTCGCGCGCGAGGACCCGTCGTTTCGCCTGAGCGTCAACCGCGAAACCGGACAGACCCTGATCGCCGGGATGGGCGAGCTGCATCTCGAGATTATCGTCGACCGCCTGCTGCGCGAGTTCAAAGTCGACGCCAATGTCGGCAAGCCGCAGGTGGCCTATCGCGAGACGATCCGCCGGTCCGCCGAGGCCGAAGGCCGTTTCGTCCGCCAGACCGGCGGGCACGGACAGTTCGGCGTGGTCGATCTCAGGATCGAGCCGATGGAAAAGGGCACCGGCTTCGAGTTCGTCGACGCGACCAAGGGCGGCTCGGTGCCGCGCAACTTCATCCCGTCGATCGAGCATGGCGTCAAAGAGGCGATGGAGACCGGGGTGCTGGCCGGCTATCCGATAGTCGACGTCCGCGCGACCCTGCTCGACGGCAAGTATCACGAGGTCGACTCGTCGGAAATCGCGTTTAAGATTGCCGGCTCGATGGCGTTTCGCGAGGCCTGCAGCAAGGCCGAACCGGTGCTGCTCGAACCGATAATGGATGTGGAAGTCGTGACGCCGCAGGAATTCATGGGCGACGTGATCGGCGACTTGAGCGCGCGCCGCGGCAAGATTCAGGACATGGAAAATCGCGCCGGCGTGCAGGTGGTCTCGGCGCGGGTGCCGCTTGCGACCATGTTCGGCTACGCGACCCGGCTGCGCTCGATGACGCAGGGGCGCGCGACCTACACGATGCAGTTTGGAATCTACGAACAGGTGCCGCAACAGATTTATGCGGAGCTGATGGAGCGCAGCGGCGAGGGCGCCGACCGCGCGCGGGCCTGAGCGGACGCTTGGGCGCCGAGTAAGAATCAGGGAGGGTTTCACCCGGAGGACGGATCATGGGCAAGGCTAAATTCGAACGCAACAAGCCGCACGCCAACGTCGGCACGATCGGCCATATCGACCACGGCAAGACCACGCTGACGGCGGCAATCACCAAGGTCCTGTCGGCGAAAAAGATGGCCCAGTTCGTCGCCTTCGATCAGATCGACAAGGCGCCCGAGGAGCGCGAGCGCGGAATCACGATCGCGATCGCGCACGTCGAATACGAGACCGCCAAGCGCCATTACGCGCACGTCGATTGTCCGGGGCACGCCGACTATATCAAGAACATGATTACCGGCGCCGCCCAGATGGACGGCGCAATCCTGGTCGTGGGCGCCAACGACGGCCCGATGCCGCAGACGCGCGAGCATATCCTGCTCGCCCGCCAGGTCGGCGTGCCGTCGATCGTGGTCTTCATGAACAAGGTCGATATGGTCGACGATCCCGAGCTGCTCGACCTGGTCGAGCTCGAAGTGCGCGACCTGCTGAAAAAGTACGATTTTCCGGGCGATGACGTGCCGGTTGTCCGCGGCAGCGCGCTGAAGGCGCTCAACTGCGGATGCGGCAAGGACGACTGCGAAAATTGCAAGCCGATCCTCGAGCTGATGGCGGCGGTGGACAGCTATGTGCCGCAGCCCAAGCGCGAGATCGACAAGCCCTTCCTGATGCCGATCGAGGACGTGTTCTCGATCTCGGGCCGCGGCACCGTGGTCACGGGACGGGTCGAGCGCGGCAAGGTCAGAGTGGGCGAGGAGGTCGAAATCGTCGGCTTCCGCGATACCCAGAAGACGGTCGTGACGGGAGTCGAGATGTTCCGCAAGATTCTCGACGAAGGACTGGCGGGCGACAATATCGGCGTGCTGCTCCGCGGACTCAAGCGCGAGGATGTCGAGCGCGGACAGGTGCTGTCGAAGATCGGCGCGATCACGCCGCACACCCAGTTCGAGGCCGAAGCCTACGTGTTGACCAAAGAGGAAGGCGGACGCCATACGCCGTTCTTCACCGGCTATCGCCCGCAGTTTTACTTCCGCACCACCGACGTGACGGGCGTGCTCAATCTGCCCGAAGGCACCGAGATGGTGATGCCGGGCGACAATATCAAGATAACCGGCGAATTGATTACGCCGGTTGCGATGGATGAAGGGCTGCGCTTTGCGATCCGCGAGGGCGGACGCACGGTCGGCGCGGGGGTGGTTTCCAAGATCGTGAAGTGAGTATCTCGGACGCAGCGCGGATCGGGAACCGGGTAGTTATAGCTATAGTCGGTGAATAGTCTCAGGGTCGGGCGGTAATCCTCGAAACGGGAGAGCGCCTCGCGGGGACGGTCTTTGAGAGCGGGATACGCCAGAGCGGAACGTACGCGCGGCCGCAAGCGCGTGGCTTAGAGGATGAACGAGAAGATAAGAATACGTCTGCGGGCTTATGACCATCGGCTGCTCGATCAGTCGGTGCGCGAGATCGTCGATACGATCCGGCGCACCGGCGGACGCGTGGCGGGTCCGATTCCGCTGCCGACCAGGATCGAGCGCTTCACGGTGAACCGCTCGCCGCATGTGGACAAGAAGTCGCGCGAGCATTTCGAGATTCGGACGCATAAGCGCCTGCTCGATGTGCTCGAACCGACCCAGCAGACGATCGACGCGCTCGGCAAGCTTGACTTGGCGGCGGGCGTCGATGTCGAAATCAAACTCGAGTAGCGCAGTGTTGACTGGACTGATTGGAAGAAAGCTCGGGATGACGGAAGTGACCGAAGCGAGCGGCCGCATGCGTGCGGTCACGGCGGTCGAGCTCGGTCCGTGTTCCGTGGTCCAGATAAAGACCGAGGCGACCGACGGTTACGACGCGGTGCAGGTGGGATTCGGACGCAAGAAAGCGTCGCGGATAAATTCCGCCGAGCGCGGCCATTTCGCCAAGGCCGAGGTGGCGCCGGCAGCGCGGCTGGGCGAATTCGAGCGGCGCGGCGAGGGCGAGCTGAAGCCCGGACAGGCGATCGTGGCGGCCGACGTGTTCAAGGCCGGCGACACGGTCGATGTCTCGGGAACCTCGAAAGGGCGCGGCTACGCGGGCGTTATCCGACGGCATCATTTTTCAGGCTTTCCGGGCTCGCATGGCACGCACGAATATTTCCGCCACGGCGGCGCGATCGGCAACCGGTCGTATCCGGGCCGGGTCCGCAAGGGTCTCAGGATGGCGGGACAACTCGGTAACGAAGGCGCGACGGTGCTCAATCTGCGGGTCGTCGAAATATTGCCCGAGGACAACACGATCCTGGTCGCGGGCGCGATTCCCGGACCCGACGGCGCATTCGTGATCGTGTGCCATTCGGCCAAGGCGCGCCGGCGCGATGGAGAGGCCGCCAATGGCTGAGTTCGACACCACAGCCGCGAAGCACGGCGACGCTGCCGGCCCGATTAAGGTGGCCTTCTATTCGGCGAGCCACGAGCGGGTCGGAGAGATCGAGGTCGCGGGCGAGGTTTTCGGGCGCACCGGTGATACCTCGGCGCTCCACGAGGCGGTCCGGATGCAGCTTGCCCGGCGCCGGGCGGGAACGGCTGCGACCAAGACCAAGGGCTTCATCTCGGGCGGCGGGCGCAAGCCTTGGCGGCAGAAGGGCACCGGGCGGGCGCGTGCGGGCTCGAACCGGTCTCCGCTCTGGCGCAGCGGGGGAACCATCTTTGGGCCGCAGCCGCGCGACTATTCTTACAAGATGCCGAAAAAGGCGTATCGCCGCGCGCTCTGTCTGGCGCTCTCCGATCGCGCGATGAACGGCAAGCTGATAGTGACGCAATCGCTCGAATTGCCGGAGTTGAAGACCAAGGCCGCCAAGGCGATGCTTGACGGGCTTGAGTTGAAGCACGCGCTGATCGTGATCGGCGAGGGCGAAGAGGGCTTCTGGCGGGCGGCTCGGAATCTGGCGGCGCATAAGGTATTGCCGCTGGCCGGACTCAACGTCTATGACGTGCTGAACTATCAGGAAATTCTGATGAGCGAGCGGGTGGCGCGTGCGATTGAAGCGCGTCTGGGAGCGGAACGATCGTGACCAGTGCCGAGCAATTGATCCTGGCGCCGGTGGTGACCGAAAAGGGCACGATCGCGTCGAGCAAGGGCAACCAGGTGATTTTTCGCGTGCGTCCCGAGGCGAGCAAGGACGCGATCAGGTTGGCCGTCGAAGGGATGTTCAAGGTGACGGTTATCAAGGTGCGCACGCTGAGGCTGCTCGGCAAGACGCGCCGGCGCGGCCGGATCGAGGGCAAGCGCTCGGACTGGAAGAAGGCCTACGTGACGCTCAAGCAAGGCGACCGGATCGAATTTTTCGAGGGGCTCTGAGCGCGCTTCGGTTCCGGGTCGCTTCGGGCGCGCGGCGGTTTGCGGTTTTCGCGGGGCGGTTGAGGATTGGATCGAGCGGCCCGGCGTAGCCGGGTTGGATTTTTGACTGAAGGAATCGTTATTTGGCCGCTTGGCCTTTTCGATTGGCCTTTGAAGAAGGACGCTTGAGAGCGGGTGATTTGCGATGGCGGTGATTCAGCTTAATCCGCGGACTCCGGGTCAGCGGTTCATGCAGCTCGCCGATTTTTCGGGGCTCACGAAGAAGGCGCCCGAAAAGCGCCTGCTGGAGCCGCTGAGCAAGTCGGGCGGGCGCAATAATCGTGGGCGCATGACGGTGCGCCATCGCGGGGGCGGCCACAAGCGCCGGTTCCGGGTGATAGATTTCAAGCGTATCCGCGACGGTATTGCGGCGACGGTGGCGGCGCTCGAATACGATCCGAACCGCTCGGCCAATATTGCGCTGCTCCACTATATCGACGGCGACAAGCGCTATATCCTCGCGCCCGAGGGGCTCAAGGTGGGCGACCACGTCGAGTCGGGTCCGGCGGCCGATATCAAGCCGGGCAACGCATTGGCGCTCAAGAATATTCCGCTGGGCACCATGGTCCATGCGATCGAGCTCAAGCCGGGTGCCGGCGCGCAGCTTGCGCGCGGTGCCGGAGCGGCTGCGCAGTTGATGGCGAAAGAGGGTAAGTTCGCGCTCCTGAAGCTTCCTTCGGGCGAGCAGCGGATGGTGCAGGCGGAGTGCCGGGCGACGGTCGGACAGGTGGGTAATCTCGATTTCGAGAATATCTCGATCGGCAAGGCCGGCCGCAGCCGCCATCTGGGGAAGCGGCCGCATGTGCGCGGGGTGGCGATGAATCCGGTCGACCATCCGCATGGCGGCGGCGAGGGGCGTTCCAAAGGGAACCATCCGCAATCGCCGTGGGGGATGCCGGCCAAGGGATACAAGACGCGCGGCAAGAAACCGTCGGATCGCTATATTGTGAGCCGCCGGCCGCGTGGAAAGCGTTAGAGCCGGGAGATTGCGAGCCGCCTGAGGAATTTCGCGGCCGCTTAAGATTGAGAGGTCGTTAGCGAGATGAGGTCATTAAAGAAGGGTCCGTTCGTCGATGGCCATCTGGCGAAGAAGGTGGCGACGGCGCTGACGGCGGGCGATCGGCGGATAATCCGGACCTGGTCGCGGCGTTCGATGCTTACGCCGGACATGGTGGGATTGACCTTTGCGGTGCATAACGGCCACAAATTCATCCCGGTCTACTGCACCGAGAATATGGTCGGCCACAAGCTGGGCGAGTTTTCCTTGACGCGCACTTACCATGGCCATGCGGGCGACCGCAAAGGCGAAGTCAAGTCGTCGGCGCCGCCCCCGGCGGCGCGTGCGGCAGCCAATCCGGCGGCGCGCTAAGGCGCGGCGTCAGGCCTGGGAACAGGAAGAGTTTGAGAGCCAGAGCAGTGGCGGAGAGGTCGTGATGGAATCGGTGGCGAAAAACCGCTTTGTCCGGATGTCGGCGCAGAAGCTCAGGCTGGTCTGCGAGCTGGTGGTGGGCAAGCGGGTGGACCAGGCGCTGTCGGTGCTCGAGTTCACGCCCAAGAAGGGCGCCAAGATAGTATCGAAGGCGTTGCTGTCGGCGATCGCCAATGCGCGCGATCAGCAAAATGTCGATGAGGATCGGCTCTACGTCAAGCGGGCGACGGCCGATCAGGGGCCGACCGTGAAGCGCTCGATCATGCGCGCGCATATGCATGCCACGCCGATCCACAAGCGCACCTCGCATCTGACGGTGGTGGTCGACGACGAGCGGGGAGCCTGAGAGAGGCCGTATGGGACAGAAATCGCATCCGCGCGGGCTTCGGCTCGGCATAATCGAGAATTGGGATTCGCGCTGGTTCGCCAAGCGCAATTACGCGGTGCTGCTGCATGAGGATTTGCGGCTGCGCGAGTTTATCAAGAAGCGGCTCTATCACGCCGGGATCTCGAAGATCGAGATCGAGCGGATGGCCAACAAGGCCAAGATCAATATTCACACGGCGCGTCCCGGAATCGTGATTGGCAAGAAGGGCGCCGAAATCGACAAGCTCAAGGCCGACGTGCTGAAGCTGATGAAGGGGCGCGAGCCGTTTATCAATATCCACGAGGTGCGCCGGCCCGACCTCGATCCGCAACTGGTGGCCGAGAATATCGCGCTCCAGCTTGAGCGGCGCGTGGCGTTCCGCCGCGCGATGAAGGAGGCCGTGGTGCGCGCAATGCGGATGGGCGCGCAGGGGGTCAAGGTGCACGTGGCGGGCCGGCTCGGCGGCGCCGAGATCGCGCGCCAGGAATGGTATCGCGAGGGGCGGGTGCCGCTGCAGACGCTGCGCGCCGACGTCGCCTATGGATTCGCCGAGGCCCGTACGACGTATGGTGTTATCGGCGTAAAAGTCTGGATCTTTCGCGGCGAGGTGCTGACGCGCCGCGAGGAGGATGGCAAGCGGGCCGGGATGGCCGCGCAGCAATAGCAAGCATGCTTTCGCCCAAAAAGGTCAAGTACCGAAAGATACAGAAAGGACGCGCACGCGGAGTCGAGTCGCGCGGGCTGGAACTTGCCTTTGGCGATTTCGGTCTGAAGGCGCTCGAAACCTGCCGGGTCGACGCGCGCGCGCTCGAAGCGGCGCGAATCGCGCTGACCAGGCATATCAAGCGCGGCGGCCGCGTCTGGCTGCGCGTTTTTCCGGACAAGCCGTTTACCAAGAAGCCCGCCGAAACCCGGATGGGCAAGGGCAAGGGCGGTCCCGAAGGATGGGTCGCGGTGGTGCGTCCGGGACGGATTCTGTTCGAGATGGAAGGCGTCGACCGGGTGACCGCGCGCGAGGCGATGCGGCTCGCGTCGCACAAGCTGCCGATCGCGACGGTCGTGGTCGAGCGGGAGGGTGAGAGCGTTGGAGCTTGACGAACTCAGGCAGATGAGCGCCGAGGACTTGAAGGTCAAGGAGCGCGAGACGCGCGAGGGACTTTTCCGCCTCAAGCTCAAGATGCGCACCAACCAGCTCGATAATCCGACCGCGTATCAGAAGGCGCGCAAAGAGCTGGCGCGGATTTTGACCCTGAGCAATCACAAGCGCGCGGCGGCCGCGAGGGCGATGACGGAGAAGCGAAGCGATGCGTGAGCGGGTGAAAAGGCGCGAGGGCAGGGTGGTCTCGGCCAAAATGACCAGGACCGTGGTGGTACAGGTCGACCGCCTGGTCGAGCATCCGCTGTACGGCAAGCGGATTCGCCAGCGCCAGCGGTTCATGGCGCATGACGAGCGGGGCGAATGCCATGAGGGCGATCGCGTGCAGATAATCGAATCCCATCCGCTGTCGCGCCATAAGCGCTGGCGGGTGAGCAAGGTATTGGCCAAGGCGGCCGGATAGGAGAACGCGACCGTCATGGTGCAGACGCAGACAGTGCTGGATGTGGCCGATAATTCGGGCGCGCGCAAGGTGATGTGTATCAAAGTGCTCGGCGGATCGCGCCGGCGATACGCCTCGGTGGGCGATGTGATCGTGGTCGCGGTGCGCGAGGCTATCCCCAACGCCAAGGTCAAGAAGGGCGACGTATCGCACGCGGTGATCGTGAGGACCAGCAAGGAGATCAGCCGGACCGACGGCAGCTATATCCGCTTCGACGACAATTCGGCGGTGCTGCTGGATAGCCAGCTCGAGCCGATCGGAACTCGTATCTTCGGGCCGGTCGCACGCGAGTTGCGCGCCAAGCGGTTTCTGAAGATCATCTCGCTCGCGCCCGAAGTGCTTTGAGTGTACGGAGATAAGTGGCGACTGAGGATGGCGGCTTACTGACATGGCAGCTTATAAAGTTCGCAAGAACGACCTGGTGATGGTGATCAAGGGGCGCGAGCGCGGCAAGACCGGCAAGGTGTTGCGGATGATTCCCGATACCGGGCGGCTGGTCGTCGAGCGGTTGAATATCGTGAAACGCCATACCAAGCCGCGGGGCGCGGCCAGTCCGGGCGGTATCGTCGAGCGTGAGGCGCCGATCGATATCGCCAACGTGATGGTGATGTGCGAGCGATGCAACGCGCCGGTCAGAGTCGGGATGAAAATTGCCGCCGACGGCGAGAAGTCGCGCGTGTGCCGGCGATGCGGCGAGGCGATCGGCAACGAATGAATCGAAGCAGCGAAGCTCTTTTGGGTAATCAGTGATGGCGGACGAAGGCGAAAAAGGCGCAAAGCGCCAGAAATCGAAAAAGGCCGAACGCGGAGCCAGGAACGCTCCGGCGCCGGTTGCGGTCGAGGCTGGGCCGGCCGAGCCCGAGGTCAAGATTCCGGCGCGGCTTCGGCTCCGCTATGAGCAGGAGCTGCGGCCGGCGCTGATGCGCGAGCTCAAGATCGACAATCTGATGCGCGCGCCGCGGCTGGAAAAGATAGTGATCAACATGGCGCTCGGCGAGGCGCGCGAGAACGTCAAGATTCTCGAAGCGGCGGCCGAAGAGATCAAGGTGGTAACCGGGCAGAAGCCCGTGGTGACGCGGGCGCGCAAGGCGATCTCGAATTTCAAGCTCCGCGAGGGAATGCCGATCGGCGCGATGGTCACGCTCAGGCGCGAGCGGATGTACGAATTTTTTGATCGGCTGGTGACCGTCTCGCTGCCGCGCGTGCGCGACTTTCGCGGCGTCAGCGACAAGGCCTTTGACGGCCGCGGCAACTATTCACTGGGAATCCGCGAGCATACGATCTTCGCCGAACTCAACCTGGACAAGGTCGAGGTCGTGAAGGGGCTCACGATTTCGATAATCACGACGGCGCGCAGCGACTTCGAGGGGCTGACCCTGCTGCGCGCGCTTGGGATGCCATTTCGAGGCGGTGCGGATCGCGACGAGGCGCGCGCGGCCTGAGGCCGGGCGTCGAGGATAACAGGGCATGGCGAAGACCAGTCTCCGAGTAAAGGCGCTGCGGACGCCGAAATTCAAAGTGCGCAAGCATAACCGATGTCCGTTGTGCGGGCGGTCGCGGGCTTTTTACCGCCGCTTCCAGCTTTGCCGGCTGTGCCTGCGCAAGTACGCGTTGCGGGGCGCGCTGCCGGGCGTGGTGAAGGCGAGCTGGTAGCCGGAGATCAAGCCGCAAGGCGTTAGAAGGAAGCGAATGTCGCAGACGGACCCAATAGCAGAACTGCTGACCCGAATCCGCAATGGGATGCGGGCGCGTTACGACCAGGTCGAGATAACTCATTCGCGGATGCGCGAGGCGATAAGCCAGGTGCTGGTGCGCGAAGGCTTTCTGTCCCGCGTCGAAGTAAGCGGCGAGATTCCGAAAAAGAAACTCGTGCTTGGAATCCGCTACGTCACCGGGCGTCAGGCCGTGATGCGGGGAATCGCGCGGGTGAGCCGCCCGAGTCTCAGACGTTACGCGGGCGCGATGACGATGCCGCGGCCGGGGGCCGGGATGGGTGTCCATGTGGTTTCGACTCCGCTCGGCGTAATGACGGACCGCGAGGCCCGGCGCAAGAAGGTCGGCGGCGAAGTTCTGCTCAAAGTTTGGTAAAGGAAAAGGCCGCAAGAAGGGTCAGGTAGAGAGGCGTTTCGGATGTCGCGTATCGGAAGAATGCCAGTGTTGCTCGAAAAGGGTGTCAAGGTGGCGCTCGCGGACGGCACACTTAAGGTCGACGGCCCCAAGGGCAAGCTCGAGATGCAGATCCCGGCGGGGTTCAAACTCGATATCGCGGACTCGCGGATCGAGGTGAAACGTCCGGGCGACTCGCAGGACGAGCGATCACGCCACGGGCTCGTCCGCAAGCTTATCGCCAACATGGCCGAAGGCGTTGGCAAGGGATTTACCCGGGTTCTCGAAATCAATGGCGTCGGCTATCGCGCCGACGTTAAGGGCGCCAATATCAACTTCACGCTCGGCTACTCCCATCCGATTGTCTACCAGTTGCCGCCGGGGGTGACCGCCCGGGTCGAGCGCCAGGTGTTGCTGACGCTCGAGAGCGCCGACCGCCAGTTGCTCGGAACCGTGGCGGCCCAGGTAAGGGCGCTCAGACCGCCGGAACCGTACAAGGGCAAAGGGATCAAGTACGCCGAAGAGAAGATTCGCCGCAAGGCCGGCAAGGCGGCCGCCGGATCGTCGGCCGGCTAGGGGCGGAAGACAAAAATATATGGCTGTGAACAGGTACGAAAATCGGACTATCCGGCGGGGCCGCGTGAGGCGGCGGGTGCGCGGGAGCGACGCGCGGCCGCGGCTTTCGGTCTATCGCTCGCTCAATCATATCTACGCGCAGGTGATCTCGGACGATTCGAGCGTGACGCTCGCTGCGGCGTCGACTCAGACTTCGGGGCTGCGCGAGGGTCTTTCGAGCCGGCGCAACCTGGTCGCGGCCAAGGCGGTTGGCAAGGCGATCGCCGAGCGATGTCTGGGCAAGGGTATCGGCGAGGTGGTCTTCGATCGCAACGGCTTTCTCTATCACGGACGACTCAAGGCGTTGGCGGATGCGGCCCGCGAAGCCGGTCTAAAGTTCTAACAGGCAATTAGCCAGGAAGATCGGCGTGGCACAACGAATAGAATCTCAGGGTCTCGATATCAAGGACAAGGTTGTCCATATCAACCGCGTGGCCAAGGTGGTCAAGGGCGGCCGCCGGTTCAGCTTCAGCGCACTGGTGGTCGCGGGCAATCAGAACGGGCTGGTGGGCTTCGGCCTGGGCAAGGCCAATGAAGTGCCCGAGGCGATCCGCAAGGGCGGCGAGCGCGCCAAGAAAAGCCTGGTCCGCGTGCCGATTCGCGACGGCACCATACCGCATCAGGTGCTGGGCGTATTCGGCGCGGGCAGAGTTATCCTGCGGCCGGCCGCCGAAGGCACGGGCGTTATCGCGGCGGGTGGAGTGCGTGCCGTGCTCGAGTTGGCGGGAATCCGCAATATCCTGACCAAGCGGCTGGGCTCCTCGAATCCGCATAACCTGGTCAAGGCGACGATGGAAGCGCTCGCCGGATTGCGTAATCCTGAAGATATCAAGCGCGAGCGCGAGGTGGTCGTCAGCCAGCCGGTTCAGCCGGCTGAGGCGTAAGGGGTTCGACGCGCGATCGCGCGCGCCGAGCGGGTCGAACAGGATGGCTGAGAAGATAAGAGTACGGCTGGTGCGAAGCCCGATCGGAACCAAGGAGCGCGTGCGCGAAACGGTGCGCGGCCTGGGTCTGGGCAAGGTCGGAAGCGAGCGCGAGCTCGAGCGCAGCCCGATGGTCGAAGGGATGATTCGGCGCGTGTCGCATCTGGTGGCCGAAATCAAAACGCAAGAAAGCGGAAAATAGCGCAAGGCAACTGGCGGCGCCTCGGATGATGAGACGCCGAACCATTGGTCGAAGAAGAGAAAGAGATGGACCTGAGTACGCTCAAACCCTCGCCGGGATCGAAACGGCGCGCCCGGCGGGTCGGCCGCGGAATCGGATCGGGCAGCGGCAAGACCTGCGGCCGCGGCCATAAGGGACGCGGCTCGCGCGCGGGCGGCAATACGCCGCCCAGCTACGAGGGCGGACAGATGCCGCTTCAGCGGCGGATTCCGAAGCGCGGATTCCGCCGCCTGCAGAAGGCCCAGGCGCGGCGCGAAGAGTTTGAAGTGATCAATATTGGCCGGCTCGCGAGCCTGGGGGTCGAGATGATAGACGCCGAGATGATAATCGGGCACGGACTGGTGCGGCCCGGATGCAAGGTCAAGGTGCTGGGCGACGGCGAGCTGAACGCAAGAATTACCGTCCGGGCGCATGCGTTTTCGGCGGGCGCGCGGCGTAAGATCGAAGCCGCGGGCGGCGCGGCCGAATTGATGGCGGACCCCGAACCGGCTGGAGACGGCGAAAGGCCGAATGCTTGACGGATTCTCAAACGCTTCGCGTATTCCGGAGCTGCGCCGCCGGCTGTGGTTCACCGCCGTTATGCTGGTGGTGTATCGGCTCGGAGTCGCGGTGCCAACCCCCGGAATCGACGGGCAGGCGCTGGCGTCATTTTTCGACGCCGCGTCGAGCACGCTGTTCGGATGGGTGAATCTGTTCTCGGGCGGAGCGCTGGCGCGTTTTTCGGTCTTCGCGTTGGGGATCATGCCCTATATTTCGGTCGCGATCATTCTCGACCTGCTCAAGATTGCGGTTCCGGCGATCGATGAGCTGTACAAAGAGGGCGAGGCGGGGCGGCGCAAGATAAGCCAGTACACGCGCTATGGAACGGTCGCGCTCTCGCTGGTTCAGGGCCTGATGATCGCCTACTCGCTCGAGCACATCCAGGCGCCCGGCGGCGGCTCGGTAGTTTACAACCCTGGTATCCGCTTCATGCTGATGACGATGCTGACCGTCACGGCGGGCACCATGTTCGTGATGTGGATCGGCGAGCAGATAACCGAGCGCGGAATCGGCAACGGAATCTCGCTCATAATCATGGCGGGAATTATCGCGCGCCTGCCCAGCGCCCTGGGCTCGACGGTGCAGTTCGTGCGCGAGGGCGAGATGAGCCTGTTCGTGCTGATTCTGATTCTGGCGACGGTCGTGCTGGTGACCGGCGGAATCGTCTACGTCGAGAGTGGACAGCGGCGGATTCCGGTGCAGTATGCGCGGCGCGTAGTCGGGCGGCGGGTCTACGGCGGCCAGAGTTCTCATCTGCCGCTCAAGATAAACACTTCAGGAGTTATCCCGCCGATTTTCGCCTCCTCGATACTGGTCTTTCCGGCGACCGTGGCGACCTTCGTTCCGGCGGCGAAGGAATACACGCGCTTCCTCGTTCCTGGCACCTTCGTTTATAACATCGTTTACGTCGCACTGATTATCTTCTTCTGTTATTTCTATACTGCGGTTACCTTCAACCCGGTCGACGTGGCGGATAATCTCAAAAAACACGGCGGATTTATCCCGGGAATCAGGCCGGGCCGTTTCACTGCGGACTATATCGATCGGGTGCTCTCGCGAATCACCCTGGGCGGTGCGATCTACGTGAGCGCGGTGTGCGTGCTGCCGACGATTCTAATTGAGCGCTTCAACGTTCCGTTCTACTTTGGCGGCACGGCGCTGCTGATTGTGGTCGGCGTCGCGCTGGATACGATCGCACAGATGGAGACCCATCTGTTGACCCGCAACTACGAGGGTTTCATGCGCCGCGGGCGTATCCGGTCCAGGAAGGGAGGCTGAGCGACTTGCGGCTGGTGATGCTTGGTCCGCCCGGCGCGGGCAAGGGAACACAGGCGATGCTGCTCGAGGTGAAGCTCGGCGCTCCGCAGATTGCCAGCGGCGATCTGCTGCGCTCCGCGGTGCGCAGCCGGACGGCGCTCGGCGTCGAAGCCAAGCGCTTCATGGACAAGGGCGCGCTGGTGCCCGACGATCTGGTGCTGCAGCTAATCGACGATCGTCTGCGCGAGCCCGATGCGGCCGGCGGGTTTATCCTCGACGGGTTTCCGCGCACGGTCGCGCAGGCCGAGACGCTCGGCCGGATGCTCGCGGCGCGCAAGCAGGCGTTGGACAAGGTAGTCGCGATAGTCCTGCCCGATGACGAGATAATCAAGCGTATATCGGGCCGGCGCACGTGCAAGAATTGCGGCGCGATGTACCATCTGATTTTCGATCCGCCGCGTAATCACAACCTGTGCAACAAGTGCAATGGCGAGCTCTATCAGCGCGACGATGACGCCGAGGATACCGTTCGGATGCGCCTGCAGGTCTATGCCGGCTCGACCCGTCCGCTGCTCGATTATTACGGGCGGCTCGGACTGCTGGTCCAGGTCGAAGGAACGGGCCGGCCCGACGAGGTGCAGCGGCGGATAATCGCGGGGCTGGGCATGACCGAGAGCGGTTCGGGCGCAGGGCTCAAGCCATGATTCATCTCAAGAGCCCGGACGAAATCGTGATGATGCGCAAGGCGAATATAATCGTCGCCGAAATTCTCGAGGAGCTGGCCGCCGCGGCAAAGCCCGGTGTTACCACCGACGATCTCGATCGGCTGGCCGAAGAGCTCACCTATCGCAAGGGGGCGCGTCCGGCCTTCAAGGGCTATCGACCGCACGATGTGGTCTATCCCAAGACGCTGTGCGTTTCGATCAACGAAGAGATAGTGCACGGAATTCCGTCGGGGCGGCGGCTTCGCCTGGGCGATATCGTCGGACTCGACTTCGGCGTGGTTTACGAGGGATTTTATGGCGATTCGGCGCGCACGGTCGCCGTGGGCCGGATTACCGATAAGGCCCAGCGGTTGATGGATGCGACGCGGACGGCGCTCTATGCGGGAATCGAGCAGGCGCGGATCGGGAATCGGATAAGCGATATCGCGCGGGCGGTGCAAGGGACGGCCGAGGGCGCCGGCTTTTCGGTCGTGACGGAATTCGCTGGCCACGGAATCGGCCGCAGGCTCCATGAGGATCCGCAGGTGCCGAACTACTTCAGGCCCGGGATGGCGAATCCGCGCTTGCAGGAAGGGATGGCGCTCGCGATCGAGCCGATGGTAAACGAGGGAACGCCGGAGCTCGAGATTCTCGACGACGGCTGGACGGCGGTCACCGCGGACGGCAAGCTGTCCGCTCATTTTGAGCATTCAATTGCGATAACGGCGAAGGGGCCGCAGATTTTGAGCCTTTTGGAAAATGTCTAAGGGAGACGCGATAGAAGTAACCGGGACGGTGCTCGAAGCGCTGCCCAACGCGGTGTTCCGCGTTACGCTCGAGAACGGCCATCGGGTGCTCGCGCATATTTCGGGCAAGATGCGGATGCATTACATCAAGATACTGCCGGGCGATCGGGTGACGGTGGAATTGTCGCCGTACGATCTGAGCCGCGGGCGGATCACCTACCGGATGCGTTGAGCGCGGAGATCCTGCATAATAGGCGATTCGGCCCCGGCCCAAGCCTCGGGTGCCGAGCGCATCTTAACCGGATGATAGTCTGAGAGAGCGATATTTGGACAGAGCGATGTTGCGATGAAAGTTCGAGCTTCAGTCAAGAAGATCTGCAAGAATTGTAAGGTTGTGCGCCGCCAGGGCGTGGTGCGTGTCCTGTGCTCCGCTAATCCGCGCCACAAGCAGCGCCAGGGCTAGAACGGGGGAATTATCGCGATGGCTAGAGTAGCCGGAGTTGAACTGCCGCATCACAAGCGGATGGAGGTCGCGCTCACGTATATTTACGGAATCGGCCGCTCGGCGGCGCTTAAGATTCTCGCCGAGGCCGGAGTCGAATCCGGCCGCAACAGCGACGATCTGAACGCCGAAGAGCAGGTCAAAATCCGTAACGTGATCGAGCAGAAGTACAAGGTCGAAGGCGACCTGCGGCGCGAAGTCCAGCAGGCTATCAAGCGCTTGATGGACCTGGGCTCGTATCGCGGAATACGGCATCGGCGGGGACTTCCGGTGCGCGGCCAGCGGACCCATACCAATGCGCGCACGCGCAAGGGCCCGCGCAAGGTGGTCGCGGGCAAGAAGGCGGCGCCGACCAAGTAATGAGACGATCCGCGAAACGCGCGTTGGCTGGCGCGGCGCGGCGAAACGCGTAACAGCGAAAGAATCGAGCAGGACTCAAGGGCCTAATGGCGGACGAAAATAAAGAGACCAAGCCGGCGGAGACACCGGCGCAGGGCGCGGCGGGTGCGGCACCCGCCGCCGCCACACCAAGGCGCAAGCGGACCAAGCGCTCCGTGACCGAAGGCGTCGCGCACGTGCATGCGACCTTCAACAACACGATCGTCGCGATAACCGACGTGCAGGGGCAGGTGCTGGCATGGGCCAGCGCGGGCTCGGTCGGCTTCAAGGGATCGCGCAAGGGTACGCCGTTTGCGGCCCAGATGGCGGGGGAAGCGGCGGCGCGCAAGGTTGCCGAAGTCGGGATGCGCAGCGTGGTGGTGCATGTCAAGGGACCGGGCGGCGGCCGCGAGTCGGCGGTGCGCGCACTGCAGGCGGCAGGGCTGGCGGTCGTCTCGATCAAGGATGTTACGCCGATACCACATAACGGATGCCGCCCGCCGAAACGGCGCCGGGTCTGAGTCGCCGGGGGTATAAGAGCTAGTGGCAAGGAATCTCGGACCGGTGTGCCGGCTGTGCCGGCGTGAAGGGCTCAAGCTCTTTTTGAAGGGCGAGCGATGTTACAGCGACAAGTGCGCTATCGAGCGGCGCAACTATCCGCCGGGCGCGCACGGGCAGGCGCGCACGCGCTTTTCAGAGTTTTCGATCCGTCTGCGCGAGAAGCAGAAGGTCAAGCGAATTTATGGTTTGATGGAGAAGCAGTTCGCGCGTTACTTCGAGATCGCCGAGCGGATGCCGGGAATCACCGGCGAGAACCTGCTGGTGCTGCTCGAACGCCGGCTCGACAGCGTGGTCTACAGGCTCGGTTTCGCAAGCTCGCTGTCGCAGGCGCGCCAGGTCGTGCGCCACGGCCATATCGAGATCGACGGCAAGCCGGTTACGATCCCGTCGTTCCTGCTCAAGGCGAACCGGGTCGTGAGCGTGGCCGCAGGGAGCCGGCAGAAAAAAGTAATTACCGAAGCGATCGAGATGTCGCAGAGGCGCGGCACGCCTTCATGGATATTGCTCGAGCGCGAACAGTTCCGTGGCTCGCTGCGCTCGCTGCCTGCGCGTTCGGATCTGACCATGCCGGTCAACGAGAAGCTGATCGTCGAGCACTACTCGCGATAGAGCGTGCGCAGGTTGGCGGCGGAGCAATTCGGGAGGCAAAGAGAGCGGTTGGAAATGCAGAATGACTGGCGCGATTTGATCAAGCCCAAGATTGTCGAGTTTGACGAAAAGGAGCTGACGCCCACCTACGGCCGGTTCTTCGCCGAACCCCTCGAGCGCGGCTACGGCACCACTATTGGAAATTCCCTGCGCCGTATCCTGCTGTCCTCGCTGCCCGGCTTCGCAATAACGGCGGTGCGGGTGAAAAACGTCCTGCACGAGTTTTCCACGATTGCGGGTGTCAAGGAGGACGTGACCGACATTGTCCTCAACCTCAAGGAGGTGCGGCTGCGCCTGCACGAAGGCGACCAACTGACGGCCGCGCTGACCTCCAAGGGCGAAGCCGTGGTCGCGGCACGCGATATCTCGGGCGGTCCCAGCCTCGAGATACTCACGCCGGACCAGCATATCGCGACGCTCGAAAAGGGCGCCGAGCTCGACATGGAACTGGTAATCCGGCGCGGGCGCGGCTATGTCGTTGCCGAGCGCACTGACGAGGAAGAGCCGATCGGGACGATCCGGCTCGACGCGATTTACTCGCCGATCAAGAAAGTCAACTTCACGGTGACCAACGCGCGCGTTGGCCAGCGCACCGACTACGATCGCCTGGTGCTCGAAATCTGGACCGACGGCTCGATATCGCCGCGCGAGGCGCTGACCTACGCAGCCCGCGTCGCGCGCGATCAGATGACGATCTTCGCGGGCGTCGAGGAGGAGGCCGAAGCGCCTTCGGCGGTCGAGACCGCGGAGGCGCGTCCGCTGCTCAACGAGTACCTTTATCGTCCGGTCGAGGGGCTGCCGATTTCGGTCCGGGCGTTCAACGGCCTGCAGAACGCAGATATCAAGTATATCGGCGAGCTGGTGCAGCGTTCCGAGCAGGACATGCTGAAGATTAAGAACTTTGGCCGCAAGTCGCTCAACGAGATCAAGGAGGTCCTGACCGACATGGGCCTGACGCTCGGGATGCGCCTTGACAATCTGCCCCCGCGCGGCGAGCTCGATCGGATGTGGGCGGAGCAGGAGCGGCGCGAGTCGGCCTGAGGCGCGTTCCGGGCACCGTATCGCGAAGCGGAATTCGAGCGGAAGTTGGAGTCAGGAGTTTAGAGACCGATGCGTCATCTCAACGCGGGCCGCAAGCTTAATCGCACCTCGGCCCATCGCAAGGCCCTGATGCGCAATCTGGTGCTGAGTCTTATCCGGTACGAACGGCTGAAGACTACCGATGCGAAGGCCAAGGAGCTCAGGCGATGGGCGGACCGGATGGTGACGCTCGGGAAGCGCGGCGACCTGGCGGCGCGCCGGCGCGCCTATGCCTTTATCGGATCGCATACGGCGGTCAAGAAACTGTTCGATGAGATCGCGCCGCGCTTCAAGGAGCGTCCGGGCGGATATACGCGCGTGGTCAAGTTTGGCGTGCGCCGCGGCGACGCCGCGCCGATCTCGGTGATCGAATTTACCGATGCGTCGGAGAGCGCGGCGCCGCGCAAGAAGCGGCGCAAGGCGGCGCCGGCGGAGCGCCAGCCCGAGCGCCGCGCTCGCGCGGCGGCGGGCTGAGGCGCGAATCCCGGCACGG
>Ga0307373_10002446_pt1 | contig 33541 bp, 33 predicted proteins | sample OX2MG_FD_202534 | JGI IMG/M metagenome (GOLD analysis project Ga0307373, IMG submission 202534) | Soil microbial communities from Risofladan, Vaasa, Finland - OX-2 | ecosystem: Environmental > Terrestrial > Soil > Coastal area > Acid sulfate soil | place: Finland: Risofladan, Vaasa | collected...
CCGCCCCCTCATCGGCCGGCCCTCCCGCCGCGCGCGCGCAGGTAGCCGTAGCCAAGCAGGTTGAAAGCCAGCACCGCGTAGAAAATCGCCAGCCCCGGAAAAGCGGCCAACCACGGCGCGGTGCGAAAATAAATCAGGGCCTCTTCGATCATGCGGCCCCAGCTCGGCGTCGGCGGAGGCACGCCGAGACTGAGAAAGCTCAGCCCCGCATCCAACAGCAGCGTGCCCGAGGTTCCGAGCACCGCCATCACCACGATAATCGGCGTCACGTTGGGAAACACATGGCGCACGATCAGCCGCGCCGGCGAGCCGCCCAGCGCGCGCGCCGCCGTCACGAAGTCGCGCTCGGCCATCGACAACGTCTCAGCCCTCACCACGCGTGCGATCTGCGTCCACGATACCAGCCCGATTACCAGCAGCACGTTGAGCAGGCTCGGATGCAGCACGGCGACGAACGCCATCGCCAGCAGCAACGCCGGCAGGGTCAGCATCACGTCGGTAAACCGCATCAGCGCGAAATCCGCCGCGCCGCCGAAAAAGCCCGCGACCAGTCCGATCGTCACCCCGATGGTCATCGTGATTACCATCGCCGCCACCCCAACGATGAGCGAGACGCGCGCCCCCCAGATGATGCGCGAGAGCACGTCGCGCCCGAGCTCGTCGGTGCCGAGCGGAAAGGCGGCCGACGGCGCGCCGGGGTCGCCGTAGGTCGTCGCGACCGCGCGGGTCGGATCGTAGGGCGCGAGCCGGGGCGCGAACATCGCGGTCAGCACCAGGCTCAGCACCATCGCCGCGCCCACCAGCTCCATCGCATTGAGCCGCCGCGTCATACCGCCTCGCTCAGCCGGATTCGCGGATCGAGCCACGCGTAGAGCAGGTCGACCGCGAGGTTGGCGACGACGATCAGGAAGGCCGAGAAAAGCACCGTGCCCATGATGAGCGGGATGTCGAGATTGAATACCGCCTCGTAGGCGAGCCGCCCGATTCCCGGCCAGTCGAACACGGTCTCGGTGAGCACCACGCCGGAGAGCAGCCCCGCCAGATCGAGCCCCGCCAGCGTCACCAGCGGCAGCGTCGCGTTAGCCATCGCATGGCGGATCAGCGCCTGCGCGGCAGAGAGCCCCTTGCCGCGCGCGGTGCGGATATAGTCCTGCTCCAGCGCCTCGACCAGGTTGGTGTGCAGGATGCGCGAGTAGTAGCCGGCCGAGCCCAGAGCGAGCGTGATGGTCGGCAACACCAGGCTCCGGAGCCCGTCGAAGCCGCCCAACGGAAACGAACGCAGGTAAAGGCCGCCCGCGATTAACAGCATCGTGCCGAGCCAAAAAACCGGCACCGAGATGAGCGCCAGCGAGACGACGAGCAGCGTGTTATCCACCGCGCGCCCGCGCCACGCCGCCGCCACCATCCCCATCGGAATACCCAGTGCGAGCGACAGCGCCATCGCGCACAGCGCCAGGATGGCGGTGGCGGGAAAGCGGCTCAGGATCAGTTGCGTTACGCTCGCCCGCCGGATGTAGGAGCGGCCGAGGTCGCCATGCAGCGCGCGGTCGAGGTAGTGCGCATACTGGAGATAAACTGGTTGGTCCAGGCCCAGTTGATGGCGGATGGTGGCGAGGGTTTGCGGATCGGCCTTCGCCCCGGCCATCGCGACCGCCGGGTCCGCCGGGATGACGAAGGCGATGGTGAACGTGATGATCGAGGTGCCGAGCAGGACCGCCGCACCATAGATGATCCGCCGGATGATGTACGCGATCATTGTTTCACCAACATCAGCACCGCCGCTCCGATGTCGCGGCTGCGACTCGGTTCCTAGCCCGCCAGCAACCCGCGGGTGCGCAGTTCGCGCGCGAGCTGGAGTTCGGCGCGTTCGCGATGGCGCAGCGCGGCGCCGGCGCTCGCGGACTCGTGGTCGATGTTCGCCGCTTCCAGAGCCGCGCGCTCCGCGGGCCGCAGCGCCGCGATAATCTCATCCATCGCGGCGCGGCGGGCAAGCTCGTCCGCGGCCGAAGCCCCAGTGCTCGCGCGCCTGAGCGCCCGCCAATGGGCGAGAAATGCGGCCAGCGAGGAATAGGCGTCGAGCTTCACGGCGCCGTCGGGATCGGCGCGCCGCCGCCGAGCGGCGCGATCGCCAGTCCGATGAGGTAGCCGGCCACCGCCGCACCCATCGCCACCGCCAGAAATCGCAACCCGGAAAGCCATCGCCGCTGACGCTGCGCGAGCCATCCCTGGAAATAGCCGATCGCAAAGAGCGCCAGCGCCGTCGTCGCCATCGCGGCGATGAGTCCGAAGTAATCGCCGGGCCCGGTGGATGGAATCAAAATGAAGGGCAGCAGCGGCACCAGCGCGCCGACCAGGAACGCGACGCCCATCGTGACCCCGTCGGTGGCCGCGCTGCCCAGCGCCTGGCGGCTCAGCCCGTACATCTTGACCTCGGCGGTCGAGAGCAACGCCTGCGGCGCGGAACCGAGGAGCTGGACCACGCGGTAAGAGGCTTCGCGGCTCAGTCCCTCGTGCTCGAGTTCGTGGAGCAGGCGCTCGCGGAGCAGATAGGGCTCGGCGGCGGCTTCCTCGCGCGAGCGCTCGAGCTCGCTCGTCAGCACTTCGGTCTCGGCCCGCGTGCCGAGGTACGCCCCGGCGCCCATCGAGAGCGCGCCGGCGGCGGTCGAGGCGAGCGCGGCGAGGATCACCTGGCGATGGACCGCGACCGCGCCGCTCAGACCCGCGAGCACGCCGGCGGTGGTGAGAATTCCGTCCTGCGTCCCGAAAACGATTTCGCGGATGCTGGAGAGACGCTCGACGAGGCGTTTCTTCTCGCTTGGATCGAGGGCCGCCACGCTGCTCAGCCGGAGCCGGAGTCGGTGGTGATGGGCAGGGCCGGATTACTATCGGGTTGCCAATCCGCCGGGCACATCCGCCCCGAGCGCAGCGCGCGCACTACGCGCAGGGTCTCGCTCACGCTGCGGCCGACGTTCACCGGACACGCGACGCAGTACGCGATCGAACGTTTGGAATCGAGGACGAAAGTCGCGCGTATCGCCTTCCCCGCGCTTTCGTCGAACACGCCGTAGGCACGCGCGAGCGCGCCGTCCTCGTCGGACAGTAGCGGATAGCCGATTCCACCAAGCTCGCGCGCCCAACGCAGGTGCGTTTGCGGGTCGTCGATACTGACCGCCACAATACTGGTGTGCTCGTTGGCAAACGCCTCGCGCGCCTTGTGGAAGCCAACAATCTCGGTCGGGCAGATGAAGGAGAAGTCGTGCGGGTAGAAGAACAACACGACCATCTCGGAGTCGAGCTGGGAAAGCCGCAGGCGCCCGGCGCGGTCGCCGGCCGCGGAGGGCAAATCGAATGGCGGCGCAGTGTCCCCAGGCTTCAGCATCTCCGCACCCGGTGCGGAGAGTAAGGCTACTCGATCTGGTAGATGATCGAAACGGTCGCGGGTATCGTGATTTCGCCCGGTCGCACGGGCCCCGCCTCGAAGTCCTGCGCCGGCGCAGCCCGCGGCCCGGTTTGGCTGACGGCTCGGAGCACACGTGTGAGCCTGACGCCGAGCGTGCTGGCGAATATGGCGGCTTGCGCCTGTGCATCGAGCGTGGCCCTGGCGATCGCCTCGCTACGAGCCTCGGTCTCGTCGTCGAGGGTGAAATCGAGATAGTTGATGCGGCTCGCGCCGGCCCCGAGCGCGGCGTCGATCAACGCTCCGACTATTGCGACGGCGCCTGTGTCGATCGTAATCGAATTCTCCGCGCGATAGCCGACCACGACCGGCTTCTCGCGCCCCCGTGGATGCTCGTATTCCGGATAGACCGAACAACCGCCGGCCCGGAGCCTGCCCTTGTCGTGGAGTTTTTCCGCCAGCGCGCCGGCCACCCCTTGCGCGAGTGAGGCATTCTGCGCGGCGCTCTGCTGGGCGGAAAGCGCGCGGGTTTCGATCGCGAGGTTGAGCAGGACGCGATCCGGGACCGCGCGCCACTCTCCATTGCCGACCACCTCGATCGTGCGCGTGAGCCTGCCAACCAGCGGCTCCAGCCGGATCATCCCGGCGGGCGATGCCGCCGTACGCTCCGTCTTGAGTTCCGCCACGGAGGCCTCGGGTCTACCGGATTTATCGGACTTGCCGGTGGCCGCCAATTCGATTGGAACTGACATGCGAAGATAGAGACTAACTCGTCGGCCGCGATGTTGCGCGCGCGGCGTGCGTCGCCGCGGCTAATATTGTGCGACTCCGTAGCGCCGAAGCGCGGCAAATTGCCCGGACCGGAGCCGGCTTTGGTGCAATGCTCCGAGCAAGAGCCGTCCGCCGCGGCATCGCCGCGCGCCGACTACTGGATCTGGTAGGTAATCGAAACCGTCGCGGGCACGGTGACCTCGTTCGGCTGCACCGGCGTCGGCGCGCCCATCGACGCGCTCATCGCCATCGCCCCCATCCGCATCACCGGCATCGGCCTGCTTTCCGCTTCGGTGGTGGCCTTGACCACCGGCCCGAGCCTCACGCCGAGCGACTTGGCGAGCGACTCGGCCTGCGCCTGCGCGTCTCTGGCGGCGAGCGCTATCGCCTGGCTGCGAGCCTGACTTTCGTCGCGCAGCGTGAAGTTGAGAAAGTTAATCCGGTTGGCGCCGGCCTTGATCGCGGTATCGATCAACCCGCCGAGCATCCCGATCTCGCCCGTCTCGACGGTGATCGAGTTCTCGGCGCGGTAGCCGGTGACGGCGGGCTTCTCGTTGGGCCGCGGCTCGCTGTACTCGGGATAGAGCGAATAGCCGCCGGTCCAAACTTTACCCTTGCCCTCGAGCTTGGTGGTCAGCGCGTCGACAACCTTTTGCGCGAGCGCCGCGTTCTGGCCCGCGCTTTGCTGCGCGGTCGGCGCATGGGTCTCGATCGCGAGGTTGAGCGACGCGACATCCGGAGCCACGTGCGCCTCGCCGCTGCCGGTGACCTGGATGGTGCGAAAGCCCGACGGCTGCGGAGCCTGAACCGGCGGCGGATTCATCGGCCCGGCGGCCGGCGCGTCCGCCGGGGTCATTACGAAAGCGATCGCGGCACCCGCCACCAGCAGCATAAGAAATCCGCTCGCGCGGCGGCGATTACCGGCAAATCGCGGCCGCCCGCCAGGCTCCGCGATGTGAAGCGTTTTCATCCGCACCTGCTCCTCGCTAGCACCGGAACTGTTGCCAAAGCCGCGCGCCGCCACCTAAGCTGCGGGCCAACGGACGTCCACAGCGCAATAGTTGAGGAGCCGGCGGCGAAAGGCAAGGCCGTCCAGGGGTGCCGGACGCGCGGGCCGCGCGCGCCGATGCTTTGGCGGGCGGCGCGGTGTATTGTTCTCGGTTGGAAACCCATCGCATGGCAGAGAAACAGGACGAGAAAAAAGTCACCCCGCGAAGCGTCGACTTCGCCGCCTGGTACAACGAGATAATCGCGCGGGCCGAGCTCGCCGACCACTCGCCGGTGCGCGGATGTATCGTGTTCCGGCCCGACGGGTTCGCGATCTGGGAGGCGCTGCGCGACGAACTCGATCGCCGGATCAAGAAGACCGGCGCGCGCAACGCCTACTTCCCACTCTTCATCCCGCAAAGTTTCCTCCAGAAGGAGGCGCAACACGTCGAGGGCTTCGCGCCCGAGGTCGCCGTGGTCACCCACGGCGGCGGCAAGGAGCTGGAGGAGCCGCTGATCGTGCGGCCGACCTCCGAAACGATCATCAACTACATGTTCGCCCAGTGGATCCATTCGCATCGCGATTTGCCGCTGATGATCAACCAGTGGTGCAACGTGGTGCGCTGGGAGATGCGCACGCGGCCGTTTCTGCGCACCACCGAGTTTCTATGGCAGGAGGGCCACACCGCGCACGCGAGCAAAGAGGAGGCCGAACGCGAGGCGCTCACGATGCTCGAGGTCTACCGCGGCTTCGTCGAAGACTATCTCGCGGTGCCGCTGGTGACCGGGCGCAAGAGCGCGGCCGAGCGCTTTCCGGGCGCCGAGGAGACTTACTCGATCGAATCGCTGATGGGCGACGGGCGGGCGCTGCAATGCGGCACCTCGCACTATCTCGGCGACAACTTCGCGCGCGCCTTCGAGATTCGCTTCCTCGATACGCAAAACCAGCTCCAGTATCCGCATCAGACCAGTTGGGGCGTGTCGACGCGGCTGCTGGGCGCGATCATCATGAGCCACGGCGACGACCAGGGCCTGCGCCTGCCGCCGGCGGTCGCGCCGTTCCAGGCCGTGATCGTGCCGATCTGGCGCAAGGCCGAGGAGGGCGCGCCGGTGCTGGCCGCCGCGCGCGCGGCGCGCGACATGCTGGAAGCGGCCGGGGTGCGCGTGCGGCTCGACGATCGCGAGGGGCTGACGCCCGGCTTCAAGTTCAACGACTGGGAGATGCGCGGCGTGCCGGTCAGGATCGAGATTGGCCCGCGCGACGTCGCCGCGCGCAACGCCGTGCTCGCGCGCCGCGACCGCTCGGGCAAGGAAGGAAAAGTCGTCGCGTCGCTCGACGGCCTTGCGGCGCACCTGAGCGCGCTGCTCGACGAAGTGCAGAAGGGCCTTTACACGCAGGCGCGCGACGCGATGCGCGCCAACACGCGCGAGTTCGACGACTACGCGAAGTTTCGCGCGCAGATGGAGGGCGAAGGCGGCGGCGGGATGGCCAACATCCACTGGTGCGGGAGCGTGGCGTGTGAGACCCGGATTCGCGAGGAAACGCGTGCGACCTGCCGCGCGATTCCGCTGGAGCAAAACGGCGTCGCCGGCCGATGCCTGGTCTGCGGCGAAGAAGCGAAAGAGCGCGCTTTCTTCGCCAAGGCGTACTGACAGTTTTTCTTAGGACTAACGGATTCTTTCGGATTGTCGCGCGAACGATACCGCCTTGACACCGGCCGTTCGCGTCAAACCACAGGGAAGGATAGTTGACGATGCCCACACCCAAGCCGGCCCACGTTCTCGACGGTTACAAGGTTCTCGACTTCACCCAGGCGCTCGCCGGTCCGACCGTGACGCGGCTGATGGCCGAGCTCGGCGCCGACGTTATAAAGGTGGAGATTCCACCCAAGGGAGATTTCTCGCGCTCCTTTCCGTTTCTGAAGGACGGGCGAAGCGCGTACTTCGTGCAGCAGAACCGCGGCAAGAAGAGCCTCTGTCTCGATCCCAAAAAGCCCGAGGGCCTCGCGGTGATCAAGGCGTTGCTGCCCACGATGGATATCCTGCTGGAAAATTATTCGCCGGGAGCGATCGCGCGGATGGGCCTTGGCTGGGAGGAAGTCCACAAGATCAATCCGCGGCTCATCATGTGCTCGGTCTCGGGATTCGGGCAGACCGGGCCGCTCGCCAATCGCCCCGGCTACGATTATATCGGGATGAGTTACGCGGGCGTGACTTACATGATTGGCGACCCCAACGGGCCGCCGTCGTTCCCGATGCTCGGGCTGGGCGACGTGTCGACCGGGGTACACGCGGTCGCCGCGATCGCCTGCGCGCTGCTCTACCGCGACAAGACCGGCCGCGGCCAGCACCTCGATGTGTCGCTTCTCGATAGCTACTTTCATTGCCACGAGTTGAACGTGCAGATGTACAGCATGAGCGGCGGCAAGGTGAAACCCAAACGGGCCGGCTCGAATCACACCGCCGTGCCGATTATCGGAATTTTCAAGGGCAAAGGCGCGGAGAGCTACCTGTTCATCATGGCGCCGGTGGACCATCAATTCGCGGCGCTGTGCCGCGCGATGGGGCGGCCGGAGCTGGCGGCCGACCCGCGCTTCACGACCGTGGTCGCACGCGCCGCCAACCTCGCCGAGATAACCGGCATCATTCAGGCCTGGCTCGACTCGCAGCCCGACGACGCCACCATCCTGCGCACGCTCGAAGAACACCGGATTCCGGTGGCGCCGATTCTGTCGATCGAAGAAGCCGTGAACCACCCGCATCTGCGCGAGCGCCGGACCGTGCGGAAAATCCGCGACCGCATACTCGGCGAGTACGATATCCCCGGCGTGCCGCTGCGCTTCTCGGATTTTCCAACCGAGCTTGAGTTGCAAGCTCCATTGCTGGGCGAGCACAACGCCGAGATTCTCGGCCGTCTCGGCTACTCGGCGGAGAAAATCGGGGAGCTGGAGAAGGCGGGCGTCCTGATGCGCGGCGACCGCTGAACGCGCGGTCGCCGGCGGCTGACGCGGCGGCTCAGCCGCCGTGCGCGAACAGCATCAGGTAGCAGAGCACGCTCAAGTCCGCGAATACGTGGGCGAGGATCGACGTCTCCAAGCCCCAGCGCCAGTAGACGTAGCCCAGCACGATTCCCGCCACGGCGCGCGGCTCGAGCAGCATCTGCACCGCGCGCGGCTCCCACCAGAGCGTGCCCTCGCCGGTTGCCGCGTGGATCGCGCCGAACAGCAGCCCCTGGATCGCGATCGCCGTCCACCATCCCCCGGCGCCGAGCTTGCCCGCGGGAGCGCGCAGCAATTTCGTTATCAGCCATACCAGCGCAGTCATCAGGAAAAGGCGAAAATGAATTTCCTCGATGATCGGAAAGCCCACGCCGATTGCGGCGGGATGGGCCTTGAAGAGCTCGAAAGCTTTGCGGCCGGCTTCCTTTATGCCGGGCGGAGTCTTGGCAGCGAGTGCGGGCGCCCATAGCGCCTTGACCACGATCATTTGCATAACCCGTGTGCCCAGGATCGACACGGCTGCCGCACCGGCCGCGGCGTAGATCAGTCCAGCGGGACGCACCGGCGATTCGGCCGCTGTAAGCCAGCGCCTGAGCGCGGTCGGAGAGAAGCCCGGCCGGCGCGCCGCCAGGCATCCTAATCCCACCAGGAACAGCGACTCTGCAAGCGCAATCGAGATCGCGCGCAGATGCTTGTCGGGCGGTATCGGCAGCACCGGCGAGCACAGCAACCATCCCAGCATGCCAACGCCGAGGAGCACAAAGAATTCGATCAGGCCGGGATAGCGGACCCGCGGGCGGGGCAGAGTCCCCTCGATTTCAACGTTGGCGGCAATGCTCGGGTTTTCCAACAGGATGAGCGCCGTCGGTTCCGCCTGCGGTCTGGACCGGCTTCATCGCGGAACGCAGCCATTCCATCGTGAACGGGCGGACGCGGTTTGTTAAGGCGTCGAGCGCGGCGCGGCACGCTCAGCCGTGACGGACGACCCATAGGTCATCGCGGAACAGCGTCACACTGTTCGGGAGAGCGCGGACGAAACCGACATGGCAAATCACGCGGCAGAAGGATGCCGCGCGAGATCCTTCGACTCCGCTCGCAGACTCGCTTCGCTCAGGATGACAAGCTATTGCATGTAACTTACTGATGAGATCTACACTAGCTTGTAGTTGAGCTTCATCGCGGCGCGCACCTCGTCCATCGTGGACTGCGCGACCGCGCGTCCCTTGCGCGTGCCTTCCATGATGATCTCGCGCACGCGCTCGGGCTCAGCCGCGAACTCGGCGCGCCGCTCGCGAATCGGCCGCAGGAACGCGTCGAGCGCGTTGAACAGTTTCTGCTTCACCTCGACGTCGCCCACCGTGCCCTTGCGATAGCGATCCTTGAGCTCGTCGACCTCGGCCTTATCCGGGTTGAACACGTCGTGGTAGGTGAAAACCGGATTGCCCTCGACGTGGCCGGGGTCGGTCGGATGTATACGCGTCGGGTCGGTGAACATCGACATTACGCGTTTGCGCACGGCCTCGGGCGGATCGCCGAGATAGATGCAGTTGCCGAGCGACTTCGACATCTTGGCTCCGCCGTCGGTGCCCGGCAGCCGCGCCATCTGGCCCAGCATCGCGCGCGGCTCGATCAGCACCTTGGCGTAGAGTGAGTTGAAACGCCGCACGATCTCGCGCGCCTGCTCGATCATCGGCAACTGGTCCTCGCCGACCGGCACCAGCTCGGCCTTGAAGATCGTGATGTCGGCGGCCTGCGAAATCGGATACGACCAGAAGCCCACCGGCACACCGCGCTTGAAATTGCGCTGTTTGATCTCGTCCTTGACCGTGGGGTTGCGCTCCAGCGTGGCCACCGTCACCAGGTTCATGAAATAGGTGGTAAGTTCGCTCAGCTCCGGCACCATCGATTGCACGACGATTTTGACCCGCTCCGGGTCGAGGCCCACCGCGAGATAGTCGAGCGCGACCTCGAAGACGTTGGCCTCGAGCTTCTCCGGATGCTCGAAGTTGTCGGTCAGCGCCTGGATGTCGGCGATCAATATGTAGGTGTCGTACTCGTGTTGCAGGCGGACGCGGTTTTGCAGCGAGCCGACGTAGTGTCCGAGATGCAGCGGGCCGGTCGGGCGGTCGCCGGTCAGGATTCGTTTCTCCATCGTGTGTCAGTCTTTTTTGCCGTCTGGCGCACCAAGCAGCCTGCGCAGCGTGACGAGGTCCTCGGCGATATCCTTCATGTCGGGGCCGTGCTCGGTCTCCAGGCACATCGGGAGGCCGAAGAAGCGCGGGTCGTGAAGCAGGCGGTCGAACGGCTCGACGCCGAGGTGGCCCTTGCCGATATGCTGATGGCGATCGACGCGCGAGTGAAAGGGCTTGAGCGAATCGTTGAGATGAAAGGCGACCACGCGCTTGATTCCGACGTACTGGTCCAACTCCGCAAACGTACGCTCGTAGCCCTCGCGGCTGCGCAGGTCGTAGCCGGCGGCGAAGGCGTGCTCGGTGTCGAAGCACAGCCGCAGCCGCTCGTTCTCCTTGACCGCGTCGAAGATGCGTCCCATCTGGGCGAACGAGTAGCCGAGGTTGCTGCCCTGCCCCGCGGTGATCTCGAGCGCGACCCTGGTCTTGAAGCCGGCGCACGATTTGTGCGCCTCGTCGAGCGAGTGCGCGATGGTCGCAATCCCGGCCTCTTCGCCCGAGCCGACGTGGGCGCCCGGATGCGCGATTAGAAACGGCACGGCGAGCGCCTCGCATCGCTCGAGTTCGTCGATGAGGCCCTCGACCGAGCGCTTGCGCAGTTTTTCGTCGGGCGCGCCAAGGTTGAGCAGGTAGGAATCGTGCGCGACGACCATTTCGATCCCGGTCTCGGCCTGCGCGCTTTTGAACGCCTCGATTTCCTCGCCCGAGTAGGGCTTGGCCGCCCACTGGCGCGAGCTCTTGGTGAAAATCTGGATGCACTCGCATCCGATCTGCCGGCCGCGCGCCGGCGCCTGGCTGACGCCGCCCGCGATCGATACGTGCGCGCCAATCAGCGGCCGCTCTTGATTACCCGAAGCCATTGCGATTCGCTCCAGCGCGGCGCGCCTCGCGCACGCCGCCGCCGCCGCGATCTTATACGAAACGTTCCCGAAAGCGAGGCTTGCCCGCGCGTGACAGACGCGGCTGCTGCGCGGATACTGACTTACGTGCGGCGGCTGGCGGAGTTTATCTTGCTGTGTTGCGCGCTCGGCGGATGCGCGGCGGCGGCGGCTCCGCCGCCATCGGCCGCACCTCCACCGGCAGCATCGGTTGAGCCGTCAAGCGGCGCCCCGGCGGCGGAGCCTTCCGAAGTCGCGACGTGGGCCGACTTGCATCAAACGCCGGAGCGCCTCGATAACATCCCAGCCTCGCAAAGGACCCCAGCCGCGCCGTCGCAGCCGCGGTTCAGCGTCGGAATGCCGATCGGCGTCACCACGACCCGCATCGTCAGGGATGACGATTCCGCGACCGCCGCGCCGTCCGCGCAGTGCAAGGTACAGGTTCTGCACCACAAGCCCACGGGGAAGACGCGCGAGGTCGCGACGCTCAACGTCGACGGCGCCCCGGCCCAGCATGAGGACATCCTGTCGCTGCTCAAGCGCAAGGCGTGCGAGGCCGGCGCCAACGCGGTGCTGATCAAACGCATGGACAAAACGCTCGTCGCAGGCGTCAAGGTGGACCACGTCGAGGCAGTCGCGCTGATCGTCGGAACCCCCAAACCACCGGTTGACCCGTCGCCCGTGCCCAAAACCATCACGGTCACGCCCGAGGGGCCCGCCGTGCCCAAAACCATCACGGTTGATCCCGGCGCGTCGCCCTAGCTAACCTTGGGCCGGGGTTCTCCGGGCCAGGGTTTTCGGGGCCGCGAGTTTGAGGCCCGGAGGCTCGGGGACGGCGGTTCGACTCGTTGAACGCAATTTCATCCTCGCCGCGCAAATCGGCCATCGAATTCGAGGCACGGCCACGCGCGCGCAGCCCGCGCGTGACGGCGGCGCCGTGGCCCGCGCGGGCTCGAGCGTGAAGCGCATGAGCCCACAGGGCAGGCATTCGCTGAAGACGGTCGGCATGGTCGTGCGACGCGAGCGCCCGCGCGCGGTCGCGATCGCGCACGAGCTGGCGCAATGGCTGCGCGCGCGCCAGCTGGCGACATTGGCCGAGCCCGAAATCGCCGCCCAGCTCGGCGCTGAGGCGGTCGAGCGCGAGCAACTGGCGATGCGCGCGGACCTCATCGTGGTGCTCGGCGGCGACGGCACCCTGCTGAGCATCGCGCGCCTGGTCGGCGAGCGCGAAACGCCGATCCTCGGCATCAACCTCGGCGGCCTCGGCTTCCTGACCGAGATCACCACCGAGGAGGCGCAAGCCACGCTGGCCCGGGTGCTGGCCGGCGATTACGAGGTCGACCGCCGCATCACGCTGGAGGCGACCGTCGAGGCGCACGCCGCCGGCGCCCGCACGGTCGATCGCGAGAGCTTTCGCGCGCTCAACGACGTCGTGATCAACAAGCGCGCGCTCGGCCGGATGCTCGAGCTCAACGTGGTCGCCAGCGGCGAGCGCTTCTGCTCCTATCGTGCCGACGGCCTGATCATCGCCACTCCGACCGGTTCGACCGCGTACGCGCTCAGCGCCGGCGGCCCGATCGTATTCCCCTCGCTCGAGGTCGTGGTGCTCGCGCCGATTTGCCCGCACACGCTAAGCAACCGCCCGGTGGTGCTGCCCGACTCCTTCGAGATCGAGGTGCGGGTCAGGACCGACGACAACGGCGCGATGCTGACGGTGGACGGCCAGCAAACCGCGCGCGTCGCCAGCAACGACACCTTACGCGTGCGGCGCGGCAAAAACCCGGTGGTGCTCGTGCGGTCCTCGCACGCCTACTTCGAGATCTGGCGCAACAAGCTGCGCTGGGGCTGAGCGCGGGCGGCAGCGATGCTGGTCGAACTGCGGATCCGCAACTTCGCCATCATCGAGGGTGCCGCGCTCTATTTTGGCCCCGGCTTCAACGTGCTCTCGGGCGAGACCGGCGCCGGCAAAACCATCATCATGACCGCGCTCGGCCTGCTGCTCGGCGGCCGCGCCGCGCCCGACATGATCCGCGCCGGGCAAAGCGAGGCGGTGGTCGAAGGATTGTTCGAGCTCGAGGGCGAAGCGCCGCTGCCCGAGGGCGCCCGCGAATTGGCCGAACCCGGCCAGCGCGAGTTGCTCATCCGCCGGACGCTGGCCGCCGACGGCGGCCGCTCGCGCGCCTACCTCAACGGCGAGATGGCCACCGTGCAGACCCTCTCCCGCATCGGCCAGAGCCTGGTGCAGGTCTACGGCCAGCACGAGCATCAGACGCTGCTCCGCTCGGAGAGCCATCTCCAGCTGCTTGACCGGCATGCCGCGCTCGACCCTGCGCTCGAGCAGTACGGCGCCGCGTACCGCGCCACGGCCGCGGCCCGCACCCGGGCCGACGAGCTGCGCGAGCGCGAACGCACCCGCGCCGAGCAGCTCGAGCTCGCGCGCTTTCGCATCGCCGAACTCGAGCGCGCCGGGCTTAAGCCCGGCGAGGACGAACAACTGGCGGCCGAGCGCACGGTGCTGGCCAACGCCGCCCGCCTCGGCGCCGCCGCCGCCGAGGCCGAACAGATGCTTGCCGGTGAGAACACCGCGGCCCTCGACGCGGTCGCGCGCGCCGAGACGCGGGTCGCCGAGGCGGCGGCGATCGATCCCAAACTCAAGGACGCACGCGAATTGATTGGCTCGGCGCGACTTGGCCTGGAGGAGGCGGCGCATGCGCTGCGCGACTACGCCGCGCGGGTCGAGGCCGACCCGGCGCGGCTCGAAGAGATCGAAGTGCGGACGGCCGAGCTGACCCGGCTCAAGCGCAAGTATGGCGGCACGCTCCCAGGCGCGATCGAAACGCTGGAGCGCGCGCGCACCGAGGTCGCCGAGCTCGAGCGGGTCTCCGACTCGCGCGCCGCCGCCGAAGAGGAGCTCCACGACGCGCTCGAGAACCTGGCGCGGATCGGCGCCGAGCTGAGCGCGCGGCGCCAGAGTGCCGCTGCCGAGCTCAAGCGCCGGATGGAGACCGAGCTCAAGACGCTGGGGATGCGCGCGCCGGTGTTCGAGGCGCAGTTCGCACCGCTGGAGAAATCCGAAGGCGCGTTCGAGCACAACCGGATGACGCTTGGGCCGGGCGGCGCCGACTCGATCGAATTCATGCTCTCGCCCAACCTGGGGCAGCCGCCGATGGCACTCGCGCGGATCGCCTCGGGGGGCGAACTGTCGCGCGTGATGCTCGCGCTCAAGCGCCTGGAGGCGCAGCGCCGTGGCGTCGCCACGATGATCTTCGACGAGGTCGACGCCGGCGTGGGCGGCGCGGTCGCCCAGGTCGTCGGACGCAAGCTCAAGGAGCTCGCGCGCTTTCATCAGGTGCTGTGCGTGACCCACCTGCCGCAGGTCGCGGCCTTCGCCGACACGCATTTCCTGGTCGAAAAAGAGGAGCGCCGCGGCGCGACCCGCAGCCGCGCAAGCGCCCTGGCGCAGGCCGAGCGGGTCGAAGAGATCGCCCGGATGCTCGGTGGCGCTGAAGTGACCGACAAGTTCCGCCGCGCCGCGCGCGAGCTGATCGAACGCGCCCGCGCTTGAAGCGTTCGCGCGCCGGCCGCGGCATGGGCTCAGCGATGCTTAGGTTGACCCACCCGGCAGCTTCCGATTAACTGAGAGGCCGTCTCTCTCACACGCGGTGGGGCTGTAGCTCAGCTGGGAGAGCGCCTGAATGGCATTCAGGAGGTCGCGCGTTCGATCCGCGTCAGCTCCACCAATAAAATCAAAAGATTCGTTGAGTATGTGCTCGGGTACCGCGCGCGATTGTACCCACTGTGGCGCCCTGCCCATTCCAGAATCAGCGACCTGCCGAATAACTCCGCCGGGCGCCACGCCGCTGATAGCCGAAGTGGCGGGACTCCTTTTGCCGACAAAAAGACTCTGTTCGGATCCGCAACGTACTACTGGAAAAGCGCAATATCCAATCAACGCCCGGGTGAGGCGCTGGCGGCCACTGACCCGCGCCGGAGCATTGACGGCGACCGACAATCGAAACTCGACCAGGAGCTTCGCCGGGCTATGGCGAAGAGGATATTCCTCGAAGGGAGGTCAGGTGACGCGTAGGGCGGGCCGGCTTGACGTAGAGCAGCGGGATGAGGGCGAAACAAACGAAGGCCACGATCGTGCTCAGCCATGCGAGCGCTGCCGCAACGAGGTAAAGCATGGGCACAAGTAGGAAAATGCGCCTCACGTAGCGGATCATCTCGGGATCTGTCGAGGGATCGACCAGGCGATAGCCCGCGGTTGCGTATACCCAATGCGCGTAGCGAACCATTCCCGCAAGACACAAATTGACGCCGTAAATCGTCGCGGCCAGCGGGAATTGGTAGTTTCGTCCGAGCAACGAAGCCGAAAACGGCACGCAGGCGATGGTTAGGAGAAACGCGAGCGTGATCCCAAGGTGCACCCGGTCGGAGCGCACGATGAAGTGCAGTTCCATGTGGTGGCCGTACCAGAAAACGCCGAGGACGGCGAAGCTGATAACGAAGGCGGCGAATTGAGGCGCGAGACCCCGTAGTTGGGAAAGCAATTGCGTCTGTGTCGCCGCATGCTGGGCGTGCAGGTCGAGCACCAGCAGAGTCAGCGCGATCGCGAAAATGCCGTCGGCGAGCGTGGCGACCCGCGTTGTACCCAGTGCGCGCATGGGTGCGGCGCCGCGCGCGCTGTCCTGTTCGGTCATGCACTGGCCTCCGCCGTACCACCACGCGCTCGGATACGATTGGTTACACCGAAACGAAGGGTTTGGCTACGTTGCTCCGCCCATGCCGGACACCCGGATGTCACGCTGGCGCAGCGCAATGTTGCGGTTCGGCGACGGCTACTGCGTCGACGATCCCACCATGCTTGGTTAAGCGCGGAATAGAAGTTTTGTGCGTCAGGGAGCCCGGTTGGCACGCCTCGTGCCTATAAAATGCGGCTTGGGGGCCTTTTCAGCTCCAACAGGGAAGCAAGGATGATTCGAGCGTGAGTTTGAGGAGCAGAATCCGCGAAGCACAGCGCGAGGCGAACAAGCGCGCGAAGCCTGATCCTCGTCATCACTTCGGTGATAAGGGCGCTTCCGCCATGATTAGCTCGAAAAAGGATGCCGAAGATGAAATCAAGGAAGCAATACCCACGGTCGAGGAAATAAGAACCGCGCTACTGCGCAAGTCGGAAAACGGAAAGCGCACGCTATGAAGCGCCGCCACGCCGTCAGGGGTCGCGGATGAGTGTCATGCTTCGATTTTTCTTCCTGGTTGGCCTGCTCGGTTTTGCAGCCGTGTTTCGGTTGCCTGAAATCAGACTGTTAGGCCTAATCGTCGTGGATTACGCGAGCTTCTGCGTTCTCTACCGCCTTGCGCAAAAGCGGAATGCGCGGAATTTTGCGAAAGACTGCCGGGAGCTTATCGATACCTATAACGTCGGTGACGAACTGGCGAAAAAACTGACCAGCTATTGGGCCACCGGGCGCCGGTAGTGAGCCGTCCGCTGGGAGGTCGCGCCGACGGACGTGTGGCGACGCGCAGGATCGATCCGGCAAACGCTGCGCCGGTCTAACGCCGCCGCATGCGCCCACGTTGAAGCGGGAGCCGCGCCTCCGAAGCCAGAGGCGCGATCCCGGTATCTCATCGCGGAGACCTGCGGCGAAATCTTCACCCGGGCTTCGACAGGTCTTCCACATGAAAGTCGCCATGCCGGCCAAGATAGATAGTCCGCCATTCGTTGAGGAAACCCACGTAACTCGCGATGCCGGCGGCGATCGCGCGGCGCAAGAACTCCGGGTAGTCGATTTCCCGACGCTGGATCGCCAGCAGCGCCGCCTTCAATTCGTCCGCGGCAAAACGATCGGCCACCGTCCCTGATTCAGTCAACGGTAGAGATTCGACGTGGGTCTCACCCGACACCGTGTAGAAGGTTTTGCAAAGGCGCACCAGATCCGCCTCATAGCGCTCGAACCCATTGGCGGCCAGCTTTCTGACTTCCTGCGGAAAGTTCGTCCTGCCCGCGAACGAATCCTGAATGCATTCCCTGATAGTCGCGACTTTCAGCGCTTCCATTTGCGATTCTCCTTTCGCCCGATCGCGTCTACTCGACGGCGCCGCAGTACGCTTCGATCCGGTTGCCGTCAGGATCCGTGACGAAGGCTGCGTAATAGTTTTCGCTATAGTCGGCACGCAATCCCGGCTGGCCATTGTCGCGGCCGCCAGCGCGGAGCGCCGCCGCATGAAACGCGTCCACCGCGACGCGCCGGCCGGCCTCAAGACAGATGTGCAAACCCGGGATGTCGCGCGGCACGGCGGCGCCGGCCGCCAGCAGCCACAGCCGCGGCACGTCGTCGCCATAGCCAAGCGCGTTGGCACCTTCGCTCAGGCATTTGACGCCAAGCGGCGCCAGCGCCGCATCGTAGAACCGGCGCGCCTTGGCGGCATCGCGCACCCCAATCGATACGTGATGAATCATGACCCTGCTCCTTCTTGGTTGGCGGGAGCGTCCGTGCAGCTCCCGGCTCTCTAACTGGCTCGCCAGTTGAATCAAACCTGTTAAGCAGTTAGATAATCGAATGGTTGGCGATTGTCAACCGGCTTAGCGGTTAGTATGGTGAAAGCCGGATGACGACTCCTCAACCGATCGGGTGGGCTATTGGGCGGGCGGGCACCGTTGTGATGGCCCCCCGGCGCGACCTCTGCCTCGACTTCGCGAACACGCTCGCGTGGCGCGGCAGCGCGCCGCGCGAAAGCCTGCACGGATTGCCGGATCTCGTCCAATGGTTGGCGTCGTCGGGCAGTCTGTTGGCGGGCGCGGTCGAGGCGAGCGGGAGCTGGGCCGAGCGCCATCCGGGGCGGGCGGTGGCGATTTTTCGCCGCGCGATCGCGCTCCGGGAAGCGACCTATCGCATCTTTCATACTATCGTGGGCGGCGGCGCGCCGGCCGAGAAGGATTTGTCGGAGCTCAACCAGGCATTGAAGCAAACCCCGGCGCGCAGCACCCTTCAGCCGATCGGCGCCGGTTTCGGCTGGCACGTCGAAGGGATTCGCCGCGTGAGCGTCCCGGCGCTCCTCGCCCCGGTGTTATGGTCGGCGGGCGATTTGCTTACCGGACCGCAACTGGCCCGGGTGCGCGAGTGCGCCAACGACAAGTGTCAGTGGCTGTTCCTGGACGAGAGCAAGAACGGGACGCGGCGCTGGTGCTCGATGAGCGCGTGCGGCAACCGCGCCAAGGCCCATCGCCACTACGCCCGCCTCAAGAGCGGCTGAACCAGGCGGACCACCGCTGCGCGCCCGCCACAGAGGCGCGACCGCCAGCGCGCGGACGTCAGGTGTCGTCACCGATCGTCACTTCTCGTCGAGCTTTTTTATCCAGTCGGCGGTACCCATCACCTTGCTGAACATCGAGGCCTGCGTCACCAGCACCGAGTCGTGTAGGTCCTTGTCGGCGACCTTGCCCGAGTCGTTTCCGACCGTCAGCGTGCCGGTGGCGTCGGAGAGAAATTCCACCTTGTAGCCGCGATGGAAGCCGTCGCGCGCGGTGCTGTCGCAGCACATCTGGGTCATGTAGCCGGTCACGGTCAAAGTGTCGATCTGGTTCTCGCGCAGCCACTTCTCCAGCTCGGTCCCGGCAAAGCTCGACGGCAGGTTCTTGTCGACCAGCAAATCGGCGGGCCGGGCGGCGACATCCTTGTGCAGGTTCCACCCCTCGGTTCCTTCCTTGAACACTCCGCGATCGCCCTTGGCCGCGTGGCGCACCACGACCACCGGGACGTGATGCGCGTGCGCCGAATCCATCGCGTGCAGGATGTTGTCGAGCGAGCCCGCGGGATAGCTGACCGGAAGCTTGCCGGTGAAATACTCATTCTGTACGTCGATTACCAAAAGTGCACGCTTCATCGTATGCATTCCTCATCGGCTGATGGTTGCGGGCGCGCGACGCATCGAGATGCCGCCGGCGGCGGCGGCGACGCACGACCCGTCGGGGCTGACGTACACGCGCCTTCGCCGCGGTCGCACCCCGGCATCGGGATAATAGGCGATCGTCTTTCGGGATGCCATCGTCGCAAAAAGGCCCGGCGCGAGCGCCGAGGCTTTTGCGGCGCCTGCTTTTCGTGCAAAAGGTTATGCGGCCGAGTGCCCTGCCCTTGGGCTTCGGTCCGGCAAAGTTTCTAGACGGGGACGGCTAAAAATGAAGCGTGGATTGCTGTGCGTCTGCCTTGTGTTCGTGTCGCTGATGGCGGGATGCATCATCCTGCCCCTTCCGTTTCCCTTGATCGGCGGCACTACGCTTCCCGCCGTAACTCCAACGCCAACCGCGTCGGCGACTCCAACCGCATCGCCGATGCCGGCCGCTTCGCAATCGGCCACGCCGGCCCCGGTCTCCGCGCCATAGGCCGGCCTTACTTCATCGCGCGCCGGGCAAAGCCCTTGCGCCGGCGCCGGGTCTTTTCCTCTTCCTTCTCGCGCTTTTCGACGATGTCGATCATCGCGATCTGGCAGTTGTTCTTCGGATCGCCGGGCAGCCGCACGTAACTGCCATCGGAGCGCATCTCCCACGCCGCGTGATTGGGCTTGAGCTGCGCGTCGAACACCGCCCGCAACTCCTTGCGCAACGTCGCATCCTCGACCGGCGCCACGGCCTCGACCCGGCTCTCGAGGTTGCGTTTCATGCAGTCGGCCGAGCCGATGAAATATTCCTCCGCGCCGCCGTTGCGGAAGTAGTAGATGCGCCCGTGCTCGAGGAAGCGCCCCACGACGCTGACAACGCGCACGCTTTCCGAGAGGCCCGGAATTCCCGGACGCAGCCGGCAGGTGTCGCGCACGATCAGATCGATCTTCACTCCGGCCTGCGCGGCGCGGTAGAGCGCACGGGTGATGTCGACGTCCTCGAGCGCGTTCATCTTCATCTGAATGAGGCCCGGTGAGCCCGAGCGCTGGAGCTTGCTCTCGCGCTCGATCTTTTCCAGCAAAGCCCGCTTGAGCAGCGCCGGAGCGGGCAGAACCTTCTTGAACGTACGTCCGGCGCGATAGCCGGTGGTGAGGAAATTGAACAGCTGGGTCAGGTCGGCCCCAATCGCCTCGTCGTTGGTCAGCAGACCGAAGTCGGCGTACAGGCGAGCGGTGCCCGCGTGATAGTTGCCGGTGCCGATGTGCGCGTAGCGGCGCAGCCCGTTGTAGTCCTGGCGCACCACCAGGATCACCTTGCAGTGAGTCTTGAGCCCGACCACGCCGTAGGTGACGTGGATGCCGTATTCCTCGAGTTGCTCGGCGAACTGGATGTTGGCGGCTTCGTCGAAGCGCGCCTTGAGCTCGACCACCACGGCGACCTGTTTGCCATTGCGCGCCGCGTCGCACAGGTATCCGATCACTTCCGAATCGCTCGAGGTGCGGTAGAGCGTCATCTTGATCGCGCGCACCTTGGGGTCCTCGCTGGCCTCGCGCAGAAAGCGTCCCACCGAGGTCGGAAACGATTCGTACGGATGCATCAGCAGGATCGAGCCGGCATCGCGAATCACGTGAAAGATGCTGCGCGAGGGCGTCAGCCGCGCGTGGTCGGCCGGATGATGCGGCGGATCGTGCAGCGCCGGGTTGTCGACCGCGGTCAGCTCCATCAGGTCGCGCATCGCCAGCATCCCGGCGTCGATCTCGAACACGTCGTAACGCTCGTCCAACCCGAGCTCGGCCGCGAGCATCCCGCGATGCGCGGGATGCATGCCCGCCACGGCCTCCATCCGCACGATCGGCGCGAAGCGGCGATCGCGCAACTCGGATTCGATCAGCGCCAGCAGATCGTCGGCCTCGTCCTCGTCGCGCTCGGTGTTGGCATTGCGGGTGACGCGGAAAAACTCGTAGCCGTCGATCCGGGCCTCCGGGAAAAGCAGGTCGAGGGTGTGCGCAACCACGTCCTCCAGCGGGACGAAGCGCCGAGTGCCGTCGACCCGCAGAAAACGCGGGATGCCGAGACCGACCGGCACCTTGACCCGCGCCAGTGACGGCTCGGTGTCATCGGGGGCGCGCAAAGTGACCAGCAGGTTCAGCGAAAGGTTGGAAATGAACGGGAACGGATGCGCCGGGTCCATCGCCTGCGGCGTCATCAGCGGAAAAATGTTGCGCAGGTAGTACTCGCGAATGGCGGTCTGTTCGGCCCCGGTCAACTGCTCGAAGGAGAGCACGTGGATGTCGGACTCGCTCATGCGCTTGAGCAGCACGGGCAGCAGCGCGCGCTGCTCGGCCTCGAACTCGCGCACCTCGGCCAGGCACTCCGCGATCTGCTGCTGCGGCGTGCGTCCGTCGTCGGTCAGCTCCTGCATCCCGGCGATCGCCTGCTGCTTGAGGCCGCCAATCCGCTTCATGAAAAATTCGTCGAGGTTCGACGCGGTGATGGCCAGAAACTTCACCCGCTCGAGCAGCGGATTGCGCTCTTCGAGCGCCTCGGCGAACACCCGTCGGTTGAACGCGAGCCAGGTGAGCTCGCGATTGAGGAACAGTTCGGGCGCTTTGAGATCCGGGTCGATGCGTATCGCCGCCGGCGCGTCGCCACTGACGCCACGGGTTTCCGCGATCGGGCCGTCACCGTTGGATCCGTCGACGCCGGCCGCGGTGTCGGCGGCCCCGCCCGCCACCATCGAGGGTTTGGGTGAGAGCGCACGGAGCGGCTGAGCAGCCTCTGTTTGACTCGCCATGGATGCAGTCTACGTCAATTCCACCCGACTTCGGAATGAGGCTAGCGCGGACCCGGTGGAGGCTTCAATCGCGGACTGTTACGGCCGGGTTACAGTCGCCGGGGTCAAATTCGTCTGCCCAACCTTATAGTTTTCGGCATTTTCAGCGGCACTGTCTTCGGCGCATCCGGCGGAATTTCGCGCTCGGCGTTGCCCGCCTCGCGCCGCAGTTGCGCGCGAAGACCGGGCTATTGCAAGATGGCCCATGGCAACCCGGGGCCGGTGCCAATCCGAGAGGAACGCAGGTGGGAACGATGGTTCGAAACCGCAGAGAGCGATTTATACTGCTGCCGTCGATGTTGGCCGCGATTGTCGCGGTTATCGCGCTGAGCGCCGCGCGCGCCGCGGCGCAAGACGTCAAGAACTACACGCTGACGACGCTCGAACAATGGTTGAGCAAGTACGCCGATGCCAAACCCGACTTCAAGCCGGGAGAGGTTCTGGGAAGCAAGGACCTCGAGCGGATCCGTCCGTTCGTACCGCCCGGATGGTTCGAACAACTCGACTTTCCGCAATTCAAGATGGAGATCATGGCGGCGCGCAGCCATATGCCGCGCAAGGACTACCAGGAGTGCACCGAGAAATATCAGGCTCAGGTCAAGCTCAACCCCGACGGCTCATTGGCCAACTATGTTTGCGGGCAGCCCTTTCCTAACGCCTCGCTTAGCACTTCAGACCCGCTATCCGGGATCAAAGCGGCCTGGAACTTCGACTATCGATGGCAGAACTACGGCGAGTTCTCGCTCAACTATCTCTTCATCTTTGCCGGCTTCGGCGGCAGTCACGCCGGCGAAGCGCCCAAGGCGCTCGAGTCGCCGCCTTCGAACTGGGTCGGCGGAGTCGAATACCACAGCAAGCTGCCCAGCAACGCGACCCGCTTTTTCGGCGGGGGCGGCAGCTTTTCCCGCATCATGAGCAGCTTCTATCGGCGAGTCTATTTCAGCCATCTCGCCCAGCGTGCGGACAACCACGGACTGCTGGGCACGCCCGACTCGGCTGAATTCCTGTGGAAGGAGTTCACCGGCTTCTTCTCGCCCTATGACGTACGGGGCCAGGTGTTCATCACCTACCGCTACGCCGATCCTCATCGCGCCGACGACGCCTGGGCCTACGATCCGCAGTCGCGTCGCGTCCGGCGCGTCTCGGTCGAGGTCAAGTCCGACTCGGTGGCCGGCAGCGACACCACCCAGGAGGACTTCTACACGTTCTCGGGCCGCGAGCTGCACTGGCACTGGAAGTTCCTCGGCTGGAAATACCTGCTGGCGGTGATGGATTCGCGCAACGACTACGCGTACCTGTTCGGTCCCAACGGTGAGATTCCCAACGACCGCTGGTCGCTGCGGCGCTTCGCGGTAATCGAACGGACTCCGATCGAGGCCCATCATCCCTACAGCAGTGTCGTGATGTTCTGGGACGCCGAGGACTGGTTCCCGTGGATGTCGATGGCGTTTAACCGCCAGGGCAAGCTGTGGAAGCTATGGGAACTCCAGGACCGCTGGAGCGAGGATTTCAAGAGCTTCGCCGAGATCAATCATGGGGTGCAGGCGCCGATGCTGATCGGCGAGAGTGTCGTCGACGTGCAAAACAAACGTGCCACGATATTCACTGGCTACGGCAACGGATATCCCAACGCGGTGCCCGCCAACGTGACCTCGCTCTACGACATCAGCAAGCTGGAGGAGATGCATCGCTGACGCCCCGCGCGCGCCGCGCCACCGCTGCGAATATGAGGCCGCCGACCGGCTACGGCTTGGCCGCGGCTTTGCGCCGGCGATACTTTTCCACCATGTAGGCGCCCGCCGCCACCGCGCCGCCGTCAATCACCAGCACCGCGCCGGAAATGTACGACGACTCGGGCGAGGCCAGGAACGTCGCCACGTGCGCGACTTCCTCCACTCGTCCGAAGCGATTGATGGGGCTGTGATTGGCGCGCTCTTCATAGGCCTCCTTCGACCACGCCGCGCGCACCATCTCGGTATCGATCGGACCCGGGGCGATCGCATTGGCGGTAATTCCGTGGTCCGCCAGCTCAAACGCCATCGCACGGGTCAGCGCGATGATGCCGGATTTGGCCACCCCGTAGGGCGCGAGATCCAGCGGCCCCATTAGGCCCGCCACCGACGCCATCGAAACGATCCGGCCGTACTTACGCCGCACCATCTCGCGCGCCGCGGCCTGCGAGCAATAGAACGCGCCCGACAGATGCACCCGCAGATGGCTCTCCCAGTTCTCGCGGCTGACTTCCAGGAAGGGTTCGCTCTTGGCCACGCCGGCGTTATTCACCATGATGTCGACCCGGTCGAGTTCGCGCGCCGCGTCGGCGACCCATCGCTGGGCCTCGAGGCAATCGCCAATATCGACCTGGCGGAAAAAGGCCCGACGGCCGAGCGCCGCGATTTCGTCCGCGGTCGCGCGCGCCGACTCCGCGTCGATTTCGGCAAATCCGATGTCCGCGCCCTCGCGCGCGAAGGCGAGCGCGATGGCCTTGCCGATTCCCCGTCCGGCACCGGTAATCAATGCCACCTGATCTTTGAATCGCATCGAGACACCTCCATTTGCATGACGCCGGGGACCGGCGATGTTCCCGGACTCAACCGGCGAGCCGGACGCGATCGTGCGGCGCGGCGAAATCGAGCGCCGGGCCTTTAGGCACAATGCGGGTCGGATTGATCATCGCGTGGCTCGCGTAATAGTGGCGCTTGATCTGCGCCAGGCTGACCGTCTCGGCGACGCCGGGTATCTGGTAGAGATCGCGTGTATAACCCCAAAGATTGGGGTAGTCAATGATGCGGCGCAAGTTGCATTTGAAATGGCTATAGTAAACGGCGTCGAAACGTATCAGCGTGGTGAACAGACGCCAGTCGGCCTCCGTGGGTCGGGCGCCGACGAGATAGCGCCGGCGCGCCAGGCGCTGCTCGAGCTGCTCGAGCGTCGCGAATAGCGGGGCGAAGGCCGCTTCGTAGGCCTGCTGCGTCCTGGCGAAGCCGCACTTGTAAACGCCATTGTTGACGGTGTCGTAGATGACGGCGTTCAGTTCGTCGATCTCCGCGCGCTCCGTCCGCGGATAAAGATCGCCGCCCGCGGCGCCCACCGCGTCGAACGCCGAGTTGAACATCCGGATTATCTCGGACGACTCGTTGTTGACGATGGTCGCGGTCTCGCGGTCCCACAACACCGGCACCGTGACGCGCCCGGTATAGCCGCGCCGGGCCGCCGCGTAAACCTCGTGCAGGTAGCGCGCACCGTTGAGATCGTCGCGCGTTGAGCCCGGCGTGAGCGACCCGTCCGGCGCGCTGAAAGCCCATCCCTCATCGCCCATGAACGGATCGACCACCGACACCGTGATGGCGTCGTCGAGCAGTTTCAGCCTGCGCACGATGAGCGTGCGATGAGCCCACGGGCAGGCCAACGATACGTACAGGTGATAGCGCCCGCGTTCGGCCTTGAAGCCGCCGTCGCCGTTGGGTCCGGGACGGCCATCGGCCGTCACCCAACTCCTGAACACGGTCTGCGGACGCACGAAGTTGGCTCCCGCCGAACGAAGGTCATCGCTTTGCCATTGGCCGTCGACCATCATCCCCATCGCGAACTCCTTGCGCGCGTCCCAGGAATCCTCCGATGATATGCAGGTGAGCCGAAATCTCACAAACCCCGGTCTCAAGGACCTCCAGGCGATGCTCTACCGGCTGATCACCGCGCCCGAGGGCGTCGCCGCGGGCCTGGCCGCCGAACGCGCGAAGGGGCCGGAGGCGCTTGCCGACTTACACGATTTGAACGACTTGGAAAATGTAATCGAGAGCGACGATCGTCTCTCGGCAGTCGAGCGTCTCGAGATTTACGCCAACGCTTACTTTTACCGCATTCTGGATTGTCTGAAAGAGGATTTTCCGGCGACGCTCGCAATCGTCGGCGGCGACAACTTCCACAACCTGGTCACCGGCTACCTAATCGAGTATCCGCCGACCGAGCCTTCAATCTCCTATGCGGGCCGCTACCTGGCCGAGTTCCTGCTCCATCATCCGATGCGCGCGATGCGCGAACGATGGCCGTTCATCGCCGAGCTGGCGCGGCTGGAGCGGGCGCTTACCGAGGTCTTCCATGCGGCGGAAGCCGAACCGTTGAATGCCGACGCGATGCGCTCGGTCGCGCCCGATGATTGGCCGACGATCGCGATGCGCACGCATCCGGCGCTTGCGATCGTCGATTGCCAATGGCGCGTGGACGAGTTACTGCGCAAGGTCGAAACCGCCGCGAGCGAAACCGATCAACCACGTGACGCCGCGCGCGCGGCGGTCAGCGTGCTGGTGTGGCGACACAACTCCAAGGTTCATTACCGCGCGCTGGAGCGGCCCGAGCGCGCGGCGCTGGAGGTGGCGAGCGCCGGGGCAAGTTTCGCTGCTATATGCGAGGCGGTTGCCGCCGCGTGCGCAGAGGATGATTCGATCGCGCCGGTTGCGCTTATCAACCGGCTGCTCGCGCGATGGATCGACGAGGGCTTGCTCGTCCTGGCGGGCGCGTAACCCGACCAACTTTGCGAGCGGCGCGCACGCCGCTCGCGACAAGCCTTTCAGGAGCGCCGTCTAAACCTCATCTCCCCGCAGTTGCGGATGCTCCAGAAGCTTGTAGCTGACGAGGGCTGTCGGCGTGCCCTCCTCGATATTGCGCAGCCGGAAGTACGGCCCGTCCATTCCTCCACCCGACCTTATGCTAACCACCTCGTGGAGCCTGCCGCGGAACACCACGCGGCTGCCCGGCAACATTCTTATTGCTGTGTGCTTCTCCATCGCGGCCACTCTCCCCCGTGAGTTAACCACCACCCAGCCTCGTTCTCTTAATGATATTAGCGATTATTGGAGGCGCCCCCCCCCCGGTGTCAAGATCGCACGCACCCGTGTCCACGCCATTACGAGTGCCGCCCTTGACATGGCGGCGGCTCTGTTGCTCCAACCATTCGCGAGGGTAACGAGGAGAGCGTAACCGATATGGCAATCGTAAGGGGCGAACAGATAATCGCGCGCTGCTTAGGCAACGAAAAGGTCAACACGATCTTTTTCATGATGGGTGGCCCGACCAGCGGCACCGCGGGAGCATGCCTCGACCTGGGTATGAAGGGCATCTACGTGCGCCACGAGCAGGCGGCGGCCATGATGGCGCACGCCTACGCGCGCGTCACCGGCAAGCCGGGCGTCTGCATCACGCCCTCTGGCCCCGGCACGGCCAACGCCCTTACGGGGCTCGCCAACGCGTGGGCCGACGCCACGCCGATAATCGCGATTGGCGGTTCCGCGCCGATGCGCGCGACGACGCTCGACGCCTTCCAGGAGATGGACCAAGTGGCAATCATGAAGCCGGTAGTGAAGGCGGCCTACCGGGTCGACATGGCGAGCCGCATCCCGGAGTACATCAGCGTCGCGTTTCGCGAGGCGCTCGACGCCAAGCGAGGCCCGGTCTACCTCGACCTGCCCGGCGACATCCTCAATCACAAGGTTGACGACGAAAAACTCCTGTTCCCGGCCAACTACCGCGTCGAGAGCCGCCCGGCCGGCGACCCCGCCGCGGTGGAACGCGCCATCGAGTTGCTCGCCGGGGCCGAGCGCCCGATCGTCGTCACCGGCAGCGGCGTTTTGTGGTCGGGCGCGTCCGCCGAACTGCGCGATTTCATCGACAGCACCGGGCTGCCGTTCTACACCACGCCGCAGGGCCGGGGCGTGATTCCCGAAGACCATCCGCGATCGTTCCCGGGCGCGCGCTCGATGGCGTTTCGCGAGGCCGACGTGGTGCTGGTGGTGGGCGCGCGGGCGAATTCGATGCTCTCGTTTCTGCGCGCGCCGCGGTTTTCGCCCGACGCCCGCTTTATCAGCGTCAACCTCGACGGCCGCGAGATCGGCCACAATCGCGGGGTCGAGGTCGGAATCATCGGCGACGCAAGGATGGTGCTGCGCCAGTTGACCGAGGAGGCCGACGGCCGCTTCCAGGCGCATCACGAGAGCACGTGGGTCGCGCAACTCAGCGCCAAGCATCGCTCCAACCAGGAGCGCTCGACGCCGCTGCTCCATTCCGACGCCGTGCCGATCCACCCGTTGCGCCTGTGCCGCGAGGTTCGCGACCTCATCTCGCGCGACACCATCCTGATCGTCGACGGCCACGAAATTCTGAACTTCGCGCGCCAGTCGATTCCGATCTACCAGGCCGGATGCAGCCTCAACGCAGGGCCGCACGGATGCATGGGCGTCGGCGTGCCGTTCGGAATCGGCGCCAAGGTCGCGCGGCCCGAGGCGCCGGTGCTGGTGCTCTCAGGCGACGGCGCGTTCGGCTGGAACGGGATGGAGATGGACACGGCGATTCGCCACCAGTTGCCGATCGTGGTGGTGATGTCGAACAACGCCGGCTTCACCTCGCGCAAGACCGGCGGCACGGTCGGCCGCGAGCTGGGATGGCAGCGCTACGACAAGATGGTCGAGGCGCTCGGCGGCCACGGCGAGTTCGTCGAGAAACCCGACGGCATCCGCGGCGCGATCGAGCGCGCATTCAAAAGCGGCAAGCCGGCGCTGGTCAACGTATGCACCGACCCCGAGGCGCAGGCGACCACGGACATGGGATTTGCGGGTTACTGACTCACGGCTTGCCGATGCGGCGGGCGACTTCCAGCACGCGGCGCGCGCGCGTCAGATGCGGTACGTCGACCATCTCGCCGCGAAAGGTGAACGCCATCCGCCCGGCCTTGCTGTTTTCCGCGAACGCCGCGAGCAGCTCTTCGGCGTCGGCGATCTCCTGCTTGCTGGGCGAGAAGATCTCGTTGACGATTTCGATCTGGCTCGGATGAATCGTGATCTTGCCGGTGAAGCCCATCCATGCGCCCTCGATACAATCGCGGCGGCATCCGTCGGGATCCTTGATGTTGACGAAGACGGTATCGATCGGCTGGACTACGGCGGCAGTGGCGGCGAGCAGCGTCATGATCCGCGCGTAGCGGAAGACTTCGAGGAATTCGCCGCGCTCGTCGCGATTGCGCCGCGCGCCGATCGCCGCCGAAAGATCCTCGGCGCCCCACGACATGCTGTCGACGCGCGGATGCAGTCCGAGGTCCTTGATGTTGAGCAAGCCCTGCGGCGTCTCGGTCGCGAGCAGCAGCAGCTTGACGCCGCGCTCGGGATAACCGTACTGCTTCTCGAGCCCGCTCAGGATTGAATCGACCTTTTCCACGTCGGCGAAGGTCCGCACCTTGGGCACCATGTAGGAATCCGGCCGCCCGGCCATCGTGGCCTCAAGGTCGGCGATTCCCCAGGGCGTGTCCAGCGGATTCATCCGCACCATCCGCTCGCGGCCCTTGAAGTCGACCTTGGCCAGCCATTCGGTGACCGTCTTGCGCGCGGAGGCCTTATTGTCGGGCGTGACCGAATCCTCGAGGTCGAGCACCAGCGCGTCGGCCGGCAGATCGATCGACTTGGCCAGCATCTTGTCGTTGGCGCCGGGGACGAAATGCACGGCGCGGCGCAGCGTTTCCATGATCGGCTACTCCAAATCTCTACTGCTTCGACACGGCTACTTGTTGGGCTTGCGCAGCATCATGGCCGCCCGCTTGCAGCGCATCACGGTCTCATTGCGCTGGTTGCGCGCGCGATGCTCGAGGATCACGATGCCCCAGTTGGGATGCGACTTCGACGGCCGGGTCTCCAGCACCTCGCTTTCGGCATAAAGCGTGTCGCCGATGAACACGGGCTTGGGAAATTCGACTTTCTCGAAGCCCAGGTTGCCGACCGTGGTGCCGAGCGTGAGATCGCCGACCGAAAGCCCGACCGTCAGGCCCAAGGTGAAAATCGAATTGACCAGGACCTGCCCAAACTCGGCTTTTTTGCCGAACTCGGCGTCCAGATGCAGCGGCTGCACGTTCATCGTGAGCGTCGTGATCAGCAGATTGTCGGTCTCGGTGACCGTGCGGCCGGGCTGATGCTGAAACGTCTCGCCGACTTTGAATTCTTCGAAATACTTGCCCATCGTGATCGCTCCCAGCGCAAGATGTGCGAACTTTTTGGCACCGCCCGCGTGGCGCGGGCGCCCCGAATCATAGTCCAGGCGCGCGCCCGCAACCAGCCGCGCGCGCTATCCGTCCCGCTTTTCGTCACTCACACGCGGCGGGGCGGACGGCGCACGCGAGCGGCGGTGCGCCGGGGCGGCTTCTTCTTCAGTTCCGGGACATTGGCGTAGAAATCCAGCGCTTCGGGGTTCGCTGCCGCCTCGCGGTTGGTGACTGCCACGCCGTGGATCAGATTGCGCACCGCCAGTTCCATCAGCTTGCCATTGCGCGTGCGCGGGATATCGGGAACCTGAATCACCTTGGCCGGGACGTGGCGCGGCGTGAGGTTGCGGCGAATCGTCTCGCGGATTTTGTCGCGCAACGAATCGTCGAGTTCGAGCCCGTCGCGCAGTTTCACGAACAGCACGATCCGAACGTCGTTGTCCCAGTCCTGGCTGACCGCCATGCACTCGACCACTTCGTCGAGCTGCTCGGCCTGGCGATAAATCTCGGCCGTGCCGATCCGGACGCCGCCCGGATTGAGCGTCGCATCCGAGCGCCCATAGATGATCATCCCCTCGTGCGCGGTCAGCTCGGCCCAGTCGCCGTGGCACCAGACGCCGGGAAAGCGCTCGAAGTAGGCGGAGCGGTATTTCACCCCGTCGGGATCGTTCCAGAAAAACAGCGGCATCGTGACGAACGGCGCGGTGCACACCAGCTCGCCCTTGGTCTGACGCACCGCCTTGCCATGCTCGTCCCATACCTCGACGCGCATCCCCAGTCCGCGGCATTGCAGCTCACCGCGCCATACCGGAGCGATCGGGTCGCCCAACGCAAAGCATGAAACGAGATCGGTGCCGCCCGAAATCGACGCGAGGCACAGATCCTCCTTGACCGCCGCGTACACGTAGTCGAAACCCTCCGGCGCCAACGGCGATCCGGTCGAGCACAGCGTGCGCAGATGCTCCAGCCGATGCGTCCGCCGGGGCTCGAGTCCCGCCTTGCGAATCGCGTCAATATATTTGGCCGAGGTGCCGAACAGCGTCATCCGCTCGGTCTCGGCATAGTCGAACAGGATTCCCGGATGCGGGTGGAACGGCGAGCCGTCGTAGAGCAGCAGCGTCGCGCCCGAAGCAAGCCCCGAGACCAGCCAGTTCCACATCATCCAGCCGCAGGTGGTGAAATAAAAAATCCGATCGCCCGGCCGCACGTCGCTATGGAGCTGATGCTCCTTGAGATGCTGCAACAGGACGCCGCCCGCGCCATGCACGATACACTTGGGCACGCCGGTGGTGCCCGAGGAATAGAGGATGTAAAGCGGATGGCCGAACGGGAGGCTGGCGAACTCTATTTCGCCGGGCGCGAAGGGCGCGAGAAATTCGTCCAGCGTTACGGCGCCGGCCGGCGCCTCGAGATCGGAGGCTGCGTTGACATAAGGCACGACCACCATCCGCTCGACGCCTTTTATCCGCGCGCTCAGCTCGCCGACCTTGTCCAGCGTGTCGAAGGCCTTGCCGTTGTAGAAATAGCCGTCGGCGACGAACACGACCTTGGGTTCGATCTGTCCGAAGCGATCGACCACGCCCTCGACGCCGAAGTCGGGCGAGCATGACGACCAGATGGCGCCGATCGCGGCCGCGGCCAGCGCGCCGATCGCCGTTTCGGGCAGATTGGGCAGGTAGCCGGCGACGCGGTCGCCCTCGTTGACGCCGGCGGCGCGCAGCGCCTGCACCGTGCGCGAGACTTGCGCATAAAGCTCGTCGCGGCTAAGCCGCCGGCGCACCTTGTCCTCGCCCCAAAAAACGATCGCATCGCCGGCGCCGCGCAGCCGCAGACAATTCTCGGCGAAATTGAGCCGCCCCTCGGGAAACCATCGCGCACCCGGCATCCGCTCGCCGTCGGCGACGATCGCGCCGCCCTGATCGCCGATCGCGCCGCAGAAGTTCCATACCGTGCGCCAAAACAGCTCGCGATTTTCGACCGACCATCGCCACAGCGCCTCATAGTCGGGCATCGGCATCGGCTGTACCGCCTCGACCGCGCGCATGAAGGCGGTCATGCGGGCGTCAGCAACCCGCTCGGCGGACGGCTCCCACAATTTCTGATTCGGGGCGGACAATTGCGCTGTACCTTGGGCGCTACACCCTGTCGATGACTTCGGCGCGGAAGCGCTCGAGCTCCGCGCCCTCGAGCGCCTTGATCGGAAGCCCGACGAGCGTCCGATCGACGCCCAGCTCGGCCATCCGGCGCACGTCGTCGGCGGTGAGCGGCTTGCCGGTGCGCAGGCTGAGCGTGATTTCGATCGGTCTGGTGCGCTCCGCCACGCGCGCAATTTCGCGCAAGCGTGAAGTCAGCGTCCGCGCCTCATCCAAACCGTGCGCGATCCCGTACCATCCGTCGCCCAGCCTGACCGTGCGCTTGAGCGCAGGCTCGCTGCTGCCGCCGAAGACGATCGGCGGATGCGGCTGCTGGACGGTCTTGGGCATGAACTTCATCCCCTGGATCGAAACCGTCTTGCCCTTGTAGACCGGGTCGCTTTTGCTCCACAGCTCGATCATCAACTCCAGGGACTCGCGGGTGCGCAGCGCGCGGTCCTCGAATTTCATCCCGACCGCCTCGAACTCCTCCTTGAGCCATCCGATACCGACGCCGAAGATGACGCGGCCCTGGCTCAGTTGGTCGAGCGTGGCGATCGCCTTGGCGGTGGCAAAAGCGTTGCGCAGCGGCACCACGAAGATGCCGGTGGCCAGGCGAATCTTGGTGGTCAGCGCCGCGACGTAGGCGAGCGTCAGCAGCGGGTCGTGAAATGGAGCGTCGGGCGGCACGAGAAACCGGCCGTCGGCGGAGTAGGGATAGATCGAGCTCTGCTTGACCGGCAGGACCAGATGCTCGGCTATCCATGCCGACTCGAAGCCGAGTTGCTCGGCGTGGCGCACGTCGGCGGCGATCGCCGCGCCGCTCTGTTTGGTGATGAAGGTGCCGAATTTCATGAGCGCTTACCTCGCCGCAAAATCGTCATCCGAATCGGGCTAGTAAATCGGGCCGAAAGTTGCTCGCGCATGGCGCTCGAGCGGTTCGCGAAAGTCCGGATGGGCGATCGCGATCAGCCGCCGCGCGCGCTCCTCCAGGCTGATGCCGCGCAGATGCGCCGCGCCGTACTCGGTGACCACGATATCGACGTCGGAGCGCGCCGTGGTCACCACCGGATCGTTCAGCGACGCCACGATTCGACTGACCTTGTTGCCACGCGCCGTGGCCGGCAGCGCGATTATGGATTTTCCGCCGCGCGAGCGCCGCGCCGCGCGCACGTAGTCGACCTGGCCGCCGACCGCGCCGATGTAAACTCCGCCGGCGACCTCGGCGTTGACCTGGCCGCTTAAGTCGACCTCGACCGCGGAGTTGAGCGAGACGAATCCGTCGATTCGCGCCAAAAGCTCGACGTTGTGCGTGACGCTGAGCGGCACCATGCGCAGCGCCGGGTTGCGATGGGCGAAGTCGTACAGCTTGCGCGTGCCCAAAAGCGTCCCGGTTACGCTCGCATCGCGGTCGAACGGCTTGGTCTCGTTGGTCACCGCACCCGACTTAATCAGGTCC
>Ga0307373_10002449_pt1 | contig 33500 bp, 29 predicted proteins | sample OX2MG_FD_202534 | JGI IMG/M metagenome (GOLD analysis project Ga0307373, IMG submission 202534) | Soil microbial communities from Risofladan, Vaasa, Finland - OX-2 | ecosystem: Environmental > Terrestrial > Soil > Coastal area > Acid sulfate soil | place: Finland: Risofladan, Vaasa | collected...
CCGAAGCCGGTCAAGAGGGCGTAGTCGCCCTTGTGGACTCGGTCGTTCGCACGGGCGTCGGCGAAGGCGAGGGGGATCGAGGCGCTCGAGGTGTTGCCGTAGCGGTCGAGGACGACGACCGCGCGGTCCATCTCGATGTCGAGGCGCTGGCAGGCGGCTTGGATGATGCGCACGTTGGCCTGGTGGGGAATGATGAGGCTCAGGTCCGCCGAGGTGATGCCGGCCATCTCGAGGGCCTTTTGCGCCGAGTCCACGACGACACGAACCGCGCGGCGAAAGACCTCTTTACCGTCCATCACGAAGTAGCCCTCGTGCTCACAGGTCAACAGGTCGGCGTCGGCACCGTCGGCGCCGAGCACGAAGGAGCGCAGGTCGTTTTCGGTCGGGTCGTACTCAAGCACGGTCGCGCCAGCGCCGTCGGCGAGCAACACGGCGGTGTTGCGGTCGGTCCAGTCGACCCAGCGCGAGAGGTTCTCCGCGCCGATGACCAAGATGCGCTTGTTGCCGGTCTCGAGCAGCCCGTAGGCGGTACGAACCGCGTACATGAAGCCGCTGCAGGCGGCGTTTAGGTCCATCGCCGGGCAGTCCAGCCCCAGTTCGTGGGCGATCAGGGTCGACGTCGAGGGCGTGATCCGGTCCGGGGTGGTCGTGGCGAGGATGAGGAAATCAATGTCCTCGGCGCGCACGCCGGCGTCGTCGAGCGCGCTCTGGCCAGCCAGCACGCCGAGGCTCTTCGCGCTGCCCCCGATGCGCCGTTCGCGGATGCCCGTGCGCTCTTGGATCCACGCGTCAGAGGTGTCCATCGTGAGCGAGAGCTCGTCGTTGGTCACGATCCGATCGGGGACGGCAGTTCCCCAGCCAATAAAGCGAGCGCCCATTTTCCAACCTCCGTCGCGTTGTTACTAGAAGTTTAGGTCTTATGCCTGAGGCGCCGGCGGTGCGGCGAGAACCTGCAAGGTACAGCGCGCGACGCAGATGAGACGATCTTCGTCGTCAGTGAGCTCAATGGACCAAACGTGAACGTTTCGCCCTTTACGCACCGGTAACGCGGTCGCGGTGAGCGTGCCGTCGGTCATGGGGCGAAGGTGCGAACAGTTGAGCTCGGTGCCCACGACGATCTGATGGGGGCCGACGCTGACCGCCCCGCCGATGGAGGCGGCGCCCTCAGCGAGCAGTGCCGACACGCCGCCGTGCAAGATGCCGTAGGGCTGGTGCACTTTGGGGCCCACCTCGACGCGCATGACGACCTTGTCGGGCGTGACGAGCACGGTCTCGATGCCGAGCACGTCGTTGACGCTCGGTCGGTGGGCGAATGAGTCAAGGAGATTGTCCACGCTTGGAGTTTAGGGAGGCCAGTAACCTCGTCGATGATGAGCCCGCACGTCGACCTGCGTAGTGACACCGTGACCCAACCCACACCCGCCATGCGTGAAGCAATGGCCCGGGCGGTCGTGGGCGACGACGGTTCGGGCGAAGACCCCACGATCAACGAACTCGAGTCCGTGTTCGCGGCGCTCGTCGGTAAGGAGGCGGCGCTCTTCGTGCCATCGGGCGTGATGGCGAACCAGATCGCCCTGCGCGTACTGTGCCCGGCCGGTGACGTCGTCGTCGCCGGGCGCGCCCAACACGTCGTGAGCTTTGAGATGGGCGCCGCGGCGCGTAACTCCTCGGTCCAGTTCGCCACCCTCGACGACACCGCGGGCACGCTCGACGTGACCCAGGTTCTCGAAGTCATCGACGCCGAGTTTGATCACCAGCCCCACGTCGCCATGGTCAGCGTGGAGAACACGCACATGCCCTCGGGGGGGACGCCCTGGGACGTCCGCGACCTCGTCGAGTTGAAGGCGGCCATTGGTGAGCGGCCCGTGCATCTCGACGGCGCGCGACTCTTCAACGCCGTGGTGGCGACCGGGACGAGCGCCGCTGAGTACGCCGCGCCGGCGACCACCGTCATGTCGTGCCTCTCGAAGGGACTCTGCGCGCCGGTCGGATCGCTGCTGGCCGGGCCGCGCGACGTGATGCAACGCGCCCGCGTCGAACGTAAGCGCCTCGGCGGCGCGATGCGCCAGGCGGGATTCCTGGCCGCGGCCGGACTGGTGGCCCTCGAGACCATGGTCGATCGCTTGGCCGAGGATCACACGCGCGCGTCGACGTTGGCCGCCGCCTTCGCCGCGGCCTTCCCCGAGTCGAACTACGACCCCAGCAGTTGTCGAACGAACATCGTTGCCTTTAATCACCCTCGGGCTCGAGAACTGGTGCTCCAGCTCGCGGCCACGGGCGTCGTCGGAGGCACGGTGGCGCCGCGGCGCGCGCGCTTCGTTACCCACGCGCAGGTGAGCGACGACGACGTGGACTACGTCGTGGAGACACTGTCGACGTTTCGACTGGCCCCGTAGTCGTTCATCACGAACTTGACCTGGTCGGCCCGGGTGTTAAGGGAGTAGCCTTAGAAGGCTCGAAGGCCCACCATGACAGAGATTCTCCACCTCTCCACCTTCCTGCGCCGTCCCATCTTCGATGTCGACGGTGACCGGATTGGGCGCGTCCAGGACCTGGTCGCGCGACTCGGCGACGACGCGCACCCGCCCATCGTCGGCGCGGTCATCCGCATCGAGGGCCGCGACCTCTTCGTGCCCATTCGCAAGATCGGCGGACTCGACCGCGGCAAGGTCACCTTCGAAGGTCGCCGCGTCGACCTTCGTAAGTTCGAACGTCGACCCGGCGAGTTGCTGCTGGCCGAGGACCTACTAGCGCGACACCTGATCAACTTGGTGCGCGGTCGCCTGATCATCGCCAACGAAATCGAGCTCGCGGCGGTGGACGGTACCTGGGAGGTCGTCGGGGTCGACCCCAGTCGGCGTTCACTCCTGCGTCGAGTCCTGGGCGCCGAGATTGGTCAGCGCGTCAAGGTCGAGTCGATGGTTGACTTCGCTTCGATCCAACCCTTCGTGTCGCACGTGCCCTCGGCGCGGCTTCGCATTCCCTATCGCAAGCTCTCGCGTCTGCACCCCGCGCAGATCGCCGACCTGGTCGAAGAGGCCAGCCACGACGAGGGCAGCGAGATCATCGAGGCCGTGGGTTTGGACCGTGAGTTCGAGGCCGACGTCTTTGAAGAGCTCGACACGACCCACCAGTTGGAATTCTTAGAGGCCCGCAGCGACGACGAGGCGGCTCGCCTGTTGACGCGCATGGAGCCCGACAACGCCGCGGACCTTTTGACCGAGATCGACCAGGAGCGCCGCCGCCCGATCCTCGAGCGCCTGGCGCCCGAACAACAGGTCAAGGTCCGTCATCTGCTCTCCTACAACGCCGACACCGCGGGCGGTTTGATGAACCCCGACTTCGTCTCGGTCACGGCGAGCGCGACGGTCGCCGACGCGCTCGAGGCCATTCGAACGTCTCGAGTTCCCGCCGAGTCGCTGCAGAGTGTGTTCATCCTCGACGACGTGGGTCAACCTATCGGTTCGGCGGCTATCGCGCCCCTCGTGCGCGCTCGCGCGAGCGAGCCGGCCCTGTCGGTGGCTCGTACGCAGCTCGCCCACGTGCACGCCCAGTGGGACGTCATGCGCGTCGCGCGCAAGATGAGCGACTTTAACCTGACCGTTTTGCCAGTGCTCGACGACGAGCACGGCAAGATGATTGGCGTCGTGACGGTTGATGACCTACTCGAAGAGCTGTTGCCCCAGGGCTGGCGAGCCGAGTTCGGCGTGGGCGCGCTGGAGGAGTAATGGTGCGCCGAGCCGAGTGGGGTCACGTTCTAAGGGGGTCTTTTTGAAACCCCCTAGTACCAGTTCAATGACGCGACACGCGCCGACACGACCCCGTACGCCACAGGAGGGCTCCACTCCTTAGTCGCGGCGTGGTCGTCGCGCCCTACGACCACGACACGATGAAAGGAGGTGAGATGAAGCGCGAGGTATTCGACGAGGCCCAGATTTCGGGGGCCTTTGGCACTATTGCGAGCCACGACGAGGGCGCACGGCGCGGTCTACGCGCGCGCTTCATGACGTTGCTCGCCATCATCGGTCCGGGGCTCATCGTCATGATCGGCGATAACGACGCCGGTGGCGTGTCGACCTACGCCCAGGCGGGTCAGAACTTTGGCTACTCGCTCCTGTGGACGTTGCCTTTGTTGATCCCCGTGCTCGTGGTGAACCAAGAGATGGTCGCTCGTCTCGGCGTCGTGACCGGAATGGGGCACGGACGACTCATTCGCGAGCGAATCGGCCGGCGTTGGGGCAACGTCGCGATCTCGTCCATCCTCGTTCTTAACTTCCTCATCATCATCACCGAGTTCATCGGCATCTCGCTCTCGATGCGCTACTTCGGCGTGAGCCCCTTCGTCTCGGTGCCCCTCGCGGTCCTGGCCCTCTTCGCCGTCACGGCGAGCGGCTCGTTTCGGCGCTGGGAGCGGTTCATGATGCTCTTCGTCGCGCTCAATTTCTTCGTCGTTCCCTTGATACTTCGTTCGCACGTCGCCACGGGCGCCATCGTCCACGGGCTCTCGCACCCGGGCATTCGCGGGGGTACCTCGTCGGCCGGCGTGTTGTTGATTATCTCGATAATCGGCACCACGGTGGCCCCCTGGCAGCTCTACTTCCAAGAGAGCAACATCGTCGATAAGCGCATCACTCCGCGCTGGTTGAACTACGAGCGAATCGACACGATCATTGGCTCGCTCATCGTCGTCGTGGTCGCGACGATTCTGATCGCCATCACCGCCGCCGGTCTTTCGGGTCACGGAGGGACGAACGCCTTCACCTCGTCACTCGACGTCGCGCGCGGTCTTCGACGCTACGTGGGTCACGACGCCGGCGCGTTCTTCGCGATCGTTCTCTTGAACGCGTCAGTGATCGGCGCGGCGGTGGTTACCCTCGCGAGCAGTTACGCCGTGGGGGACCTCTCGAGCCGATTCAATAAGGGCCTGAACGTGCCCCTGCGCGAAGCGAAGGGTTTCTACGGGGTCTTCGCGGGGCTGCTCGTGGTCGCGGGAGTCGTCACCTTGCTTCCCGGCGCACCGCTCGGGCTCATCACGCTGGCGGTGCAGGCGCTGTGCGGATTGATGCTGCCCACGACGACCATTTTCGTCCTGCTCCTCGCCAACGACCGCGTGGCGCTCGGGCCCTGGGTGAATCCCAAGTGGCTCAACGTGATCGCGGTCATCATCGTCGTGGTTCTCGTCGACCTTTCGGTCGTGATGATGGTCTCGACACTCTTTAGCTCCATCAACGTGGTCTCACTCTTGACGTGGTCGAGCGTGGTGGCCGGGGCGGGCCTCGTGGTGGGGTTGCCGCTTGGACTGCGCCGAGCGCGACCGGCGACGGCCTACGACGTAGATCGCTTGGATTGGCGCATGCCGCGCCTGGCGCTGTTAGAGACGCCGAAGCCCTCACGAGCGCGCCGCGTGCTCTTGATCGCGAACGGCGTGTATCTCGGCGTGGCCGGAGTGTTGCTGGTCGTGCGCATCGTTCAACTGGCGACCTCGTAATCTGCGAGGGTGACTTCGCCGCCCTCGCTCGTCTTCGTCCACGCGCACCCCGACGACGAAGCACTTTTTGGTGCCGGCAGCGCGCGCCACTACGCCGATCGCGGCGCGCGCGTCACCCTGGTCACCTGCACGCGCGGTCAACTCGGTCTCGACCCGGCGGCCCGAGAGGGGGACGACCCTCGCCACGACGATCTCGACACGGCCTCGACTCGGGCGGGCGAACTCGTGCGAGCCGCAGAGCTGCTCGGCTTTTCGCGCGTGGTTACCTTGGGCTATCGCGACTCGGGGATGGCGGGCTGGCCCCAGAACGCGCACCCCGAGGCCTTCGTGAACGCCGACCTCGAAGCCACCGCGCGCACCCTGGGCGCCTTGTTTGACGAGGTGGATGCTCGCGTCGTGGTGACCTACGACGAGAGCGGCTTCTACGGCCACCCCGACCACGTCATGGCCAACGTCGTCACGCGCCGAGCCGTCGAGCTCTCGAACACGGTCGAGCGCCTCTACTATCCCGTTGTCCCGCGCGAAGTGCTGAGCGATTTCGTCGACGGGGCTCGGGGACTTGGCGTCTTCTTGCCGGCCTGGGTCGTGGAGGCCGGCACCCACGTGGACGCCGACTCGGTCGCGACGACGATGCAGGTTCGCCCCTACGCTGGAGTCAAGCAGCGCGCGATGGCGACCCACGCCTCGCAGGTTGACAACGGCGATTTGGTGGGCATGCCCGAGGAACTCTTCGCGCTGCTCTTTGGTACCGAGTACTTCCAGCGTGCTTGGTCGCGCGCCCGCGTGGCGCCAGGCGCGGACGCGCATGATCTTTTAGGAGGAACACAATGGGCTTGACTTTTTTGGCGGTGCACGCGCACCCCGACGACGAGGCGAGTTCCACGGGCGGGCTCTTTCGCCTGCTCGCCAACGAGGGCGTTCGCACCGTCCTGGTGACCTGCACGAACGGGGAGTGCGGGGACGCTCTCGACGGAGCCAAACCTGACGCCGATCACCACGACGGCGACGAGGTCGCCAAGATCCGCGCCGTCGAACTCGACAACGCCGTTAAAGTCCTCGGCATCGAGCGCCTGGTGCGCCTCGGCTACCGCGACTCGGGGATGATGGGCTGGCCCCAAAACGAGGACCCCGACTCTTTCTGGGCGACGCCGGTCGAAGAGGCCGCGGCGAAGCTCGCCGAGGTGCTGCGAGTTGAGCGACCCCAGGTCGTGATGACCTACAACGCCTTTGGCTTCTACGGCCACCCCGATCACGTCCAGGCCCACCGTGTCACCCTGGCCGCGATCGCCCTGCTCGATTACGAGCCGACGCTCTACTTCAACGCCATACCCGACTCGGTCATGGCGAAGTGGCGCGAGCGCTGGGCCGAAGAGGATCGCCTCAAGCGCGAGGCCGACCTCGCTGCGGGCCGCACGCCCGAGGAGGAGTTCGCCCCCGAGACCGAAGAGGGCGAACCGATCAACATGGGTACTCCCGACGAGAAGATCGACGTGAGCGTCGACGTGCGTAGCGTCACCGACGCCAAGTACGACGCGCTGGCCGCGCACGCGAGTCAGATCGGCGAGTCGTCGTGGATCCAGATGGGTCGAGAACGTTTTCGCGAGGTCATGGGCACCGAGTGGTTCGTGCGCGCGACCAACCCACTGGGCCTCAGCGGCCCAGCGAACGACGTCTTCGTCGGGTACCGCTAGTTAGTAGCGGTACGTGTCGGGTTTGAAGGGGCCCTCGACGGCGACGCCCAGATAGTCGGCCTGTTGCTTCGAGAGAGTCGTCAACTTCACTCCTAGCGCGTCGAGGTGCAGGCGCGCGACCTTCTCGTCGAGGTGCTTGGGCAGGACGTAGACCTTCTTTTCGTACGCGCCACGATTCGTGAAGAGTTCGATTTGGGCCATGACCTGGTTGGTGAAGGAGTTGCTCATCACGAAACTCGGGTGCCCGGTCGCGTTGCCAAGGTTGAGCAGGCGACCTTCGGAGAGCACGATGATCGTGCGGCCGCTCGGCATCGTCCACTTATCCACTTGCGGCTTGATGGTGGTGCGCGTGACGCCCGCCAGCGCGGCCAGGCCCGACATGTCAATCTCGTTGTCGAAGTGTCCGATGTTGCCAAGAATCGTCTGGTGCTTCATCATCTGCATGTGTTCCACGGTGACGATGTCACGGTTGCCCGTGGCGGTGATGACGATGTCGGCGATCGGCAGCGCCTCTTCGAGCGTCGTGACCTGAAACCCGTCCATGGCGGCCTGCAGCGCGCAGATCGGGTCGATCTCGGTGACGATCACGCGCGCGCCTTGCCCGCGCAGCGACTCCGCCGAGCCCTTACCCACGTCGCCGTAGCCACACACGACGGCGACCTTGCCACCGATCAGGGTGTCGGTGGCGCGGTTGATGCCGTCGATGAGCGAGTGGCGACAGCCGTACTTGTTGTCGAATTTGGATTTGGTCACCGCGTCGTTGACGTTGATCGCGGGGAAGAGAAGGTTTCCGTCGCGCTCGCGCTCGTAGAGACGATGCACGCCGGTCGTGGTCTCCTCGGACACGCCGACGATTCCCGCGGCCATGGGACCAAAGAGGTTCTCGCCCGACTTGACGAGCCGGTCAAGCAGTCGAAGGATGACGCCGTACTCTTCAGAGTCAGCGCTCTCGGGCGCGGGTACGAGGCCCAGGTTTTCGAATTCGAGGCCCTTGTGGACGAACAGCGTGGCGTCGCCGCCGTCGTCGAGGATCAAATTTGGCCCACTGTGACCGGGCCAGCGCAGCAACTGTTCCGTGCACCACCAGTACTCCTCGAGCGTCTCGCCCTTCCAGGCGAAGACCGGTACGCCCTCGGGATGCGTCGGGGTGCCGCGCGGGCCCACGACGACCGCGGCGGCGGCGTGGTCTTGGGTCGAAAAGATATTGCACGACACCCAGCGAACGTCGGCGCCCAGGGCGACCAGGGTCTCGATGAGCACGGCGGTTTGAATCGTCATGTGCAAGGAGCCCGCGATTCTCGCGCCTTTCAGGGGTTGGGTCGCGGCGAACTCGCGGCGCATCGCCATGAGACCGGGCATTTCGTGCTCGGCGAGTTCAATCTCGGCGCGCCCGAAGGCGGCGAGGGAAAGGTCGGCCACTTTGAAGTCAGTGAGGGCAGAGGTCATGATGCTCCTTAGCAAGGATGGGAATGTTGCAGGCGCCGACCTCTGTCGCTCACGCCTGGCTCCATCGTAGTGCTTGGGCTTAAACGCCGACGCGAAACTCCACCACGTCGCCGTCACGCATCACGTACTCCTTGCCCTCGATTCGGGCTCGGCCCGCGGCGCGAACCGCCGCCATCGAGCCGGCCGCGACGAGGTCATCGAAGCCCACGACCTCGGCCTTGATGAAGTGCTTTTGAAAGTCCGTGTGGATCTCGCCGGCGGCCTCGGGCGCGGTCTCGCCGCGGTGAATCGTCCAGGCGCGGGCCTCTTTGGGCCCCGCCGTCAAGAACGTCTGCAGGCCCAGGGTCGAAAAGCCCACTCGCGATAACTGCGCGAGTCCGGACTCTTGTTGGCCGAAGGACTGCAAGAGTTCGAGTGCTTCGTCGTCGTCGAGTCCCGAGAGTTCGGCCTCGACTTTGGCGCAGAGAATCACGCTCGGCGACGGGGCGACCGAACTGGCCAGTTCGCTGCCGCGCGCCTGATCTTGAATGGACTCTTCGTCGACGTTAAAGACGTAGATGAAGGGCTTGTCAGTCAAAAGGTGCAGGTCGCGGATCTGGGTACGGTCGAGTTCCTTGCCGAGTTGGGAGATGACGCGACCATCGTTGAGCGCGCTTTGGGCGCGCTTGGCCTCGGCCAGTTTGACGGCGGCGTCGCCGCCTCGCTTGGCGTCACGTTCCAGGCGGGTGACGGCGCGTTCGAGCGTCTGGAGGTCGGCGAGCATGAGTTCGGTTTCGATCGTGGCGACGTCACTGGCCGGATCGACCCGGCCATCGACGTGGATCACGTCGTCGTCGTGAAAGACCCGCACGACCTCACAGATCGCGTCACATTCGCGGATCGCGGCCAAGAATTGGTTGCCGAGCCCCTCGCCCTCGGACGCGCCGCGAACGATGCCCGCGATGTCGACAAAGGTGACCGTGGCGGGAATTTGCTTTTCCGAGTGAAAGATCTGCGCCAGGACACCCAAGCGTTCATCGGGCACCGCCACGATGCCCACGTTGGGTTCAATCGTGGCGAAGGGGTAGTTCGCCGCGAGCACGTTGTTCTTGGTGAGCGCGTTAAAGAGCGTTGATTTACCAACATTGGGCAGCCCGACGATGCCGATGGTGAGACCCATAAGGGCAGTAAGGCTACCCCATCAAGTCTTCATCAATCTTTAACGTGTTTCGCCTCGTGTCTTAGTCCTCTCTTAGGTCGCCGCGGCATCATTGATGTCATGAGCAATTCCGTACACCCGCTCAAGGGCGCCACCTCCTGGGTCGTGACAGCCCTTATGACCGTTGCCCTCGGCGCGGGCATCGTCGTGGCGAATCATCACGCGACGCCGGTGTCGACGACGAACGCGACCGCGACGGCCCCGAGCGCCTCAGGCCCGAATACTTCAATCCCGAGCGGGTCGGCATCGCCAGGAATCTCCGCGACGAACGTCGCCACCGCCGCCAACGCGAAGCCCATCGTGACCTACTACAAGGGTGATGACTCGTCGTCGGAGAACGGCTCGTCGTCCGGCGAATCCGCTTCCTTTGGGGACAATTAGCGCTCTTTCGCTGAATACGTGATCTTCCGGTTCGAACTTCGCGTACCATCGCGGCCATGAATACTTCAAACGTTCGAGAAGGCGTCGCGCCCTTTGGCGCTTGGCAGACCTGGTATCGGGTCAGTGGTGACCTGTCGTCGCCGCGCACGCCCCTGGTCGTCGCGCACGGTGGGCCCGGCAGCACCCACGACTACGTATTGGCGATCGCCCAGCTCGCCGACGCCGGTCGGCCCGTTATTCACTACGACCAGCTCGGCAACGGGCGCTCGACGCACCTTCGCGACCGCGGCGCGGACTTTTGGACGGTGGAACTCTTTCTCAACGAACTCGACAATCTGCTCGCGCACCTCGGCATCGCCGACGGCTATCACTTACTTGGTCAGTCCTGGGGCGGCATGCTCGGTGCCGAACACGCGATTCGTCAACCCGCGGGCCTTCGCTCGCTGGTGCTGTCGAACTCACCCGCCTCGATGGCGTTGTGGGCGAGCGAGGCAAAGATCCTGCGCTCTCAGCTGCCGCGTGCCATTGAAGACGCCCTCGACCGCCACGAGGCTGCCGGCACGATCGAGGACCCCGAATACCTTGAGGCGACGATGCTTTACTACGACAAGCACGTCTGTCGCGTCGTGCCGAATCCGCCCGAGGTGGTCCGGACGTTCGAGTGGATGATGGAAGACTCGACGGTCTACAACACGATGAACGGTCCCAACGAGTTCTTCTGCGTCGGTACGCTGCGCGATTGGTCGGTCGTCGATGAGGTCCAGAACATTGTCGCGCCCACGTTGTTGATCTCGGGGCGCCACGACGAGGCAACGCCCGCGACCGTTCAGCCCTTTTTCGACGCGATTGCCGACGTGCGATGGGAGATCTTCGAAGACTCGAGCCACATGCCCTTCGTCGAAGAGCCCGATCGCTATCTACAGGTCGTGGAGTCCTTTCTCGCCGAGCACGACTAGGTTTCCCCGCGCTCGGGCGGTAGCGTGGCGTATCGTTCGCTTCGCCCCTCGGGTCTCGCGATCGGCATCGTCGCGAGCGAAGGAGAGGTCATGGACGCGAGTCTTTACCGAGAAATCAACCGATTCGCGATTCGTACGGCGTGGGCGCACTCCTTCATGAAGTTCGTGGCGATTTACGCAATAGGTCTTTTCGCGTTGCTGGTCCTCTACGCCTGGTGGGATGCGCGCTTCTCGAAGAATTCAGTGCGAGGGGTCGCGGCGGCCGGATGGACGGCGATCGCCACGGTGCTCGCGGTAGGCATCAATCAGCTGATCATTCACGCGGTCAAGCGTCAGCGCCCGTATTGGTCAATGAAGCACGTCGAGGTCTTGGTGGCCAAGGGGCACGACTACACGTTCCCCTCGGACCACGCGATGGCAGCGGGAGCCGCCACGGCGGGACTCTGGGTCGTGGCGCGCTACGCGCCGCGCGCCGTGCGTCGGATCGCGCAGGCGGGCACCGCGCTCGCGGTTCTCATCGCGTTCGCGCGCGTCTACGTGGGCGCGCACTATCCAAGCGACGTAGCCGTCGGACTGGTGCTCGGCGCCGCGATTACCTTCCTCGGGTGGTTCGTGCTTGGTGGCGTGCTCACCGAGATCGTTCGTTTTCTCTCTCGCCGGGCGCTCTTTCGCCCGCTCGTCAATGGCGGGCGCTTTCGTCGTTAGGCGACGAGGCGTCGCGTCCGCGAAGCGGGCCGAAAATGGTGGCGTCGGGACCACTGTCATAAAGTGCAGTTCGTGACAGTCCACGATGAACAGACCAAGAATCCCTACCGCATCGACTCCGTGGTCGTACCGCGGGCCTACCGCCTTCGCCTGCGCCCTGACCTCGAGCACTCGAGTTTCGCGGGATCGGTGGAGATCGACGTCGAGGTCGTCGAGGCGGTATCGACGATCTCCTTGAACGCCATTGAACTCGAGTTGGGCTCGGCGACGCTTCGCGCCGGGGGGCGAACGTGGACTTCGGCGGCGACGACGATGGACGAAGAGTTTGAGACCGCGTCGTTCGCTTTCGACGGCGATTTGCCGCTCGGTCTCGCCACGCTCGCCATCTCCTTTACGGGCGTGTTGAACGATCAACTTCGCGGTTTTTACCGTTCGACGTTCGAAGACGACGGAGGCGTCACCCACGTCATCGCGACGACCCAGTTCGCCAGTACCGACGCTCGACGCGCCTTTCCCTGCTGGGACGACCCCGCGGTGAAGGCCACCTTCCAGGTGACTCTTGAAGTGCCCGAGCCGCTGGCGACCTTCGCCAACACCCGCGAGCTGTCCTCAACTTCACTGGGTGACGGGCACCGTGAAGTGGTCTTCGCTGAGTCAATGGTGATGTCGACCTACCTCGTGGCCTTCGTGGTGGGCGCCTTTGAGGCGTCGCCCGAGACGCCCGTCGCGGGCACCACGCTGCGCGTGATCTATCCCATTGGCAACGCCCACCTCATCGACTGGGCTCTCGAAGCGGCCCAGCACGCCCTCGAGTTCTTCTGTGACTACTTCGACATTCCCTACCCCGGTGACAAGGTCGATCTCATCGCAATTCCCGACTTCGCGGCGGGGGCCATGGAGAACCTCGGGCTCATCACCTTTCGCCAGACCGATCTTTTGATCGATCCCGCGACCGCGTCGATTCAAGAACTCGAGCGCGTGGCTATGGTGGTCAACCACGAGCTAGCGCATATGTGGTTCGGTGACCTCGTCACGATGCAGTGGTGGGAGGGAATCTGGCTGAACGAGGCCTTCGCCACCTTCATGGAGGCGATCTGCACCGATCACTTCCGACCCGAATGGCAAAAGTGGGTGCGCTTTCACCCCTCGCGTGAGATGGCCTTCGCCGTCGACGCGCAGCACTCGACTCGCAGCATCGAATATCGGGTCGTTTCGCCCGACGAATGTCGCGGCATGTTTGATGTGTTGACCTACATCAAGGGTTGCGCGGTGCTGCGCATGCTCGAGCAGTATCTCGGGGCCGAGACCTTCCGCGACGGAATTCGTGCCTACCTTCGTCAACACTCCTACGCGAACGCCGTCACGAAAGATCTCTGGAGCGCCCTCGAGGCCGCGTCCGCTCAGCCGGTCGGCGCGATTATGGACACGTGGATTCTCCAAGGCGGATATCCCTTGCTGCGTGTCGAGGGCGACACCGTGCGCCAGGAGCCCTTCATGTACACCCCGGCGAGCGCCGAATCAGCGATCGGTGCCACCTGGAAGGTGCCGATGCGTCTGCGTTCCTTGGACGAGGGCAGCGAAACCTCACGGTTACTGGAAGGTGAGAGCGCGACCATACCCACCACGGGTCTGACGATTGTCAACGGTGGGGGCTGGGGTTTCTTTCGCACGGCCTACGCCTCAGAGCAGCTCCTCAGCCTGTCCACGCGTCTCGGTGAGCTCGACGCGCTCGAGCGCGCGGTATTGCTCGCCGACACGTGGTCATCGATTCTCGTCGGACGTTCGCGTTTCAGCGACCTCTTCACCCTCGCGCGGGGTATGGCCCACTTCGATGAGCCTTCGGCGTGGGACCTGGTGGGTCGCGCGGTCGCCCTCGCGGACCGGCTCCTCGACGAAGAGGGTCGCGTAGCGCTCGCCGCCGTGGTGCGCTCGCTCTACTCGCCGGTCTTTGCCCGCCTGGGTTGGGAGCCGATCGACGCCGAGTCGGCTCAGGCGAGCGAGCTTCGTGCCCTGGCCGCGAGCGTTCTTGGTCACCAGGGTCGCGACGTGGACGTCATCGCCGAGGCGACGAGTCGTTTTGACGCGGGTCAGGTCAGCGGCGACCTGGCCGACGCGATCGTGTCCATCACCTTGGGACGGGGCCGACCCGGCGACGGTGCGGTCTGCGACGAGCGTCGGCGAAACGCGTCGTCGCCCCAAGAAGAGCAGCGCTACCTCTTCGCGAGTGCCGCTTCAGGCGAGCGCGACGTGGTCCTGACGGCATTCGAACGCTGCTTTGACGAGGTGCGGACCCAGGATGCGCCCTACCTCATCGGCGCTCTCATGCGCAATCGCGACGTGGGCGCAGAAGTATGGCGCCGTTACGCGCCTCGACAAGACGAGGCACTCGAGCGCTTTCCTTCCATGGCGTACGCCGGCATGGTCTCAGGAGCCGCGAGCTTCGTCGACGCTCAACTGGCCATGGAGGTGCGCGGATTCCACGAAGCGAACCCTCTGCCCGTTGGCCAACAACAGGTCCTGCAGATACTCGACCTGATGGACGTCAACGTGGCCGTCGCGCAGCGAAACCGCCCGACGTTGGTGGAAGAACTCAGCGACTTCATTTAGGCGACGACCTACTCGTCGATGAGGGCGAGCCACGCTTCTTCGGCAATGCTCAGCAATTTTTGCACGCCGGCGAGTTCGCTCCCGAGACGCGTCTGCTCCACGTGGTCGCTCGAAGCGAGGAGCTGGTCGTGTAGCGCCGAGCGACGTCGCTCGAGACGAGTCATCTCCTTTTCGGCGTCTCGAATTCGTCGGCCCATCGCCACGTTGAGCACGGGAGCGTCCGGCCCGTGTTCACTCTCGTCGCGAAGTCGAGGGCCACTCGACGACGCGATCCACGCGTCGATGCCGCCCGCGACGTCCGCCACGGTGCCGTCTCGACCTATTTGGAGCAGCCGGTCCGTCGTTCGACTGAGGAAGGTCCGGTCGTGCGAGACGACGACGAGGGTGCCGGACCATTGGCTCAAGAAGTCCTCGATCAAGCGGATTGTCTCGAGATCGAGGTCGTTGGTCGGTTCGTCGAGGAACAAGACGTTGGGTCGCGACACCAGAGCCAACATCAGTTGTAGGCGCCGACGTTCGCCGCCCGAGAGGTCCTTCGCCCGCGCCGTCGCGAGCGCTCCACTGAACCAGAACCTCTTCATCAACGCAACGTCGGCGGGCGAGCCGGGCGTTCCCATTGGTCCGGCGACGAGTTCTTGGACGGTCGCGTCGAGGTCCAGGCCACCATCTCCTTGCTCGAAGTACGACGTCACGACCGTCGGGCCGTACTTGATCGTGCCCGAGGTGGGTTCGAGGCGTCGCGCGAGGAGATTGACGAAGGTTGATTTCCCCACGCCGTTGGGCCCGACGATTCCGATCCGGTCGCCCGGGCCAAGCTCGAGGTCGATCCCTCGCAAGACCTCGTGCGCGCCGGGGTAGACGAAGCCGACGCGATGCGCCTTAATGACCGTTTTGCCGAGGCGAGGTGTCTCGAGATTGAGGTCGAGTGACCCGGCTCGCGCCGCGGAGGGGGGCCGGGTCGCGAGCAGGCGATGCGCGGCGTCGATCCGGGCTTGGGGCTTGGTCGAGCGGGCCTTCACGCCCCGACGCAACCACGCCAACTCCGTACGTGCGAGATTTTGACGCGTCTGTTCGGCCGTGGCGGCCTGTTCTTCACGTTCGGCCTGGGCTTCGAGAAGGTGCGCGTAGCCGCCCGCGTGAAGAAACGTCTTTCCTCGGTCGATCTCAACCATTCGCGTGGTGACCTGATCAAGCAAGAAGCGGTCGTGGCTGACGAGCACGATGGCGCCGCGGAAATCCTGAATCTGGGTCTCGAGCCATCGAATGGCGTCAAGGTCCAAGTGGTTCGTGGGCTCATCCAGGATCAATACGTCAAAAGTCTTGACGAAGAGCTGGGCGAGGGCGACGCGTTTTCGCTGACCACCCGAGAGTTGGGTGGTGTCAGTATCGCTCGCGTCCAACATGTCGAGGCGGTCGAGCGTCGCGTCGACTTCCCATCCCGTGCCCACGACCTGACGGACGCTGCCCGCAGGCAATACGGGAATCTGCTCGAGTCGTGCGAGGCGCACGCCGCGTCCGCGAACGATCTGGCCCGAGTCGGGAGCGACGTCTCCCGCGATGACCTTCAAGAGCGTTGATTTCCCGGTTCCGTTGATTCCCACGACGCCAATTCGGTCCCCCGTGGCGATGGTGAGGCTGAGATCGTCGAGCAGGGTGCGATCCGAACCCGCCACGCGGATGTTTTGAAGATCGACGAGTATGGCCACGGGCCGTCCAGGTTAGTGACCCGTGACGGGACCGAAACTCTGCGTGGACGAGAACGGTGCGCGTAGAGAGAAAACGCACTGGGCGAGGGGAAAGAATGCGGCGACGAGGGTCGTTTCAAGGTATTTCGCTCGGCCGGTACCGACCAGTTACGAAGGACGCCCCGGCGCTACACTCGCGCTCGTGGCGTCGCTACGAGACAAACTTCGCGAGCGTATTGTGCCAATGCTGGCGCCCGGCGAGCAGGTCGAAGAGGTGTTTTTGGCCCAATTGGGACCGAATCCCAACTTGACCTTCCTCTCGTACTTCTTCATCTTCAAAAGGTACCGAGTGATTGCCGTTACCGATCGGGCCATCGTGGTGTGCGGCGCCCGACGCTGGCGACCGACGATACCGACGGTCGTCGTCGAGCGCCTCGCGAGATCGACCCAGCTCGGCCCGCTTTCGGGTTCCTTGTGGAGTCAGGTGAGCCTTCCCGGAAAGCGAACCTGGGTGCACCGGCGTTTCTATGAAGACGTGTTCGCGGCGGACCTGGCGCGCCCTCGGTCGTAGACCAGGTTGAGCGCAACTGGCCTGCCCTCGACAGTGCGGATGGCCACGCGAACTAGCTTTCGTGACACCGTGTTGTGGCCCTTGGTGGGACCGCTGGTCGCCAGTTCGACCAAAGCGACAAGGTCCACCATTTGTATGGCCCGGCGAAACTACCTTCGAATTCCAATCGGACGCGGGAAGTTTCGGTCGCGATCTTTACGCAGTGGCGTTAACCACGAAGAATCTCAAGGGTCCCTAATTGTGTAGTCATCGTTAACGTCCGTTAAGTTAATCTAAACATCAGCCAGGCGAGGGTCTCGCCAAGGTACTGATGCGTTGCTGACGAACCAACCAAACGAAGGGTATTCGATGAACGAAACCGCAACCAAGATCATCGCCGTCACCGGCGCGACCGGCGCTCAAGGGGGCGGATTGATTCGCGCGATCCTGGCCCATCCAGAAGGGGGCTTCAGCGCCCGGGCCATTACTCGCGACCCCGACTCGGAAAAAGCCAAGGCTCTCGAAGCGCTCGGGGTAGAGGTAGTCAAAGCGGATCTCGACGACGAGGAGAGTCTGGCCCGAGCATTCGCGGGTGCCTACGGGGCGTACTGCATTACGAATTTTTGGGAGCACTTTTCTCCCGACAAGGAGATCGAACAGGCCGCCAAGCTCGCTCAGGCGGCGAAGTCGGCGGGCGTCTCCCACGTCATCTGGTCCACGCTCGAAGACGTGCGTGACTACGTACCGCTCGGTGATGAGCGTATGCCCACCATCATGGAGCGTTACAAGGTTCCCCACTTTGACGCCAAGGGTGAAGCCAACCACTTCTTCACCGACGCTGGCGTGCCAACGACCCTGCTCAACACGTCGTTCTATTGGGAGAATTTGATCTACTTCGGCATGGGGCCCCAGCGCGGTGAAGACGGCGTGCTGGCGGTCACCTTTCCCCTTGGCGACGCCAAACTCGCGGGCATCGCGGCCGGGGACATCGGCGGATGTGCCTACGGGGTCTTTGCGGCGGGCGACGCGTTCATCAACCAGACCGTCTCAATCGCGGGCGGACACTTGAGTGGCGCCGAGATGGCCGCTGCGCTCACCAGTGCGCTTGGCGAAGAGGTGCGTTACAACGCGGTGAGCCCCGACGCCTATCGGTCGTTTGGATTTCCCGCGGCCGAGGAACTTGGCAACATGTTTCAGTTCAATGCCGAATTCTCCGACGAGTACTGTGCGCGTCGCGATCTCGGCGCCACTCGAAAGCTCAACCCCGACCTTCACACGTTTGAGCGTTGGCTGGAAGAAAACGCGTCGAAGCTTCCCCTCGGTTAAGCCCCTCGGCCGGTGACCCGTGGGTTGCCGGCCGAGGCGGGCTTACGACGTCGGCGGAAGTTTTGTACGTGGGCGACGCGCAAGCCTCGTAAACACGAAGGTCAAGGTGACGAGCACGATTGCCATGAACCCCGCCGGGAAGTAGGTCGCAGGTGAGGTCGTCGACTTTTTCAGCGCGGACGCCAAAATCACCGTGGTGGGCTTCGACGGATCGGCGACGCCGTTGACTTTCGTTCCCGAGGCCGCGAAGGTCGTCATCGAACCGATTAATTCGTGGTGTGTGGTGCCAGCGATCGAGTAGTCACCGTGGCAGGTGTAGCCGGCTCCGTTACTGCCGCTGCCTCCGAGGTTACCGATGCAGCGAGTCACGGTGACGCTCACGGCTATGCCGTGAGTTTTCATTCGCGCGATGCGAGAGTTGTCGTGAGCGGTGGAGACAACACTCACGATGAGGGCAGCGAACGACAAGACGAGTCCGACCGCGACTAACCGGTACCAGGCCTTGCGTCCGATGGTGACCACTTCGGGACCGCGCAGCGATGCCACGTGATCGCTGGGTGGAGTGCTCGGGGAAAGGGTCGCCTGGGTGCCGGGGCGCTCGCCGAGGGTGTCGTCGTGGTCCATTTCGAGCCTTTGCGTTGTCGAGTGTGGGTGGTTCAGCGCGACGTTCACGCACCCACAGGTTAGGTGGTCACTCCACCTCAGATGATGTCGACATTCAAAGTGGCCGTGTTGCCCCTAAAGCCAATGAGACGCCGCCGGGTTGATTCACCTTTGACGTTCGGACGATGGCTATTTGGGAAAGGTGGTCGGAGACACCACGTCGCTGACCGAGCCAATCCACTGAATCTCAATACCGGCCGGGGTCGCCTCTCGGGCGATGGAGGGCCGAAGTGAGTAATACAGCGAAAGGGCCACCTGTCCCGAAAGCGCGAGCGCGCTGTTGGACTGTTGGCCCAAGACGACGATGTAGGTGGTCACGATCGTGTGGTTCAGCCGCAGATTGATCGCCATCGCGTCACAGCCACCGGCGGCTTCGGTGTATCCAGACTTGACGCCCACTACGCCGTTTCGTCCCAAATCAGGGGTATAGGTCCCCACGACACCCGCGACGGGAAGCCACACCTGAGTGAGCACGGCAATGCTGCGAATGATGGGTTCGTGCATCATCAAGGTTTCGGTCAATTTGACTTGGTCTTGCGCGGTCGAGACGTCACCTGAGGAAATGCCGGTTTCGTCGACGTAGTGGGTGTGGAGCATTCCGAGCCCTCTGGCTTCGCGGTTCATCAATCGAACGAAGTTTGGCGTGCTGCGTCGGGTGAGTCGGGCCAATAATTGGGCGTAGTCTCCCGCCGAATGAACGATGATCCCTCGAAGCAGCGTTCGCTCGCAGATGAATTGTCCCAACACGATCTTGGCCACCGATTGATCTTGAGCAACGTCTTGTTGGTAGAGAGCGACGTCGTGAGCGGTCACTCTTTCGCAGGCGCCTCGGTTCGAACCACGAAGTGGAAACTCTTGGAGCACGATCCAGACGGTCATCAATTTGGTGAGGCTGGCGATCGGTTGGGTTCGATCGCCTGGCGACGCGGCCGCGACATCGAGTTGGGGGATTAAAACGGCGGCGCTGCCCATTTTTGGCCACGCGAGCAAAGTCTGTTTTCGAGCCACCGGAGTCGTGGTCGTCGTCGACCCGGTAGTGGTCGTGGTCGTGGTCGTGGTCGAGGTCGTCGTGGTCGAGCCAGGGGGAAGGGACGTGGAAGTGGTGGAAGTGCTGGGAAGTGTCGTGGTCGTCGGCCCGACCGGCACGGTCGTGGTCGGCGGTGACGCGGTGGCGGGAGAGGAGTTCAGAAGCGGGCCGAAGAGGGGGGTGGCCATCGCGAGGGCCGCTACCGCCGCTGCCGATCGCCAGCGGTACCAAGAGGGCTTCACTCGTTCAATGTAATGGCTCCCTCTCGTCACGAGGCGCTTGATCTCATGAAACTGGCGGAGGCGGTGCGGTATTAAATTCTCAACAGCAAAGTAACCTCGGAGTGTGAAGATCCATAGACGTTGGGTGCGATGCTTCGCCGCGGTGCTGCCTTTAGCGCTGGGAACACTTTCGGTAGCTCACGTCGCGCAGGCGACGGTTAAAAGGGCCATTCCGGCTTACTCAGTCCGGCTCGAAGACCAACTCCTCGCCGACTTGTCGTACTTGCCGGTCGCGTTCCAGCCGACGGTACCTCATTCCCCGTCAACGACGACTACGACGACAACGACGACGACGTTGGACCCTACGACCAGCACGTCAACCACAAGCACGTCAACTACAACTTCGCTGCCGACGACCACCACCACCCTTAAAAGGCGTCCGGCGGTGAGCCCAGTGAAACTGGTACCCGGCCATTTCAAATGGCGTTTCCCGAATCTCCCCAGGTCCGTTCAATCGCAGTGGCGTGTCGGCACGAACAACGTGGTTTTGAAGGGTGCGCTGATGCGCTTCCAATCGGTGCACAATTTGGCCACCACGGGTTCGATGGACGGAACGACATGGAGGACATTGGTTAACGCGGTGCTAAGGCACCGACGCAATCCTTCAACGTACAACGTCGTGTACGTCACCCAGTCGTTGCCGGAAAAGGCCCGGCTCTACGCCAATGGTCGACTCGTGTACACCACCCTCGTCAACACGGGAATCTCGCAAGCTTCTACTGCCCCGGGCACGTACCCGGTGTATCTGCGCTACACCACCACAACCATGTCGGGCACGGAGCCCAACGGCACCACCTACCATGACACCGGTATTCCTTGGGTGTCGTACTTCAACGGCGGCGACGCCTTGCACGGGTTTATCCGATCTTCATACGGGTATCCCCAGAGTTTGGGCTGCGTCGAAATGACGTTTAACAGTGCCGCTTCAATCTGGCCGCGTACACCCATAGGCACGCTCGTGAGCGTTCGATAGGCGTTCACTGGCAAGAGTGTTTCGAGGTGTAGATCCTTCTCGAAGTCGAGTCTCCTCGTGCGCGTTGGGCCAAAGCCATTGAACATTGGAGCCCTCAGAACTGGTGAGGACTGCGCTAGCGCCTTTTGAAGTGGTGATAGACCGCGTAACAAATTGCCACGACGATGAGCACGACGAGCACCGACTTGATGATTGCGGTTAAGACGCCAACGAGCGCGAAAATTAGCCACAACGCCACCAGGACGAGAACCACGACGCCCATCGTTTTCGCCATTGCCATTTTCAATCCTTTTGGTCGAGTACCACTAAGCCTAGAGACGTTCGGTTGTCCGTGACTCGAAGGAGGCGCCACCGGTGTCGCGACCACGATGTTTAGCTGGCGGTCTGAGTCGTTGACGAAGAACCCGGTGAAAGGGGATTTTTTCAAATCTGCTCGATGAGCAGGGACCGTGAATTTCATCACTCCAAATTCGAATGTCGGCGAAATCGTTGCCCGAATTTCAATTTCTCGTTTGTTTTGCACGTGTTTGAATAGTGGGTGGTGGCTGCTTGCCGGCGGTCATCTCCACGAAAGCATTTCCTCAATCCCTTAGGGCAGATTGCGTGATCGGCGGCGATTTCAGCCAATACTGCGTTCCCCGCCGCGACACCAGCAAAATCTTCCCGATTGTCAACGAGAATCAGCTCGGCAGCTTCTAAGTACGCCCGCGCCGAGCGGAGTCGCTGGTTGGCTTCGCGCGCGCTGCAGTCGACGGTTCGAATTTGAGGGGCCATCAACTGATTTTTACTTTTGGATACTTGTAAACCGTTGGTCCCAGTTCGTCGTAGAGACGAATTTCGTCTTGACGAACGTTCGGGCGCACGGTGCTCTTTGTGCGTCGTTGCTCGGACCATCCATGGGCTGAAAGAGTGACGACTTGAAGCGGATTTCCGGTCCAGCGCCTTACGAGGTCCTGCCACTGATTAACGTTCGTTTCCCACTTCTGGATTTGAACCTCGGACATGGTTCTTGTCACAATGGCTTCAGCCCACAGCCCCAATGCGGCCACGGCTGATTTGCTCTTGCTCGCAGCATTCACCTCAGTAGTCGTTGACAGTCGCACGAGCAGTAAATCGATGTCACTATCGGCGTCCCCGTCGTGGCGAGCCGCCGATTCAAAGACACAGGCGTGCAGGGGTCGTACGTTCCATCTCTCGAATTCTCGAGCGATTCTCTGCCAAAGCACCGATCTCAATTCGGCTAATTCGAGTGCCGCCCCGGCCGCCACGTGTTCTCGATTGAGGCTGTAGACACGAACTTTTCCGAACTCGACGGCGGCGACGATGCCTTGGGCCACCAATCGACCTAACGACTTTCGAATCCCAATCTCAGATCACCGAACGGCAGTGCTCGCTACTTCTGAGACCGTGAGTGGTTTGCCGGCGTGGGCGAGCGCCACGAGGACGGGGCCATCTAGCGATGAAGTGATAGCCATTGACGGATCTGAGAGATTCATTATCCTAAAGTCCAGAACACTATCTTTTTAGATAGCAACCTCTATTTTAAGATATTGCTCGCAGTCGGCTCGAGTTGCGTAAAGCCAGAATGACCGGAGTGAGCAAGCCCCTCTTCCAACTCACCGCCGTGCTCGAGCGGCTTTGACGCCACTCGACAAACATGTTCGAGCCGGCTGTTCGCGAGTGAGGGCGCATATGTCTGCCGTGAGGTAGTTGGCGCTCGCCACGATTGCTTGCGTCACTGGACTGGTGGAGGTAGCGAAACCCTTAGCAATACTCGACTGCGACATTCCCGCGAGCAGAGCTGGTGTGAAACTCGCCCCGGCTTGGAAGAATCGGCTTCCAAAGTCCAAGAAGGGGATGGATCCACCCGGCCCGGGCCCGTTCACGGGTAAGTACTTTTCGACGTCGTACTTCGACACGAGAGCGTCCTCAACGTTGGTCATTGTCATCAATGGCTGGTGCGTTTGCGTCTGGGTCTCCACTGGCACGAACGTCACGTACTTTGATGAATACGTGGATTGGTAGAAAGTGAACGTAGGAGTTAGGGGATAGGCCTCAGGAGACGGCGCGGAGTTCGTGAGATCTAATCGCGAGAAGGTACCAAATCGTCCGAGAGCGACCGCCAATGGCCAGCGCTCCGCGGCGCAGTAGGGACAGAACTCAGCCCCGACGTAGAGGATCTCCGGGCGTCCATGGGCAGTAAGGCTTGGCTGACCCGCAATGGTCAGAGGCGGTGTGACCGAAGTCGCGCGAGACGTGACGCCGACCACGTTGGCGACACGCACGTTGGGGCTCGCTATCGCTCTCAGAAGGACGGACGAGGATTGAGTCGTTCCCGTCGTAGCGTTTGGTGGAGGTGACGAATTACGTTGAGTGCCGATCGTGCGGATACCAACGAGTGCCGACACGAATACGAGCACCGCGGCGACCACGGCCCAGGTAATTTTCGAGTTGCCTGAACGACGCGGCTTCATCGTTGACACGTGCGTTTACTTCCTTGGCCGTTCGATACGAGCAACCAGCGCCTTCAAGGCGGTAACTTCATCACGCAATGCCTTGGACCCCGCACGAGTGCTGGAAATCCAAGTGCGGGCACGTCGACCCTCGTATCCCTTCTCGATCCGAATAAGTCCCGACTTCTCCAATACGCTCAGGTGCTGTGAAAGATTGCCGCCCGTCAGCCCGAGAGCCTCTTGCAGGTAGCCGAAGTCGACTTGTTGTCCTTCGTGTAGCACTGTCAATATCCCAAGTCGAGTGCGCTGATGTACGACATCATCGATTGCCGAGGTGATCTCACTCACCTCTTGATTAACCTCGGTCACTCGCTGTCCGATTCAATAGCGTGAGCTGTTACGCGCGAATCGTGTTGCACTGCCCAGAAGAAAAAACCGCCAATGAGGAGATAGATCCCAGGAAGAACGACGTTGGGAATCGCTTGATTGCTTCCAGTGATGAATCGTCCTAGACCCTCCCATTGCACGAGGTTCGAGACGTTGTAAAGGCTGACGAGAAGAGCCAACGCAACAAAGCCCAGCGAGTAGACGACGTACACGATGCTTCGCTCGAGCACCGCTAGGGCCACGATTCCGATGGACAAGATGACGAGGATCGCGGTGCCTCGTATCCAGAAATCTCCTGAAACTAAGAATGGTGGCTCAATCGATTGCCAGTTCGTCTTCATCAAGAGGACTAGGACCAGCAGGCCGAGTCCCACGACCACGGCAGGCCAAATTCGAACCTTAAGTCCGACCGTACTGGCGCGATGACGATAGAACCAGATCGTGGCGGCGTAACCGAAGAGCAACGACGTGACCCAGTAGAGCGTCAACCAGTTTCCGAGTTGATTCGCGGCAAATCCTGGAGAGAGGTATCCGAAGTGGTACGAACCGGTGCCAGAACACGCGAGTTTTTCGCCGACATGACGACAGTGGAAGGTACTGAAGTGAAATGGCCAGCCGTAATACAGCGGCGCGGACAAAAGAGTGAAGAGTCCGAAAAGGACTAACGGAAACCAAAAATTGTGCCGATCAGTTCGAACGCGGTGCCGTAACGAACCAACAGATTCAAGAAGCTCCTCCGAAAAGTCTACGTGTTGGTTTGTCACACAAATTAGTCTGCCAGACAGATTAAGATCTGTCAATGGCGTCACCTAGACAAGTGCTAGGTACACTTCGCCGGACGTGGCTTCGAGCAACGGATTTGAGGTCTGATTGCGTGCCGGGGGAACTCCTGACGCACCACACCATTTGGAGTTCTCGGCGCAACGAAGTTGCGCTCAAATGTTGACCCGCGATCTCGCGACGCAGGGCTGTTTTCAATCCGGGAACTCATTGGGCCTGGACACCGTTCCTTTGAGGGGTCGCCCGGTCGTCTCTTTCCAACGTTCGTTGCTGAGAGCGACTGGCACGGCTTCATGCGTCGCTCGAGGCATCGTCGAGTTCGAACCCTGGGTGGCGTAAGCGTGTTTGAATGGTGGGGAACAATCGAGAAATACGGTGAAGTTCGGTTGGAATGTTGTGCTGAGGTTGTGCTGGGAACACAGATCCTCAGTTTGAGACGATGAAAACCCATATTTTCCCTCGTAGCTCAGGGGATAGAGCATCGGTTTCCTCATCCGAAGATTGATGCGTCAGAAACTGGGAAACGCTGGGAAATAGGGCTTTTGAGTGGCCTTAGATGGGTCGGCGAGCGATGGTGTTGTAGAATTATGGAGCAACATTGGAGCAAATGCGAAGCGCCGTCCTTTCCAATCGGTGTGAATAAGGGAGAAAGTCATACTAAGAATGTGTGTATTTACACAGAAGTCATCCTTAGTACGTGTAAATCCGCTATTCTTAGAGCGTGGAGAGACGAGCATTTCGCTTACTCGTGGCGTGGAAAAATGACCGGGAGCGTAAGCCCCTGGTGTTGCGAGGTGCGCGCCAAGTCGGCAAAACGTGGCTACTGCGGGAGTTCGGACGTATCCACTACGAGCAGGTCGCCTACGTCAACTGCGAACGCGACCGTTCTGTCGCCTCAATCTTCGCTGGCGATCTCGACCCTGGCCGCATCCTCCGCGGTCTTGAGATCGCCGCCGGAATAACAATCAACCGGGCCACGACGCTGGTAATTATCGACGAGATCCAAGAAGTGCCACAGGCCTTGACCTCAGTCAAGTATTTCGCTGAGGAACGCCCGGAGATCCATCTCGCGGTCGCTGGCTCATTGTTAGGGATAGCCCTACGTACTAACGCCTCGTTCCCGGTCGGCAAAGTGAACTTTATCGACCTACACCCGCTCGACTTTGATGAGTTCCTGCGCGGCATCGGTGAAGCACAGCTAGCTGACTTAGTGCTTGACCAGGACTGGCCATTAATCGGATCGTTCGCCGATCGTCTGACCGAGCTCCTTCGTCTGTACATGTTTGTCGGAGGCATGCCAGAAGCGGTTGCTCGTTACGCGGTAGGCGATCCATACGACGTCGTCCGCTCAGTGCAGTTCGACATCATTCGCGGCTACGAGAACGACTTTGCCAAATACGCCACTGCGACGGTCAGTCGACGCATCGCCGACATCTGGGCGTCACTACCCAGCCAACTGGCGCGCGAGAACAAACGCTTCATTCTCGGACGCGTGCGCGAAGGAGCACGAGCGCGAGAGTTTGAAGATGCTCTCCAATGGCTGTGTGACGCTGGACTGGTGCACCAAGTAACTCGTTTCACTAAACCTGCGAGTCCAATTCGAGCATACGAAGACGCAAAGATCTTCAAACTGTTTCTTCATGACACCGGCATGCTCGGTGCGCTTTCGGGGCTTGAACCGTCGGTGCTGCTGCAAGGCGCTGGAATATTCGAAGAGTTTGAGGGGGCGTTGACCGAGCAGTATGTGCTGCAGCAGATCGTCGCCGCGCGCAACTCGGTGCCAATGTACTGGGCGCCCGAGGGTGGCAGGGCCGAAATTGACTTTGCCATCGAACGCTCTGGTGACTTGGTGCCTATCGAGGTTAAGGCTGCAGAGAATCTTCAGTCAAAAAGCTTGCGTAGTTACATTGACCGCTACCATCCGGCTGAGGCGTGGCGCTTCTCACTGGCCAATTACCGCGAGCAGGAGGACATGATCAACGTGCCACTCTATGCCGTCGGCCCACGGCTTGGGCTGTCAGAAATTTTGGGTAAATGAAAAGTTGTCGATTGATGACAGGTGTCCACCGTACGCGTAATAGGTCGCTTCGCGGTATACGGAAGTAATTTCCACTTTTTGAGAATTGCTTTCTCTGTCCATCAAGAACACACGGCGTAGGCTGAGGGAGGTCTTACGTGTGGACAAACTACAAAGATTCGCGCGTAGGTTTCGCTCCCGTAGCTCAGGGGATAGAGCATCGGTTTCCTAATCCGAAGTTAGATGTGGGAGAAACTGGGAAACGCTGGAGATTCGGGCTTTTCACTGGCCCTATGAGCGTCGCTGCGCAACCGTATTGCAAAACAATGGAGCAACATTGGAGCAAACAGGAGGAGAAATGTTGCCTCTTGGTGGTCATTGCACCACTACGAAAAGTGTGACCAACAAACCCGTCGCGATTCATTTCGAAGTGAGGATGGAGCTTCGCTGAGTTTATTTGGTGGATTAGTTTGAGGCATGCGCTCATTTTTGGTGCGAAGTCACTGCTGTGGCGCAATTGGTCTTAATTCGAGTGAGAGGGCCACTTGAGATTGAGCTTCAGGTACGCACTTCCCGCTCGTACCTCGGGCTCAACGGAAACATTGCTCGGGTGAATTCGAGCACGGTCAGAGATCTGGCTCTGGCAGCAGACTCGCCGATGGCCGAAGCAGTGTTTTTGAGTTGTACGAACTTGCGGACGCTCGGTGTCCTGCGAGACCTCCAAGAAGAGATGGGAAAGCCCGTGCTGTCCGCGAATCAAGTCAGTCTCTGGGCGGCGCTTCGCGCCGGAAAGTTACCAGCAACTCTCAATGCGGGTTCTCTGACGTAAGGCGCGATTCACATTGAAACTCGACGCTCCTTCTCTATGCTGCGCTACTGGGGCTTGAAAGACGATTAGAAGAGTTCATCAGATTGGCTTTTGAGCCACTGCTTTTGATGTCTAGTCCCTTGCCCGAGGACGACGGGCGCGAAGCGCCAAGTCGGCCCAACGGGCCCTTGGAGTGATTCTCCATATTCGTTGAAATAACTGGGCTTTCGAAAAACTTTGGGATTTCTTCGACCGAGTTGTCTGATTCGTGCGAAACGGCAAAGTTTTTCCACGAACCCTTGTTTGCTGAAGGACACAGAGAATTCTCCCTGTAATTTTGTAATCATCGAGCCCCGGACGGGATGATGTCGAGTCCGAGGTCGAGCGCGGCAACTGAATGGGTGAGTGAGCCCACGGCGATGTAGTCGACGCCGGAATCGGCAATGTCGCGAGCGCGCTCGAGGGTGATACCCCCGCTGGCCTCGACACGGATGCCGGGCACCTCTCGTGCAAGCGCCACCGCAGCGCGAAGCGTGCCTAGGTCCATGTTGTCCACGAGTATCAGCGCGCATCGCGCGCTCACTGCTTCGCGGACTTGCTCGAGCGTGTCGCATTCGACCTCCAGCTCGAGATCCGGGCGACAGGAGCGGACTGCCTCCACTGCCTTGGTAATACCACCCGCGGCCTCGATGTGGTTGTCCTTGATAAGGGCAGCATCACCCAGGCCCATCCGGTGATTCGTCCCGCCTCCGCAGCGCACGGCGTACTTCTCCAGGTCCCGGAGTCCCGGCGTGGTCTTTCTTGTGTCGCGCACCTGACAGCCCGTGCCGTCGATCGCGCGCACCCACCGGTGTGTTGCGGTGGCGATCCCCGAGAGGTGGGTGAGGAAGTTCAGGAGGCTCCGCTCCGCGAGCAAGAGAGGACGAAGCGGTCCCGAGAGATGAAGCACGGCGCCGCCGGGGGCGATGGTGTCGCCGTCTTCGTGCACGAGCGTGATGCCGGCCGAGGGGAACGACACCTCATCGAGGACCGTGAGCGCCACGGCGAGTCCGCACACGATGCCCGATTGACGCGCGACCACCTCGGCCTCGGCGCGTTGATCGAGAGTGATGGTTGCCTCGGTGGTGATGTCAGGTCCCCATCGGAGGTCCTCATCGAGGGCGGCCCCGACCGCGCGCTTAATCTCGGTCGCGTCGAGTCCCGAGCGCTCCAGCATCGTGCGGAGTCGCTCGTTCACGTGCCGGCCATCTCGTCAGTTCGTGCGCTCACGCGGCCCTCGGTAACCACGAGGGAGAGTGGGTGGCCCCGTTCGCCAGCCACTGCGGGGAAGTCACTGCGACGATGACAGCCTCGGCTCTCCTCGCGAAGCGACGCGGCGTAGGCGACAAGGAGTGTCACGGTGTGCAGATTCGTCGTCTCGATCGTGGCGAGGTCGAGCGTCGTCGACGTGCCATCGGGGGTGCAAGCGACCACGTCGAGCGCCTCTTCGAGCCCGTCGCGGTCACGGACGATGCCGACGTGCGTGGACATCGTGTCCGCCAGAGAGGCACGAGTGGAGGGGGTCACGCCGCGTCCGTGTGACGCTTCAAAGGTGTGAGGGGGCACGATCGCTTGAGGCGGGCCCGCCAGCGCGACATCCAGCCGACGAGCCAGACGCCGTCCGGTGAGGACAGCTTCGGTGAGTGAGTTGGACGCGAGGCGATTGGCCCCGTGCACCCCGGTCGACGCGGCTTCGCCGATCGCGTAGAGGCCCGGGATCGACGTCCGGCCGTCGAGGTCGGCCCGGACGCCACCGCACGCATAGTGGGCCCCCGGCGCGATGGGCACGCGTTCGCAGCGCGGGTCGACGCCGGACTGGCGGCACAGCTCGAGGATGGTGGGAAACGCCGCCTCCAAGTACGACGCGTCGATCGCTCGCGCGTCGAGCCAGAGATGCTCTGACGGATCGAGGGGCGAATGCATGCGCTCGAACATGGTGAAGGAGACCACGTCGCGCGGGGCGAGGTCACCCCGTTCGTGGCGTCCGCGCATGATCGACGCGCCGTGGGCATCGACGATCGTGGCGCCGGCGCCACGGAGGGCCTCGGTGAGAAGGTGGGACTGGCCGCGCTGTCCTGGGACGTAGAGCACGGTCGGGTGGAACTGGACGAACTCCACGTTCGCGAGATCGGCGCCGGCGCGGGCGGCGAGCGCGAGACCGTCGCCCGTCACCTCGGTGGGATTGGTCGTCGACGAATAGGCCTGCCCGAATCCGCCCGTCGCGACGACCACGCCACGTGCGCCGATTTCACCGACATCCAACGCCTGTCCGTCCTTGGCGCGTCGACCGGCGACGATGCCAACCGCGTTGCCGACTGCGTCGCGCAGGAGGTCGATGGCGACTGTGTGCTCCAACACCTCGACGTCGGCGAGCAGCACCGCGTCGCGCAGGACGCGGTGGAGTTCGGCGCCGATGGCGTCGCCCCCGGCGTGGACGATGCGCCGGTGCGAGTGGCCCCCTTCGAGACCCGGCGGACCGTCGTCGAAACGCGCCCCCAACTCGGCGAGGTACCGCACGACGCCGGGGGCGGCCGCCACCAACTGGCGCACCGCCATCTCCTCGGCGAGACCAGCGGCCGCCACCAGGGTGTCCTCGACGTGCCAGTCGAGGGAGTCCCCGAGGTCGGTCACGGCCGCAAGGCCACCTTGGGCGTGGAGCGTGGAGCCGCCGCGGATCCCTCCCTTGCAAACCAGGATCACCCGATGACCCCGTCGCGACGCGTCGAGGGCTGCACTGAGACCCGCCGCGCCGGCGCCGACGATCACGACGTCGGTGTCGCGATGCCAGGAGGGACTCACCGATGGCAAATACCTGATGGTCGCTTCGCTCATTCGCCGATCGGCGATGACGCGCCGACCGCGATCATTGCTTCGACGGCGCGACGCGCACGATTGGCGACATCGAAGTCGACGACTACCTCGGTCGTGCCCTCTCGCAGGCACCGGAGCAGCACGTCGCGGGTCGTCATCTTCATGTAGACGCATTCGGCCTTGGCGTTCACGGGTTCCCACCTGACCGAGGGGTTCGCTCGACGAAGTTGGTGCAGCATCCCCGTTTCGGTGGCGACGAGGACCGAAGGGGCGTGCGTGGTCCGGGCCCGGTCGAGCATTCCACCGGTCGAGAGCACGTGAGTACGCTCGGCGGGCAGGTCGCCAGTGCCGCTTTGCCACAGCGCGGGCGTGGCGCAGCCGCACTCGGGGTGGATGAAGAGCTCTGACGCAGGGGAGGCCAGCGCCTTTTCTCGCAGTTCGGCGGGAGAGATACCGGCGTGGACGTGACACTCGCCCATCCAGATGTGCATGTTCTGGCGCTGGGTGGCCCGTTGGACGTGCGCGCCAAGGAATTGGTCGGGCAGGAAGAGCACCTCGCGGTCCTCGGGAATGCCGGCGACGATCTCGACCGCGTTCGCCGATGTGCAGCACAGGTTCGTCTCGGCCTTCACTTCGGCCGACGTGTTCACGTACGCGACCACGACCGCGCCGGGGTGCTCGCTCTTCCACGCGCGCAATTGATCGGCGTCGATGCTGTCGGCGAGCGAGCAGCCGGCTCGCGGATTGGGAATCAGCACCGTCTTCTCGGGAGCCAGGATTTTAGCGGTCTCGGCCATGAAGTAGACGCCAGCGAAGACGATGGTGGTCGCGGGACTCGCCGCTGCGATTCGCGAGAGCGCGAGCGAGTCGCCGACGTGGTCGGCGACGTCTTGGATTTCAGGGAGCTGGTAGTTGTGGGCCAGGATCACCGCGTCGCGCTGAGCCGCCAGCCGGCGTACTTCGGCTGCCCATTCTTCTTGAGAGGTGAGCTCACGCGTGGGTGCTACGGTCGTCAACTACCACCTCGTCCAATAGTCGGCCCGGGTCCGCCCGCGCTTGAAGAAAGGGGTTCTTCCCTAGTTTTCGCCTTATAGGCGAAAACATGCTCCCGAGGTTACTATGGGGCGTGTCGCCAAGTCAAGAGCCAGAGATCGTAGGGCAGACGCGCGCGGCTGAGAAGGGAGTGATCAGTCGCTTCGAGCACGAGGTCGTGGCGGTCGTGCTTCAGGTTCGAGATCGCGCGCTCCATGTGCTCTTGTGGCGTCGGGCACTCGAACCCTTCGCCGCCGACTGGGCGCTGCCCGGTGGCGCGCTCGCCAGCACCGAACGTCTCGGCTCCTCGATCGGCCGACACCTGGCCACGAAGGTCGACCTCACCGAAATTGGATTCCTCGAGCAGCTAGAGACCCGCAGTGACGTCGACCGTGACCCTCGGGGCAGGGTGGTCGCTACCGCGTACGTTGCGCTCGTATCCACTGACGTCAACCCGAGGATGCCCGAGGACACGGCGTGGTATCGCGTCGACGGGCTCCCCGCGACCGCCTTCGACCACGCGTCGATCATCCGCTCTGGACGCGACCGCGTCCGCGCGAAGCTCACTTACACCAACGTCGCCTTCGCGCTCGTGCCAGAGACGTTCACGATCGCGGAGCTGCGGATCGTCTACGAGTCGTGCCTGGGCCACGCCGTCTCGCCCACCAACCTGCAGCGGGTACTACTGCGAAGAGCGATCATTGAGTCCACGTCGTCGGTCGTGTCACCCTCATCATCCGGCGGTCGTCCAGCGACCCTGTACCGATTTCGCGATCGAACCCTGCAGGTGACCGACCCGTTCGCCGTGTTTCGTCCTCCAACGCCCGACGCTGACAACGAAGGCGCAAGAGTCAGCCGACGCAAGTGACAATTTGAAGTCGCGGTTACTGTGGCTTTGACGGTCGTGTGATGAGTGCGAGCGTAGCGGGAACGCTGCGGTCGGGCGAGCGCCACTTAAAATCACCGGACACTGAGTACAGCCATCACCGTGGCCGAATTTGGAGGACGCCGCTTGCCGTCTTCCGCTTGAAGCTTGAATCGCACCTGAAAAGCGAGAGGCTATAACTCTTCCTAAAGTGGCGTTATCGTAGGTTGTTCTGGTCTCGTCGTGCTGCGGAGATGTTGGGCCAAATTAAGCCTTGCCGGTGCCTTCGGTCTCCCAGACGCTGGGCGGTTGATTGGTCAGCTCGATGCTTTTAGTCAGAGCAATCCTCAGAAGGTTCATTTTCGGCTCCTCCGGCAAAATTCACTACCCAATCGTTTAGCGTGAGGGTTGACGTCGAGCCCTTGACATCAAGCACGGCAGGGGCAAGCCCGATAGTGGCATGCTTTGTGCATGAAAACTGACTTGAGAATACTGCTGGATGACTTAGTGGTCAAGGCGTTGGACCGCCAAGCGCCGACGAGGGAACAGGCGTTGGATTTGTTGGCGACGAGTGATGACGAGGATCTACTGGAGGTTGTCGCCGCAGGTGGGCGCGTGCGGAGGCACTTCTTTGGAAATCGGGTCAAGCTAAACCTCATAATCAACATGAAGAGTGGTCTGTGTCCGGAAGACTGCTCCTACTGCTCCCAGCGCAGCGGCTCGAAGGCCGACGTCCTCAAGTACAACTGGATTGATCCTGTGGCGGCGGCCGAGACTGCCGACCGAGCGGTCGCCGGAGGGGCGAAGCGGGTTTGTCTCGTGGCGAGTGGCCGTGGTCCGAGTGATCGTGACATCGGACGCATCGCCGAGACCGTGTTGGCCATCAAGAAACGTCATCCGGGAGTCGAAGTGTGCACGAGTCTCGGACTCTTGACCGTTGAGCGAGCTCAACGACTGTTGGAAATTGGCGTGTACGCGTACAACCATAATCTGAATACCAGCGAGGCGAACTACGGGGAGATTTGCTCGACCCACACCTTCACCGATCGCGTCGACACCGTCGGGATAGCCCGCGACGTCGGCCTCTCGCCGTGCTCGGGAGCGATCTTCGGCATGGATGAGAGCGATGAGGACATCATCGATCTCGCCTTTGATCTTCGAAAGCTCGACCCGGACTCGGTACCCATTAACTTCCTCATCCCTTTCGAGGGCACGCCGATGGGTGGCAAATGGCAGCTAACCCCCCAACGTTGCCTTCGCATTCTGGCTCTCTATCGATTCTTCTTTCCCGATGTTGAAGTTCGGATTGCTGGAGGGCGTGAGATTCACCT
>Ga0307373_10002451_pt1 | contig 33490 bp, 30 predicted proteins | sample OX2MG_FD_202534 | JGI IMG/M metagenome (GOLD analysis project Ga0307373, IMG submission 202534) | Soil microbial communities from Risofladan, Vaasa, Finland - OX-2 | ecosystem: Environmental > Terrestrial > Soil > Coastal area > Acid sulfate soil | place: Finland: Risofladan, Vaasa | collected...
GCGAGCGACGCAACAATCTCCTGCTGCTCGGCAAGCTGCTCGCGGAATTTCTGCACCGCCGCGCCCGCGGCCAGCAGAAAAATCTTCTTCCCGTTCGCCACCAGCCGTTCCTCTTGCGCCAGCGGCCCGGTTGGTCCTTCTTCCATCGACGGCCCTGCAAGAACTTCTTCCGCCAATTTCATCGCCGCGGGAATCAACGGCAGGCCGCCGCCCATCGCGCGCTTCATCAGCATTTGGATGATCAACATGCGGTTGATTTCGTTCGTGCCTTCGAAAATACGATTGATGCGGCTGTCGCGATACGCGCGCGCCACGGGATAATCCTCGTGGTAACCGTAGCCGCCGAAAATCTGCACCGCTTCGTCAACGCAATAATCGACCACCTCGCTGCCATACACCTTGCTGATCGAGCTTTCGATCGCGTATTCCTCGAGCATCTTCATCGCCTGCTCGGTTTTCGTCATTCCTTCGGGCAAATTCGCCATCGCCGCGTCAATCTGACCCGCCGAGCGGTAAATCATCGACTCGACCGCGTAAATCCGAATCGTCATCTCGGCAAGTTTCGCGTCGATCAACCCGAATTTCGCAAGCTGCTTGCCGAACGCCGTGCGCTCCTTCGAATATTTCGACGCCGCTTCCAAAACTTTTTTCGCGCCGCCCAGGCAATACGCGCCCAGGCTGAACCGGCCCGTGTTCAGCGTGTTGAACGCGACAATGTGCCCGCGGCCGATTTCGTGCAACAGATTTTCTTTTGGCACCGGCGTGTTCTCGAAAAACAGCGCTGTCGTCGAACTGCCCTTGATGCCCATCTTTTTTTCTTCCGCGCCCGCGGAAAATCCCGGCGCGCCGCGCTCCACCAAAAAGCAGGAAAATTTGTCGCCATCCACTTTGGCGAACACCACGAACAAATCCGCGAATCCGCCGTTGGTGATCCACATTTTCTGGCCGTTAAGGATCCAATTCTTTCCGTCGGGCGAAAGCACGGCGCGAGTGCGCGCTGCCAGCGCGTCAGAGCCTGCTTGCGGTTCGGACAGGCAATAGCAGGAAATGATTTCTCCGGTGGCGATGCGCGGCAAATATTTTTTCTTCTGCTCTTCCGTGCCGAAGTAAACGATGGGCACCGTGCCGATTCCCGCGTGGGCGCCATGCGTCACCGCGAACGAGGCGTATGCCGCCAGTTTTTCCGCAAGCAGCGTCGCGGACACTTTGTCGAGTCCCGCGCCGCCGTATTCTTCCGGAATGCCGCCGCCGAGCAGGCCCACCTCGCCCGCTTTTTTCAGCACTTGCGCCATCAATCCTTCTTTGTGCTGTTCAAGCTCCGGCACGAGCGGCATCACTTCCTTGGCCACGAAATCCTCCGCCGTCTGGCCAATCAGCCGCTGGTCGCCGGAAATATCGGCGGGAGTGAAAACATCTTCCGGCCGGCACGCCGAAATCAAAAATCCGCCGCCGCGCGTCAAGACTTGCGAAACTGTCGTTGTGGCCATGTGCGCTCCTTCTTTTCAAAAAATGCCGCCGCCGTTCCGCCGCGGCATTGCAACAAAAATTTCTAACCGCTTTGCGCCGCCTCTTTGATTTTCTCCACGTATTCCGGGGGAAATTTGTGCTCCGCCGCGCCGTCCAAAATGGTTTGCAGGTAGTGCGGCGCCGGGCGAAGCCCTTTGTCGACTTTTGTCGCGATGTAAACCTGCGCGGCCGCTTTTTTTCCTTCGCCGTAGGTGATCGTCACTTCGATGCGCCGGTATTGTTGCGGCGCTCCCTCGTAACGGTCGAGATTCCGAAACGCCGCTTCGGGAAGCCGGTACAGCACGCCTTCCACAACCTTCCCGGCCGCTTGCCGGATATTCGCCGTCGCCACGCCGCCACGCGCTTTGCGATTGAAAACAAGTTCGTAATTCTCGAGCGTGCCGCGATGCTCCTCGAGAATTTCGGCGCGCGAACGCATTTGCACGGAGTTCATGTTGCTGGCGTACGCAAAATACCAAGTTGCGGGTGCGGGCATTTTTTCCTGTGAAACTAAATTTTGAAGCGTCCGGCCTGGAGCTTCGCTATCTTAACGGGAATCCGCGTCGCGCGTAAATCCCGCCATATTTTTAAGTGCGAGAATCACTCAAAATACACAGCTTCAGGAGATGCGCTCGAAAATTCCCGCCGCGCCCATGCCGCCGCCGACGCACATCGTCACCATGCCGTAGCGGCCGCCGCGATCGCCGCGCCGCGCCAGCTCGCGCAGAATCGTCGCCGTTAATTTCGCGCCGGTGCATCCAAGGGGATGGCCCAGCGCCACCGCTCCACCATTGGGATTCACGCGCGCGGGATCAAGCCCGGCAAGTTTTATCACCGTGAGGGATTGCGCCGCGAACGCTTCATTCAATTCGATCACGTCGATTTTGTCGAGAGTCAGCCCCGCGAGTTTCAGCGCCTTGGGAATGGCGAACACCGGGCCGACGCCCATTTCTTCCGGTGGGCAGCCCGCAGTCGCGAACGAAACAAATCGCGCGAGCGGTTTTGCGCCGAGGGCGCGCGCGCGTCCCGCGGACATCACCACCGCCGCTGCCGCGCCATCGCTCATCTGCGAACTGTTGCCCGCGGTCACCACGCCCTTCGCGTGAAACGCGGGCTTCAACTTCGCGAGCGCTTCCGGCGAAGTGTCCGCGCGCGGACCTTCGTCGGTATCGAAAATTACTTTCGCGGTTTTCGGGCGGCCGCCATTCGAGTTATCGAGCGAAGTGAAATCCACTTCCACCGGCACGACTTCGTCCTTGAATTTTCCGGCGGCTATCGCGGCGAGGGCCTTTTGATGGCTCAGAAAGGAAAACTCGTCCGCCTGTTCGCGGCTGATGCCGTATTTTTTCGCGAGATTTTCAGCGGTCAAGCCCATGCCCAAATAAGTGTCCGGATAGTGGTCCATCAACCATGGATTCGGCGAAATTTTATTTCCGCCCATGGGAATCAAGCTCATCGATTCAACGCCGCCGGCGACAATCACTTCGCCATGCCCCGCCATGATGCGCTCGGCCGCGATGGCGATGGATTGCAATCCCGAAGAGCAAAACCGATTGATGGTCATCGCCGATGCTTCGACGGGCAGACCCGCGCGGATGGATGCGATCCGCGCGACGTTCATTCCCTGCTCCGCTTCCGGCATCGCGCAGCCCAAAATCACGTCTTCAATTTCTTTCGCGTCGAGACCCGGAACGCGCGCGATGGCTTCGCGCATCACCGCCGCCGCCAAATCATCGGGGCGCGTGGCGCGCAGCGTTCCTTTGAATGCTTTACCGACCGCCGTTCGCACCGAACTGACAATTACGGCTTCGCGCATGATGCACCTCGAAAAACAATCCCGTGGGAGATGGCCCCACCGGCCTTTATTGGACGCCACGCAGACAAAAAAAGCAACAGAGGCAGGGCGTTTTGACATATTTTGCGACAGGCGAGAGGGATATGAAAATCGGGAAATGGTAACAAAATGTACCTTGGGAAAAATGCAAATTTGTCCCGATTAGAAAGGGGTGCGATTGTTTGTTTTCTATGACTTGCATGCGTTTCTAATCCGTTAGGTGTCCCGGTTAAAAAAATCATATATTTGCTGATTTTGGTGCGGAAATGCTCCGGGAGGGAGGTCAGGAGGACTGCTAGACGGAACACAGACTCCGCCGTCGCCCTGAGGGGGTGAAAAGCGGGCGGCGTGCCGTTCTCAAAACGCGCTTAGGGCAAGAAGCCGCCCCTACAGTCTCCGGATGCAGGGCGCGGAAGATGGCGAGTTCGCGTTTCATAATCATGTAGTACATATACCACACTTCAACGCTGATTGTAAAGCATGTTTACACAACACTAGAGTTTGATCTGTAGGCTTGATTTCGTATACCTGCATTACTGCAAATCATTCGATGCGGGGAAGGATGCTTGGCACGGCGATTTTTCCTGTGGCCAAAATCGCGAGCCAAGCGTTTGCTGCACTGCACAAGGCGTGCAGGTTTACTCCGCGAAACTCATCAGGGATTTTTTCCAGCTTCTTCAGGCCCGCTTCGAGCAGGGATTTGGTTCCGTTTCGATTGCCTCGCGTGTAGTGATGGAATGCGGCGGCAAGCTGAATCAAACCTTGCAAAAACATTTTGTCATGTTCCGCGGTGACGAGCCTGCCGGGGCAGGCAAGCCAAAGTTCTTCCCAAACCTCGTGGGCTTTGAAAAACTCTCCGGAATTGAAGAGAATAATGCCTTGACGAAATTTCGCGTCATCGAATTCGGCAATTGTCGTGATGACTGCGCTCCCGTGGGATTGATTAGCGGCGCTTTGCGGCGCGCGTTCATCATAGCAGAGGGGATTCGCGGGCCAGCCTGTCCAGGCAGGCGAGTGCAGGATGGAAATTGAGATTCAACTTCCGAGCGTAAGGATCGGCGTCGTCGAGGCGGACGGAGTCACCGTGGGTCCGTCTGGCGCGGAACTCGCGCGCGAAATGGACGAACAGTGCGCGCGGCTGCGGCAGAAGTTCACGCTGGAATCGCTCGCGGAAACGGAATCGATAATTTCCGTGCGCGCGATGTTTCGCCGGTGGGGAGTGGACGCATCCAAGTACCGGCCATCGTCGGAGGCATTGTTGCGCCGCGTGATTCAAGGCAAAGGCCTCTATCGTGTTTGCAACATTGTCGACTTGACGAACCTTGGCTCGGTGGAAAGCGGCTGGCCATACGGCGTGTATAACCGGGCGCAGATTTTTCCGCCGGTGAGTTTGCGTTTGGGCGCGGCGGACGAGCGCTACGAAGGCATCGGCAGGCGCGTGTGGCATTTGGGCGATCGTCCGGTGCTTGCCGATGCGAAAGGTGCGTTTGGCAGCCCGATCGGCGACTCGACGCGCACGCAAATCGCCGAGGGCGTGGCGGAAGCGCTTACGGTTATTTATGCTCCCGTGGGCGTACCGGACGCGGCGCTCAATGAGGCGGTGAAGAAACAGGCGGCGAGACTGTCGGCGTTCGCCGGCGCGATTCAGACCCGGACGCAGATTATCGGCTGAAAGTTTTGGGAAACAGGCAGGCCGATGTTCCTGGAAGCGTGCGAGCATCATCGAATGATGGTTATGGTGGCTGGCGGCACGCGCCAGAGCCGGGTATTCTGGGATTTAATCGCGGAGTGCAAACGTGGCTCGTTTTAATCTTGTCCTTTTGATTCACGCGCACCAGCCCGTCGGCAATTTTGACGACGTGATCGAGCACGCGTACGAACGGTCGTACCTGCCGTTTGTGCAGCTGTTGCTGCGCCACCCGTTTCTTCGCATGGGACTGCATTATTCGGGCGGCCTTCTGGAATGGATAGAGAAAGCCCATCCGGAATATTTCAAGAGCCTGAAAAAACTGGTTCAACGCGGGCAAGTGGAGCTTGTGGGCGGCGGATTTTACGAACCGATTTTGGTCGCCATTCCGAAAGAGGACGCGCGAGAACAAATCGAGCGCCTGGCGGATTATATTGCGCGGTATTTTGGCCAACGTCCGCGCGGCGCGTGGCTGGCGGAGCGCGTCTGGGAGCCTCAGCTTCCTTCGCTGCTCGCGCCCGCCGGCGTGGAATACACGCTGGTCGACGACAATCATTTTCTGAACGCGGGATTTGATCCCGGCGAGCTTTTCGGGACTTTCGTCGCGGAAGATCAAGGCGCGATGGTGCGTTTAATCCCCGGCTTGAAATCCCTGCGCTATCTGATTCCGTATCGCACGCCGGAAGAAATCATCGGATTTTGCCGCGACGCGGCGCGCGAGCGGCCTGGCGGGATCGCGGCGATGGGCGACGATATGGAGAAGTTCGGCGTGTGGCCAGGAACGTACGAGCATTGCTACACGGATGGGTGGCTCGAACGATTTGCGGCGGCGCTGGAAGCGAATCAGGATTGGCTGGGGACGCTGCCGCCCGGCGAAGCGGTTGCGTCGCGGCCAGCGCTGGGCCGCGCGGATTTGCCGACGTGCTCCTATTCCGAAATGATGGAGTGGGCGCTGCCGACTTCGGCGCGCGTCCGTTTGCAAAGCATTGAAAGGGAATTCGCATCGCGCGAGGACGTTCATGCGTTTGTGCGCGGGGGATTCTGGCGGAATTTTCTGACGAAGTATCCGGAATCGAATTTGATGCAGAAAAAAATGATGCTCGTCTCGCGGAAGCTGCGGGATTTGGAAACGAAATTCAAGGGCAACGCCGAATCCCGTAAGCAACTGAACGAGGCGAAGACGGAGCTCCTGCGCGGACAATCGAACGATGCCTACTGGCACGGCGTTTTCGGGGGGCTTTACGCGCCGCACCTGCGCAATGCCGTGTGGGGATCGCTGGTGCGCGCCGAAGCAATCGCGGATGCGACTTCGCATCGGGGGAAGGCTTTCGCGGAAGTGGAACGTCTCGATTTTGATTGCGACGGACACGAGGAAATCTACTTGACGACGGAACGCGCGGCGGTTCTTTTTTCGCCGGACGACGGCGGAACGGTCGCGGCGATGGATTTTCGACCAGCGGGAGTGACGCTGATCAATTCGCTGATGCGGCGGCCAGAGGCATATCACGCGCGGTTGGGGCAGACGAATGCGGGGGAAGGGAGCATCGCGTCCATTCATGATCAAGTACACTCGAAAGAGCCGGGTTTGGAGAAACTGCTGAGGTACGACCGCTGGGCGCGACACTCGTTCCGTTTGCTGCTGTTTCCGCCGGAAAGATCTCAAGAGGATTACGAAAAATTGCGCCTGGGAGAAAATGAGGCGATCGCAGCCGGTGCTTACGAGGTGGGCGAAGCGACCGCGGCGAAAATAAATCTCACGACTGAAACTCCGGACGGCGCATGGAAAGCTGGGAAAACATTTTCGTTTTCCGCGCCTGAGAAAAGTTTCCGCATCGTGTGCGATGTAGCGGTCGAGCATGCGGGGAAGTTGCCGGTGACGATGGACGTGGGACTGGAGCTGGTCGTTAATTTTCTGGCGCCGGACGCGCCTGACCGATACATCGAAGTGGGCGGCAAGAGGAATCCGATGCGGTGGTCGGGCGCGGCGGTGGCGTCTGAACTGCGCCTCGTCGATGAGTGGCAAAAAGTGAGCGTAACGGTGCAAGCGCAAGGCGCGCGCGATTATTGGGTCGCGCCGGTCGAAACGATTTCCGAATCGGAGGAAGGATTCGAGCGCATTTACCAAGGCTCGCAAGTGCTGGCCGTGTGGCCGGTCGAATTTCAACCGGGGCGCGCGTGGAAAGGACGGCTCGTCTTCACGATTGCGCCGTTGCGGTAACCGCAAAAAAGACGAATGGTTGCCGGGCGCGAGCGCCGTCTGTTACAGTGGCTCGCGGAGGTGCGGATGGCGATCTCGCAAGATTTGCTGGATATTCTGGTGTGTCCGGTGTGCAAGACCCCCGTGAAGATGACAGCCGATAAGCAGGGACTGAAATGTTCGACGTGCCGCCGCGTTTATCCCGTTCGCGACGACATTCCCGTGATGCTTGTGGACGAAGCTCGCGTTGACCCATCGTGATTCATTGTCGCTGCTGCCCCGCTTGCCGGAGGGCGCGCGAGTCTTAATCGTTCGTCTTCGGTCGCTCGGCGACGTTGTCCTGCTGACCCCCGCGCTCTCCGCGCTCCACGAATGGCGTCCTGACCTGCGTTTGTGCGTTGTGGTCGAGCCGTTTTGCGCGCCATTGCTGGAAGGCAATCCTGCAGTTTCTGAAGTTGTGCTGATGAAGAGTTTTTTCGCCGCGGCAAGAGAGTTGCGCTCGCTCGATTTTCCCGTCGTCTATAACCAACACGCAGGGCCGACGAGCGCGCTGCTGGTGGCATGCATCGGCGTGCCGCAACGCGTGTGCTGGACGCGCCGGCAATTTTCGTTTGTGTATAACGTGCTGATTCCCGATCCGGGTGAACGCGTCCATACCGTGGAACATCGCATGGAGCAGTTTTTCGCGACGGGCTTGCCGCGTGGGCCGATCCCGCCGGCGCGCGTTTACGCACAGCCCGATGCTCAGGCGGCGGTTGCGGAGCAACTTGCGGCGCGCGGCATCGTAACGGGGAAACCTTATGCGGTGCTGCATCCCGGCGCGAAATACTTCACGAAGCGGTGGGCGGTCGATAAGTTTATCGCCGTTGCGCGATGGTTGCGGGAAAAAAACGGAATCGAGCCGGTTTTTAATCTTGGACTCGCTGAAGCCGAAATCGCCGCGGAAGTTCGGCGGGGCTGCGGGAGCGAGTTTGCGCTGCTCGATTCGCTGGATCTGCGCCAATTGATCGCGCTGATTGCCGGGTGCCGCATTTTTATCGGCAACGACAGCGGACCAACGCATATCGCGACGGCGCTGGCGCGCCCCGTGGTGGCAATCTTCGGTTCGAGCAGCTCCATAAACTGGCGCCCATGGCAGACGGCGCATCGCGTGGTGCAAAATGATTTCCCGTGCAATCCGTGCCGCGGCGACCGCTGCTATGCGTTCGCCGAGCCGAGATGTATCTTGTCTGTCACGCTCGACCAAGTGCGGGATGCGTGCGAAGCGTTGCTGGCGGGAACATCCATTGTGAGCAGCGTGATCAGCGCGACGGCGTTGCAGACAGGGAAAATGCAGTAATTGCGCGTTTCGGTTCATGCACCGAGACAAGCGTTGGTGGGAAGGGAACGACTGATGAGCAGTGTCATCTCGAAGAAACGCGGAATGCACATCATTCAGCGCATGAGCGGCCGGCGGCTCGCGGTAGTGGGCGACTGGATGCTTGATCGCTACGTCTGGGGAAACGCGAATCGCATTTCGCCGGAGGCGGCCGTGCCGGTGGTAGATTTTGCGAAGCAGAGCGAAACGCTGGGTGGTGCGGGAAACGTCGCTGCGAACCTGGCGGCGCTCGGCGCGCGCGTTGCCGCCTTTGGCGTTGCGGGGCGCGACGAAGCGGGCGAAGCGCTGCGGCGGTGTCTGCGCGAAATGCGTTTGCCGGAGAAGGGAATTATCGCTGTGCCGGAGCGTCCCACCACGCTGAAGACGCGCATCATCGCGCGGCAGCAGCAGGTGGTGCGCGTGGACCGCGAAGTCCGCACGCAATTGCCGCCGCAAGTCGAAGAACAATTGCTGAAACGTATTCTGGCCGCGCTGAAATCGCTCGACGCGGTGGTCATCTCCGATTACGACAAGGGCGTCGTCAGTGATTCGCTGGCCGAACGCGTACTTGACGCGTGCGCGCGGCGGAAGATTCCGACATTCGTCAAGCCGAAGTGGTCGCGGCTTCCCGCATATCGCGGCGCATCGGTTGTGATTTGCAATCGCGTGGAGGCGGAATTTCTGGTCACGCGGCCGCTCGACACGCGAGAAGCCGTCGCGGAAGCGGGCCGCGCGTTGCTCGATCATTTTGGATGTTCGGCGGTGGTAATCACACGCGGCGCGGAAGGCCTGAGTCTTTTCGAGCGTGATGCGCTTGAAAAGGACGCACGCGGCTTTCACGTTGCCGCGCTGAATCAGGAAACGCCGATGGGGCTGATGGGCCGCGCGCCCAATCGCAACGCGAAAAGCGGGCGCCAGGTTTTCGACGTCACGGGGGCGGGGGATACGGTGCTGGCAACCATGGCGCTCGCCAGCGCGAGCGGCGCATCGTTGCGCGAAGCGGCGGTGCTCGGAAACGCGGCGGCGGGCGTGGTGGTCTCTAAGCTGGGAACCGCAACGCTGACCAGGGAAGAGCTGGCGGCGGTGTTGCGCGAATCAGGAGCGACATCGGAGGCGGCCCGGTACTGAGCGATTGAGTCTTGCGATTCACCCAGATAGTGATTTCCTTCGTCTTGTTCCGTTGCACGGGATCATTTTTTGGGAACGGCTGATATGGACTGATCAGCACAGTTACCGCAACGTCTGTATCACTTTTACGAGGCGCGGTGGCGGACTCCACTTCAAAGCTCTTCACGGGCCCGTAATAGCCGTTGGGTCCCCAGTCCTGCTGAAAATCCTGGAACGAATAGCTGGGCATCGCTTTCCAGAGCTGATACGCCTGCTGCATATTGCCGGCCGCGAGCGCGGTGAAAAACGTGTCCACGGTTTTTTCTTCCGCTTTGTACCGGACGGTGCGCCACACGAATAATACGATTGCCAGCAGCACCACGACTCCCAAAAAAACGTAACGCGGAGTTTTCGACGGAGGCGGTTGATTGGCTTCGAGCAGGGTCAAGGTGTCTCCTTCGCGGCTTCGCTCTTAAATTTGGCGCTTGAACAGCGCAATGCTCCCCGTGATCATCAGCGCCGAAATACCCATCAAAATTAACACGTCACGGTAGATGCCTTCAATACCGCTGCCGCGAAGAAGCAGGTTCCGCAAGGCATGGACGGTGTAGGTGAAAGGATCAATCACGGAAATCCATTTCAGCCAAAAGGGAAATCCCTGCGTGGGGTAAATCGCGCCCGACGGGAAAAACAGCAGCGTATTCAGCACGCCGAAAATCGCGCGGGGGACAAGGGGATCGTCCACGCGCACCATGACGAAAAACATGAAGCTGATCATGGTGAGCGAAGCGATCGCCACGACGATGATCAGATAAAACAGGCGCACGGGATCCCACAAACGCGGAATGCCGGCGATTAATCCGCCGATGAACGTCAACACGAGACCCGCCATCAGGCCTTTCACGGTCCCCGCCAGATTCAAGCCCATCACGAGTTCGGATTTGTGAATCGGCGTGACCAGGTAGCCTTCGTGCAGGCCGCGCGCTTTATCGTCGATGAATGTGATTCCGCCGCCGATCATGGCGACGATAAAAATCGACATGGCGATCGATCCCGGCAGCAAATATTTTACGTAGGCGATGTAGGGATACACTTCGACCACATTGAGCGCGACATTGCTGGCCAGGCGCGGTGTGACGCTCGGCGAATTGAGCTGGTCGACGATGCCCTGCATTTCCGTTTCGAGGGAACTCGAAACGAACTGATCGGTATTATCGACGATCAGCGCGAGGCGGGGCCGGTCGTTCGCGTATGTGCGGCGCGAAAAATTCCGGGGAATCTCGACGATGCCGCCGACGATTCCAGCGTGCAAATCGTTCAGCGCGGGAGGCAGCGAGTTGTAATCAACCACGTGAAACATTTTCGGCCCGGTCGCCACGCCCGCAAAACTCTCGCGCACGCGCCACGACTCCGCCGTGTGATCGTGGTCGACCACGGCGACGGTGACATTCGTGATTTTCCCGCCGAAGGCGTAGCCGAGCACGATGAGCTGCATCAGAGGGAAAATCATCGAGCTCATCATCAGCGCGGGACTGCGGAAGAATTTCCGGAGGTCCCGTTCGACGAGCGCCCACATGCGATAAAAGTTCATTGGCTGAATTCCATTTTCGCTCTAGCGGTAAAGGTGGCGAATGTCATAGCTCGCGCCGTCGTTGGCGGCGTCGCGCAACGCATTTCCCGTGTAGTGCAGGAACACGTCGTCGAGAGTCGTTCCTTGCACGCTGACACGCTTCACCGTCACGTTTTTCGCGCGCGCCAGATCCATCAGCGCCGCCACGGTTGCAGGCCCGTCGTTCGATGCGATATGCACGGCGCTGTCGCGGGACGTGACGCTCGCGGCATGCGACAGTTTTTGCAATTGCCCGATCCAGTCCGCGGGCGCATTCACGAATTCCGCCTCCACGGCGTCGGTGCCAGGGATGCTGTCCTTCAGGCGCGTGGGCGTATCCAGCGCGACAAGCTTGCCATGATCCACAATCGCGATGCGGTCGCACAATTTGTCGGCTTCGTCCATGTAATGCGTGGTCAGCAGGATCGTCAAATGCGATTCGTCGCGCAGCCGCCGGATCATTTCCCACACATTTGTGCGCGAAACGGGATCGAGGCCCGTGGTCGGCTCGTCGAGGAACATGATTTTCGGCGAATGCACCAACCCGCGCGCGATCTCGAGGCGCCGCCGCATGCCGCCGGAAAAAGTTCGCACCAGCTTCGATTTGAATTTCAGCAAGTCGACGGATTCGAGCAGGCGGTGTATCAGTTCCGCGCGCTGGGCCGACGCGATGCCGTACAGCTTCGCGTGGATCAGCATGTTTTCCTCGGCGGTCAGCTCAGGATCGGAAGTGAACGCCTGCGGAATCACGCCGAGCGTGTGGCGCACGGCGTCCTGTTCGCGAACGATGTCGAAGCCTCCGACGCGAGCGACTCCCGAGGTAATCGGCGTGAGCGTGGTGAGCATGCGAATCAGCGTGGTTTTGCCCGCGCCGTTCGGTCCCAGCAGTCCGAAGATTTCGCCGTCTTCGACGGTGAAACTCACCGCGTTCACGGCGATCAGGTCGCCGAACTGTTTCGTCAAATTGACGACTTCAATCGCGTGCATGGGAGTGGTTGGACAGCGTCAGCTTAATCACCCGGCATTTTTCACAATCGCGCCCACCAGTGTTTCGTCTGCGGCCGCGGCGCGAGCAAGACCGTCGCCGTCATGCCGGTGAAAAAGCGTTGCTGCGGATTCGGCAACGAAACCTTGATGGCGAACGTTTTGATATCGCGCTTCGTGCGGCTGACATCGCGCTGCGTTGCGAAGCCGCCTTCGACGCCTTTGAAAAACACGTTACCGTGTACTATGTCACCCGAGGGCAACTGAATGGGCAGCGATTCGCCAAATTGGATCAAGTCGATATAAGTTTCCGGTACGTCGGCGCGCACCCACAGGTCGTCGACGTCCACCAAAACGACAATCGGGCTTCCTTCCTGCACCACTTCGCCCTGTTTTGCGACGCGCACGGAAACGATCCCGTTGATCGGCGCGTACACTTTTGTGTATCCGAGCTGCGTCTTAAATTGATTCTTCGTCGCGAGAGCCTGTTTGCGCTGCGCTTCCGTGGAGACGATCTGGCTCCGCAACACGTTCACCTGCTTTCGATTTGCCTGCGCCACGGCGAGCGCCGCTTGCTGCGACTTCACTTGCGCGGCCAGGGAATTCACGTTGGCCTGTGACGCTTTGTACATTGCGACCGCGGCATCGCGATCCTGCGCGGCCACGATTCCGGAGGAAAAAAGGCTCAGAGAGCGCTTCATGTTGGCGGCATTGAGTTGCAGCGTCGCTTGCGCCTGCGCCAGTTGTGCGCGAGTGGATACGAGATTGGCTTGCGCGGCGTGAAGCGCGGCGTCCGTCTGGCTCTCGACCATAGCGAGGCTCGCTTGCCCTTGCATCACTTGCGCCTGCAAGCTGCCGACCGCCGCCGTTTGCGCCGCGACTTGTGCTTCGAGCGCGGCGGGATCGAGCTCCGCGATCAAGTCGCCTTTGTTCACTTGCGTGCCTTCGTTGACCGTGAGGTTCACAATGCGCCCGGTCGTCTGCGGGCTGACGATCACTTCATTTCCGTCGACGACGCCAATCAGCTGATAGGCATTCCCCTTGGGCGCCGTGATCAAATAAATGATCAGCGCGATCAAAAACAACACGCCCAGCATGCCGAAGAATTTCCGTCCGTTCATCGCGTCCTCGCAGGTGTGCGGAACAGCCCATGTTCGAGAAGATCGATCACCGCGCGTTTGTGCTCGGCCACGGCTGCGGGCCTCAATGCGTCGCGGCGCAGCAGCACGCTGTGCACCGGCGCGCCGGAAAAATAGAAAACGATCATGGCGATGATGTTAAGCATCGTGTGTTCCGCATTCACGTTTTGTAATTCGCCATCGGCAATGCCCGCTTTGATTTGGGCGGTCATCTGCTTGAATCCCTGGCCGAAATATTCGCGAGCGACCCAGCGGAACTGCTCTGGATTTTCCATCATCATGTGCTGCATCAGGCGCGCGTAATTGGGATTGTCGATTCGAAACTTGAAGTAACCTTCCACGAACGCAAGAATTGCCTGGCGCGACGACGCGCCGTCGGGCATGGCGTCCCGAATCGTGCGGCTCGCTTGCCCGAAAAGATTGTCGAAAACCGCGCGGTAGAGATGCTCCTTGCTTTTGAAATAGTAATAAAGCATCGCCTTGTTGACGCGCGCCGCGCGCGCAATTTCCTCCGTGCGCGCCCCGGCAAGCCCGCGCGCCGCGAAGATTCGCTCCGCGGCGGCGAGAATGCGCCGCGCCGTTTCCGGGTTCTCGATTTTCTTGCGTCCTCGGTGCATGGTCAGTTCAGCGATTCACGCGCGTCATCATCGACTCGGGGTAGCGCGGACCGGACGCGACACCCTGCGGTGCGGCCTCGTTGATGCGCTTCAGTTCTTCCGGAGTGAGCCGAATATCAATTGCCGCAAGATTTTCCTCGAGATATGTGCGGCGCTTCGTGCCGGGAATCGGAACGATATCCCTGCCCTGCGCCAGCAGCCACGCGAGCGCCAGTTGCGATGGCTGGCAGCGCTTCTCCTTGGCAATTTCGTTGATGCGATCCACGACGCGGAGATTCCTGTTGAAATTCTCACCCTGGAAGCGCGGGGAATTGCGGCGGTAATCGTCCGGTGCGAGATCCTCGAAACGCCGGATTTTTCCGGTCAAAAATCCGCGGCCCAGCGGGCTGTACGGCACAAATCCGACGCCCAGAGCGCGGCAAACGCCGAGAAGTTCATCTTCCGGCTCGCGCGACCACAGCGAATACTCGGTTTGCAGCGCGCTGATTGGGTAGGTCGCGTGCGCCTTGCGAATCGTCGCCGGCGCCGCCTCCGACAATCCGAGGTAGCGCACTTTCCCTTGCTCGACCAGCCGCGCCATCGCGCCGACGGTGTCTTCAATCGGCACATCCGGATCGACGCGGTGCTGGTAATAAAGATCGATTGACGAAATTCCAAGACGCTTCAGGCTCGCTTCGCACGCGCTCTGCACATATTCCGGCCGGCCGTTGACGCCGACGAATGGTCCGCCCGGTTGGCGCACCGCTCCGAATTTCGTCGCGACAATTACCTCGTTGCGCCGGTTGCGAATCGCTTTGCCAACAAGCTGCTCGTTGCTTCCCGAGCCGTACACGTCCGCCGTATCGAGGAAAGTGAGACCTAGATCGATCGCGCGGTGCAGGGTGGCGACGGATTCCTTGTCGTCGCGTCCCGCGTAAAAATCAGACATTCCCATGCACCCCAGCCCAATCGCCGAAACCACCAAGCTGCTCTTGCCCAACCGCCGATATTCCATTTGTATCCCCTTCTTCGCGTTCCCCGCGCGGCCACGCATCTATATTTAACTAACCGGTTAGTCTAATAAATAACGGGCAAGATGTCAAACGCGAAGCCATGAGGAAGGGGGGAAGAATGGTTTAGCTTTCGAGAGCGCCACCGGCGCCGGCCGGCAGCTCAATCGAATATTTCGTGCGCGCTTTTTCTTTATGCTGCTCCAGTGCCAAGTCGATCAGCCGTGTGATTAACTCGCTGTATGGAATCCCGCTCGCTTCCCACAGTTTGGGATACATGCTGATGCTCGTGAAGCCGGGAATCGTATTCACTTCGTTGAGGTAGATCTTTCCGGTGCCGCGCTCCAGAAAAAAATCGACGCGCGCCATGCCCATGCAGTCAATCGCCCGAAATGCGCGCACGGCGTATTCCTGGAATTGCGCCACCTGTTTTTTATTCAGCTTCGCGGGAATTTCGAGCCGCGTTCCGCTTTCCAGGTACTTTGCCGCGTAATCGTAAAATTCGCGGTGCGGAATAATTTCGCCGGGAATGGAAGCCTTCGGCTCATCGTTGCCGAGAACAGCGACTTCGATTTCACGTCCTCGAATCGCGCGCTCGATCAGAATCTTTTGCGCGAATTCCGCGGCCAGGTCGAGCGCCGCCGGCAGTTCCGCGGAGGTGCTTACGCGCGTCATGCCCACCGAAGATCCGAGCGTCGCTGGCTTGACGAAAAGCGGAAAGCGGAATTTCTTTTTGATCGCAACTAGCATTTCGCCGCGTTTCTTTTCCCATTCGTGGCGCGAGATCGTGAGTGCCGCAACCACGGGTATGCGGGCCTCGCGAAAGAGCCGTTTTTGCAGCTCCTTATCGATGCCGACAGCGGATCCCAAAACTCCCGCGCCGACGTAAGGCACGCCAGCTAGCTCAAGAAGGCCCTGCACCGTGCCATCCTCGCCAAACGTCCCGTGGAGCACCGGAAAAATCACGTCGATCTTCACGCTCGGATGCGCCGACCCGCCGCCGAGCGACACAAGCGCCGACGAGCTTGGATCCGGCGGCAGCACGACGCGCTCGCCCGTCTTCAGCACTTCCGGCAACAACTTTTGCGCGTTCATTCCAACGAGCCAGCGGCCATCCTTCGAAATCCCGATCGGCACAGCTTCGTACTTTTCCGTGTCGAGCGCGCGGATCACGGAGGCCGCCGACGCCAGCGAGACTTCATGCTCGCCCGAACGCCCGCCGAACAGAATGCCGATTCGCAATCTTTTGTTGTTAGCCATGATTGTAGGTTAGCGTCGCGCGCGACATCTTCCCGCGCGTCACAAAATTTTCTTCCCCAGCCCCGACAACACCAATTCCACTCCCAGCATAGCGGTTTTATTATGCAAATCGATTACAGGATTAATTTCGACCAGCTCAAATGACACCAGCGCGCGGCTGTCGGCAATCATTTCGAGCGCCAGATGCGCTTCGCGATACGTCACGCCGCCGCGCACGGGAGTGCCAACGCCCGGCGCTTCCGAGGGATCGAGAAAATCCATGTCCAGGCTCACGGCGACGCCATTGGTATCGTCGGTCGCGAATCGCAACGCTTCGGCCATCACGTCGCGCATCCCGCGCTCGTCAATTTCGCGCATCGTGAAAACGTGCACGCCGGAATCTTTCACCAATTTGCGTTCCTTCGCGTCCAACTCGCGAATTCCCACCATCGCAATGTTGCGCGGTTCGACTTTCGGCTTGAACCCGCAAATCTCGGTCAGCTCCGGCGCGCCGTATCCCATGATCGACGCGAGCGGCATTCCGTGAACGTTGCCTGAGGGACTTGTGTCCGGCGTGTTCATGTCGCCGTGCGCGTCCAGCCAAATGAAGCCGATGCGTTTCGATTGTTTGCGAAAAAACGACGACACGCCCGCGACCGATCCCGCGGCAATGGAATGATCGCCGCCCAGCACGATCGGCGTCATTTCATCCTGCAACGTGCGCTCGACTGTATCGGCCAGGCCCTGGCAAGTTTCCGCGATTTCGTTCAGATATTTCGCGCGCTTGTCGCCATAGTGCTGCTCTTCCGGCTGCTTCACGGAAATGTTGCCCATATCCTCGACTTGGTAGCCGAGCTGTTTTAGCCGCGCTTGCAAGCCTGCCACGCGCAGCGCGGAAGGCCCCATGTCCACGCCCCGGCGGCTGGCCCCGAGGTCCATCGGCACACCGAGAATGCGAATTTTTTGAGCCATGCGATGCTTGTCCCCCTGAAAAATTGGGCAGGCGAAGCAGCCCTAAGGATATACACGATACAACATTCGAGGGAAGGGGATGACTTCGCGGATGTGCTCCGTTCCGCAAATCCACGCGACGGTGCGTTCCAGGCCGAGTCCAAAGCCCGCGTGCGGCACGCTGCCATAGCGCCGCAAATCGAGATACCACTGGAACGATTCCTCGGGCAAATTGTTTTGCCGCAGCCGCTCGACGACCGTTTCGTAGCTCGACAGACGCTCGCCACCGCCGATGATTTCGCCGTAGCCCTCCGGCGCGATCATGTCGAAACTCAGTGAAAGTTCCGGCCGCGCGGCATCCGTCGCCATGTAAAAGGCCTTCATCGCCGCCGGATAGCGATGAATGATCACGGGCTTGTCGAATTCCTTCGAGATGATTGTTTCCTCGTCGCCGCCGAAGTCGTCGCCCCACTTCGCCGGATTCCCGTTTTTCTCCAGAACTTTAATTGCCTCGTCGTACATGATTCGCGGAAACGGCGGCTTGATGTTTTCGAGTTTGCTGACGTCGCGCTTCAGCATCTCAAGCTCGCGCGCACGATTTTTTACGACCGATTGCACCACCGCGCTGACCAGTCCTTCGCCGAGCAACATCATGTCTTCGAGGTGCGCGTATGATGCTTCCGGTTCGAGCATCCAGAATTCAGTCAGGTGGCGCCGCGTCTTGGATTTTTCCGCGCGAAACGTCGGCCCGAAGCAATACACTTTTCCTAGTGCGGCGGCGGTCGCCTCCACGTAAAGCTGGCCCGACTGCGTCAGATACGCCTTCTGATCGTCGATGTAATCCACTTCGAATAGCGTGGTTGTGCCTTCGCACGCGGCGGGCGTGAAAATCGGCGCGTCGGTCAGCGTGTAATCCTGGCTGTCCATGAAATTTCGCGCCGCGCGCTCCGCCTCCGCGCGAATCCGCAAAATTGCCGCCTGCCGCGGCGTGCGAATCCACAAATGCCGCTGGTCGAGCAGAAAATCGACGCCGTGCTCCTTGAGTTGAATCGGATACGGCGCGGATTCCGGCACGCGCTGCACCACTTCCACGCCGCTCACATGCAGTTCGAATCCTCCGGGAGCGCGAGGTTCGGCGCGGACTGTTCCCGTCACGATGACGCTTGATTCTTGCGTCAGACCCTTCGCGGACTCAAAAGCGTCCGCATGTTCCTTTTGCGAGATGACGCCCTGCATGATTCCCGTGCCGTCGCGAAAAATCGGAAACAGCAGTTTCCCCGACTCGCGCAGATTGTAAAGCCATCCGCGAATCGTCACTTCCGCGCCGACGTGTTGCCCAGCGTGTTCGATGGTCACAACTGGCATAAACACCCCTAGCCTGGAATTCTCGCTCGTCCCGAAAATTTAATTGTGCGCGGCGGAGCGCTTTGCCTCCAAGCCCTGGTCGAGTTTTTCAAATGCCGCTGTCGCATCGGCCAGCGAGGGCGCCTGCCCAGACTGCTCACGAAGCTCCAGCACCATCGGAAGCGAACTCGGCGCCGCTGCCAAAATTCCCAGCGCCGCATCCCAATCAATATTTCCGCTATACGGCGTCAGATGCTCGTCCTTTTGTCCATGATTGTCGTGGACGTGCACCGCGGCGACCAAATCATGCATCGCTTCGTAGCTGATTTCGATTCCGTCTTCCATGTGTGCGTGACCAATGTCGAAGCAGAATTTCAAATCCAGGCGAGTGTCCGCGACAAAATGCCGCAAGCTCGACGGCGCGCCCAATTCGCCGGGAGTGTTTTCGAGCAATATCGAAACGCCGCGCTGCTTCGCGAAAATCGTCAAGTGCTCGAGCGAATTAAATGCCGCATCGATTTTCCGCTGATCATGCGCTTCTCGTCCGCCGCCGATATGCTGCACAAGATATTTAAACGGAATTTGCTCCGCGATTTCGAGCGTCCGCTTCACTTCGTCCACGGCATCGACGCGCCGCACGCGCTCCGGATCGGAAATCGAAATGGGAATTCCGCTCTCGCGCTTTCCGGGCACGAGGTCGCGCTCCGTCGGCGAATGCAGCGAATGAATGGCCAGCCCATGCTCGCGAATCCATTCCGCGACGGTGCGAATGCTCTCGAGCGAGCGATAGTTGACGTGCACCGGCGTGCAGTAAATCTCGACCTGCGAGATGCCCGCCTGCGCGATTTCCGCCAGCAATGCGGAAGTCAGCGGCTGGGTCGAGTATCGGTAGGTGGAGAAGACGCGCTGCATGGTTTGAAAGTTTTGTGTTTTCGCGGCCCGCGAAGCGCCGCGGACAATTCGGCGCGGCCATAACTAACGATAGCAACGCACCGGGCTTCCATGTTCTGTGGAAAACTGGCCCGCGTCAATACCCGCGGGCGGCACCTTGCCGCCGCGGATCAGGCGCGCCCAGCCGCTCGCCGGTCTTCGGATCAATCCCAATCGCTTCGACTTCACCGATCCACATCTGCCGCGAGGCGAGATGATACCCGCGCTGTTCGAGGTCTTTCGCGACCGCCCGCGGAAACGAAGGCTCGAGCAACACTACGTCCGGCATCCACTGTTGGTGAAAGCGCGGCGCGTTGATCGCCGCTTGCGCGTCCATTCCCAGCCACGCCCAGTTCAAAATGCTCAGCAGCGTTGCGGAAATGATGCGCGGGCCGCCGGGCGAGCCAGTGACGAAGCTCAATTTGCCGTTCCGCAGCACAATCGTGGGCATCATCGAGCTTAGTGGCCGATGTCCCGGCGCAATCGCGTTAGTCGCCGATTGCAGCAGGCCAAACATATTCGGAGTGCCAGGCTGGCTGGTGAAATCATCCATTTCGTCATTGAGCAAAAATCCGTCGGTGGTCGTAACGGCCGAACCGTAACTGTCGTTCAGCGTGTACGTGTTCGAGACTGCGTTTCCCGCGGCGTCAACGATGGAATAATGCGTCGTGTGCCCCGATTTCTGCGCTGCCGCTTCCATCCACGCAGCCGCAGCGTCGGGCGAAAGTTTTTCGATCGCGCTGCCCGCGGGAGTCCCTTGCGAATGATCGAACGGAGCAGGATCGCCGGCGCCGATCTGCTTGCTCGAGGTTGCATTTTTTGGATCGATCGTCGCGCGCCGCTGCGCCGCATATTTTTGGCTCAACAGGCCCGCGACGGGTACATGGGCGAAATCCGAGTCGCCCAAAAATGTCGCGCGATCCGCAAACACGCGCCGCATCGCTTCCACCACCAGATGCACCGACTGCGCATCGTTCCACGATCTCAGCTGGTACGGCTCCAGGATATTCAGTGCTTCCAAAATCGCGATGCCGCCCGAGCTTGGCGGCGGGCTGCTGATGATCGTCCATTTGCTGCCGCGCGCCGTGTACGTTCCCTCGACCGGCTCGCGCAAATGCACGCGATAGTTTTTCAGGTCCTGCATGGTGATTAAACCGCCGTGGCGCGCCATCTGCGCGGTTAAATCGCGCGCGGTTTTTCCCGCGTAAAATTCGCTTGGCCCGTTTTTCGCGATGCGTTCGAGCGTTGCGGCCAGTATCGGTTGCCGGAAAATTTCGCCAGCCGCATAGAACTTCCCATTGTTCAAGTAAATTTCCTTGCTGTGTGGAAATTTTCCAAGCCGATCCGCGGAATCACGCAATGACGCGGCGAGTTTCGCGCCAAGAGGGAAGCCGTTCTTCGCCAGGCGTATCGCCGGCGCCATATCCTCGGCCAGCGTCAGTTTGCCGAAATGTTTTTGCGCAAACGCCATCCCTGCCACGGTGCCCGGCACGCCAACGGAAAGATAGCCGAGCGTTGACGCGCCCGGAATCACTTTTCCGTTCGCGCCCACGTACATATTCCGCGTGGCGCGCCCAGGGGCCTCTTCGCGGTAGTCGACAAATTTCGCGCGGCCGTCCGCCATGCGCACCAGCATGAAGCCGCCGCCGCCGATGTTTCCCGCCTCGGGTTCGACGACCGCCAGCGCAAATCCCACGGCCACCGCCGCGTCCACGGCATTGCCGCCCTTCTTCAAAATCTCGACGCCCGCCTTGGAACCCAGGGCCTCGTCGGTCACGACCATCGCGTGCGCGCCGCGGACGGCCGAGGGCGGCCACGCCGGATTCGAAATTTCGCCCGCTGAAGCATCCTCGCGCGGCGTGGGCGGTTGTGGTTTGGCCTGCGCGCACACAATCCCCGCGCAGCAGAGAAGGTTTACGACAATAAATGTAAGTTGTAGCTTAATTCGCATGAGGGTTTTGAATCTATTCCTTTGAGCGGAGAGCGTCAAGGCGCTAGAGGTGGGGTTCTTGACGGAAGAAGCGTGGATGCGGTGAGGAGCGAAATGGCTTACTCTTGCAGGAATTCGACGCGGGCGTTTTCCGGCATGAGGCCGGCGGCTTTTGCGCGCGCGACAAGCTCGTCGACGGCCTTGCGGCCCTCCTCGCCGAAATTCAGCGTCCAGCGATTCACATACATGCCGACGAATTTGTCGGCGAGAGCCGGGTCCATGTCGCGAGCGAATTGCAGCGCGTAATTCAGCGCCTCTTCGCGATGATCCAAAGCGTAGCCGACGCTCTCGCGAATCGCGCGCGCGACCTGGCGCGCCAATTCTGTGCTGAGTGAACGACGAATCGCATTCGCGCCGAGCGGCAGCGGCAATCCGGTTTGCTCCTGCCACCACAGGCCCAGGTCAACCACGCGGTGCAGCCCCGCCGCCGCGTAGAGCAATTGCCCTTCGTGAATCAGTAATCCTGCTTCGACTTCCTTGGCGCTGACGGCATCGAGAATTTTGTCGAAGGGCATGGTCACCGTCTCGACGCCCGCTTCAAAAAGTTTCAGGACGAGGTACGAAGTGGTGCGCGTCCCGGGAATGGCCACCTTGCAGCCCTTCAATTCACTTTTCTTCATGGCGCGCGACGAAACCACAATCGGCCCGTAGCCTTCGCCGAAGCTCGCGCCGCAATCGAGCAAAATATATTTGTCAGCAAGGAAGGGATACGCGTAGACGCTCACCGCCGTGACGTCGTACTTTTCTTCCTGCGCCGCCAAGTTCAGCGTCTCAATGTCCGAGAGCACGTGCGTGAATTTAATTCCCGGCACGCGCAGTTTGCCCGTTGCCAGCGCGTAGAACATGAACGCGTCGTCGCTATCCGGCGAATGGGCGATGCGAATTTCCGAGGTTTGCGTAGTTGCTGTGTGTGTGGCCATAGGGTTCAGGTCTCCGGCAGACATTAAACGCGCACTCCTCCGGCCTTGCTTGCGGCTGTGCGGGCGGCATTCACAGAGCCGTGTGGCTCTTCTGCGGTAACGCGCGGAGTGAATTCCGGCCGGCTGGGGCGCCGTTCAGACAGACGATAGAATAACATAGGGGATTTGTGGTGCAAGCGCGGACCGCCTGCGGACAGTAGGGGCAGGCAAGCCGTACAAAGGCCCACCTGCCCTTGGAAATGAGATTTTAGGCTGCCGCCGCCGCTTGGCCTGCCCGAATGTGATGGACTGAAGAGTTTTCGACGGGAAGAGTTTGCACGGCAGGACTGCCGTCCATAAGTGGACCGAGCTTGGCCGCGATCTCAGGAAAAAGCCCACTGTCGTAATTTTTAACATCTGACTCGCTCTTCCACAGCGTTACGCAACAGTATTGGCCCGTGGCCGGGTCGAGCGACTCGATATTCTCAAGGAATCCCGGCTGCGCTTGAATGCGCGGCAGGAACTCATCGTTGAGCTTGGTTTTGAACTCGGCTACCTTGGCCGGAGTGATCTTGCAAGTGATGATACGCGAGAACATGGTTCGCCTCCTTGCGAGGTGTTAGAGCACTTCGCGGGTGTTCCCAGAAACTATGCGCGCGAGGGTCTAAAGTCAATAGACGCTTAAGGAGCGGCGGTGTTGTTTGTGGCGATGATGGGATCGTCCGCCGTCGCGACCGCTCCGTGTTTGTCCGCGGCGTGAATTTTTTCGTCCTTGTCGAGCAGGAACGAGCGTTTTCCAGTTTTCCCGTATTCCGCGGGGATCGCCGCGATTTCATATCCTGCCGCTCCGCCGTCAGCCGCGGCCGTGACGCGATAACGGAATTTGTAGCCATCTTTATTTCCAGCGGCAAGATCGGCATCAATCAATTTTGCCGCATCGGGCGAAACGCCGTCCTTGGCCGGGCCAAGTTGCGCCAGCGAATCCGGCAGCTTGCCAAACCCCCGCTTGTACGTGTCGACTGCCGCGGCCAGATTTTGCAACATGTCGATCACGTCCTGCTCGCGGTCCTCAATCGCCTGCGCGCTCCACTGTTTCTGAAGCTGCGGAATGTCGATCAGCAGCAGCCCCAGCGACAGTAGTTTCCATTTGCCGTCCTCGCGCACCAGTCCAAACTGAATCGTGTTGCCGCCCGCGACTGTGATGGGAACGTATGCCAGATTGTCATGCACGCGCGGCGCCCCAAACTGGAATTCGGCGCTGGCATCCGTTCCTTCGCAGCGCAGAATTCGATGTCCCTGGTCATCACCCGAAAGCAGCGGCCGCCCGGCTGTGTCCACCAGCACGAAGCGCTTCATCATCGACGTGCGCTGGTCCGGCGGAAGCTTCTGGAACGCTGCCGCGTTTTCGACCGTTAAATAATTTGCAAAGTCCGCGGCATTCTCCGTGCACGCCGCCGCGAGCGCGGCATTGAGAGCCTGGGCCGGATCGGGCGGCGCCGCTTGCGGCGTGCGCGCGGCCAAATGCGGCGCGAACGCCATCATCAGCAGCGTTACCAGGAGAGATCCCGCCGCGCGCGTTTTCGTCATGCGAATCTGCTCTTCAGCAACTGGCCGCTGGCCACTCATTGCTTCACCCCTTCGCATCCGAAAAAATTGCCGGCAGCTCTTTCGTGAATTTCGATCGCGGCATCACTTCCGTGGACCCCGCTTCGCGCGCTTGCCTGGACAATTCCGTCTGCACGTGCGAGAAAAAAGAGATTAGGCGAATTTCCGGCGCGCGCGCGCGGATGGCCGCAATCATCTCCATCGGAGATTGCCGCGCGTTCAAGTCCACCACAACAAGCTTCGGCTTCCCTTTCTCCAGTTCGGTCAGCAGCGCGCCGCCCGTTGCAAACGATTTCATTTCGACGCCCAGTTGCTTCGCCGTCTCCAGCATCTTCGCCTGAAAAAAAATATCATCCACGAGAGCAAATATCTCCGCCACGTGTCCTCCGCGTCGAAACTGCTTGCTCCATTATCACGCGCCGCCACTCACGATCAAATCGATTGCATCACAGAACGCGTGAAAGCCACATCGGACGCGCTGCGGTCGCGATTTATAGGATGCCGCGCACGAGCGAATGGCTTTTCGGAATTTGCCTTGCGGCATTTCTTCCGCGCCGCCAATTGCGGTATAAAGGAATTGTCGACGAAATTCGTCTCAGGTAAATCAGAGGCGAACCGGAGGTGACGATGAAAACCGCCAGGGAGCCAGCAGCTCTGCCGGGAGTGGACGTCCTCGAGCAAACGCCCATTATCATCGAGAAACTCGTTTCGCTCGCCGGCGAAAATCTGTTGCAGTGGAAGCCTTCGATGGAGCGCTGGTCCATCAGCGAAGTGCTGGCGCATTTGGCCGACGTGGAAGTGGCCGGATTTCGCGAACGCATCGAGCGCATGGCGCAGACGGACATGCCGCATCTCGTGCCGTACGATCAGAACGCGCAATATCGGGCCGGGCATTATTCCAGCGGCAGCGCGCGCGAGCATTTGAAAGTTTTTTGCCATGAGCGCGACCGCAGCCTTTCGTGGCTGCGCTATCTACCGGAGAGCGTTCTTGCGCGCAAGGGCGAGCACGGGGAATTCGGTCAAATCACCGTGGCACAACTCATGAACGAGTGGGCCTTTCACGACCTGGGCCACATTCGCCAGATCGCCGAGCTTTTCCGTTCGCGCGCATTTTTCCCGGCCATGGGTCCGTTTCAAAAAGGCTACACGATCAATCCGTAATCCGGCGTCACTTATGGATGAAATTTCGCGCTGCATTCTTGGAGTATTCGACGAACTGGGCCGCGAAACGCTCGACCTCCACGCGCTGATGGAAATCGCCGGCGGCAATGATCCGGCGCGCCGGGAAAACGTGGTCGGCGCGGTCGAGTTGCTCGTCCGCGCGGGGCATCTGGATCCCGCGGGCGGCGGAGATGTGTACCGGCGCAGCGAGCAGGGACGCCTCGCCAGTGCCAAGCCGTGCGACGCGACGCTCTATTCCCGTCCGAAATGCCGCCTCTGCGACGAGGCGCGCGCCGCGATCCTCCCGATTCTCCGTGAATTCGGCGCTCCGTTGCGCGAAGTGAATATCGACGAGGACCCTGACCTGCGCGAACTCTATACCAACGATGTGCCCGTGATTTTTCTCGGCTCGCGCGAAATCGCGCGCCACCACGTGGACACGGTTCGTTTCCGGCGCGCCCTGGAAGACGCACACTGACGAGCGGGTGTCCTTCCTCACGGTCTTATAAAGAAATAGGCGGCCATGCCGAATCCCACGACGATCACCAGCCAGCGTATATTTTGCGGATTGATTTTCTGCGCGTAATACGCTCCGGCGTATCCGCCGATCGCCGCGCCCACCAGCATCACCACCGCCTGCGGCCAGGCAATCACCTTCGCGGCAATAAAGAGAATCAGCGCCACGCCGTTCACGGCGCTCACTATGAGAGTCTTCATGCCATTCATGGCGTGAATATTTTCGACGCCCAATAGCGCGAGCATCGCCAGAACCAAAATCCCCGCTCCCGCGCCGAAATACCCGATGTACACGGCGATCACCAGTTCCAGCAGCAAGCCGGCGACGAATAGCATTCGCCGTCCGTTTGCGTGGCCGCTTCGCCCGCGCACCCATTTCGTGATTTTTCCGCTCGCGGCGAACAGGAGCGTCGCGCCGAGCAGCAGCCAGGGCACCAGGCGCATGAACGTACTTTCCGGCGTGCGCAGCAGAATGCGCGCTCCAATCACGCCGCCGATGAGGCCGGTCACCAACAGCGGCGGCAACAATCGCCGCGCCTCGGGCGTTTTCATCTCGCGCCAATACGCGACCGTGCTCGCGATCGTTCCCGGCCACATGGCCGCGGTGTTCGTTGCGTTCGCGGAGATGGGCGCGATTCGCGCGAACAGCAGCGCCGGAAAAGAAATGAAGCTGCCCCCGCCCGCGACGGCGTTCAGCGCACCAGCGATCAGAGCAGCAGAAAAGAGGAATCCCGCCTCGCCGAAAGACACGCGCAAGAATAACTTCTCCGTCGAACGCTGTCACTTGCGTTCTGCACGGCGAAAACTGTTTTCTGTGAAATTGTTAGAAGGTGAGGCGGGCGCCGAGTTGCGCGGCGAAGGGGATGCCGACCGTGGTGCCGGGGCCGAAGAAGTCGCCGAGGGCGCCAGCCGGGACGCGCAACTGATTCAGACTGGTGATCGGCTGCATGTTCGAACAGGAGGGCGGATCCAAGCAAATGGCAGTCGCGTTGGCCAGATTGTTGACGGGCGTCGGCAGCGCGGCGAGATTGGTGACGTAATTCGCGCCGGGATTATTGCGGTCGAAAAGGTTGAAGAATTCGATGAAGGGCGCGGCGGTCAAGCGCTCGCCGATTTTGAACGGGCGGGTGACGCGCATATCGACTTGAATGTATGGGGAGCCGCGAAATTGATCGAGGGTGGTTTGCACGCCGTTGATGACGGCGCGATCGTTAAGAGCATCGCCGAAGCCATTGACGTCCACAGGCGTTGAGATTGTGAACGGGCGAGCGCTTTCGAATTGCGAGAGCACGCTGATCTCAAATCCGCCGGGCGCGTGAAAGATTCCGGCGACGACAAAGCGGTGGCGCACATCTTCTCCCGACGGGCCGTAATCGCCCTTCGCAAAAGCGTTGAGCGGATTGCAGACGCCGTTCACGTAATCGAAAAGCTCGCCGAGAATGCAACCCCAGGTTTTGGCGCTGGCGAACGTGTAATTGACGATCAAGTTTGCACGCCGGGAAATGTTCCCCTGCAAATGAATGGATAATGCGTCGTAGCTCGAGCGATTGTCGCTGCGAAACACAGTCAAGTTGGGAACGTCGCTTTGGAAATTCGGATTCGGCGAAAACAGCGTGAACCCCGCTTCATATTGGTAACGGCGGTAGGAGTGGACGCCCTGCTCGTGCGTCCAATCGGCGCTGGCAATCCAATTTTTGTTGAACGCGTGCTCGACGCCGGCGCTGGCGTGCAGCGCGTACGGAGTTTTGTAATGCGGATCGATGAGGGATGCAGAGCCGCCGTTTGCGACGCCGGGAATGCAACCGGGGTCGCCGGGATTTATGCAAGCGCCCTGAGCGGCGTTGACGGCTTGAAAAGCGGTGACCCAGCCATTTTGCGCGAGGTCGTTGTAGTACAGGCCGATTCCGGCGCGAATGACAGTCTTCTCGGACGAGCCGGGGGAATAGGCGATTCCGAGGCGCGGCGCGATGGCTCCGCGATAATCGTGCGGCGCGCTGCCGATCAGGGGAATTTGCAACGCGCGCAGAGTCAAAAGCGCGGGATTTTGCAGTTGCGATTGGCCGGAGGCGGTGAAAAGGCCGAAGGTGGTGTCGTAGCGAATGCCGGGATCGATGGTGAGGTGCGGCGTGACGCGCCAAAAATCCTCGGCGTAAAAACCGAGGCGCTGGACGTTTTGAGAAAAACTTCCGTCGCCTGCCGGCGCGGCCGTGCACAGGATTTCTGAACCGTTGGGCGGCGGCGTGGCGCATTGCGAGCTGAAATAAAACTGCGACGGGTTCGCCGCGTAAAAGTTCGGGTCATTCGGATACGTGATCAGTGTCTCGGCGGAGCCTGAGAGAGCGCCGCTGAGGACAGGCTCGTGAATGAAATCAATTCCGAAATGCGGGGCATGCTTGCCGGTGACGTGGCTGGCGTCGTACCGGAACTGGTATTTTTCCTGGTTGCGCAAAACCGGGAACGCGGTGATGGGTGTGACGAATTGATTGTCGCCGAAGGTTTCGAATCCGGAGATGGTTTGAAACGTGGAGCTGAAGGGAAAGGCGAGAGCGAAGCCAAGATGGGAATTGCGGGCCTCGGTCAGATGCAAGCCGCTAGCGTCGAAGGTGAACGAGCCGAGCCAAGTGGGGCTGAAGGTGAATTGGTCGCTGATGACCATGTTCAGATAATTGTTGTGCCAGGTCGCGCCGGTGGAGGGGAGGGCGGCTTGCTGGACGGCAAAATTGTCAGTGGTGTAATTATCTTCGGAAGCGCGCAAAAACCATTGCGAACGATTGGACTGCGCCCAATCGAAGCGAACAGAACCCAGCACGTCGCGGAATGGCACGGGAACGTCGTTGGGAACGGGAATGGAGCTCACGCCGGGAATTAAATTTTGCGAGGCGAGCGAGGCGAGCGCATTGAATTGAGCGAGGCTGGCAGGGCTGTAGGCGATGCTGGCGTTTTCGTGCGCGTACTCGAAGGATGTGAAGAACCAGAACTTGCTTTTTACAATGGGACCGCCAAGAGCGGCGATGTAGGTCTGGGCGGAAAAAGGCTGTTTCGGCAGCGGGGCGGGATTTTCGATGGGATAGCGCGCGTTGAGAGCGGAGGCGCGTTCGTCAAAAGCGGCGTCGCCATGCCATTGATCGGCGCCGCGCTTGGTGGTGATGATGACGGCGCCGCCGACGGTCCGTCCGGTGTCCGCATTTTCCTGCGAAGTTTGGACGGCGAATTCCTGAATGGCGTCGGGCGAAAAATTCTGGAGAAAGCCGCCGATGTAGTCGTCGGAATTGTCGCCGCCGTCGACGTTGAGGACATCGTTGAGTCCCGAGCTGCCGCCAAAGGAAACGGCGGTGATGCGGGCTTTGGTGGGATCGGAAGGCTCGACGGGTTCGGTGCCGGGAACGAGAAAAGCGATGTTGGCGAAGGTGCGGTGAGCCAGGGGGATGTTTGCGAGGTCGTGGGCCGATACGGCGCCACCATGAACGGCGCTGGTGATGTCCATCGGTTCGGTGGTGATGGAAGAAGCGTGGCCCTCGACGGTGACGCTCTGTTGAACGGGCGCGGGTTTCAATGTGACGCTAACGTCCTGAACGGAACTGACGACGGCGGAGACGTCTGAGGTGGCATCAGTGAAACCCGGAGCAGAGACGGTCAAGCGATAGGGGCCGGGCGGAAGATCGGCGAGACGAAATTCGCCCTCCGCATTGGATATGGCCTGGCGCTCGAAGGAAGTTTGCAGCGAGCGCGCGACGATTTTCGCGGACGGGATGCGCGCGCCGCTTGCGTCAGCGACTTCGCCAACGATGCTGCCGCGAAAATCCTGCGGGCGGGAAAGCGGAGAAAATAGGAGCGGCACAAAAACACAAATGACCGCACGGAATATTTTGAACGCGAATGGCCCAAGCGGGCGCGTGGAGGATGGGCGTCTCACTTCACCGAGGAGAGTATGATGCGCGGCCGAGGGCGAATGGGTACAGAAATTCGCCGGAGTCATCGGAGACGGTAGAAATTTTCAGCAATCCAGTTATTTTATTCTTCTTCCCGTTCTTCCAGAACCGACATTCTATTCCCACTGGCGGTGGAATTGGAATTCCCAAATTTCGCGCCGGTGGGGGAGATGAGGGAAAAGTTTGCATCATCGGTGGCTTTGTGTTGATCCAAAACATCTTAATTTTGGGGCGGGACACGGGCGCAGACGTTCGTTCTCCTATCTTGAGCAGTTACCCCCGCGTGGAAAATCGGAAAGCGGAGGATGCAAGATGTCTTGGGCGAGTTGCAAAAAAGGGACATTTATTTTCGAGAAGGCTCTTGGTGGATTGTTTTTTGCAATCATAGTTGTGGCAGCGGGCGCTTCCGCTTCGGCCGCGGCGCCAGTCCGCAAGCCAAAGGCAAACGCGCGGGTGAGCGCCCAGCAATTGGTGCGCGAAGTGGTGCAGAACGAAGTGAACGCGGGAAAGACGGATCACAGCTTGTGGAGGTTTCGAAAAATTACGATAAAAGACGGGAAAAGGGAGTTGCACGACGTGATCGAGACCAAGCAGGGCGAGGTTGACCGCCTGCTGGCCGTGAATGGCAAGCCCTTGAGTCCCGAGCAACGGAAAGCGGCGGATGCGAAGATTCAGAAGCTCTTGACGGACCCTGACGAACAGAAAAAACAGGAAAAGGCGCAGAATGACGATAGCGACAAAGAGACGAAGTTGCTCCAGATGCTGCCGAACGCGCTGCTGTTTCAATATGCGGGGAGGCGAGGAAGTGTGGTGAAGCTGACGTTCAAGCCGAATCCAAAGTTTCACGCTTCCACGCGCGAAGCCGAAGTGTTTCACCACATGGCCGGAGTGATGCTGCTCAATACCAAAGCGAAACGGCTGGTGGAAATGAGCGGGACGCTGACGAGCGAAGTTAAATTCGGTGACGGAATATTGGGGCATTTGGATAAAGGCGGGACTTTTATGGTGAAGCAGGCGGTTGTTGCGCGCGGGCACTGGGACATGACTTTGCTGGATACGGAATTGACGGGGAAGGCTCTTTTCTTCAAGACGATCAGCGTGCGTGAAAAGGAAATCGAGTCGAATTACCGGCAAGTTCCGGGCAATATCACGTTGCGGCAGGCTGCGCAAAGGCTGAAGAGGGATAAAACGGAAGTGGCGGCGATTACGCGGCAGAAGGTCTCGGCAAAGTAGGCGACGTTTTTAGCAGGGCAAAAAAAAACGGGCAGCATGAAGCCGCCCCTACAAAGCGCTGCGTAAATCTCCGCCCTACCAGGTTGGACAAGAGCAAGAAACGGGCGGCGTACCCAGCGCAAAACGCGTTCGGAGCAAGAAGTCGCCCCGCCACAAACTGCCCGCTTCTCCGTTCGGAGAGGGAAAAGCGCCGTTCAGGGCTGATTTTCGGCAGGTTACTGTCTGGCCGAGCCAAGGCAATTCCGACCTGTTGGGTCCTATTTTAACTACATGGGAGCATAGGGCTTGCACCTATAGTAGCGCTTGACATCGGCGCGTGGTGAGGGCTAGAATGAATATGCGACTCACAGAGTCGCATATCTCGTTATGTTGAAGCTATCGAAAAAGTCGGATTACGCATTGATCGCCTTGAAGCATCTGGCGACGCATCCGGACGACGGGTCGTGCAGCGCTGCGGACATTGCTGAGATATACGGCATTTCCTCGCCACTAATGGCCAAGGTGCTGCAGAAGCTGGCGCGAGTGGGATTGGTGGCGGCGAGGCACGGATCGAGCGGCGGATACACGCTGGGACGCGACGCGCGGACCATTACGGCGCTTGAAACAATCAACGCGATCGATGGGCCGGTGTCGCTGACTTCTTGCGTGACGCATCATGGCAATTGCAATCAAACGGAAACGTGCACGATCAAAGAGCCACTTCGTAAAGTGAATCACAGCATTCTTGAGATGTTGAGCAAAGTCACAATTTCGCAAATGGCCGACGACACCCCGGCTTCCGAGGTGGTCGAGCTGCGAGTTTAGGAGAAAGAATTCAGGAGAAAGAAGAATGGCAATTAAACTGCCGATTTATATGGACAATCACGCGACCACCCCGGTGGACCCTCGCGTGGTGGATGCAATGCTGCCCTATTTCACGGAGAAATTTGGCAATGCGGCGAGCCGCAATCACGCGTTCGGCTGGGCGGGCGAAGAAGCAGTCGAAAACGCGCGCGCGCAGATCGCGCAGTTGATTGGCGCGACTCCGAAAGAGATTGTGTTCACGAGCGGCGCGACCGAATCGGACAATCTGGCGATCAAGGGCGTCGCGGAGATGTACCGCGAAAAGGGTAATCACATCATCACGCAGGTGACCGAGCACAAAGCCGTCCTCGATACGTGCAAGCGCCTCGAAAAAGAGGGCTACGAGGTGACGTATTTGCCGGTGGAGAAGAGCGGACAAATCAATCTGGATGATTTGCGCCGCGCCATCACTCCCAAGACAATTTTGATCTCGATCATGTACGCGAATAACGAAATTGGCGTGATTCAGCCGGTTGCTGAAATTGGCAAGATCGCGAAAGAGAAGGGCGTTTTCTTCCACAGTGACGCCGTGCAGGCCGTCGGCAAAGTTCCCGTGGACGTGCAGAAGGACGGCATCGATCTGCTCTCGATTTCCGCGCACAAGCTGTACGGGCCGAAGGGCGTGGGCGCGCTGTACGTGCGGCGCAAGAATCCGCGCGTGCAATTGACCGCGATGGTGGACGGCGGCGGACACGAACGCGGAATGCGTTCGGGCACGCTGAACGTTACAGGAATTGTGGGGTTCGGCAAGGCGTGCGAGCTGTGCCGTTTGGAAATGGTTGAGGAAACGAAGAAGTTGAGCGCGCTGCGCGATCGGTTGAAGGAAGCCATCATGTCGAAGCTGGACGAGACGTTCATCAACGGCACGATGGAGCACCACCTGCCGCACAACATCAATATCAGCTTCGCGTACGTCGAAGGCGAATCGCTGCTGATGGGGATCAACGACGTCGCGGTGTCGAGCGGCTCGGCGTGCACTTCCGCGACGCTCGAGCCAAGCTACGTGCTGAAGGCGCTCGGCGTTGGCGAGGATCTGGCGCACACGTCGATTCGATTTGGAATTGGGCGGTTCAACACGGAGGAAGAAGTCGATTACGTGGCGAATCGCGTGGTCGAGACTGTGAATCGCTTGCGCGAGCTTTCTCCGCTGTACGAAATGGCGAAGGAAGGCACCGACGTGAGCAAGATGAACTGGAAGACAGCGTAAGAGTTTATTGGGGCACGGGAAACAGACCGGGGAAAAGTTCGATCAAATTCGGTGGAGGAAATCATGGCTTACAGCGACAAAGTAATTGAGCACTACAATCATCCGCGCAACGTCGGCTCGCTCGACAAGAAAGATCCGAACGTGGGGACGGGGCTCGTCGGCGCGCCGGAATGCGGCGACGTGATGAAGCTGCAGATGAAAATCAATCCCGACACGCGGGTGATCGAGGAAGCGAAGTTCAAGACGTTCGGCTGCGGCTCGGCAATCGCAAGCTCGTCGCTCGCCACCGAATGGGTGCGCGGGAAGACGGTCGAGGAAGCGCTGTCGATCAAGAACACGGACATTGTCCGCGAGCTTTCGCTGCCGCCAGTGAAGATTCATTGCTCCGTGCTGGCCGAGGACGCGATCAAGGCGGCGATTTCGGACTGGAAGAAAAAAGCCGGCGAAGGCGACGCCGTCGCGCAGGCGGGCGCGGCGCAGGCGCACAGCTAACGAAATTCGCAGCGCGCCGGCAGCGCTTTGTTTGCGTTCGCCGGCAAGAGGCGAGGGCCGATGATTCACGTGACGGAAAAAGCGGCGGAGAAAATCCGCGAATTGCTCGCCAAGGAAGGCGTGCC
>Ga0307373_10002453_pt1 | contig 33481 bp, 20 predicted proteins | sample OX2MG_FD_202534 | JGI IMG/M metagenome (GOLD analysis project Ga0307373, IMG submission 202534) | Soil microbial communities from Risofladan, Vaasa, Finland - OX-2 | ecosystem: Environmental > Terrestrial > Soil > Coastal area > Acid sulfate soil | place: Finland: Risofladan, Vaasa | collected...
TTTTCCTTATTGTGCTTCGCATTCGCCAAAGGATTAACCCGCCCTGCGGCTTCCTCCACGCCGCGTTTGCGCGGAGGGCGGCGCGCGCTTCTTCCCGAGGTTCGAAAATAGCCATGGGCGTTCCAGGAGATTACGACTTAACGGACGGGCGCGGGAACGGGAAGACCGAATCGGCTGAGGCCGCTGTGCTTGCCGGAACGCTTCTCGGCATAGAGCGCGTCGTCGGCGCGCTTCAGAAGCGCCTCGGCGGACTCGCCGGGCTGATAATCAGCCCAGCCACAGGCAAATGTGACGCGAACTTTCTCGCCGGCGTAGTCGATCTCGAGACCACTTAACCGCCCCAGAACGTGGCGAACTTCTTCAGCGCGGCATTCCGGCAGGATGACCATGAATTCGTCGCCACCCAGTCGAACGGCAAGATCCGAGCCGCGTATCGCGCGCTTCAGGCAGTCGCCGAACGAGCGCAGCATGGTGTCTCCCGCGTCATGGCCGAATTTGTCGTTGCATTGCTTCAGGTCGTTGAGATCGAGCATAAGGATCGTGAGTGGCCGCGCGTGACGCCGCGAGCGCGCAATTTCTTCCGCGAGACGCTGCTCGCCCGCGCGCCGATTGTGCAAACTGGTAAGCGGGTCCAGCACGGCGAGCTTGTAGACTTCTTCCGTGAGGATTTCGACCCTCGCCACGGATTCCATCTGGTCGGCGATTTGGCAGCGCATCTTATTGAGCTGCGTTTGCTGATAAATGGAGTAGACGCTGAAGATCAGCACCAACCCGATGAGGCCGCGCACGGTTTGCGACAGGGAGAATGAGTACGTGCCTGCGCCCCAGTTCATCAGCGAAGGAAACGAAAAGGAGGCAATGCAAATCGTCAGCAGCAATATGACCATCACCGACGAGGACCACATCCACCACTGCTTGCGGTCGAGATGCTTCAGATTCTTGCGAATCTCATTCGCTTGCGCAGCCCAAGCGTCCGGCGGAAGGCCATCCGGAGTCTTCGATGAGTGCGTATCTTCCATGCTGGATGGAATTTGACCATGCAGGACCAACCAGACGAATAGTACTTCGCGCAAATGTGCTCAGATTGAAACCCCCGCGCGAACGGAGGCGATAACCTGGGTGCCTGGAGCTGCTTAGTTGCGTTCGTCAGGAGTGATGCGCGGTCTAAGGGGCGGAAAGGAGATTTGCCAAAAGTTACCCGCCGGGCGAATGAATTCGACGCCCACCGCCCATCTGCCGTCTTCGGCGGCCTCGAGGTTGACGACACGGCATTCTTGATGTTCCGTGGTGCGCCGATTTACCAGACGGAGCATCTGGCCCCGGCGCACGCTGCCTCCGAGAACCACAAGCCCGCCATTGGCGTTGACCGAAAGCATCTGCGTGGCTTCGCGAAAGGCTTCCGCTTCGCCTTCGAGCACGATCACTTCGACTGGCACAACCAATCGCAGCCGCTTGCTGCGGCGATGCGCCCGCCCGCACTGCCGAACTTGGATTTCCGGTGGATTCATGAAGCCCGAGAGTAAGGTGCAGCCAGGAACGCGGCAATGGTACGGGAGAACGGAACGAATGGTACGGCCGTCCTATCAGTGAAACGCGCGCCAAAAAAGGAAATGGAGATCACTTCAGCTCGCGCGGTGGTCAGATGTAACTTCATCGCCTAGGAAAGCATTCAATGGCCGATGAGAGTACGAGAATTCAGCGCCTGAAAAAGACCAGGAGTGGAATCCCCGGCTCTGTTGCAGTGGCCCATAGCTCCACTGGATAATTATGGACAATTCACCACAGTCAACGTAACTGTCTGGCTTTGTCCCGAGGGTGGTTGCGCTGAATCTTGCGCGGATAGGGTCCCGGTGAATGTTCCAGTCACATTGGTTGTACCAGAAAACGTACCCGTGCTCGTGTCCAAATTGATGGAGACCCATGTACTGGAAAAGAAACCGAAGTGAATCGGGGACACTCCTCCTGAAGTCTGCACGGTAAAGGAGTACGGTTGATTTGCGCACGCATTTGGCAATGTGGCCGAGCTGGTAATCACCAGCGGCTCGGCGATAATCATGGTGTATTGCGCGCGAGCAATCTCTGGAGGATTTCCAGAATCTGTAGCTCGAATGCTGAAGGTATAGGTTCCATCGTTGGTGGCCACTCCACTCAACAGACCTGACGAGGTGAGCGTCCATCCGGGCGGCAACGTGCCAGAATCCAGCGCCCAAGTGACGGAGCCTGTGCCTCCCGTGCTAGTCATTTGCTGGCTGTAATTCACACCGCGAGTCGAACCCGCGCCGATGTTTGTTGAAGTAATCGTCAAGGGCTCGATCACTCCGCTGATATTCAAGTAATACTGCATATCGGGGCGGGCATCTCCGCGCCAGTCAAATACGTGTACGTAGAACGTTGTCTGAGTTCCCGTCACACCAGGCACCATCAGATCCAATGACGAATCTAACGTCGTTGCATCAATATCGTCGTTGATGCAGCTGGAGGTATATCCAGGTGCCACGCAGCTTTGCAACCGCGCTCCATTTCCGTCTAGTAACTCAATGACGCTGTCCAGGGTATCTGCGCCGAAGCTCCGTTGCGCAAAGGTTTCCACGTGAACTGTACTTCCGGCATTTGCAACCAACCGGTAATAATCAGTATCCGGATTGGGCGTTGCCGCATTGATTGGGTCGATGTACGGGCTGATCGAGAGCACATAGGGAATGTTGACGTTCGCGCTGTTTCCTAGAGGGGTTGCCGTGGCGATCGAATCGTTTCGGCCAAGCCCATTGCGAATGATGATGAAATCATTCGCGGTCGCGGTTTGCGGCGGCTGGCCCGAATCTGTCCCGGAAGCAGTGAAGTTATATGTGCCCATCTGCATAGGCGTCCCGTCAATGTAGCCGGTGGCAGGATCGAGAGTCAGTCCAGGCGGCAAGCTCCCTGAGGAGATTCCCAACGTGTATGGCGGTGTTCCCCCGGAAATCGGTATCTGCGAGTGATACAAGATATTCACGGGCGCAGGTGACTGCGGGGAGCCCAAGACACTCAGCGGCGTCGGCGTGACGTTTAACGTAATTGCCTGCGTCACCGACACTGGCGGCACGGATGAGTCCGATACCTGCAACACGAAATTATATGATCCAAGCTGTGTCGGCGTTCCTGTTATAAATCCAGACATCTGCAAAGTGAGCCCCGGCGGCAGACTCCCGGATGGTATCGCCCAAGCGTAGGGATAGACCCCGCCTATGGCGGTCAAGGACGTTGAGTAAGCTTCACCGATGTATGCCGCGTTCAAATTTCCGAAGATTTGCAGTGCTTGGGAAATATTCAGAATATTCTGTGCGGTATCACTGGCATGCGTGGGGCTCGAATCCGTGACTGTCACCGTGTAGGGATATCCGCCCCACTCGGTAGGCGTGCCGCTCACTTGCCCAGCGCTTGTGTCTAAGGTTAGCGCCGTGGGTAGCGTTCCACTGATAGACCACGTTAATGGAGGCGTACCATTAACGGCCGCGAACGTATCCGAATAGGGCTGGTTTTCTTCCCCATTTTTCAGTGCGGACTTGGTGATGGTTAACCGCGAGTCTACAACGATGGAGAGTGTTAACGTCGCCGTTTGGGGCAAGGTGAAGTCGGTGGCCTGGATTGTGAACGTGTATGTGCCCGTTTGTGTCGGCGTGCCCGAAATAATCGCAACATCCGCGTTGGTTTGGCTTGTGCTCATGCTTAATCCTGGCGGGAGCTGTCCCGAAGCAATGCTCCACGTGTCAATGGCCGAAGAGCCCTGTCCGGTGATGGACAAGGAATAGGGTGCGTTCAAGTGTGCAGACGGCGGTGTGACGGGATTGATGATCAGTTGCAAGAATACCGAAAAGTTAAATATCTCACTGCCTTGTGTGTTTGCGTCTGCTGCCTGAATGGTGACCGGGCCGCTCGCCGCCGAATTGGTTGGCGTCCCCGCCAAAACTCCAGTAGCACTGTCGAGGGCTAGTCCCGCCGGCAACTGCCCAGAAATTATTGACCACGTGACAGTTCCTGAAGCTCCCGTCTCTTGCAGAGTTTGAGTGAATGGCACGTTTCGAGCGCATTGCAGATTTGAGTTGCTGGTTATAGTGATTACTTCGGGAGGCGGAGGAGGGGACGGCGGCGAATTGGTGTTCGCTGCTCCTCCGCCACATCCGGCCAGCAAAGCCAGCATCATCACTTGGAGGGCTAGCCAAGTTTTTCCCGAGCCGCTCACGAGGTCACGACCTATCCCGCAAAACATCCAATCGCCGGATGAACATCGGAATTTTCGGCACGATTCTTTCTGTTTCCCCGTCTTCGAAGGGATCGAATCTCGGTGGGGTTTGGTTCATAATGAAATTAACATTGCTGATCTTCTGGCCCGCCTGGACGGTGATGGGGTCTTTCTGCGCAGGATTGTCAAATGCGGATTCGTAGTGGTGCCAGTATTCGTCTGCGCCATAGGTTACCGCCGGTGGGTCGAGGGGGCCCACGCTGGAGCCGCCGGTGAAAGATGGGTCGATGTTCTCAATCTGAACGGTGTAGGTGCCTGGGGTTACGGGAATTTCGTAATACCCAATGAGCGCGGGATTGCGGCCACCGAAACTGCTGCCAGCGGTATTGTCACCAGTGATGCTTTGGCCGGGGTTTCCGGTAAATAAGAATCCAGACACCACGGAAAACGCGATACGTTGAGATTCGTTTTCAGGAGTATTTGGATCGTCTACGCGCCTAGCGACTACATTCACTCCCTGCACGGCCGTAATGCCGTCAGAGAAGAAAACAAACCCGCTGATTACGCCGTAGTTTGCAGAATAGGCGCTGTTTGGGTAGAGCTTGGATATCCAAGCCATATCGTCCGGTGCGAGGATGGGCAAGCCGGCTGATTTGCGCGACTGGCAGAATTCGACGGGAAACATCAGCGGGAGTCCAGCCAGTTCATCCACTGGGCAATTATTCACAAACCCGTTTTGATACAGGTCCACATTGATTTGGGAATGGTCGAGTCCGCTAAAGTGGCCCATCTCATGAGTAATAGCTTCATCGAATTGGTCGGCACTGATTTCATAATTGTTTGTGCTTGGGTCGTTCACTCCGTCCTGGAATTCTCCATTCAGCAAAATCAGTGCGGACTGAATGTGTCCAGCAACGGGATCGAGTTTGCAGGTTGCGGTGAAGCCGATCACTAGAGGATCGAGCCCCAGCGCTCTTATCAGTGAACCGTTTGCGTCAAAGATCACCGGACTTTGTGTTCCGGCATTGCAGCTTCCCTGAACTGTATTGAAATCCTGAATAGTCGTGACGTCGCCGCCGGAAACGCCACTGATGGGTCCCGCATAAGCGAACTGAATTGCCGTCGTCGGCACGGACTGCCAGTTTTGGAAGAGGCTTTGCACAAGAGCTAATCCCTGTGAGTTGCTAATGACCGTTTGCCCCGAAGGATTAATGCTGAGTGGCCCGGTGTCAACAGTGTAGCGGACCGGACTTGTGACGACCCATACAAACGGCTGGCCGGGAGCCATCGCCATTGCTCCGGTCACGCGCAATGGTCCTCCGGCAATTGCCTGGGAGGCTACCAAAAGAAAGCTGGCAAGAAGGGAAGCCACGCGGCGCATCATGGGTGGGCCACCAATGCTTGAATCGTTTCTTCGAGAGCCGCCAGCGGAACCTTTCCCCGAGCCTTCGATAGCATGGCCTTTGCCTTCGCGGAAAAAATTACTCCCTTCGGTTCTGACCTAGCCAGCACGCCGGAAAAAAGTCCGATGTTTCCTCGCCCGTTGACGGCATAGCTGTTCCCTTTGTTATCGTGCAAGACCCTAAACTGCCCCTGCTCCATTCCAACCGGGCTGGTTAAACCGTACTCGGATACTGAGTTGAGGAAGAGGAGAATTTCTTCGGCTTTGTGGTAGCCGCCCGCGCTGGTGGGATCCTTCGAATTCCACACGTACTGCCGGAACGTCAACTTGGGTAGTGCGGAGCCTTTAAGTGTCTTGGCGACTTGGATGGTCACCAGCACGGTTTCCAGATTGGAGAACCGCGGATCAGGCTCCAAAATGGCCGAGACCACGTTTCCCCGCACGATCGTTTGCGCGTGCTGCACCAAATAATCGAGGTTTGCTTGAGCAACCCTCGCGCCGGTTTGCGCATGGGCCACAAAGGCCAGCACATGAAACAGACCCATCAGAGCAAGCAAGCGATAACTGCGAGTACGGCTAACTTTCGGTTTCATAGGTCCTGAGCCCTAACTTTCCCTTTACGATATCGATTCAGTTAATCCGAAGGCCGATAACACACGATGTATGCTGGTAAAGGTACTGCATGGATTTTCTTATTGTCAATAGCACTTTATGGGCAACGGATGCCGACTTTTAAGTCGCAGGTATACATAACGAGTAGCTGTGAGGCCGGAAGGGGAGCTTTTTGGGGGTCCGGCCTATACAAATATCGTTTGGTCCTGAAGCAGCTCCAGACGTTCGGTGAAAGCCGCGGACTGTTTTCATCTCCAGTTTCGGAGTGGAAGAACTGAGATTGTTCCGGGAGTCCTGGGCGAATAAACATCTCTCGGCAAAGAAAACAGTCGAACATCTGAAATCGTTCTTTCGTTTCTGCCACGAATCCAATTGGATCAAAGAAAATCCCGCGAAATCCATCAAAGCCCCGAAGATCGCCCATCCGTCCGTACTTCCATTCTCCGACGAGGAGATCCAAAAGATCCTCAAAGCCTGCGGCAGCCATCCTTCGCCGCCGCGTGCATTGCGAATTAGGGCGCTCGTTCTGTTGATGCTGCACTCGGGCTTAAGAATCGGAGATGCTTGCACATTTCGCCGAGATCGAATACACAAGGGCATCCTTGAATTATTCACTGCCAAGAGCGGAACGAAGGTTCGGCTTCCGTTGCATCCTGACGTTATGGTGGCGCTTAAAAAGCTCCCGGCAGGCGATTATTACTTCTGGTCCGGCGAGTCTACACGGAAGACTTGCATAAACGTGTGGGAAGAAACTTTTCACCGGATGTTCGAGCGAACCGGAATAGACGGCGCCCATAGCCATCGTCTACGGCATACGTTTGCTGTCCGGCTGCTCCAGAATGGCGTATCGATGGAGCACACGAGCATCTTGCTCGGCCATCAAAACATCCGAATCACACAAAAACATTACGCCTCATGGGTCAAAGAGCGCCAGCAGCTACCTGAAGAGGAGGTCAAAAAGACTTGGTGAACGGGCACGCCTTGGTCACAGAAAGTCATCGACTTCAAAAAAATCCTATGGATATTGGGTTTCTTTATGTGCCGGAGGAGGGGGTCGAACCCTCATGATGCTAAGCACCATTGGATTTTGAGTCCAACGCGTCTGCCAGTTCCGCCACTCCGGCGCAGGGATGATTATACAGGGAGGCGGCGCGAATTCTCCAGCGCTGAGCGCCTTGCTCCTGTGGAAAGTTTGCAAAGCAATCATCGCCGTCTTCGTGGACAGACTTTCACGGGTCTGCTATAAACTCGCGAAGCCGCCGGGCTAATTCGCGCACTTCGGCGTATCGGCCGGCAGATTGCGAACCGGCAACCGAGGCTCCCGAGATTGTCATCGATTCCGCTGATCTACGCCGAGCTGCAGGCCATACAAGGTCAATTCGGCTATCTTCCGGCCGATGAATTGGCGGCGTTGTCTTCCCGTTCGAGCATTCCCCTGTTTCGACTGCACGGCGTCGCCAGCTTCTATCCTCATTTTCGACTGACGCCCGCACCCAAGGCCGACGTCCGCGTCTGCTGCGACATGTCCTGCCATCTCCGCGGCTCGGATGACCTTCGCGCAGGGATCGCGCGCCGCTATCAGGGTTCCGCGCCAGAGGATTTTTCACTTCAAGAGGTTTCCTGCCTCGGGCAATGCGACGGCGCGCCGGCCATGGCCGTCAACGGCCAAATCTTCAGGGGCATTGACCTCGCGTCCGCGGATCGCCTGATTCGTGACGCGTTTGCGGGCGAGCTGTTGCCGCAACCGACGCGCGAGACTTCACGGCGCGAACTGTTGTCCGATCCGTATCAAGGCTCGGAGCGCTACGGCGCGCTTCGCAGCTACGTTTCTTCTCGCGATTGGCCTGCGTTCATCGCGCAGTTGAAAGCCAGCGGATTACGCGGTCTGGGCGGCGCGGGTTTTCCCACGGGCACGAAATGGGAAATTGTGAAAGCCACGCCGAGCGATGAGAAATTCATCGTTTGCAATGCCGACGAGAGCGAGCCGGGCACTTTCAAGGACCGCTTCATCCTCGAACATCTTCCGCACCTCGTGGTGGAAGGCATGATTCTGGCCGGCCTTTTCACCGGCGCGCGCAAGGGCATTCTGTACATTCGCCATGAATATGAATTGCCCAAGGAAATCGTCGCGGAAGGAATTCACACCTGTTACCGTGAAAATATTCTTGGCCAAAACATCCTCGACTCCGGACTCGCGTTTGATCTAGAACTTTTCACCAGTCCCGGAGGCTACATTTGCGGCGAGGAAAGCGCGCTGCTCGAGGCTATCGAAGGCAAACGCGCCGAGCCGCGCAACAAGCCGCCGTTTCCCGGCGTGCACGGCCTGTGGCAGAAACCCACGGTCATCAACAACGTCGAAACATTCTCTAACGTTCCGCTGATCCTCGTTCGCGGTGTGGATTGGTATAAATCGCAGGGACAGAGCGGCGCGGCGGGTTTGAAATTCATCGGCGTGAGCGGCGCGGTGAAGCGTCCCGGCGTGTATGAAGTCGCCATGGGCGCGCCAGCATCCGATTTGATTTTTCGCTGCGCGGGCGGGCCGCCCGATGGCCGGGAATTAAAAGCATTCGCGCCCTCGGGACCTTCCTCCGGTTATCTTCCGGGCTCGATGGTTGACGTTCACATGGATTTCAAATCGCTGGCCGACGCGGGCTCGATGCTCGGCTCCGGCGCACTGGTGGTTTGCGACGATTCCGCATGCATGCTGGATATGGCTCTCAACTCCACGAAATTCTTTCGCAACGAATCCTGCGGCAAATGCGTTCCCTGCCGCGTTGGTTCGCAAAAACTCGTGGACATTCTGACCAATTGGACACGCGGCGAGGGCGATGCGTCCGATCTCGCGCTGATCGAAGAGCTGGCGCAAGCCCTGACGCTGACTTCGATCTGCGGCTTGGGGCAAGTGGTTCCCGTTCCTGTCGCGTCCGTGCTGAAATACTTTCCAGACGAAGTCACCGCTCATTACAAGGATCGCCGCTGCTCCGCCGGAGTCTGTCCCGTGAGCCGCTCGAGCGCGAAGCCGTCATGAGTTCCCCGTTCATCGAGCTGACGATCGACGATAAAACAATCTCCGTACCCGCCGGCACGACGGTATTCGACGCCGCGCGCTTGAACGGCGTGCGCATCCCCACGCTGTGCCACCAGCAGAATGAAACGCCGGTCGGCGTCTGCCGCGTCTGCGTGGTCGATGTGGGCGGCCGAGTGCTTACAGCGTCCTGCGTGCGTCCCGCGGAAAATGGCATGGTTGTCTCCACGGCTTCCGAGAAAGTGCGGCGCGCGCGCCGCACGCTCGTCGAGCTGCTGATGTCCGATCATCCTTCGCCCTGCGCGCGCCAGCAGCATTCCGGCGATTGCGAACTGGAAATCCTTGCGCGAGCCGAGGGCGTGGAAAAGCCGCGCTTCGCTCGCCGCGCCACTTCGCGTGGCCGCGACGATTCCTCGGTGGCCATCGCCGTCGATCACGACGCGTGCATCCTCTGCGACCGTTGCATTCGCGGCTGCGACGAGATTCGCCACAACGATGTCCTGGGGCGCATGGGCAAGGGCTATCGCACGGGAATCGCGTTCGACCAGAATCTGCCGATGGGCAATTCCTCGTGCGTGTCGTGCGGCGAGTGCATGATTTCGTGCCCCACCGGCGCGCTCACCAACAAATTTCACGTGGGCACTTCGCTGCGCACGGGAGAACCCGCCGCGCCCGAAACGCTCCAACAATTGCCCGTTTTCGCCGGAGTCTCCGGCACGTTCCTCGAATTAAATCGCGGCGCAAACGTGGTCCGCAAGTTTCGCCCCGGCGAAATCATTTGCCGCGAGGGCGAATTTGGCTCGACCGCGTTTTATATGCTCGAAGGCCGCGCGCAAGTTTCCATCAACACGCAAATTGGACACGTGAAAACCGAAGGCGGCGCTCGCGGTTTTTTCAGCAAGCTATCCAGCCGCCTCGCGCGCGGCGCGGAAGATGATCGCGACGAAGAATCCCTGCGCCGCACGATTCCCATCGACGGCCCGGCGGATCTGCCGCTCGAAAAACCCGTCGCGGAACTCGGCTCTGGCGACCTGTTCGGCGAAATGACGTGCATGAGCTTTTATCCGCGCTCCGCCACGGTGCGCGCCGTGACGCAAGTGACGGCGCTCGAAATGCTGCGCAACGTTCTGGATATTCTCCAGCGCAACAAGAATTTCCGCGCCCAGATCGAGGAGACCTACCGGCGGCGCGCGCTCGATTCGCATTTGCGCAGCGTTCCGATTTTCTCCGGACTTTCGGCCGGCTTCATCGATCACCTGCGCGACAAAGTCGATCTGGTTCGTTATTCCCCGGGCCAGCTCATCTGCCGCCAGGGAGAGCCCGCCGACAGCTTTTATCTGGTGCGCATCGGCTTCGTGAAAGTCTCGCAAACGCATCCCGGCGGAGAAATGATCCTCGCGTATCTGGGCCGCGGCGGCTACTTCGGCGAAATTGGGCTTCTTGGCGGCGGCGTGCGCACGGCGGCGTGCACCGCGCTCGATCACGTGGAGGTGGTGCGCATCGCGGCCGCGGATTTTTACCTGATGCTCGAGCAGTTTCCCGAAATTCGCCGCAACCTCGAAGCGGTCGCCACGGAGCGCCAGCGCGAAAATCGCGAACGCCTGGCGTTCGTCGAATCCACTCCGCTGCAGGATTTTCTCTCGCAGGGCTTGATGGAAGCGCAGAGTTTGCTGATTCTCGACCTCGAGCGCTGCACGCGCTGCGATGCTTGCGTCCGCGCGTGCGCCGACGCGCACGACGGTGTCACTCGGCTGATTCGCGAAGGCCTGCGCTTCGACAAATATCTGGTCGCCACGTCCTGCCGCCAATGCCGCGACCCGCTGTGCATGGTCGGGTGTCCGGTTGGCTCGATTCGCCGGCGCAATTCGCTCGAGGTCATCATCGAGGACTGGTGCATCGGCTGCGGCCTGTGCGCGAACAATTGCCCCTACGGCAATATCAACATGCATCCGTTTCCGGTCGAGATCGCCGATGCGGATTCGCCGGGCCGCACACGCGCAATTGTGAAACAGAAAGCCACATCGTGTGATTTGTGTACCGAGCACGCCGAGCCAAGCTGCGTCTACGCGTGCCCGCACGACGCCGCGCATCGCGTGGATCCGCGCAAATTCTTCGGCGCGCTTCTGGCGCAGTCGAAGCAGGATTGACACTCGAGTGCTACTAGACCGCACACAGCGCAACTGGATGATCGCGGCGGCGATTCTATTCATCGTCGCGACGGCCATCTACGTTCCCTATGCGCTCGATTCGCCGCAAGGCCCCCGCGGAGGCAGCACCGTTGGCCTTTCCTTTGGCATCGCTGGTTTTGCGCTGATGCTTTTCGCCGGACTACTGGGCGCGCGAAAGAAATTTCCCGTGTGGCGCGTGGGACGCGCGCAGACGTGGATGCGCGGCCATCTGTGGCTCGGCCTGGTGAGCCTGCCCATCATTCTCTTCCACGCGGGCTTCCACATGCGCGGCACGCTGACGCTAGTGCTGATGATTCTGTTTTTCATCGTCATTGCGAGCGGCATTTTTGGCGCGATTCTTCAAATTTACATTCCGCGCAAAATCACCAGCGAAGTTCCCATGGAAACGATCTACGAGCAGATCGATCACATTCGCGCGCAGCTTCGCGAAGAGGCCGATCAATTAGCCACGGCTGCGTGCGGCTCGCTCGACGGAAGATCCGCGATGGGCACTGCTCCCGGCGGCGACACGTCCGCGTCGGCTGTCGCAGTGGGCGTCGAGATCAGCGAAGACGCCCGCGACCAATTGCGCGAATTTTATCTTCGCCGCATGCGCCCATTTTTAGAGGAGCCGTTGCGGAGCCGTTCGCCGCTGGCGGAAACGCCGCAGGCCGCGGGGATTTTCGAGGAGTTGCGCCTGCGGCTGCCGCGCGAACTGCACGACACGCTGAAGGATTTCGAGAGCATCTGCGACGAAGAGCGCCAGTTGACGCGCCAAGCGCGCCTGCACCACGTGCTGCACGCGTGGCTGCTGGTTCATGTGCCGCTTTCTTACGGCTTGCTGGCGCTGGCCGCGGTTCACGCGGTGATGGCGCTGCGGTTCTGACTGAAAGAAACTCGGGAGCGAAGACGGGAGAGAAGAATTGTCACGGCGTCCGCGAACTGCAAAAAAACTCGCGCAGCGCATCGAACTTTCATACTTCAAGCGCACGCAACCGCTGCGCCGCTGGCGCTTCGTTCTTTCCATAGCGTTTCCGGCGCTGGCGCTGCTTTGGCTGGCCGCCGCGGGCGTTTCCAGAAATCGCTCGCCGTATAGCATGGGCCCGGTATCGGCTCCGCACGCCTTCTTCGGGCAGAAATGTTCGGCGTGCCACGTCGCGGACACCGCCTCGTTCCGCCATCCCGTGACAAATCAAGCATGCCTCGCGTGCCACGACGGGCCGATTCATCACGCTGACCAGGTCTTCACGCCCTCGTGCTCTTCCTGCCACGTGGAGCATCAGGGGCGCATGCGGCTCACCGCCGTGCGCGACTCGTCCTGCACACAATGCCACGCGAATCTTTCGACGCGCTTCGGCGCTCCGCATTTCGTCCGCAGCGTAGTTTCTTTCGCACGGCATCCGGAATTCGCTCCGCTGCGCGATCATCTCAAGGATTCCACCACGATAAAATTCGATCACGCCGCGCATCTCAAGGCCAATCTCATTGGTCCCGGAGGCCGCCGCGTACAAATGACGTGCAACGATTGCCATCGTCCCGGCGCGGCACGCGGCTCGTGGACGTATGGACAACCCGGAGTGCAAGCGGTCACTTTTTCCGGCGGCGAGCAGTACACGCCGTTCCCGACGTTGACGCCGCACGGCCTTTATTCTTCCACGGCCGCGCAGAAGCGCATCGAGCTTGCTTACATGGCTCCGGCGACGTATGCGAATGCGTGTTTTTCGTGCCATCCGCTCCAGTTCGACGCGCGCTTCCGCGATTCCGTCCCGCACGACAAGCCCGAAATCGTTCACGCCTTTCTGGTAAAGAGATTCGAGGATTACATCGCCGCGCATCCCGCGGCCGTGCGAGAATCCGCCGCGCTGCCGCGTTTGCCGGAGAAATCTGTTCCGCCGCGGGTCCGCGTGCTTACCCGCGCCGCATGGGTCGCCGAGCAGGTCAGCACAGCCGAAAATCTTCTGTGGCGCAAGACCTGCGCGGAATGCCACACACTGATTTTTTCGACGGGAAATCCGTTGCCGGCCGTGGCGCCTTCGCAAATTACGACTCGCTGGCTTCCGCATGCGCTTTTCAGCCACGACGCGCACCGCATGGTCACATGCGCCAGTTGCCATGCCAGCGCCGCGTCCAGCGAGATTGCTTCCGACGTGCTTCTCCCAAGCGTCCGCACGTGCCAGGAATGCCACGCCGCTCGCGCTTCCGCCGCGCCCTCCGGCTGCTATGAATGCCACACGTATCACAACTGGTCGCGGGAAAAAGTGTATCCGGGGAAATTCTCGATTCCCGACTTACTGAAGAGCTCGCGCAATTTCGCGCCGCATCCGCCAATCGCCGTAGCCATTTTCCGGTAATCGCCAGCTGATGCGCCACTTGCGGCGGCTGACTGGCCCCTCGGTTGACGGCTGATTACTCGCCTGTTTTTTTTCTCAGCCAGCCGCCGATCCATTTCTCGGCGCTTTGGATCGCGCTCGCCGACGCGGCGCGCGGCGGCCCCGGAGGCGCGTTTGTGACTGTATAAAGCTTTCCGTCGCGCAAATACATGCGATGCATTTCTTTCAGATTGAACGGCCGTGCTCCGCGCCTGCCAAACACGGCGATTTGATTTCCGCTCTCATCGACGGCGCGATCACGATCAATTCCCTTTGATATCGCGAGCGCTGGACCAGCCGTGCGATACGTCGCCACGAGCTTCGGCATGGGCCGCGGGCTGAAACCTTCAAAACGCGGATCGTTTTCCGGCGCGATCAATTGCAGCACGCGAAGGCCGTTCTTGCCATCGGCGACGTACGCGAAAATGCTCGCCGCCGTTGCGCCGAGTTTCACATCATTGACGTCATTCATCGCGCCGCCCGCGTTGAACAGTTGATCCATCACGGGATGCTCGGGCCGCTCGACATTCACAATCGCGAGACCTTGCTTGCCCGCCGCCACGTAGGCGTACGTTCGCGCCACATAAACGTTGCGCGCGTCGGCAAGCGGCACTATCGCGCCCGGCACGACGCGCGGCTTATCGAGATGCGTCACGTCCAGGACTTTCAGACCATCGCGGTCCACGACAAACGCATAACGAAACTGGATGGAAATTCCGCGCGGGTGATTCAACTCCGGCGCGCCGATTTGCGCCACCACGCGCGGCGCCAGCGGGTTATTCAAGTCAACGACGACCAATCCCTTGCCGCACAGAATATAGGCATACGTTCCGGCAATCGCGATGCGCCGCGCGCCATTCAAAATTCCGCCGGGATTGAACGTGACGGCGCGTTTCAGAAAATTATCTTCCGGGTTGCCATTGAGCAGCGTGGACACGCCCGGCGCTTTGCCCTTCAAATTCGGATCGCCAACCACGATGAGGCCTTCGTACTTGTCCGTAACGTAGAGAAACCCATACATCAAATTGATGGGCTGCTCCTGGTTTTGCGGGAACTGCGTGCGCGTGGGATCAACCGCCAGCGTGGTCGGCGTCGCCACGTCCGTTGCGTATTTTGTCTTCACGTAGAGTCGCTGGCCGAGCGGCGAAACGGGCGCGGTGACCATGCGCTCCGAAAATCCCTTGTTATCGACGTTCGCGATGTCGTAGACGCGGAAGCCACCCTTGCCCATCGCCGCGTAGACGTATTCGCCGCGCATCTGCACAGCGAGAATCGTCTTGCCCGCGTGGTGATAGGCCACGCGGAGACGCCTTCCGCCGGCGACGAATTTCTTGTAATCCTCGGGATAAGCAACGCTCTGAAAATCGCTTCCGTAAATTGCGTCCGGGTCGTGATGCTCGGCGACGGCCACGGCGGAAAATCCCTTGGCGCCCTCGGCGACGTATATGTAGCGGCCCTCGTAATTCAGAAAATTCGTGCCGAGCAGCAGCACTTGCGCCATCCACGCGTTGTTGTCGCCTTTGCTCGAGACATGGCAATCGGTGCACTGCTTCGTTTCCGTTGCGCGCACCGTATGCGGGACGTAGGTGCTGAACGCCTGCCCGCTGAATCCCGGCGCGGAAACCGTCTGCTGCGTGTAATACAGCCAGTCGCGGTTCGCGTTCTGCGAACTCACCAGAATCGCGCAACTCGACCGCGCGGGCGCGACGCGATTCCCCGTGACCGTGCCATCGATCGCCAGCATGTAGCCGTCATCGCGCAGCACCTGGAAGTTGTAACTCGTCCAGTTGCGCGACAGCGTTCCTTCGTTGTGCAGCATTCGCCGGCGACTATTCGCCCTCATCTGCAAATGGCAGCCGAAGCAATTCGGCGTCCACGATGAATGGCACGCGAAGCACGTCATCGTGCTGTCCGAATGCGCGAGGTCCGCGTCGTGTGCCGGGACCGTGCCCCACGTTGTGCCGTCCTTGCGCAGCGTTTTCGCGAGGCGCGATTTTTCGCTGTAGTGCGGATTCCCCGGCGTGATGGTGTCGAGCACCTGCGTCACTTCCCATTGCAAATTCCGCTGCATCATCGAGCGCTGAAAAAGTTTCCCATCCTGCCAGTAAAATTCGCGCTCGCCCCACGGCGTGCGCAACGCCGCCAAATTAATTCCGCCTGCTGGCGATGCCGGCCCGCTGGTCAAAAGAGTCGCCCTGTGCCGGATCGTGCCGTGGCAATCGGTGCAATGAATCGCAATCGCCGCGCGTGGCTCGTTGTAGAGCTTCCCCGTGCCGTGAGCGTCCTGCGCGAAATGGCAATCGATGCACTGCATCCCTTTCTGAAGATGCAAATCTTCGAGATGCACGGCCTTCCCGAATTTGTCCGGATCGTTGAACGGCACAATGTGATTATTGGCGTCGAGCAAGTTCCCTTCGCGGTCGCGTTTCTCGACCCACCGGAAAATCCATCCGTGGCCGTGGAAATCGTCGAATTGCGTGTCTTGGAGTTGTTTGTTGAATTTCGCGGTACCGAGCTGCGCCAGAAATTTCACGCTGGCCCACAAACCGCGCGGCGTCGCACCCTCCGGGTCCCGCAAACTCACCTTATAGCGCTCCTCCGGCGTCGGATTGCGCTGCTTCTTCGGGTACATCACTTTTCCATCGACTTCGTTGTCCCACCACGTGTCGCCGTAAAACGTGGTCAGCATGTTCGTGCCCGGGTGGACATGGCAGACCATGCACTGGCTCGAGGGCATCGAGAGCGTGAATTCGTGCTTGATCGGATGCCCCGGCTGGCCGCGCGGAATCGTGGGATCGTCTTCGGCGCTCTCGCCCATGTTTCCGTATTTTGCGTACTGCACGGAATGCGCCGGCGAACGATCATTGGCGTAGACCACGTGGCAGGCCGAGCATCCGCTCGCGCGATAATCTCCCGGCTGATCGTTTGTTCCCGGCATATTCAACGTCGGATCGAGCAGCCGCGTCTTCTGCAAGCCTAAAAACACGGGGTCGGTTCGCAATTGCGTGCCGAATCCACGGAAGCTCAGTTTGTCATCCGGCTTTCCCGGCTCGTCCCGCCGATCCGGATTCCCAATGCCGCTTTTTTCCGCGCCGCCGCGCTCAAACACGCGCAGCACGTTCCCCGGCTGCGAAATCTCCCAGCGCTCGAGCGGATCAATGAACGGAAGTATGCCTTTCATCATGGTCTGTCCCGGCGTGGGCGGAGGAAACGTGGTCACGCGCTGCGGCGTTCCATGGGGCGAGTAGCTTTCGCCGAAATGCTCGTCCTTGAGCGGATACGAACCGTTGTTGTAAAGCGCCGCGCCCCACAGAATGCCTCCCACGGTCATCATGCTGGTGCGCACCGCGTAGGTTTCCTGCGCATGGCATCCGCTTTGCCCGCACGTCCTATCGGCGACGCGCAAGTCGCCCGGATTCACGAATTGAATGTAGTTGCGGCTTTCGCGCAGCCAATCCGTGTTCGCACGCACCGGATTCGCCGAGGATTTCCAGAGCCACGGCAGGCGCGGCTTGGGATGCGCCCTCGCTTTCGCGGCTTCGTATTCCGGCGAACCGGGTTTCGCTCCGGCGGGCACGAAGACCGCCGGGTTTCCCGTGTGGCAGTCCACGCATCCCAGCCGCACGGTTCCCGTGGTGTGCATCGTCGGCTCGTCCACGTTGACGTGGCACGAAATGCATCCCGCGCTTTTTTTGTCCGCGGCGGCTTGCGTCTGGTTGATCAGCAAATTGTCATTTTGCACGCCTTGCGCGCGCGCGTTTCCGCGGCCTCCGCTCAACGCCAGCGCGAGCATGGCGATGGACGCGCCAAAGCAAACCGCCGCCGCTCGGCCGCGTCTCGCAGGCATCACATCAAATTTCGGCAAGCCTCTCAACTTTATGGCGCTCCTAGAATCGAAACCGCAAATTCGCAAACGCCGAAAAGAGCGTCCGCTTGGTGTAAATATCCTGAAATCCCCGGCCCGGCTGAAACACCGATGCGCCGAACGTAAACACCATATTTTCCGTCAGCCCCGGACGGTACTTCGCTCCCAGGTCGAACTCTTCGCCGATGTTGTGGTGAATGGGCGATTGAAACAGCACAAGTTCGAGCGGCTCGGTGTGGTCAAAGCGCATGAAATCGAAATTCGTCACGACGGTCAGTTTCGGCGTCACGTTGAAATCCGTTCCGGCGTTGTAGAGCCAGATCCCCGGATTCACAAAATTCGCCTGGCCCTCCGTTTTATTCGAGCGCAGGCTCGGCAGCAAGCTATCCTGCGGCGTGAGGAACACGCCCGATCCCGAGAGCTTGATGCCTTCGCGATTCCAGAAGCTGAACAGTCCTCCCGCGAAGGCGGGATTATCCACGATGGCGTCAAATCCGCGCGCGCGGCCGTCGCGCGGATTCGCGTCGCCGGAAGCGTACAGGAACGAGCCGCGAAATCGCGCCCAATTCTTGTCTTCGGAAAGCTCGAGCGCGGCCATTTGCGCGTTGATGGTCACTTTGCGCCCGGCAATGGGATTGAACGTGTCGTATCCCAGCGCCTGATAGAACGCGTGGCTCACGTTCAGCCGCCCGATGTGGCCGTCGCTCGCCCATCCGAGATAGACGACGCGGATTCCATGCGTCTGGATTCCCGCGCCTTGATTCACCACGTTCCCAATCGGCGCGGGACGCACCAGAAATCCGTTCGTGTCGAAATGAACCGAGGGATCGTCCTTGTTGTACGCGACGCTGAATTCCGTGGTGTAACCTTTCCAGATAAAATCCTGCATGTAGAGATTCGCGATGACCACTTGCTGGTGGCGCCGCGCAAACGTGTTCAATTCGCTGTTCGTGTCTTTCTCGAGCATCTGAAAATACGCGAGGTTGTACTGCCAGCGGTTCGATTTCAAATTTCCAAACACTCGCAAGCCCGGCTGCTCGTCCGAATAAAGAAAGCCGCGAAAGTCGCTGGTAAATCGCTGGATTCCCGCGCGTACCGAAAGGAAATCGTAGTTCGGGCTCAGGTCGGCAATCTTGTACTCGACGAACGCCTCCTGCACTCCGGCGTGCGTGTCGACGCGGCTGGTTCCCGCGCGCACGTTGATGTTCACCAGCCCAAGCTCCTGCGTGTTCAGGTAGTTGATGCTGAATTCCGGCGTGAACCGAATTTGCCAATCGACGGGCTTAAAGCTCGTGTCGCCGTGAAACAGATCAAACGACAGGCGAAAATCCTGATTCAGAAACGATTGCTCGCCCTTGCCGAAAAACCCCGCGCTTCCGGGGCGCGCCTGGCTGACGCCGCTCGGCGCGGGCACGCGCCGCTCATCCAGAAACGTGTTGCTCGTCCCCGTGAAGTTGAAAAACGTGGAATTGCCAATGATCGGATAGTCGCCCTTCCATTTGTTGCGGTTGAAGGGATCCCACCAGTGCCCGCGCACGTAGGGATAATCACCGCCGCGGGCATAGCGCTTCCAGTCGGGCATCGCGATCTTCCAGCGATCCGGCTCGGGATGAAAAACTTTGTCGTAAGGAGGGAGTGGCGGCGCGGGCGTGACGCTCGGCGCAGCAGGCTGCTGCAGTTGGTGGTACGGAGGAAGCGGCGATGGCATCGGCACGGGCGCGGCAGATTGCGATCGTGGTTCCCGAGGCGGACGTTGCGCCGTCATCACCGCCGGCGGAGTCGCGAGCGGTTCCACTCGCAATTCCATGGTAACGACTTCCGATGCCACAAGACGCAAATCGTTTCGCGATATGGTCTGGAAACCATCCTTCGTAATGGTCACTTCATAGTTCCCCGGCGGCATATTCGTAAAACGGAAAACGCCGTCGCCCGTCGACTCCGCTTCGAATGCTTTTCCGCTGGGCAGCATTTGCAAAGTAATCTTCGCGCCGCCCACGGGATGCCCGGCGGGATCACGCAGCATTCCTTGCACGGCGGACAATTGCCGGTTCGGCCGCGGCAGTCCCTGACTCTGCTGCGCACCAAATGCGCGCGCCGGAATAGCCGCGAGCCGGCGTAGCTCCGCGCTCGCTGGTGCGCAGAAAGCCGTCCATGCGGCCGTCATAATCATGGCCGCGCAGACCCATCGCATCCGCGCACGGGAGGAAATCGCCGATTTTGGGAGATACCTGCGCCACCACATCGCATGTTCCGCAGCCACAGGACGCGCTACTAGCTATCACAGCGCCATCGCGCGGGCAAGCAGATTCCCCTGAAATTTGGATTCAAATGTTGCCGGAACAGCACGCGCGCTTCACGCGCGCCGCCGATCCCTCTTGAGCCACCCAGCGGGATGTGATACGAAGTCCTCACTTCGCCGTGAGGTCTTGCGTGTTGCGTGCGCCACAAACAATCTGCCGCGTTCGACATTTTTTTGCTGCGGCGATGGTCAGTATTCTTTGCGTCGCTCTTACCTCCTGCGGCGGAGCGAGCTCTTCCTCGAATTCGCCGGGGCCGCCGCCGGCGGTTGCGGAATTATCCGCTGTGGACGTGCAATCGATAGTTCAGGCGGCCGCATCGGCCGTGGACGTTCCCTACGTCATCGCCGTCACGAATCGCGAGGGCGATATTCTCGCCGTTTACCAAAAGCCCGGCTATGCGCCCTCCAGCATCGGAAATTTCAGCCAGACCGTGGACACCAACGAGCTCGCCGTCTCCCTGGCGCGCACCGCCGCATTTTTCAGCAACGATCAAGCGCCGCTTTCCTCGCGCACCGTTCGCTTTATCAGCGGAATTCATTTTCCGCCTGGCGTTACGGACACAGCCAACGCCGCGCTCTACGGCATCGAAAACACAAATCGCGGCTGCACACTCAGCACGAATTTCAATCCCGGCGAATCGCTTCCGCCGGCGCGCTCGATCAACGGTGCAAATCCTGGTCTCGGCATCGCGACGGGCAAGGCCGACGTAAATGATTCCGACCCGAACGCCGTCAATCCCGGAGGCGTGCCGATTTTCAAAAATGGCGTGCTTCTGGGAGGCGTCGGCGTCGCGGGCGCGCCAGGCAGCGTTGCGGAATTCGCCGCTTATTCGGCGGCTACCAGTAACGGCTTCGGTCCTTCGCCAGCGCCTCCCGGCGTTATCTTCATCGACGGCATCGCTCTGCCCTTTGTGAATCAGACAGCTCTGCCGGCGGGAATGTCCGCGGGAACCGCCGCGGGCGGCACATATCTTGCGGGGCCAATTGCCAGTCCGCAGGCTGCGCCGGAAGGTTATCTTGTCGGGCCAAACTCCGGGCCGCTCGGCGGCCTGTCGTCGCAGCAGGTCAATCAAATCGTGATGAACGCAGTCAACACGGCGAATCAGACTCGTGCCGTGATTCGCCTGCCGATCGGCTCGCGCGCAAGAATGGTGATCGCCGTCGCCGATCTGGATGGCACAATTATTGCTCTCTATCGCATGACCGACGCCACTGTTTTCAGCGTCGACGTGGCCGCGACGAAAGCACGCAACATGGTCTACTTCAACAGCGCCACGCGCGCCGCGTCGGATCTTCCCGGAGTTCCTATCGGCACGGCCGTGACGAATCGCACCATCAGCTTCGGCGCGCAACCGTTTTTTCCTCCGGGAATTGACGGCACCGCCGCCGGCCCGTTTTTCGCGCTTTACACCGGCGACGTTGCAAACCCGTGCACGCAAGGCTCGCAACCGCCGGGGCCCAATCAAAGCGGCATCGTGCTTTTTCCGGGGAGCGAAGGAATTTACGTCAACGGGCAGGTTGTCGGCGGTCTCGGCGTCAGCGGCGACGGAGTCGACCAGGACGATTTTGTAACCAGCGGCGGCGATGCGGGCTTCGAACCGCCCGCGTCAATTCGCGCGGACCAAATTCTCATCAACGGCGTGCGGCTGCCGTACCTCAAATTCCCGCGCAACCCGACCGACTAACGCGCATCAGTTATCACCCGCCGCTCATCACCGTCTTTCTACTTCGTTCTCATCATCTTCACCAGCGCGATCGAATCGGCATGGCCCTTGTCGCGTTCCCAGGAGTCGAACGCGCCCCCGATTGCCGGATTCTTCGCTTCGACGCGGCGAATCATCGCTTGCACTTTGTCGATTCCATCGGGCTGCGTGGTCACAAACGCGTAGTCGAGCGTGTTGATATCGCCTTCGTGCACCAGCAGCGTATCGAGCTGATAACCCACGAGCGTGCCATCATCGACCATCTTGGCCAGTTCCGGAGCCATGTACGTCTTGAAATCCTGGCTCCAGTCGTCCACGTGCCCCGGCTTGATCGCGAATGTCGCCCCCCACAGATAGACGTGTTCGTAGGTTCCCGCCTTGTAACCGTGAACCGTGGAACGCAGAAATGTGTCCCAGTGCCGCACATTCCCCAGGACCGGACTCGTGTTCGCGGCTTCCCTCACCGCGTCGAGCGCGCGCAAAATCCCCCCGACGGTCGTCGCCTGCATCCAGTCCACGTGCGTGGGACCGTTTTCGGTATGCACGATCGTTTCCGCGAACCCATATCCGGTCAGCGTGCCGTCGTCGACCAGCTTGTCGAGAATCGGCTTCATGCTTTGCGAGAATTTGTCCATGTCGCCCCATTGCGCACGCGGCACGGTCCAATTTGAAACGTAGGTGTACAAAATCTCGGCCGGCTTTGCCTGTGCCGCAGCGCCAGGCACGGCAACGAACAACCCCATTATGATCACCATCGCGCAAATCCACAGTTTCTTCATCCGACCCTCCTCGTAATCGTTATCGTCTCGAGCGTTTCACCAGACACGGTCCAAAATCCGAAAGTCGCCATGTCCTTCCTTATCCCTCGCGAAACTTATGTCCGGCCAAATTTCCGAGCCCATCATACGCGGCGTACTTGTAAGTCTCCGAAAGCGTCGGGTAATTGAATACCAATTCGATAAACGTGTCGAGCGTCCCGCCCATTTCCATCACCGCCGAACCGATGTGCACAAGTTCCGTGGCGCTTTCGCCGATCATGTGCACGCCAATAATGCGCTTGTCGTCGCGCCGAAAGATCAGCTTCAGCAATCCCGCCGTGTCCCCGATGATCATGCCGCGTGCATTGTTCTCGTAGTTCGCCCGGCCCACGGCATACGGAATCGCTTTCTCCCGGCACGATTCCTCGGTTTCGCCCGCGGCGGAAATTTCCGGAATCGTGTAAATCCCCATGGGCATCATCGACGCCAGCTTCTGCTTGTACTGAAATCCGAACGCGCGGCACACGGCCAGCCGCCCTTGTTCCATCGACGTGGACGCCAGCGCCGGAAAGCCAATCACGTCGCCCGCCGCGTAAACGCCCGCCGCCGCCGTTTCGTAGTTTTCATTCACAACGATCAGCCCGCGCGAATTCACCGTCACGCCCGCGCTATCCAGATTCAGTCCGTCGATGTTGCCGCGCCGCCCCGCCGCAAAAAGCGCCGTCTCGGCATCCAGCGTTTTCCCGGAGCCAAGCGTCATGCGGATTCCGCCGCTGGCGTGTTCGATCGTTGCCATGCGCTCGCCGAAATGGAATGCAACGTGCAAGCTGTCGAGTTTCGCTTGCAGCCGCTCCGCGATTTCCTTGTCCAGAAAAGGCAGGAGACGGTCGCGTCCGTCGGCCAGCATCACCTTCACGCCCAGCGCCGCAAAAATCGAAGCGTATTCGCAGCCAATCACGCCTCCGCCCACGACGATCAGGCTTTCCGGAATGCGGTCCATGGTCAAAATCGAATCCGAATCGAATATGAATTTGTCGTCGTAAGGAATTTCGGCCCCGCGGTGCGGACGCGAGCCTGTCGCGATCAGAATCACGTCTCCGTGCAGCCTGCGGATTCCTGCGCCGGAGTTCACCATCAAGGTATGCGCGTCCTCGAATGCCGCCGCTCCGCGAACGAACTCGATTCCATGTGCCGCGAGATTTCGTTCAATCTTCTCCCGCTCCGCCATCACCACCGCGTCTTTGTGGTGCATGAAATCCTCGACCGTCAGTCCCGCGCGCAGCGAATAATCGATCCCGTAAATTCCGCGCTGCCGCAGGCCGGAAAAGTACAGCGCCGATTCGCGCAGCGTCTTGCTCGGCACCGTGCCTGTGTTGATGCACGCGCCGCCAACGGCTGCTTCGCGCTCAATCAGCGCCACGCGCTTGCCAAAATACGCCGCTTGCGCCGCGCCCTTTTCTCCCGCCGGGCCCGACCCAATCACCACCAAATCGAATCGTTCCATCGCCGCCTCGCGCCTTTTTAGCGCCGCCACTCGTCGATCAAATTTGCGACCAGCCCCGTCCAACCCGTCTGATGGCTCGCTCCCAATCCGGCCCCATTATCGCCGTGGAAATATTCATGGAAGAGCAGCAAGTCGCGCCAGTGCGGATCGCGGTGAAACATTTCCGTGCCGCCGAAAATCCTGCGGCGTCCGTTTTCGTCGCGCGCGAACAAGCGAATCATTCGTTCGGCGATTTCCTTCGCCATCGCTCGCGGCGTGATGGGTTTGCCGCCGCTGCCGGGCGCATGTACCGCGAAGCCGTCCCCAAACGCGTCGCTGAATTTCAGGAGCGACTCGATGATCAGATACGAAGTGGGAAACCAGATCGGCCCGCGCCAATTCGAATTGCCGCCTTTTATTTTCGAGTCCGCCTCGGCGGGCTCGTATCGCACCTCGCGCCCCTCGAAGACAAATGGCTCGGACTCGTGATGCTTCGACAAGCTTCGTATCCCCGCTTCCGACAAAAATTCCGATGGATTCCACAAGTGCTCGAGAATTTTCGCCAGTTGTCCGCGGTCCACGATCGACAAGATGTGCCTTCGCGCGCCATCCCGCGTCTCCGAATAGCACGCGTCTCCGACCAAGTCGGGCCGGTTGCGAATGAACCAGTCCACGCTGGCCACAAACCGCGGAAACGGCCGCAGGTCGGCGTCCTCGAGCACTTCAATCGCGAAGAGCGGAATCAGCCCGACCATCGACCGCACTTTGAATCGGTGCACGGCGCCGTCCGGGTAACGCAGCACGTCGTGAAAAAATCCATCCTCCGCATCCCACAACTGGTATTCTCGCCCGCCCATCTTCTTCATCGCCGACCCGATGTAAATAAAATGCTGGAAGAACTTCGTCGCCAGCGCCTCATACGCCTGATTCTCGCGCGCAAGCTCCAGCGCAATGCGCATCATGTACAGGCAGAAAAATCCCATCCATCCCGTGGCGTCGGATTGCTCGAGGATCGCGCCGCGCGGCAGCTTCTCGCTGCGGTCGACCACGGTGATGTTATCAAGTCCCAGGAATCCGCCTTCGAAGACGTTCAATCCCTGGCTGTCGACTTTGTTCACCCACCACGCGAAATTCATCAGCAGCTTGTGAAAACAGCGCTCCAGGAACAGCCGGTCGCCCGCGCCCGTTTTCCGCTTTTCGCGCTGATACACGCCCCAGCACGCCCACGCATGCACCGGCGGATTCAAGTCCGAAAATTCCCATTCGTACGCGGGAATTTGCCCGTTGGGGTGCAGGAATTGCTCGAAGAGCAAAAACCACAAATTCTCTTTCGCGATGCTCGGATCCACCAGCGCCAAACTCTGGCAATGAAACGCCAAATCCCACGCCGCGAACCACGGATACTCCCATTTATCCGGCATCGCCAGGACGCGCATCGAATTCAAATGCCGCCAGTGAACATTGCGCATCGATTTTCGTGACGCGGGTGGAGGCGCCTGCGGATCGTCGCCTTCAAGCCATTTCTGCACGTCGAACAAATAAATCTGGTTGCTCCAGAGCATTCCCGCGAGCGCCTGCCGCTGGATCAGCCTTTCCTCTTCGCTCGCGCGTGGCGGATGGACCGTGGCGTAAAATTCATCCGCCTCCTGCGAGCGTCGCTCCACAATCGCGTCCACGTCTTCCAGCGGCGCGTCGCTCATTTTTGGCGTGAATCGCAGCCGCAGCACCACGGATCCGCCGCCTTTCACGTTCATCCTGTAATGCAGTCCTGCTTTCGTGCCCACGCGTTGCGGATTCAAGCAATCCTCGCCGCTGGTAATCGCGCGATGAAACGCATCTTTCGTGCAGTTCTTACGGCTCTTGGACCATTCGCCGTAGACCGCGCGCGCGTTCGTCTCGTTGTCCGTGAAAAGCAACGCGGCTCCGGCCGGAGCGTATAAATAACGCCGCCCCAGTCGGTATTCGAACAGCAGATTCGCCGGCGGATTTGCCGCCCGGTCATCCGCGAGCAAACTCACGGCATCTTTTGCCGCGGGGCCGAGCCGTATCTCCGGCTCCGGCGACGGCGGATTCGTCCACGCCCACGTGTTTCGAAACCACATCTGCGGAATCAAATCGAGCCGCGCATCCTCAGGCCCGCGATTGAACGCCTCGATCCGAATCGCAATATCTTCCGGCGACGCTTTCGCGTATTCGATCACCACATCGAAATATTTTCCGCCTTCGAATGCGCCCGTATCCAGAAGCTCGTACTCGAATCCCTTGCCGCCGCGCGCCCGGTTTTCGTCAATCAGTTTTTGATACGGGAATTCCGCCTGCGGATATTTGTACAGCATCTTCATGTAACTGTAGGTCGGCGTCGCGTCCAAATAAAAATAATATTCCTTCACGTCCTCGCCGTGATTTCCTTCCGCCGGCGTCAGCCCAAACATTCTTTCTTTCAAAATCGGGTCGCGGCCATTCCATAGCGCCAGCGACAAACACAAAATTTGATATCGGTCGCAGAGTCCCGCGATTCCGTCTTCTCCCCAGCGATACGCCTTGCTCCGCGCTTGATCGTGCGTCAAGCACGTCCAGGCCGAGCCGTCCGCGCTGTAATCCTCGCGCACCGTGCCCCACGAGCGCTCGCTCACGTAGGGCCCCCATCCGCGCCACGGGCGCAATCCGTCCGCAGTGGGCGCTTCCGCCATGCGTGTTTCTTCAGCCGCCTTCGGGGTAAGAATTTCCGCCGCCGAGCTCGTTGCGTCCGGCGCGCCACCACCGGCGGCCTTCGCCGCGGGAGCTTTGCGGCTCCGCTTTCGCTTCTGCGTGGGTTCGGGCAAAGTGGCGAAATCTTACCAGAAGAAAAGGCGTTACGGTGTTCGGACACGCTCCGCCATTCCGCGTTGACTTGGCGCGCGGACGCGGGGTATAAGCAGCGCGACCGATGAACTTGGCGAAAACGAGAAATCGCGGAGTACTGCTGGCGCTCGCATGCGTCCTGGAGATGTATTTGGCCGGAAGCGCGCTGGCCAGCCCGCCGCAAGACCGCGCAGCAAATTCATCCGCGCCGCAAGCCGCCGTGCCGTTTCAATATGTTGGCGCGGGCGGTTGCAGCGCTCCCGCGTGCCACGGCAGCGTGCGTCCGATGACGCAAACGCGCATCTGGCAGAACGAATACAGCACATGGGTAACGCAGGACAAGCATTCGAACGCGTACACGGTCTTGAGCGGGCCTGTCGCGGTACGCATGGCGCGCATTCTCGGATTGCCCGCCGCAAACACTGCGCCGAAATGCCTGGCGTGCCACGCGATCGACGTTCCCGCGTCGCAGCGCGCGCGCACATTCGACATCAGCGATGGCGTGAGCTGCGAAAGTTGCCACGGCCCGGCGTCGGCGTGGCTCGGCCCGCACACCACCGTGGGCTGGACGCACGCGCAGTCATTAAAGCTGGGAATGTACGACACACGGAATCTTGTCTTGCGAACGGAGCGCTGCCTCGAGTGCCACTTGGGAACGAAAATCAAATATGTGGACCACGAGATGCTCGCCGCGGGCCATCCGGATCTATATTTCGAACTGGATTCTTTCGAGGCCACGATGCCGCGCCACTGGAAGCAGCCGCTCGACACGGACCCGTGGCGCGACGTCCGCGAATGGGCCACCGGCCAGGCAGTGCAATTGCGCGCGGAGATGCAATATCTCGGCGATTCCACGCAGCGCAAGGCGTGGCCCGATTACGCGCAGCTTGATTGCTTCGCGTGCCATCACAGCCTGGTCAAAACCGAAAATAGCTGGCGGCAGCAGCGCGGCTACGCTGGACGCCGCCCCGGCAATCCGCCGTGGAATGCGTCGCGCTACATCGTCTTTCGCGAAATGGCGCGGACTGTCGATCCGGCGCTGGCGGCACAACTCGATGCCTCGCTCGGAAAAGTCGAGGCGCAAATGAGCCAGCTGGCTCCGGATCGCGCCCAGGTGGCGGCGTCAGCGGCGCAAACCGTGGCAACATTGGACGATCTCGCGCAACGCACCGCGGCCATGCCCTACGATCAGGCCATGACTCTGAAACTGATGCGCGATATTTCCGGCGATGCGGATGGAATCTCCGGAGCTGGTGAACGAAGCGCGGAGCAAGCGGCAATGGCCCTCAACTCCCTTTTTCTGGCGTACTCTCGAAACGTGAAGATGGCCGGCGAAACGGATCTGCGCGCGGCGATCGGCGGTCTCTACCAGCAATTGCAGAATCCCTCGGCATATGATGCGTACCAATTTTCGGCGCAGTTGCACAAAGTCAACGCGCTTCTGCGCTGAGCCGCGAGCCGAAATCGTGGCCGTGCGAATATCGTGGACTGGCACGCGAAACGCGAAACGGAAATTCAGTTTCGCGTCCCGATGACCGGCCTTGCGGCAAGCGATGCGTGCTGACGAAACATCCCCGGCGCAAAACGCAATTCCCGCCCGCTGGCGCACCGGCTTCTGGTCGCTGATCGCCACGCAATTTCAAGGCGCGTTCAGCGACAACGCCTTGAAGTGGGTGGTCAGCTATTTAATTCTTGGCATGGGGCTGGCGCGCGAAAAGCGCGATCTCCTCTTCCAAGTCATCGTCCCCCTGCTTTTCGCGCTTCCCTTCCTGCTGTTTTCGATGGCCGGCGGATTTCTTGCCGACCGCTTCAGCAAGCGTTCCGTGACCATCGGAACGAAGCTCATGGAAATTTCCGTCATGGGCCTGGCTCTGGCCGGCCTGGCGACCGGACGCCTCTCCTGGGACGTTTTGGCGATTTTTCTGATCGGAACGCAAGCAGCGCTCTTCGGGCCGTCGAAATACGGATTGCTGCCGGAGGTGTTGCCGGAGCGCGAACTCTCGTGGGGAAACGGGATCCTCGAACTCGGAACCTTCGTCGCCATCATCACCGGGACGATGGCAGCGGGCGCACTCGCGGAGGCATTCCGAGGACGGCAGGAATGGTCCGGCGTGATTTTCATCGGCCTCGCGCTCGCCGGACTGATAACGAGCCTGAAAATCACCCGCGTCGCGCCCGCGAATCCGCAAAAGAAATTCCGTTGGAATCCGGCGGGAGAACTCTGGACCGAAATGCGCTACGCGCGCAAGGATCGCGTGCTTTGGCTCGCGCTGATGGGAAACCTCTATTTCTGGTTTCTCGGATCGTTGCTGCTGATCAATATCGTTTTGTACGCCACCGACGTGCTGCATGTGAATGACGTTCGCACGAGCATTCTGATGGCGGCGGTGACGCTGGGAATCGGAATCGGCAGCGTCGCCGCGGGATATCTCTCCGGCAATAAAATCGAATATGGATTGATCCCGCTGGGAGCGCTGGGAATCACGGTAACGGCGGCGCTGCTGGGGACGCCGCGCCTGACTTACGTTGCCGTGGCCGTCTATTTGTCCATTCTCGGATTCTTCGCCGGATTTTTCGCCGTGCCCATCAACGCGCTGATTCAGCACAGGCCCGCGCCGGAACGAAAAGGAGCAATGATCGCGGCGGCGAACTTGATCTCTTTCGTCGGCATCGGGTTGCAGCCAGTCGCGCAATTGCTGCTGATGAAGTTCGGGCATCCGAACCCGTCACGCGTATTCCTGCTGACGGCGGCGATGACGGCGATTGCCACTGTGTATGGGATGATTTTGCTGCCCGATTCGCTGCTGCGTTTCTTGCTGTGGCTGGCCACGCATTCGCTCTACCGCATTCGCGTGGAAGGCCGCGAGAACATTCCCGAGCGCGGCGGCGCGCTATTCGTTGCGAGTCATTTATCGTTCGTCGATGCGCTTCTGCTGACCGCTTCGATTGACCGCCCGATCCGGTTCTTGATGGAGAGGGACATTTGCGAAAACCAGGTTGTAAAACCCTTCGCGCGAATCCTGAAAGCGATCCCAATCTTCTCGCTGGAGCAGCCTCGGGAATCGCTACCTTCGCTGCGCGAGGCAACTGAAGCAATCCGGGCAGGCGATGTAGTCTGTATTTTCGCCGACGGGCCGAACACTTCGAACGGACAAGCCGGACAGATGTTGTCCTTCCCGCGCGCTTTCGAGGGAATTATTAAAGGTGTGGAAGCGCCAGTTCTGCCCGTGTGCCTCGACGGCGAGGGAAAAGGTATTGTCAGTTTCAAAGGCGGGCGTTTCGCCTGGAAATTTCCGCGGCGGCTCTTTTATCCCGTCACCGTCAGCTTCGGAAAACCGATCGCGCCCGCCGCCACGCCAACCGACGTGAGCGAAGCAGTGCGAGCGTTGCAAATGGGGGCCTACCGCTCAGGCGTGGCGTGAGTGTGGCCCGCGAACGGACGCGCCGAAAATAAAAGCGCGCCGGCCAACGAGCAGCTTGTTCGCTATCCGAGCCTCCCTTGCAGCAGTTCCCTTCCGTCCGCTCAGAAGACGGACAGCTTCACGTGCAGGAATTTTTTCGGGTCGCGACGGAAATCGCCAATCATCAGGCGCATATCGCCCGTGAGTCCCGTCAAATTGTCGTACAGTTGCGGATCGGTGAAAAACTTGCCGAAAGTGCCCTGGCCATTGTTCATTTTCCCGGTGAGATTGTTGATGTTGGCGCTTGCGTCGCGAAGATTGGCGAACAGCGTGTCATCGGTAACCAGTTTCCCCAGAGTGCCGTGGCCGCCGCGAACGCCCATGAGAATCGCATTCGAGTTCGCGAGGAATTGCTTCGTTTCGTCGTACACCGCCGGATCGTAGACCAGCTTGCCCAGCGTTCCCTTTTGCGATTGTATGTCGCCAAAGATCGTGTCCGCGTGGCCGATGGCCGAATCGGCCTTGGTATAAAGATCGTCAGACGTGACGAGCTTGCCGATCGATCCCTGGCCGGCTTGCACGGAGGCGACCAGCGATTCCGCTTTGGCGGCGGTGGCGTTCAGATGATTGTAAAGCGACGGATCGTAGATGAACTTTCCTGCGGTGCCTTCCCCGTGCCGGACCGCAACGATAATGTCTCCGACCTGCTTGGTCAGTTGGCCAAGATTCGCCTCCAGTTCCACGCCGCGTTCGACGATTGCCTGCATATCGCTTCCGGCCTTGCCGGGAATCGTCCCTTCGTTCGGAACCACCCCTCCCGAGCCGCGCGAAATTTCAATGTAGCCGTTGCCGAGAAGCCCCTGGGTGACCAGGCTGGCGTGGGAGTCCGTGCGGATCAGGTTCTGGTACCTTTTGTCGATGCGCATGTCGATTTCGATATTCTGCATGGCATTGGAGGGCTGCGGATTGATCCGCAATGCCTGCACATTCCCGACCGTGACGCCGTCGAGGCTTACGGGTGCGCCCACGTCGAGATTCGGCACTGAGGGAAGGTATGTTTTCAGCGAAAATTTCGCTCCCCAGTTCACGCCGGTGACGTAGAAAATCCCCACCGCGACCAGTAGCAATCCGGCAAGAACAAACACTCCTACGCGAAGTTCCGTCCACGTGAGTTGCTTGCGTTGCGCCATCTCTTCCCTCCTCTTAATCGCAAATCGAATCTCCAGGAATATCGTTCCTCCACGAGCCGGCGGACGATTTCAGGACAAAAACTCCCGCAAATAAGGGTCATCCGATTTCAATAATTCCTGCGTCTCCCCCTGAAAATAGACCCCGCAGTCGCGCAGCACCAGAACGTTCGTCGGCCGAGAATGCCAGCCCTCCCGCTCCTCCCAAATCGGAAGCACGCGGCCTGACTTCTCATCGAAAACAAAATTCGCCAGCCCGAAGGCGTCCTGCAGGCGATGCGTGGCTAGCAGCGACGTGACGCCATTCAGATCGCGAAGACGCAGGATGAGCGTAATGATGGTTTGGCTTGTCACCGGATCAAGTCCGCCGGTCGGCGAGTCGTAATAAACGATGGGCGGCTGGTCGATCAAAGCGCGCGCGATCGAAACGCGCCGTCGCATCCCTCCGGAAAGCTCGGACGGGAACTTGCCGTAGGCGTCTTCCATCTCGACGAAGCGCAGGGCTTCGCGAACGCGCGCCTCCGTCGCTTCCGGCGGCGCCGATTCCTCATCCAGCCGAAACGAGACGTTATCGGAGACGCTGAGAGAATCGAAGAGCGCGCCTTCCTGAAAAACGAAGCCGATGCGGCTGCGGAATTCGAGCAGATCGGCTTCGCTCATTTCGGTGAGATCGTGGCCCATCACCATCACGCGGCCCGATTGCGGCCGCAGCAATCCCGCCGCGAGCTTCAGAAGGACCGTCTTGCCAGAGCCGCTTTCGCCCAGGATGACTTTTGTTTCACCTGGAGCGACCTGAAAGGAAATTCCGCGCAGCACATCCCCTTCGTCGAAAGCGATGCTGACCTCTTCGAAGCGAAGCAGCGGCTCGCCCGGAACAGCTTCCATCGTGGGCTTTCTTGGCTTCACGTTCAATTCCAGCACTCGCAGGGATTATAGATGCAATCGGTTATTTCAGCCGGAGGAAAAACGCGCGCAATCCAGGAGGTTACTGAAAAAAAAACGAATTGCGCAGGGCGGGGATTCATCCCCGCCGAAATCGATGGCCTTCCCTCGGAGGTTTTAACCCCTGAGGCCATAAAAGGCAGTTCTTCAGCAGGCTGCCAAAGTTCACGAGGGGAACATGTAGAGCAGAAGCTTGCCGATAAAGAAGTCGCTGACCAGGATGGCCACCGAAGCAACAACCACAGCCGTGGTTGTGGCACGGCCGACGCCTTGCGTTCCGCCGCGCGTGCGCAGCCCCTGATAACACGCAACCGTGGCGATGATAATCGCGAAAACGACCGGCTTCACGAGACCCTGAACCAGGTCGCCGAACGCCAAAGCGTGGATGGCCCGATTCCAGAATTCGGCGGCGCTCAACGCCAGCGTGAAGTGCGCAACGATGTAGCCTCCGATCAGCCCGACCAGATCGGCCACGGCCGTGAGCAGCGGCAGAACCATCACCATGGCAATCAGCCGAGGCACCACTAATTTCCGCACTGGGTCGGTGCCCAGCGCGCGCATGGCGTCCACTTGCTCGGTGACCACCATCGAGCCGATCTCCGACGCGATTCCCGAACCGTTGCGTCCCGTTACCAGCAGCCCCGCAATCGTGGGCCCCAACTCGCGCACCAGCGCGATGGAAACCGTGTCGCCCGTCAGCGCCGTTTCCCCAAAACGCTGGAATTGCGAGGCCGTGTTCAACACCATCACGCCGCCGATGAAAAATCCCGTCAGAACAATAATGGGAAGCGAGCCGACGCCAATTGCGTCCATCTGCTCGAGCACATCGGCTGGATAGTGCGGCGCGGTAAACATTTTGCCGATCGCGTCGCCGACCAGCAACGAATAGCTCTGGAGCGAGAGGATCCCGTCCTTGAGCGTGTCGCTCAGGGAAACAAGCGGCGAACGCTTGGTGGTCTCCGGCGGATTGGGAGTGAGCGTCGCCATCGCACAAGAAAATGAGCTTCGACAGCGTATCGTTCACCACCAAGAACGTCAAGGCGTCTCGCGGCTAATTTTTCGCCGCATTTTCCTACACGGGATTGCTTTACCATCGTCGGCGCCTCCGGTAGAATCGTGCGTCTCTCGCGCGCGTCTGGACACGATAAGAAAATGCTGCGATTTTTCACGGCAGGCGAATCTCATGGCCAGGCCCTGATTGCCTGGA
>Ga0307373_10002454_pt1 | contig 33478 bp, 20 predicted proteins | sample OX2MG_FD_202534 | JGI IMG/M metagenome (GOLD analysis project Ga0307373, IMG submission 202534) | Soil microbial communities from Risofladan, Vaasa, Finland - OX-2 | ecosystem: Environmental > Terrestrial > Soil > Coastal area > Acid sulfate soil | place: Finland: Risofladan, Vaasa | collected...
GCCATAGCGATCCGTCTCCAGCCCCGCTCCCAGGCCCCGCCAGTAATAAATTATTATACCTATACATATTACTAAATCAATAGGCTGGCACGATTAAATCGACAGACTCCGAGCTGGACGGGGTCCGTTAACGTCAATCCCACTCGTGTCAAGCCCGCTTCGTTGCCACGTCATTACCCGCCCAGTAAACTCAGGTTGCCAGTTCCTAGATCTTTCGCCATGGATTCGGATAAAGAACCCGCATGAACGCTCTCCTTTTACTCGTGGCCGCTTTTTCACCGGGGGCCAACCCCGCGCCGGTCGAAATGCCGCGCGTGCTCGACGACCGGCTGGTGATCGAATTGTTCACCGCCGAGCCGGACCTGGTCACGCCCACCGGTATCGCGGTCGACTCGAAGGGGCGCGTCCTGGTCGTCGAAAGCCATACGCACTTCGCACCCGAGGGGTACGCCGGTCCCAAGACGGACCGTATTCGCACGTTCGAAGACACCGACGGCGACGGCAAGGCCGACCGAATCACTACGTTCTTCGAAGGGACCCGCGCCACGATGAACCTGGCGATCTACCATGACGGCTCAGTCTACGTCGCCACACGCAACGAAATCTTCCGGCTACGCGACACCGACGGCGATGGCCAGGCCGACCAGCGCACGCCGATCGCGGGGCTGGAAACGGCGGGCGACTATCCGCACAACGGCCTGTCGGGCTTCGCCTTCGATTTCGCCGGCAACGTCTACTTCGGCATGGGTGAAAACTCGGGCACCGATTATAAGCTCGTCGGCAGCGACGGTGCGACGCTCACCGGTGGCGGAGAAGGGGGAAATATCTACCGTTGCGGCGCCGACGGTGAGAAGCTCGCGCGGATCGCCACCGGTTTCTGGAACCCGTTCCATCTCTGCCTCGACGCCTTCGGCCGACTGTTCGCCGTCGATAACGACCCCGACAGCCGACCTCCGTGCCGTCTCCTGCACATCGTGCCGGAGGGCGACTACGGCTATCGCTACCGCAATGGGCGCAAGGGGCTGCACCCATTCACCGCCTGGAACGGCGAATTGCCGGGTACGCTGCCGATGATCGCCGGAACAGGCGAGGCCCCCTCGGGAATCGTGGCCTACGAATCGGGCGGGCTGCCCGACGACTACGTCGGCGACCTGCTCGTCACTTCCTGGGGCGACCACCGGCTCGACCGCTTCAAGCTCGTGCCGCGTGGCGCATCGTTCACGTCGACCGCCAAGCCGTTTGTTACCGGTGGCGAAAACTTCCGGCCGGTCGGTATTGCCGTGGCGCCTGACGGCTCGCTCTTCGTCAGCGACTGGGTCGACAAGTCGTACACGTTGCATGGTAAGGGGCGGATTTGGCGCGTGCGAGCCAAACAGCCGGTCGAGGTAGCGGAAACGGGCGATCCAGCGAAGGAAATGTTATCGCCCTTTCGTGAGCGGCGCGAGAGGGTCGCGCGCAAGCTACTGACAGAGCGGCGCGCGACATTTCTCCGTGAGGTGTTGCACAAGTCTGCAAATCCGCGCGCACAGGCCCTTGCGCTAGAGGCGCTGGCCTCGGTCGACCGGCTAATAAGTCATCCAACGCTGAAGCTGATTGGTGTCACACCGGACGTCATGTCGCTGGAGGTCCGTTTGAATCCAGTAAACCAAAAAGTCGTCGGATTGCGGGCCGACGCAACCAATTCGTCTTTGGTCCGCGCCGAGCTCCTCCGGCGATTTCCGAAACGCACGCCTGACAATCCTGTCGTCACCGCGCTCGACGATCCCGACCCCTTCCTGCGGCAAGCGGCACTCGTCGGGCTGAAGCAATCGTCGAATATGACTGAATGGTTGAGATTCGCCGGGGACAATACCCCTGCGATCCGATTAGCGGCGCTGATCCTGCTGCGCGACTTAAATGATCCACAAGCGATCGCCGCATTACCAAAATTCTTCGACGACCCCGATCCCGCGATCCGATTCGCGGCCGTGCAATGGGTTGGCGAGCATGCTTTGGCCGATTTCCGGCCGCGGGTCGAGGTGGCGCTGGCCAGGGCCGACACACGACAGGTATTCGAGGGCTGCCTGGCAACACTTGAATTGTTGGACCGGCGAGCCAAGGGCGCTCCCCAGCCGCCACCGGGAGACGAATTGGCGGGTGAGGAATACGTCGCGCGCGTGCTCGAGAACCCCGCCCTGCCCCAGCCCGTTCGTCGCCGCGCACTGCGCATGCTCAGGCCCGACCATCCGGCCTTGACGTACGCGAGGCTCCAGGAACTGTTCGACACCGGTGACGAAGCGATGCAACTCGAAGTCGTCCGCACGCTACGCGACAGCCCGCTGGCCGAGCGAACCGCCTGGCTTTCGTCGCTGGCCGCCGACGCCGAACAGTCGGTTGCCCTGCGGGCGGAGGCAATCGTCGGCCTGGCGTCGCTCGATCCAGCGATCATCGAGCAACTCGTGGGGTTGGCCGCCGGCGACGATGCCACGCTCCGCGACGAGGCGCTGCGGTCGCTGCGGTACGCCCCGTTTTCCGAGGTTCAGCGAGAGAAGCTCGAGCACCTCGACAAGCTGCGGCGGTTGGACCGGCTCGACGAAGATACGGGCGATCTGGTGGCGAGCGTGCTCCGGCCGGCGCCGGCGTCGAAGGCCCCTGACGCGGGCAAGGTCGCGGCTTGGAAGAAGATGGCCGAGGGAAGCGGCGATGCGGCGGCGGGAGAGCGGATTTTCTTCCACTCGCGCGCCGCGGGCTGCTACCGCTGTCACCAGGTCGACGGCCGCGGCGGAAGGATCGGTCCCGAGCTTTCGACCACGGCCAGGCAGCTCGACCGGGCAAAACTGATCGAGGCGATCGTCGATCCAAGCAAGGAGATTGCTCCTCGGTTCGTCCCCTGGTCGATCGTCACCACGGAGGGCAAGGCTTTGACGGGCCTGCTCGTTGGCGAGGCCGTCACGGGCGAACAGAGCTACTCCGACGCCGAGGGCCGGCTGTTCGTGTTGCGGCCCGAGCAGATCGACCAGCGCATCGCGCATGAAAAGTCGATCATGCCCGACAACCTGGTCGAACAGCTCACCGCCCGTGAGTTCCGCGATTTGCTGGCGTATTTGCAAGGACGATAACGTGGAGATAGGTGGCGGAAGGCGCGAGCCTTCACGCGTGGCTTGGCGATCGAGCCCGTCCATACCGCGATTACTGGATCAGCTCGCCGAAGGTCTCTTTGAGACGACGGAGCACGCGCGACTTAGCCATGCGGACGGCGGTCGGACTGACTCCCATCTCCGCGGCGATGTCGGCCGGCGCGCGACTCTCCACGACCGTCATCCAAAACGCGCGCCAGGTGCGTTCCTCGAATTCGCTTCGGACCAGCTCCAGCGCTCGCCGCCGAAGACCATCCAACTCCACGGCGGGATCTTCATCCTCGTCCTGGGCGGCCGCGGCGTCCGCGACCGCCTGAAGTTGAACGAGGGCGTCGGTGCCGCCGCTTGCGCGCGGGTGGCGGCCGCCGCGGCGGAAGTGCTGCAAGACCATGTTTCGGGTGATGCCGCGCAGCCAGCCGCGAAACGAATCGCCCGGCTGATCGCGGCGGAAGCTTTGCATGTGCGTGGCGGCGGCCTGCAAGACCTCTTGCGTCACGTCGTCGACATCCACTCCGCGGACGCCGCCGCGCGTCGCCCAATGGCGGACCAACGGCGTGTAAAGCCCCACCATCATGCGCCAGGCTTCGCCATCGTTGGCGCGCAGCCGCTCCAGCAACGTCTTGGACGTAGCTCGCTGCGCGTCCGGCGCGGAGCGTGGCGTGTCGGAAGATTGCGGCTCTGAGGCGGCCATCGGGACCCCGCTGCGAACGTGTTACGCACCGAGCAATACGACAACAGCACTACGTCGATGTACCCGTCGCCTCCCAGGCACGGAAGAGGGCGGGTACTCCGATGAACTTGTGTTAGTATATCAACCACGCGTCAAAAGCGCAACTTGAGGATGGCAGGTTGGAAACCGGCTGGAAACCTGCCCCACGTTCCAATCGAGAAGGGAATATGCCACGGTCAAATTGTCTGACGCCCGAAGAATTAAGGGCGTTCCATTTGGGAGATTTAGGGGAAGCGGCCCTGGAAGCGTTGGGGGCGCACCTGGAGAACTGTCCGCGCTGCGAAGCGGCGGCGCGCGCCCTCGACTCGCTGTCCGACCCGGTGGTGGCCGCCTATCGCGAATCTGCGTTGGCCGCCCCGCTGGCGGAACCGGCCGCGCCGCCCGAGCGCGTCGGCGAGTACGAGATCCTGGAGGAATTGGGGCGGGGCGGCATGGGAATCGTCTACAAGGCCAGGCACCTGACATTGCAACGCGTGGTGGCCCTGAAGATGCTCCTGGGCGGCTCGTTCGTGACCTCCGAGGAGCGGGCGCGTTTCCGCGTCGAGGCGGAAGCGGTGGCCCGCCTGCGACACCCCAACATCGTGCAAATCTACGAGATTGGCGAGCACGACGTCGGCGCCGCGGCGCCCCGGCCGTACTTCACCCTGGAATACGCGGAGGGGGGAAGCCTCGCCACGCTGCTGGCGGGCCGCCCGCAGCCGCCGCGCCTGGCCGCCGCCTGGCTGGAGGCCATGGCCCGCGCCGCCCATTACGCGCACCAGCAAGGTGTCGTTCATCGCGACCTCAAGCCCTCCAACGTGCTGCTGACCGAGGAGGGCGAACCCATGCTCTGCGATTTTGGCGTGGCCAAGCTGATGACGGGTTCGGACGTCAAGACGCGCAGCGGCACCCTGCTAGGGACGGCCGAGTACATGGCCCCGGAGCAGGCGGCGGAAGGCGACAAGGTGGGCCCGCCCGCCGACACTTACGCGCTGGGGGCGATCCTGTACACGATGCTCACCGGCAGGCCGCCCTTCCAGGGGCCGAACACATTGCAAATCCTGGAGCGGATGCACTCGCTGGAGCCGGTCCCGCCGCGGCGACTGGTGCCGAACCTGCCTCGCGACCTGGAGACGATTTGCCTCAAGTGCCTGGAGAAAGGACCGGCCCACCGCTACGCCAGCGCGGCGGCGCTGGCCGACGATCTGAGGCGCTTCCTCGTGGGCGAGCCCATCCGCGCCCGTCCGGCGTCGATTGGTGAACGCGGCTGGAAGTGGGCCAAGCGGCGGCCGGCGGTCGCCGGATTGCTGGGGGCGGTGGCGGCGTTGGCGACGGTCGGCGTGGCCCTGGTCTTCGGGCTGTGGCGCGGGGCGGAGGCGCGGTTCAAGGCCGAGATGCATTCCAAGGACCTTGAGAGGGAAAAAAACCGGGACGAGGCCCGCTCCCGGCTGGAGAGTTTGCGAATGCTGGCGAACGTGACGCTCGACCACGGGCTGGACCTGTGCGCGCGCGGCGAAGTGAGCCACGGCCTGCTCTTGCTGGCGCGTGCCCTGGGCCTGGCGGAGGAAGCGGGGGCGCCCGAACTGGGCCGCGTCGCGCGCGTCAACATGGCTGTTTGGCGACGCCGGCTCGTCACGCGGCGGGCCAGCCTGCACCACGACGGCTGGGTCTGGGCCGTGGCCTTCAGTCCCGACGGACTCACCGCCTTGACCGGCGGCACGGATCGCGTTGCCCGCCGCTGGGACACGCGCACCGGCCGGCCGCTCGGCGAACCGCTGCCGCACCGACACCCCGTCTGGGCCGTCGCTCTCAGCCCCGACGGCCGGACCATTCTCACCGGCAGCGGCGATGACGAACTGCGAGAGGGCGAAGCGCGGCTGTGGGATGCCGCCAGCGGCGAAGCGCTCGGCCCACCGCTGCCGCACGCCGACGAAGTGCATGTGGCAGTCTTCAGCCCGGACGGCCAGCGGTTCCTCACGGCATGCGACGAGGAGGTCCGTGTTTGGCGGCTCGAAAACAGCGGGCCGGAAAGCTTCGCACTGCCGCATCCCAAGCCGGCGCGGCGGACCGACGGAATTCAGCCGCGACTGTGGGCCATCTTCAGTCCCGACGGCAAGTTGGTGTTGACCGGCGGTGAGGACGGCACGGCGCGCCTATGGGACACCGCGACGGGCGCGGCGCGAGGCGAACCGCTGCGCCACGACGGACCCGTGCTGTCGATGGCCTTCAGTGACGACGGCAAGACCATCGTCACTGGCGGTTACGACGGCGTTGCTCGGATCTGGGATGCCGCCGCCTGCCGCCAGCGCGGACCGGACCTGCCACACCTGGGCCGCGTCCACGCCGTCGACATCCGTTTTGACGGGTTGTTCGTGGCCACCGGCAGTTCCCTGGAGGACCGGAATCTCCGCACCGGCGAGCGGAAGGTCATCGCGGGGGAGATCCGTCTGTGGAACGTGGCGACGGGAACGTTGTTCGGCGAGCCGATGCGTCAATCGCAGCCGGTCAGGTCGGTCGCCTTCCGGCCGGGCGGGGGTAAACTGCTCGCGGGCGGAAAAGACCGTGCCGCTCGCTTCTACTCGATCATGGACGGCGCCATCCTGGGGAAGCCGCTCGATCACGAAGGCACCGTGGCCAACGTGGTCTTCAGTCAAAACGGCCGCCTGGCCCTGACGGCCAGCGCCGGCGGCGACCATTCCGCCAGCGCCCGGCTGTGGGAACTGGCGCCGGGCGACCCGGTCGTCTGGTCGGCGATCTCGATTCAACTTGACGGGCCAATTAGGCGGATGGTCTCGATCGGCCCGGACGGCCGCAGCGTGCTGGGCATCGGCAGCGACAGTGTGCGCGAGTTCGACGTGGTGACAAGCCAGCCGGCCGGGCCGCTTCTCGCCCATGGCGAGCAGGCGCGTTCCGCCTTCTACTGCCCCGACGGCCGAAGCATTCTCACCGTCGGCGATCGGAACGACATCCGCCTCTGGGACCGGTCTGGCGGGCAAAAGATCGGCGAAGGCCCGGCGGGCGCGGAGATCGATCGGCTCGACTTCAGCGCGAACGGCGCGTACGTCGCCGTTGCCCGCGCGGATCGCAGTGTCTCGATACACCGGATCCCGACGGGCGAGCTTCAAGGGCCCCCTTGGAAGCTGCCGCCGCAGTATTCCGGATTGGTTCTGGGGCCGGACGGCCGGGCCGCCTACACTCACGATGCGAGCGGCGGAGTGCGGGAGTGGGACGCTGCCAGGGGAAACATCCTCCGCGTTTGGAAGGCGCCCGGGCGCGTTCAACACATCCGCTTCGTAGAGGGGAAAATTGTCGTCATCACCGGCGACGGCGAACACCTGGCGCGGGCCTGGGATCTGGAGAGCGGCCGGCCGTTGAGCGGAAGCCTGTCCGACATCGCCGGCACGATCTTCAGCTTCGCCTTTTCCCCGGACGGCCGGAGCATCCTGACGGGCTTGTGGGACCATCACGACGCGCGCCTGTGGGACACCGCCACCGGCAAGCCGATTGGCCCGCCCATCCACCACGGCGAGGCCGTGTACCACGTCGCTTTCACGTCCGACGGAAGTCGCATGATGTCGATCAGCGTGAACCACGAATTCCGCTCACAAGAGGTGCCCGTGCCGCTGCCCGGCGACGCGGAGCGGATCCGCTGCTGGGTCGAGGTGTTGACCGGCATGGAGCTCGACGCCGAGGGAACGCTCCGCGACCTGGACGCCGGCGCCGTCGAGCGGCGCCGCGAACGGCTGGGCGAACTCGGTGGTCCTCCCGACGGCGTCGACGGCTAGCATCGACGGTGAGCTTGCCTTTCGTCAGCACAAAAGCGGCCACACCCATATCCACCCGCTCCCGCGCTTCCGGACGCTGGGGGTCCAAGTCGCGGCACAGCGGAGTGTGCCTACTACTTTACGCTCGCAGGGGCAGCCCCTCAGCATCCGGACATAGGTCAAGCCCCCGGCCTGTTTCCAAATGCTGTTACACATCTTGCAATAGCTAAGGAAGAGACTTTTGATGGTCCCACGCGGAATGACCGCGGCAGGGACTCCCGCCCCTCCGGCCGAACCCCGCGGCGCTAGCTGTGGCGCCGACGTGCCGTCCCCAAGAATGTGGAGGTCCCCCCCTATGTGGCTGAACGAAGTATGGCAACGCTCGACCGCTGGATCGCGGCCTTCACGCAACCGGCGGCGGCGGCGCGCTCAGCCCCAAAAGCGGCCGCGCTTATCCCTGCAACCGCTCGAAGTCCGCCTGGCGCCGGCGGTCGAGATCTTCAGCGGCCTGGAATTCATGACGGCGGGCTCCTTCAGCGACGCGAACAACGTCGTGACCACGAACAGCCCCGTCGATGTGGGGGTCGCGCCAACCCAGGGCGGCGCCTTCACGCCCTTGCTGCGGTTGCAAAGTGGCGTGCAGTTCACGAGCACCGACGCCACCGGCACGTTCGCCACCAGCGGCGCCGTCAGCGCCGACGCCGGCGGCACGACCGTCGCCTTGCTCGATGCCCACGCGCACGAGTTCCAGGCGCCGGGCTTGCTCGGTCCAAGCTATTTCACCCTGCCCAGCACCGATTCGAACGGCGCCGACCTCGCTGTGGCGAGCGGCAGCATGGCGGTGACGGGTCTGCACTTCGCCGGCCAGGAGCTCGACGTGCAAGGCGAGTTCTCACTGTCGGGCTTTCCAGGGCTCGACCTGGCGGTCGAGGGCGCCGATCACGTCGCTCTCAGCGGCGCCGGCGTCCAACTCACCAGCCTCGACGTCACCCTGGCCGCGGCGACGAACTTCAGCGAGGAAGGTCTGAAGTTCACCACCGGAAATGACGTGCAAGTCCACTACGCCTCGGCATCGGCAACCAATGAATTCGAGTTGAGCGGCTCCGCCAGCCTGGCCGCGGCCGGCAACTCGCTGGGCCTGACGCTCGGGACCCCCTCCGCTCCCGGTCTGGTGATTGCCAACGGTTCGCTGCAAAGTCTCGACGCCTCCGTCACCAGCAGCATCGCCATCGCCGGCCTGACGTTCAGCGGCAACCTCACCGTTCAGGATTCCGCGACCACGAACCTGACCATCACCGGCACCGCCTCGTTCACCTTGCCGGTGCCCGGACAGGCAAATGATACCGTCGACGTGCAGTTGGGCGCGAATAACCACGCCGGCATCGTCATCGACCAGAATACCGGCGGTCTCGTGGGCCTCGACGCCGCGGTCACCGGCGACCTCACGATCGAAGGTCTGGACATCAAGGCCAACGACCTGGGCATTCAGTACCAAGCCTCGAGCGACGGCTACATCATTTCTGGGGGCGCCTCGTTCGCCTTCGACGGCGCCATGGTGGGCATCAACCTGGGCGGCACGTACAGTCCCGGCCTGGTGATTCAGGGAGGCGTGTTCCAAAGCATGCAGGCCGCAGTCTCGGGCGACATCGATCTGTTCGGCCTGACGATCAAGGCCAACGACTTGACCGTGGCCTACGTGGCCGCCGCCGGCGCCACGCCCGCCGAGTTCGCCCTGTTCGGAAGCGTGAGCGTCGACAGCAGTTTCATCAACTTCGATACCACGCTGGGCACCCAGCAAGACCCCGGCATCCTCATCGAAAACGGACAACTCCAGAGCCTCAGCATCGCGGTGAGCGGCAGCTTTTCGCTGTTCGGAATCGACGTCTCGGCCAACAATCTGAGCATTCAGTACTCCAGCGCCGCACACCAGTTGGAGCTTTCCGGCGGCGTCATGCTCGATTTCACCAGCGATTTCGAGGTCGCGGCGGCAATCAGCAAGGGCGGACTGCTGATCGACACGAACACCGGGGCCTTGTCGATTCCATCCAGCGGGCTGCAGATCACGGCCAGCGCCCAAATCGGGCCGTTTTCGATCCAGGATCTGATGATCTCGTTCAGCACCGGCGCCAATGGGGTCAATTTCAGCGCCAGCGGCATGCTGGACTTGCCCGACAACATCGACATCTCCCTCGACAAGCTCGACATCGTCAACGGCCAACTCGACGACATCGGTCTGACCGTCAACGCCCCCATCCCCGTCGGCGACACCGGCTTTTTCATCGACAGCCTGTCCGGTTCCTTGCAGAACCTCAACAACCCGTCGCAGCTCGTGGTGATGGCCAGCGCCGAGGTCTCCTTCGGCAAGAAAATCTCCATTCCGAGCCTGGGGCCGATCTTCGCCGGCGGCGATTTCTACCTGGTGGACGCCACCGGCAGCATCACGGTCAGCGCCAGCGAACTGGACCTGAGCGGCAACGTGAGCCTTCTGGGCGGTTTGCTCGGCCAGGGGAGCGCCTCGCTCGACCTCAACTGGACGACCGGCGTTTACATGGCCAAGGGCGACTTCAGCATGTTCGACGAAATCATCAACTTCTCGGGAAGCATCGATGTCACCAACCAGGGCGACATCACCTTGCAAGCGTCGGCGAGCGTCAACGTGCCGCCGCAGATTCCCTTCGTCGGCGGCGATTCGCTCGGCAACCTCAACTTCTACCTGCAGTACCGCCCTGGGGAGCCCTTGACCGATGACTTCGTCGCGGCCTGGGCCACGGTCAACCTGTTCGTCACCAGCTTCACCATCGGCTTCGAAGTCGATTTCCAGGGGGACGTCAGCACCATCAACGGCAGCGACGTCGCGGCCCTCATCGCCTCGACCGCCACGCAGCAACTGTCCCAATACGTGTACACCCAGGATCTGAACGTCCCCAGTCAGACCGCGCAGAACAGTAACGTCGTGAGCGCTCAAATCACCGCCAGCTCCCCGATCTTCGACGGCGCCTATCCCGTGACCGTCGTCGGCTCCGACAACATTACCTCCGACAGCTACCAGGGGTCCGGCAGCTACGTTACCTCAAGCTATCAACTGAGCAATCCGGACGTGATCTTATCGACCCTGAGCTTCGGTGTGACCGTTTACAATGACGTCACACAGGGTGGGATCTTCGTCGGCACCGTGAGCTTCGATTCAAAGGGCAAATTCCAATTCGCGCCCAGCGCCCACCCGCTGCTCGTTCCGACGGGCGCGACCCTGAACTCGAACGGGCAGCTCGTCCTTCACTGGCCGTACCTCCCCTATGGCACCAACGTCTCTTCGATCAGCGCGACGTACGACGCCGCCAACGCTTACCTTCAGTTGTCGCAACAGATCACGGGCGGTAGCTATGTCCCCGTCGCGACCTATTCCATCGACCCGGTCAGCAACGACCCCGGCGACCCGGTGCAAACGGCCACGCCCGCCGAATTGATGGTGACGGACAACGGGGTGAGTGGCACGTACCCGCTCAGCAGTGAGCAAGTGCCCCAGACCGGTTATTTGTTGACGCACGGCTCCGCCGATCCGCAAACCGTTTCGTTCACGCTCTACGAGGGGAGCACGCTGTTGGGGAACGGCTATTTCGACTCCGCCGGCGGATTTCACTTCATCCCGAACGGCACGCCCCCCAACGCGCCCACCGGCGGAAGCCTCGGCACCAATATCGTTGGGGACGGCATCTTGAAGCTCGACTGGCCGCAACTCCCACCGACCACCACGGCCAATGTGACCTATGCCGCCGTCGGAAACCGGGTGATGGACTTCAATCTGAGCAATTCGGCGCCCAACGGAGTCTTCGGAAAGTACGAGATCCAGTTGATCAGCACGTCGCAGCTCGCGGCCAACGATGTGCCGGCGTTTTCGGAGGCGGACCAGTTCGAGACGCCGACGGTCTCGTTCGTGCCGGGCACGGTGGCCCTGACGAGCGGCGGCGCCCTTACGGGAACGCTGGATGCCACCGCCTATACGTACGCCGCGCAGAATACCAGCGACACGACCACCACCGTTTCGCTCTACGCGAGCGACAACCCGCTGCTCCCCGGCAACCTGCTGGCCACCTACGACTACAGCAGCTTGACGAGCAACGGAAGCAATGTCCGCGTGCTCGACTTCTCGTTGCCGGGCTTCGCGAACTTGGCCGCCGGCGGCTACGAAATCTACGCCGTCATCAACGACGGAGTGAACCCGACCCAGACCTCGGCCATGGTCGGTCCCTTCACGGAAACCAACCCCACGCCGGCACTCTCCGGCCCGGCTTTTCTCGCGCTGTCGCCGAGCGGGACCGCCGAACAGGGCGTGTTCAGCGCGGCCGACCACACCGCCTTGGGCATCAGCACCAATTTCAGCTACGCCGTGACGGTCGATCTGAAGGTCAACGGCGGCGGCGGCCTCGCACTGGCCGGCGGCGCCCCGGCCACGGAAATCACGCGGACGTACCCGTCCGCCGCCGCCGCGGTCGCCGCCCTCGACGGCCTGACGTTCATCTCCGACGGTACCTTCACCGGCGCGGCCACGCTGACCTTCACCGTCACGACCAACGTCAACGGCACCGTGTACGATGCCGTTGAAACCATCCCCCTCTTGACTCCCAACACGCACCTGGTGGTCTCCCAGGCGGCGGATTCGACCATCCCCGCCGACCCCAGCCAGCACACCCTGACCATCACGGTCACGAACCCAGGTGGTCCCGACGGGCGGGACGGCACGAACGTGCAGGTGCTGGACCAGCTCTCGCCGGGGCTGACCGTCCTCTCGTCGAGCGCCTCGCTGGGAAGCTACGACGCGACCACCGGGGTGTGGACGGTTGGCAACCTGCCCATTACGGGCGCTAACACGGCGACCCTGACTCTGACGCTCCAGGCGGACGCAAGCGCGCAGGGCAAGTTGCTGACGAGCACGGCCCAGGCCACGAGCGCCCTTTTCAATTACCCGGCCTCCGATGCCCAAAGCGTCACGCCGATTCACCGGCCGCACCCGATCACCATCACCGTCAGTAACCTCAACGACAGCGGCGTCGGCTCGCTGCGCGGCGCTTTGGCCGGGGCCGAGAACGGAGACACCATCCAGTTCAGTCCCAACCTCAGCGGCGGCGTCATCAATCTGACGTCGGGCGAACTGCTGATCAATCAGGATCTGACCCTGATCGGTCCGACCACGTCGACGGGCGCTCCGGGCATCGAGATCAGCGGCAACCATGCCAGCCGCGTGTTCGACGTCGACGGAGGCGCCACGGGGGTCAACGTGACGCTGGAAAACCTGGCCATCGAGAACGGGCTGGCCAACGGTCTGGCCGCGAACGTGCCCGGCGCCGGCGGCGGCCTGCTCATCAACGACGCGGGCGGCAGCCTCACGCTGAGCAATCTGCTCGTCAGCGGCAACGTCGCCCAGGCGGCGCCGGGGGCCAACGCTTTGGGCGGCGGCGTGGCGTTCGTCGGCGGCATCGCCACCTTCAGTGACGGCGCCATCGTCAATAACTTGGCCAGTGGCGGTTCCGGTAGCCAGGCCGGCAATTCCGGCCTGGGCGGCGCCGTGTACGTGGCCGCCGGCAACGTCACCCTCTTCACCGACACCATTGCCGGCAACCAGGCCAAGGGCGGCAGCGGCGGGCAGGGAGGCGGCGTCTACGCCGCGGGCGGCAGCCTCACCCTCAGCGACGATACGCTGGCCGGCAACGCGGCCACGGTCGGCGGCGACGCCTACCAGGCTGCTCCCGCTTTCGTGGAGGCTCGCAATTCCGTGTTCGCCAACGTGGGCGCCACCTCCACCGCCCCCGATTTCCATGGGGTCGTCGGCTTCAGCGACCACAACCTGATCGACAACACGTCGGGCGGCACCGGCTTCAGCGCGACTTCCGGCGACCAGCTCAATGTCAGTGCCGACCTGGCGCCCCTGGGCAACTACGGCGGTGCCACCCCGACCATGCCGCCGCTGCCCGGTAGCCCGGCCATCAACGCCGGAGACAGCGGCGTGCGGACGCCGCAAACCATTCCCGGACTGGCCGACTGGTGGCGCGCAGAGGGTAACGCCCTGGACAGCGCCGGCACCAGCAACGGCACCCTGGTCGGCGGCGTCAGCTATGCCCCGGGCGCGGTCGGCCAGGCATTCAACTTCAACGGCCAAGGCAGCTACGTCGATCTCGGCACCGGACCCGACATTGTCGGCACCGGCGCCTTCGCCGTGACCGCCTGGGTCAAGACCACCGCGACCGGCCCCCAGGTCGTCGTCAACCAGCGCGACCCGAACAACTTCAACGGCGAGTACGGACTGAACATCGTCAACGGCAAGGTCAACTGGAACACCTTCGGCGACAACCAGTACGGCTTCAACCTCACCTCCAATGCCTCGGTCAACGACGGCAACTGGCACCTGATCGTGGCCCAGCGCCTGTCCAATGGGACCGGCCAGATTTACATCGACGGGGCGCTCGACACATCGCAAGCGGACTTCGCCGTACCCCTGGCCAGCGGCTTCCACGTGTACATCGGCGAGGACGTCCGCGACGCCGTGGACGTCGGCCCCGGCGCCGGCGCCAACTTCGTCGGCCAGATCGACGAGGTGCAAATCTATACCAGCGCGTTGACGCCGGCCCAGATCAGCACGCTGGCTGGCCCGTCGCCGGTCGTCGCCGAGGCCGGGCCCTTGTCCATCCCCGGCCTGGTCAGTCTGTTCGAGGGCGAAGGCGACACGCAAGACAGCGCGGGCGCCAACTCCGGCACGGCAAGCGGCGGCGTGACCTATGGCCCCGGCGTCGTCGGCCAGGCATTCCAGCTCAACGGCATCGATGGTCAAATCAACGTCGCCGACAACCCCACGCTCGACACGCCCGCCTTCAGCATCGGCGGCTGGTTCAACGTGGCGCAGGCGCCGGCGGCCGGCTCGGAGTATTTCCTGGCCAGCAAGTACGACGGCGCCTACCACGGCTGGATCCTGCGGCTGAACAGCGGCCTGGTGCCGACCTTGTCGCTGCTGTCCTCGCCCAGCGGCAACGTCAACGCCGTTTCGTCGCAAGCCCTGTCGCTGAACACCTGGTACTACTTGTCGGCCACGTTCGACGGCACGACCGCCGCCCTCTTCATCAACGGCGTGGAGGTCGGCGGCACGACGCTGCCGGGCGGTTATGCCCCCAGCGCCACGCCGCTGGTGCTCGGCGCCGCGAGCTGGTTCAACGGCGGGCACTTCGACGGCGCGATCGACGAGTTTTCGTACTTCAACCGCGTTCTGACCTCGGCCGAGCTGCGCAGCCTGCCCATCGCCGGCGGCGCCGGGTCGCTGCTGGAAACGACTGCCGGGCTGTCGGACGTGTACCACGGCCAGGGCAACGCCCTAGACGGCGGCCCAGGCGGCAACAACGGCACGCTCCATGGCGGCGTCAGCTACGCAGCGGGCGTAGTCGGCCAGGCATTCAACTTCAACGGCCAAGGCAGCTACGTGGACCTGGGCACCGGCGCCGACGTCACGGGCACCGGCGCCTTCGCCGTGGCCGCCTGGATCAAGACCACCGCGACCGGCGCCGAGGTCGTCCTCAACCAGCGCGACCCGGCCAACTACAACGGCGAGTATGCGCTCAACATCATCAGCGGCAAAGTCAACTGGTACACCTTCGGCGACAACCAGTTCGGCTTCAACTTCACCTCGAATGCCTCGGTCAACGACGGCAACTGGCACCTGATCGTGGCCCAGCGACTGGCCGACGGGACCGGCCAAATCTACATCGACGGGGCGCTGGACAGCTCGCAAGCGGCCGCGCCGGTGCCGCTGGGCGGCGGCTTCCACGTCTACATCGGCGAGGACGTCCGCGACGCCGTGGACGTCGGCCCCAGCGCCGCCTTCAATTTCGTCGGTCAGATCGACGAAGTGCAAATCTATGACCTCGCCATGACGCCCGCCATGATCGGGGCGCTGTTTTCCAACCCCGGCGCCCAGGCCATCGCGACCACCGACCAGATCGGAAACCCGCGCCAGGTGGGCGCGGCCCTGGACCTGGGCGCGGTCAACGTCGAATACGCCCTGGCGATCAGCGGCGCCGCGCCTGCCGCCGTCGCCGCCAACAACCTGGTCACCTACACCTTCACCGTCACCAACACGGGTTCCGTCCCCGTCGCCGGCGCTGTTCTGACCGACGTTCTGCCTTCAACCCTGACCTTCCAATCGCTGACCGCCCCGGCAGGCTGGACGGTTAGCACGCCGCCGGTGGGACAAGCCGGCACCGTCACCGTCACGGACACGGCCAACCTGGCCCCAGGCGCCTCGGCCACCATCACCCTGGTCGCGCAGGCAAGCGTCACCAGCGAAGGGACCGTCATCAGCAACACCGCTTCGGTCGGGCCTTCCAGCGGCCCTTCCAGCTTTGCCCCGGTCACCAGCGATGATAGCGTGACGCTTTTGACCACGGTGCCCGCCATGGCTCCGGCCGGCGTCGATATCCACGGCCAGCCGAGCAACACCGTGATCGGCCAGCCGATCAGCCCGGCGGTGCTCGTGGCCGTGGTGGACGCCAACGGCGATACCATCACCACCAACGACACTCAGCTCGTCACACTCTCGATCTTCGAAGGGCCCAAGGGCGCCGAGCTGGGGGGCGCGACGACGGTCCAGGCCGTCAACGGCATCGCCGCGTTCAGCGACCTGCGCCTGAACATGGCCGGCACTTACATCCTGGAGGCCACCGGCGGCAACCTGACGCCCGACTTCTCCAACCCGTTCACCGTGACGCCCGCCCCCTTGGGCGCGGCCCCCATTGCCAATCCCGCCACGTTCGTGCTTGGCCCGGGCGGCGCCGTCAGCGGCTCCGGCGCGACGAGCGTTCTGGCAAACGATGTCTCCGCCGATGGGCAGCCACAGAATCTCGTGGCGACCCTCGTCTCCACCACGACCCACGGCAGCCTGACGCTCAACCCCGACGGCACCTTCACCTACGTGCCCGGCCCGACGTTCCAGGGCATCGACCGCTTCACCTACCAGGTGAGCGAAGGCTCCGCGGGCGGCGCTGGTGGAGCCGGCGGCCTCGCTGGCAATGGCGGCGCGGGTGGCACTGGCCTCTTCAACGCGGGCGGCGCTGGCGGCCTCGCTGGCAATGGCGGCGCTGGCCTCATTGGCAATGGCGGCGCGGGCGGCACTGGTGGCGCTGGAGGCGCGGGGGCCGCGGTTGGCAATACGGTCTCCGTGACCCTGCTTTCGTACAATGCGAGCCTGGTCGACAAGCTCTACCAGCAGGTGCTGCACCGCCCCGCGGAAGACGCGGGCTTGGTAGCCTGGACCGCCGAGCTCGATCGAGGAACATCGCTCGACGTGGTGGCGCAACGCATCTTCAACAGCCCCGAGCGGCTGAATCCGTTGGTCAACCAGTTTTACGAGCAGTACCTTGGCCGGCCGGCCGAGCCCGCCGGGCTTGCCGCTTGGGTGGGCGTCTGGCAGCAAACGGGCGACCCCGCAAGCTTGGAGGCCGACATCCTCGCCTCACCCGAGTTCTACAACGACGCCGGCGACACGGTCGATGGCTTCGTGCGGTCCCTTTATGAACGGGTGCTCACGCGTCAGCCCGACGCAGGCGGATTGACGGCTTGGGACGCGGCCTTGAATTCGGGCCAGGTGACGAGGCAGCAGGTCGCGGCCGGCTTCCTCAACAGCCCTGAGTTGCACGGCGACCTGGTCGACTATCTGTTCGGCGAGTATTTCGGCAACCAGAACTCAACGCCGGCCCAGGCCCAGCCGTACGTGACCGACTTGAACGACGGCCAGACGCGGACGCAAGTCGAGCTGGACATCATCAATTCGCCGGAGTACCTCGACGCGCCGCCCGAACCGGCGGCGGGCACGCTGGGCATTGCCCTGTACCCACACTAACACTAAATGACCTTGCACGATCTTGGGAATGCGCCCGACCTCCTGGGCCAGTCGCTTCGATCACCGTGTGATGGCCGAGGCCCAAATTCATCGACGAACACTACTTGATGGAGACCGCGACGATGTTACGACGTCTTTGCCTCCTGGATCATCTGTTCCAGCTCTTGCTGAACTTCGTCAGTCAGCATTTGCGCGCTCCACCGACGGACATAGCCGAGATCCAACTTCGCGGACTGTACGCGTAGGATGCCGCGGACGTCGAGCAGGTCCTTCTGGCGATGAAACGACATTTTCAAGAGCAGAAGGTCTTCAGCGGTCGTCATTTTGACCGACCGGGCGCCCAACGGCATGTCGACGGCTCGCCGCAGAATCTCGGTTTGCAACGGGACGCACGGAACGAAAACCTGTACCCGCAAACCACCGAAGTAAACATCAAAAAACTTGTCGCGTTGCTCTTGCGTCCGAATCGCGGCGACTGAGAGTGGTTCTTCATCTCCGCTCTCATTGCGGAGCTTGAATCCGAAGCGGGTGAGCTCATCAACCAGCGCTTGGTAACGCAAAGCGGGCACGTGAACCAGGCAATCGACATCTTGCGTCGTGCGGACGATTCCCCAATACGTGTTGGCCATCGCGCCGCCCAAGGCGTACGGTAGCCCAACGCGCTCACAGGCGTCGACCAGCCGTTCGGCGGCGACAAGCAGACGTTCCATCATAACTTTGGCATGGCCTCGGGGCGGAGGTTGCTCCACCATGGGTGGGGCGAGCGATGAATCTCGTCATAAATGCGCATCCGCCGGTCGCGTTCCTCCGGCGCAAGGCTGGCCCAAATGGCGTCGACGGTGGCAAGCAAGTCTCGGAACATCGCCGCCCGTTCGTGCGGCGATTTGCCTTCGCTGCCGCGTGCATCGGCGATGATCGAGGCCGACTCGTCGGCGTGCCCGAACGGCGACTCGTTCATGATTCGTTCCTTGCTTGGTCCATCAACTCATTGTAACCCTGCCTAGGCGGGCCGGCCAACGTCAAACAGCTTGCAATCGGCCCCGCCCCCACTTACTGTTGCATTGGGCGAACCCGCTGAAAAGAGAAATCTCCTTATGGCCAGCATCTCCGGACTTGGCCCGTTGCGCCATCTGCGCGCCGAGCCGAACCAGTACATTTTGCACTACAAAAATGGCCGGCTGGCGCGGCGCGGGCCGGGTCTGGCCTATTGGTTCAACCCCCTTTCCGCCGCCGTCGCCCAATTGCCCGTCGAAGATTGCGAGGCCACGTTCCTCTTGCAAGAGCGTTCGAGCGATTTTCAGGAGGTTACGGTGCAATGCACGCTCACTTACCGCGTGGCCGACCCCGAACGAGCGGCCGCGCGGGTGAACTTTGCGATCTCGATGTCCAGCGGCCATTGGGCTGAACAGCCACTCGAACGCTTGACAAGCCTCTGGAGCCAGCGCGCCTTGCAGCCGGCTCGCAGCTACGTGACGAGCACGCCGCTGGCCGACGCGCTGCGGACCGGCGCCGATGCAATCTGCGGCAAGATTATCGAGACGCTCAACGCCGACGCCGAGATCACGGCGATGGGCCTTACGCTCGTCACGGTGCTGGTCAACCGCGTCTCACCCAGTGCCGACCTTGAAAAGGCCCTACAAACGCCGACCCGTGAGGCGATCCAACAGAAAGCCGACGAGGCCTCGTTCCAACGGCGAGCACTGGCGGTCGAGAAGGAGCGGGCGATCAAGGAAAATGAGCTGGCGACCGATATCGAGCTGGCCAAACGTCAGGAGCAGCTCATCGCCCAACAAGGCGCGAACCGCCTGCTCGAGGTGCGCCAGGCGGCCGACGCCGAAAGGAACCGCACGCAAGCCGAAGCGGAAAGGCGCACGGTCGAAGCTGAGGGGCTGGCGCGCGACGCGCGGATCGCCGCCGGCGCCAAGGTCGACGCCCGCCGGATGATGGCCGACGCCCGTCTCGCCGCCCAGGCCCAGAAGCTGGCCATTTGGCGCGAGGCGCCGCGGCACGTGTTGATGGGCCTGGCCATGCAGGAGTTCGCCGGCAAGGTGAGCGGGATCAACCATCTCAACCTCGCGCCCGACCTCCTGGGCCAATCGCTGCAACAGTTCCTGCGCGATCAGGCAGATCAGTGATGCGCCCCCAACGCTCGCGAGTCGTGCTGGTCACCCGCAAGACCCCGCTTGAGCTGTTGATCGAACGCTACGGCACGTTGGGCCAGGCGGCGTTCGACATCCGCAGCCGCGGGCAGGATCTGGGCCGGCAGGAGGAAATCCAAGAGCGGTTCCAGGACGGCCTGAATACCGTCATCGAGGCGATCCCGCCCGACCGCCATCGAGCGAGAGTCGACCGCGACGCGCTCGACCGCTTCCTGTTCGCTCCCGACGACCTGGTGGTGATGATCGGTCAGGACGGCCTGGTGCCCAACACTGCCAAGTACCTTCAAGGACAGCTCGCCATCGGCGTCAACCCCGATCCGGCGCACTACGACGGCATCCTTTGCCCGCACCCGCCCTCGGCGGCAAGCGAGCTGTTCGCCTGGGCCGAAACGAGGCACACTCCGGGCTACCGAGTCGAGCGCCGTGTGATGGCCGAGGCGCAGCGCGAGGACGGCCAGAAGCTGTTGGCCCTCAACGAGGTGTTCATAGGCCACCGCAGCCACCAATCGGCCCGCTACCGCATCCGGCTCGGGCAGCGCGAGGAGCGGCAGAGCTCGTCGGGGGTGATCGTTTCGACGGGCACGGGGAGCACGGGCTGGGCCCGATCGATCAGCTTGCAGCGTGAGCTCGACGCCTCGCCGCCCGGCGTCGAGGAGCGGCGATTAGCCTGCTTCGTCCGCGAGCCGTGGCCCTCGGTGGCGACTGGCACGGAGCTCAACTTCGAGTCGATCGGTCCCAAGGATCGACTGGTGATCGTCTCGGAAATGGGGGAGGGAGGCGTCGTGTTCGCCGACGGCATCGAGAGCGACCGGATCGAATTCCTCGACGGCCAGACGCTCGAGGTGCGAATCGCGTCACAGGCGTTGAACCTCGTAATGCCGGCGGGCAAGGCACCGTAGATCCTACTCGTTCCCACGCTCCGCCGACCCGCTGCGCAGGTGCCCCGAACGGCTCCGCGGACGCTCCGCGTCCCCATTCGTAGCCGCGCTCGGTCGTCGCGGGGCCGGCCAGCGGCCGAAGATGTGTTCGGGATACCCACGCGGAGCGCGGGAACAAGGCGCGTTTCACCGTCAGAATCCTACCCTATTCTCAATTTGCAATCCGAAACCCATCGGCTGCACTTGATGAGATCGCCTGGTTTCTGTAGCTTTCCTCTCCCTACAGGACGGAAAGGACGGCCAAGGATGGCATTCGACGACGGGGTGCTTTTCGACCAGACGTTCTTGGACAATCTGAGGCACTGGATTGGCACCCACCATACGATCTACCCTTCATTGCCACCGCAGGGGATCTATTTCGAGTCACTGGTCGAGAGAGCGTTCCTTCGCTCCGGTTGGCCACGCGAGGAAGTGGTTCTTGAACACCCGAATAGCCCTAAGGCGGATATTCGAGTCGGTTCAACGAGGCTTTCGCTTAAGACCGAGACAGGGCGAATCACTCGCCGAGATCGCATCAGCATAACCAAGCTTTGCACCACCGAGCGTGGGGAATGGTCTTCGGCGGCCCTGATTAAACACGCAATGAGCCACCTAACACGGTACGAGGGCATCTTGATGTTGCGGGCGGTATGGGCCGGCGACGCAATTCATTACCAACTTGTGGACGTACCGATAAGGCTGTTGGAGAAATTGGCAACCGGTGAGGCGAAGCCGGTCGGCAGGCGCGAGGGGCGGCGCAGCCTCGCGTTCGACGTGATTGAGGAGGACGAAGTTCTCTTCCACGTTCATTTCGATGGCGCCGACGGGAAGTGCCAAGTCCGCGGGCTGCGCGTCGATCGGTGCATCATGCTGATGGATTGGAAGCCGAAAATCGGCGATTAGCCCTCGCACTTGGTCGATTTGCGGAGCACGATCCAATAGCAGTGCTGCCGTCTTGCGTGGTGCGCCTTTTTCCATCGCGGGTCGGTGATCGGCCCCTTGCGGATCTTGACGATGCAATCGCAAGGCGTGAAACCGACCTTCACCGCCGCGTTGATGAATTCAACATGCGCCCACTGAAAACGGTGGCCATGAACGTAGTCGGCGATTTTGCAAAACAAGACTCCGTTCTTACGCAGGACGCGGAAAGCCTCCTTCAAAAACGGTGGAAACGTGTGGGACAGGTTGTAGCCCTTCTCCGCCGGAGACTTGACGATTAGCCCGAAACGATCGTTGAAGTCCTTTGAGCGGTCACTTCCTTGATTCGGTATGTGCGGCGGGTCGTAGACGATCACGTCAAACGACTCGTCGCCGCACGGCATGTCGCCGTTGTCGGCAAGAATGTCCGGCTTGCACGCCGGGTTAATGTCCATGCCCGTAATTCGGCGCCGGCTTCCACGCCAGAAACGCCCCTCATTGACCGTTGCGTCAAGAATGTCCTGGGGCTCGTTCTTGGGATAGAACGACAGCATCCGCTCGAGCAACTCGGCGTCGTCGCCGGACCAAATCGAAGGAAGTGGTTCGTACGTCGCCGACTTGGCAACCGACGACTGATCATCTTCGGCATCGAAGAGCAATCGCTTGCTCCCATTGGCCTTGTGTTTCTTGGGCATCGCAATTCCCGTCGATCTGGGGTTTCTGGCAACCGTGCTTCAATTGGCCATGATTCGCCGCCATTCTACTAATGGGCGCTTGTTCATGCAAGCCCTCGCTCGTTGGAATCGTGGCCTGGGATGAAGCCGATCGCTTGCAAGGGGCCGCGCGACGGTTCACAATGAGCAAGCGGTTGAACCGCAACGACCGTTTGATCCTCGAACATCACTTGATGGAGAACGCCACCATGTTGCGACGCCTTTGCCTGATTTTCGCCGCGCTCCTGTTGACTTTGGCCGCCTTGGCCCAGGCGGCCGACAGCGACACTCCCGCCTACACCGACGCCAAGCAAGCCGGTCCCGACTTCGCCGCGCAGGGCGAGTACACGGGCGAAATCAAGACCGACGAGGGCCAAAAGAAATTCGGACTGCAATTGATCGCCCTGGGTAAGGGGAAATTTCGCGCGGTTGTCTTCTTTGGCGGGCTACCCGGCGACGGCTGGGAGAAAGGCCAGGAGAAGAAGACGCACGACGGCGAGGTCAAGGACGGCGTCGTGGTGATCCCAGGCGACAATGGCCACATCGGAAAAATCAAGGACGGCGTATTGACCGTCACCGATTCGGGCGGGAACAAGCTGGGCGAACTCAAGAAGGTCGAACGCAAAAGCTCGACGCTCGGCGCCAAGCCGCCCGCCGGGTCGGTCGTGCTTTTCGACGGCAAGAACGCCGATGCCTTCGAAGGAGGCAAAACCACTCCCGACGGCCTGTTGGAGGCGGGTACGAAGAGCAAGCAGTCGTTCGGCAGCTTTCGGATGCACCTGGAGTTCCGCACCCCGTTCATGCCCACGGCCTCGGGCCAGGGCCGTGGCAACAGCGGCGTTTTCATCCACGATTGCTACGAGTTCCAGGTGCTCGACTCGTTCGGGCTGGAAGGAGAGAACAATGAGTGCGGCGGGCTCTACTCGATCAAGGAGCCGCGGCTGAACATGTGCTTTCCGCCGCTGTCGTGGCAGACCTACGACTTCGACTTCACGGCCCCGAAATTCGACTCGGCCGGCAAAAAAGTGGCGAACGCGCGCGTGACTTTGCTGCACAATGGCGTAGCGATTTACCAGGATTTCGAACTGCCCCAATTGACGCCCGGAGGGCGCGACAAGGAAGGCGCGACCGGACCCCTGCAATTGCAGAACCACGGCAACCCGGTGCATTATCGAAATATCTGGATCGTCGAGCGGAAGTAACGCAAGTATGGACATGAAACAAGAGCAAAACCCTCAAGTTGTGGACCGCCAGGCGCGGATCGCGGAGATCCGGTGTGAGATCGAGGCGGGCACGTATGAAACGCCCGCACGGCTCGAGGCGGCGATCGACTCGTTCCTCTTCCTCGAGTCATCCCCCACGCGGAGCGCCCGGGGTAAGAATTTACGCGCCGGTGCTTCCGGGGTGGAATTCTTGGAGTAGAATACAAGTATCGGGTTGCAGACCACTCCGGCGGATCGGCGGAAAACACGGTCTACTTGAATCCATTTTTCCGCCGAACCCGTCCGGTAATTTTGCCGATGCTAAGAGTGCTTGAGCACTCGAAACAAGCTTTTCGCCTCGTATTCCGTCGGAGGTGCCAAACCCAATAGCGTGGACCCGGATCAATAAAACGGCTGTGCAAAGCACTACCCGATCCGCGTTCTTCTCGCAGCGACTCCACCGTCGCAATCGGCGAAAGGTTTGATCCATCGGGCCGCGGCGATCTCTGCAAGGAATCGCCGCGGCCTTTTTGTTTCCATGGCGCGCCAAGAGTGCCCACGAGGCGACCGCCGCGGGCGCTGGCCAGGCGCCCACGGCCGGTCGGCGCCGGCCCCTCGGTGGTCTCCGCCGCCAAGGAAGCAACGACTCAGCCCGAGTCCGCCCTCGAACCTGAAGGCTGGAGAACGGTCGGGACCGCGCTAGCCGGCAAGTCTCTCCCACTCGCCAGCCACACCCTGTTCATCGGACGTCGCAAGGTCCGGTCTCGCCAGAAAGGCCGACTAATCCGGAAATGCCTGCCAAGACCGTGCAGCCTGGCGCGAATTTGGCGGTTGTCATGGCGTGCGCGGCATTGCGACGCTCATTCCCCTTCCGGCGCGTCGCCTGCGGCGACGAAACGGTAGCCGGCGCCGCGGACGCTCAATAAGTGCTGGGGCGTGGCCGGATCGACCTCGAAGTACTTTCGCAGCCGCATCACGAAGTTGTCGACGGTCCGCGTTGTCTCGATGTTTGGTTGCCGCCAGACGTGTTCCAAAAGCTCCTCGCGGCTGATCACGCGTCCTTCGTTTTCGATGAAGTACCGCAACAGGCTCATCTCGAGCGGTGTCAGCCGGACTTCCTCGCCGGCAACCGTCACCTCGTAGGTGTCGAAATTGACCTTTGCCCGGCCGAACTCGAAAGTGTCGCCCGAAAGTTTTCCGCTCGCTGACGGCGCACCTCTCAACCGCCTGCTGAGCAGGCTACGGACCATCGCCAGCAGTTCGTCGAGCTCGAACGGCTTTTGCAGGTATTGGTCGGCTCCCACGTCGTAGCCGCGTATGCGGTCGTCAGCCAGCGTGCGGGCACTCAGGATCAGCACGGGCACCGGGTTCTCGGCCTGGCGCAGCGCCTTGCAGACGGCATAGCCGCTCATGCCGGGGAGCATCAGGTCCAGAATCACCAGGTCGATCGTTTCGGGCGATTGTTCGAGCAATTTCAACGCGGTCGGGCCATCGCCGGCCACGCTCGCCTGATATCCCTCGGCTTCGAGGTTGTATTTGATGCCGATGGCCAGGTGTCCCTCGTCCTCGACCACCAGGATGTGCTTCGGATCGTCGGCCATGGATTGCAACCTCTCAGGCCTGGCCGGCGACTTCGATGAAGTACCGCAACAGGCTCATCTCGAGGGGTGTCCGCCGGACTTTCTCGCCCGCAACCGTCACCTCGTTGGTGGCGGCCGGGCCGGCGACGACCGCCCGCGGCGGTACGGCGCTCGGTCGGGGCGCGTGCCCGGGCAGCTCGACCTCGAATACCGTACCCGGTTGCGAACCGCGACCACGCACCATGATCTTGCCCCTCATCCGCATGACCAGCGTCCGCACGATGAACAGCCCCAGGCCGGTCCCGGTTTGGACGCGTTCCAGCTCGTTGCCCAGCCGCACGAAGCGGCCGAATATCTTGCGCCGCAGCTTTGCGGGAATGCCAGGCCCGTTGTCGCTGACGCGCGTGACCACCGTCCCGCGGCCGTTCGCCCACGATTCGACGCTGACCTTGGCCTTCGGACCCGAGTACTTGACGGCGTTGTCGATCAGGTTGCGGAACACCATTTCGATGTCGATCGGCCGGCCACGGAGTACCGTTGGCGCAACGTCGAGCAACACCGTGTCGGAGGGGACGCCGTAACGCTGGCAGACGGTCTGCGCGCAGCTCTCCAGGATCGGGGCTAACTCGAGGTCGAGCAGTTCGTCGTCGAGCGGCACCTGGTCGAGACGGGCGGCGTCGAGCATGTGGTTGATCAGCATGTCGAGGCGGTCGAGGTCGGTGAGCATGAATCGGTAAAAATCGGCCTGCTGCGCCTCGGGCACGTTGCGTCGGCTGAGCGTTTGCAAATAGAGTTTGAGCGAGGCGATCGGGCTCTTCAGCTCGTGCGTCACGCTGTCGATGAAATTCGACTGCCGCTGGTTGAGACTGATCTGCGTTACCGCGATCGTCAGGTAGAGCACCACTCCCACTAGCACCAAAACCAGGAAGATGGTACCCACCGTCAACAGGGGCCAGGTGCGCTCCTGGACCGACAGTACCACCCAACCGATCATCAACGCGACCAGCAGCACGATCATGACCACGCCGAGCGTGATCGGCCAACCTAACGATCTGCGTCGCGACATGGATCGGCTCTCGACTGCGCGTGGTCCCTGGAATTGAGCCTATCCGCGGTTGGGACGGCGAGTCAAGCGGCCGTGGCACCCGTTCAGGGTTCAGGTTTGTGCTTCACTCCTGACTCCTGACGACTGAATCCTTCGTTTCCACCGCGTACAGGTGCTTCTCCGCCCGCAGGTAGATCCGCCCCTCACTGATAGCGGGCGAAGCGAAGCAGGCCTCACCAAGATCGTTGACGGCCACTTCGTCGAAGGTCGGGCCCGGTTTGACCAGCGTGGCAACTCCCTCGTCGGAAAGGAAGTAGGCCAGCCCGCCGGCCGAGACCAGGCTGGCGCTAAAGTGTGGGCCGATTCGCTGGCGCCACGTGCGATGCCCGGTGACCGCCTCGAAGCAACTGGCGATGCCGTCGTCGGAGACGACCAGGAAATGCTCGCCTACCGCGATGGGTGACGGAACGTAGGAACAAGCCTCCTTGGTGCGCCAGGCGACGTGCGTGTCGGTGACGTTGCCGTAGCCGTCGGGCCGGATGGCCAGCATGTGGTGCTCGGGAAAGCCGGCCGTCATGAACAGCAGTTCGCCGTTGTAGACCATCGACGCTACGAACTGCTCGGTCGGTCCGTCGATGATCCAGTGCCGCGATCCGTTGCGCGGGTCGTAACTGGCCACCGACATCGAACCGGAGAGGATCATCTGCCAGCGGCCGTCGATATTGCGGATGATCGGGGTCGAATAGCTGCGGGTCTTGTTCTCCCGGGGAACGACCCAAACGGTCTTTCCGCTTTCGCGATCGAGGGCCAGCAAGTAGGCATCGCCGTCGTGGTCGCCGTTGACGATCAACTTGTCCTCGAACAGTACGGGGCAACTGCAGTACCCGTGGACGCTGGAGAACGGTCCGGGGCGTACCAGCCATTGCCGACGCCCTTCGAAATCGTAGGCGGCCACGGCCATCCGCGCGCCGGCGGCCTCGCCTGGAACCGCCCCTTCGAGAAACGTGACGTAAACCAGCTTGCCGTCGGTTGCCGGCGTACTGGATGCATAGCTATTGAGCGTGTGTTTCTTCTCCAAGGGCGACTTGAGCACCGACGTCTGCCAGCGCGTCTCGCCGCTATCGCGGTCGAGGCACATCAGCACTCGATCGTGCTCTTCTTCCAGGCAGGTGACCAGGAAGACGCAGTCGCCCCAGACGACGGGCGAGGCATGTCCCTTGCCGGGAATCTCCACCTTCCAGACGACGTTTTCGCCTTTGGCGCCGTCCCAATGGGTCGGAATGCCGGTTTCCTCGCTGGTGCCGTCGCCACGCGGACCGCGCCAGCCGGGCCAGTTTTCGGCCCTGGCGATCGACGCGCTAAAAACATTCAAGCAGACGAGCGACAAAGACACAACGGCGACGGACGAGGCTTGACGACGTCGTGCGAATGAGGATGGACGGATCATGGGGAGGGAATTCGCGGAGGGAGGGCGGGGAGGAACGTAGGGCACGCGGTATCGTGGGGCAGGTTTCCAACCTGCCATACACGTCGCTATGGCAGGTTGGAAACCTGCCCCACGGGGTCTGCCCTAGCCACCGTGAGAATCTCATTCTCTTCCGTAAGAAGTATAGCTAACACTAAGTGCAGCCGCCCCGTCAAGCGGTAATGTCAAGCGGTAATTGAGCTCCTTGAACGTGATAGTAACTCGCGCAGTTCCCCGTGCAACGCCTTCGTGGCGGCGGCGATGAACTGGGGCCGCTCAAGATGGAACGGGCCCCCGTCGATGGACGTGATCTCACCACCGGCCTCGCGCACCAACAGGGCCCCCGCCGCGATGTCCCAGATCTTGGTCGTCGTTGCCCAGTAGGCGTCGAACCGCCCAGCCGCCACGTAACAGAGATTCAACGCCGAGGAACCCATTCGCCGTGTCGCCTGCGTCTTAAGCATCACCTCGATGAAATCGCCGATCTCCTGGTCGCCGCGGTCGACTTTCGCCGAGAAGCTGACTGCGACCATAGCGTGTGACAATCGTCCTACATCGCTCACGCGCAGCGCTTCGCCGTTGCACGTCGCCCCATGTCCGGCGGCCGCCGAAAAACACTCGTCGGCAGATGGGTCGTAAACGGTGCCTACCAGCGGGGCGCCGCCACGTTCCAGGGCGATCGAAACGGCGTAATTGGGAACGCCGTGGACGTAATTCGTCGTGCCATCCAAGGGATCGACGATCCATCGCAGGTCATCGCCTTGCCTGGCAAGTCGTGCATTCTTGTCCGCCAAGAAACCCTCCTCGGCCAGGAACCCGTGTCCTGGAAAGGCCCCCAAAAGAATCTCGCGGATGGCTTCCTGACTGGCCAGATCGGCTTCGGTCACCAGGTCGGCGGGCCCTTTTTCGCGGACGGCAAATCGCCCTTTCCAATCGCGAAGGACATCCCCGCCGGCCCTCGCCGCCTGCTCGCAAACTCTTTGGTAGTCGGCAATTGTGGCCAAGCGTTGGTCTCCAACGGAACGGGCGGCGGGTACACAGTGATGATACACTTTGTCGCCCCTGCACGCCAACCGAATCCAAGTTTCCTAACGAGATCGAAATAATTTTGAACAAAATGCTGGACAAGCACGTTGAAACTGGTATTATCAATCTCAGTCGAGCTACATGGGGCTTTTATCCTAGGAACCGGTTTCTTATTTGATTGGCCTCTTCTCTGTTCCGGCCCCGCCGTCTCGCCTTGCAGTGAGCGGCGGGGTTTTTTTATTGATGGCAAGGCCCGGAGCTGAGAAAGACCGTAGAACGGAATTCATTCCGTTGGAATCCGGGAAACGGAATGAATTCCGTTCTACCTCAACCCGGCCTATTTGAATGCCCGACGTTGCTTGGCGGCTCAATGCGCGATTTGCCGATCTGGCTTGTGGCCCATTGGCCGCGGGCGTCGACTTGTTCACGCCTTGCCGGGGTCTGATGGGGTTGCGATGGCGTGAGCACCCGCTCGCAGGCTGGCAAGTTCTTGGCGTCGAAATCGACTCGTTCGACGGTCCGACCTCCGGGATCCTCGTCGAAAACTACGTGCGTTGCGGCGACCTCGTGGCCACATACGAACAGACGCCGTCGCGTCCTTTTCGCGTCCAAATCTACTGGCGCGCGGCACTCTTGCAACTGGATGGACAGTTCCTCCCCGTCGTCACTTTGCAAGTTTCGGTGCAGACGAAACTTCTCGACAGTCAGCCGGCGCTGACAACGGCCGGAATTCTACCAGAATGCGAAACGGTCGATCTCGGCGCTTCACAAGCTCGCGGCGACGCACCTGCGGGCCGGCTGTTTCGGCCGTCCGGGTTGAACGTCAGTTACGCCCAATGGGTTGACCCTGAGGGATTTGGCGGAAGCGAATTAACGACGTTCTCGCCCAGAAGTGGCCACATGTCGACGCGGCTCTTCGGCGGCGCGCTGGAGAAAGGCGTCATTCTGCGCGCAAGCGTACGAAGCGTGTTCCTGCCGCGGAATGACGATGACCTGTTGGCCAAACTCGCTTTCGAAGATTTCGCGAAGCAGCCGCCGCCGTTGACGACCTAATGTACGATCGTAATACGAACGTCCCTTCATCAAGGCAACCGCCCCGCTTTCGATCGCGATCGTGCCCGCGGCAAAAACTCCTGCGTCTCCACGACCCCCAGAGGAAGCAGCCATCGGCGGTCCATTGGAAACCGCGCCGACTGCGCCCGGCGGGGCGGGTCATTGCCGCTTGAGACTTATTCCGTCCCTCACGGCCGGGCGGTGCCGCCCGGGTGGTGGAGCGATTGTCGATGGAGCACCAGGAGTTTTTGCCGCGGGCGGTCGCGCGGTTTCACGGCCGCCGCCGGAGAGGACTTCCCAAAGGCGTGCTGCAACGTCGGCTGCGCGCGGCGGCGCCAAGGAACGTCCCGCACCTTCCCGCCCGCGACGAGTTGGGCGGCGCCATGACGGCGCCGGCCCGCCAACCAACACCGCGTTACCCGGCGCCACCCTGACATGCTTGCGCGACGGTCGGTGTACTTTGGGGCACTTTCGTGCTAGCCCGGCCACGTTCAGGTATAACCATGGCAAGGTATAATCTCAAAAAAAAAGCGCATCACGGGCGTACGAAGCGCGCGGAATCGTGCGCGCGACGGAGCCTGCCATAATGGCAGTCGGCGACGAAACGATGGCCCGTTTCGCCGAATAAGGGGGGTCAACAGTGTGCCGTAGCGCAACGCTCTTCCAGATGCATCGGTGGTCCAGAGCTCGTACAGCGTGACTCCCAGTGAATAGACGTCGGTAGGGCTTATGTCGCGATGGACCACGCCCAGCTCGTGCGCATGGTCGAGCGCCTCGGCCGCCTGGATCGTCAGCGTGGCACCGCTGACACGCCCAAATACACCAACGGCGACTACGTCGGCACGCGTCACTGGTCTGCGCTTGTTCTGCCGGCGCCGAATGGCCGCCGGCGCGAAGGGGATTCTCGCGCGCTACGAGACCAGCATGCCGCCGACAAGGCGCTCTAAATGCGACGTCCAGGGAACGAATGATTCGGCAGAAGCGTGGCCTTTTCATCGGCCCCTTGAAAGCAGGCGTCGAAAAACTGCAAGAAGCCGGCGAACCCGAGGAGACAGCGCAACACCGGGAACGGCGCAAAACCCACGATGGTGTCCCACTCGTAAGTTTCAGCGATGCCATCGCTGATTCGCAGTCGCACTGAAACGTAGCGGCAGCGAATGCGGCCACGACCGACGAGGTTGACGGCGCGCTCAACGGCTCGGCTCAAGTCCGCTCCGATCTGCGGAGCCACGGACGGATCAAGGATCGTCTCGTCCGCACCGGTGTCGAGCAGACCGTCGCGTAAACGCGACCCCGCCGGACCTGTGATGCGCACGGCCAAAAGAGGCCGTGGCATGAGCATCGCCCCGCCGAGAGCGGGCGCCGGTGCCCGGAGTGGACACGGCGTATATCGAATGATCATGACTGAGCGGGATCGTCGGGTAAGGACCAGCCACTCCACGAAACATCTTCTGGAAGAGCAACCCGACTGACAAGGATCTCGGCGGGGTCATGGCCTGCGGCAGAAAGCAGGGCATCCAGCCGAAGCGGGTCGGGATCGGCGGCCAAGATGCGCGTACCATCAGGACTCCAGGCAACATACTGTCCGTTGTATTTTTCCAGTTCCTCGCGCGGAAAACGGCTTTGGTTGAGGCGGAATTCGTTGACGTCGATCATCGCTGGACCTCCCGGCGGATGGTTCAATCCGACGCTCCCAGTTTAGCCGATTCCTCTTCTTTTGGGAATGCGCGACGTGGGCGATCACCCGGCATGGCCAAGCCCAGCACCTGTCGGGTCGCGCTACCTGCCAGTTGTCGAGCGTAACTGGCAACTGACTACTGGCAACTGACCAGCGACTACGGACCAGCTCCGGATCTTTCCAGTTCGGCGATGAGCTGCTTGAAGTCCTCACGCGTGCGGAGCGCCTCGAGGTCGGTGTCCTGTTTCATGTGGTTCACGTTCTTGAAGCCGGCGGCGACGGCTTGCTTGAGCCATTCCATCGCCCGGTCCGCCTCGGCGGCCGCATCGTTCGCGGCGCCCTCGGATTGGTCGCCGGCACGGATGACGGCCGCGGTCACGGCGCGAAAACAGGCCGCGTTGTACAGGCTGCCGGCGTCGTCGCCTTTCAGGCCCTCCCACATTTCCACCGTCGCCCGACAGCCGGCGGCGTCGTTGCACTTGGCGAAGTGCCGCATACGAACGGCCAATACGCCTGGGATTAAACTGGGATCGACGACTTTGCCCGCGGCCAGCCGCAGGCACTCATCGACGATCGGTAGCGCCTCCGCGGCGCGATCGAGCGCCGCGAGGCTTAGTGCCACGTTCGACATGCTAATAAGTGTTTTGGGGTGGTCGGCGCCGAGTTTGGCTTTCATTAGCGTCACCGTCTCTTCGCGGAGTTTTAGGGCGTCTTCGTACCGGCCGAGGGCGGCGTAGCTGGCGCCCAAGTTGCTCATGCAATAGAGCGTGGACACATGATCCGGGATTTTGACTTTCAGCACCAGCAGCGCGTCCTCGTAAAGCTTCACGGCGTCGGGGTCCCGGCCGAGGGCGGCATAACTGGCGGCCAAGTTGTTCATACTCAAAAGCGTGTCGGGGTGATCAGCGCCGAGTTTGGATTTCTGCAGCGCCAGCGTCTCTTCGCGGAGCTTGAGGGCCTCGGGGTATCGGCCGAGGTAGTAGTAGGCGTTGGCCAGGTTGCTCATGCTCGATAGCGTGGCGGGGTGGTCGGGGCCGAGCTTGACTTTACTTAGGGCCAGCGTCTCTTCAAAGAGATTGACGCCCTCGGCGCGCCGGCCGAACTCGAAGTAGCTCCTGGCTAGGTTGTTCATGTTCAAAAGCGTTGCGGGGTGGCCAGGAGCGAACTTGGCTTTCCGCAGTGCCAGCGTCTCTTCGTCGAGCTTGAGGGCCTCGGCGTACCTGCCGAGGTGCTTGTAGCTATTGGCTAGGCCGTTCATGGTTCGAAGCGTGTCGGGGTGCTCGGGGCCGAGATTGGCTTTCTGTAGCGCGAGTGTCTCTTCCTGGAGCTTGAGGGCCTCGGTTTGCCGGCCGACGTCGGCGTAGCTAATGGCCAGAATGTTCATACAATTGAGCGTGAAGGCATGATCGGGAATCTTGGCTTTCATAACCGGCAACGTCTGCTCGCAGAGCTTCACGGCGTCGGCGTACCTGCCGAGGGCGGCGTAGCTGTTGGCCAGGTTGCTCATGCTGCCAAGCGTGTCGGGGTGGTCGGGGCCGAGCTTGGCTTTCCTGAGCGCCAGCGTCTCTTCGCGGAGCGCGAGCGCCTCGGCGCGCCGGCCGAGGTCGGCGTAGCTGTTGGCTAGGCCGTTCATGCTGTTAAGCGTGTTGGGGTGGTCGGGGCCGAGGTGCCAGGTACAGAGCGTGCGGGCCTTCTGGAATTGCTCCTCCGCCTTGTCTGCTTTGCCCAGGTCCAAAAACGAAACACCCAGCGTCATGCGCAGCCGGGCTTCGATGAGAGGCTGCGTAGAGAAGCTTTTCTCGACGAACGGCAGGGCGGCCTCGACCGCCTGGAGTAGCGTGACGTCGTGCCCCAGGCCGCCGTGCTGCCCCTCAGGCCGTCCGGCGGCAAAGACCTTGCTCTCGACGAAGTCGAGCACGGCGGCCGTCTCCGCTTCGCGCTCCTGGGCGGTTTGCCGGTGCGCTTCGGCCAGGCTGTGCAGAGACGCTTCGCGCCAGGCGACGAGCGGGCCCGTTACCGCCGACAACACGATCACGGCGGATATGGCCACAACGGCCGCCCTGTGCCGCCGGGCCCACTTCACCGATCGCAAGCGAATGCCCGGCCGACGGGCATGAATCGGCTTTTCGTCCAGATACCGCCGCAGGTCGTCGGCCAGCTCTTGGGCCGACGGGTAGCGGTCGGACGGGTTCTTCTCCAACGCTTTCAGCACGATCGTCTCGATCTCGCCGGGCACGTCGCGGCGGACGTTGCGCAATG